>Ga0214201_1000001_pt1 | contig 181503 bp, 159 predicted proteins | sample TroBogEpilimnion_32_FD_153039 | JGI IMG/M metagenome (GOLD analysis project Ga0214201, IMG submission 153039) | Freshwater microbial communities from Trout Bog Lake, WI - 29MAY2009 epilimnion | ecosystem: Environmental > Aquatic > Freshwater > Lake > Epilimnion/Euphotic zone | place: Trout...
TCGCTCCTTCGGTGAAAAACGTCTCAGAACCGTCTTTTACCGAGCCGAAGGGGTGGCTGCCCACCTCAGAATTTACAGCACTTTACGGACGCAACCTTCATTTCAATAAGAGCTTTGTTAATTTCATTGTTTTTCTTGATGGTATCTACCCGATCAATCATCGTTAAGAGAGCATCTTCTTCTAAGTCGGTATTGAGTCGTTTAATATACATAATTTGCCTCCTCTCCCAGCACATTGGTAAACTGGCCGTAATCCCAAAGGACCTGAATGACGGCCAATTGCTTGACGTAAGGGAATTATCCACACAATTTTATAAATGGCAAATATTGTTGATTAGAAAAATTTTTTAGTAAAATAGGTTCAATAAATTGGAATTTTTGCTTCAAAATTAAGCAAAATTTGACTAATTAGGGCGATTTAGCGAAACAATAGGAAAAAGATCTAAATATCAATCTCGCAGCCAAATTCCGATGCAGATGCGACAAGCCATTTTAAGAGAGACTGACTGAATGCTCTAAAAACCGCAATATTTATGGTTAAGCCATCGTCCGACGACCAAAGCGTAATCGAAAGTTGCGCGGCAAATGTGGAAAAGACGTGTTTTTGTGACTGTCTTTCGGAGTATAGGTCGAGAGACACTCCTTTTGCTAACGTTTCATGAATTTGGGTGCCAGAAAGTTCAATAATGGCTCTTGCGTCAGACAAATCGACAATAGCGGCTAATTCACCGACACTCGTTTCAAGCTTTGAAATCAATTCAGAGGCGCTAAGGCGTTCAGAATAGGCAAACCATTGACCTGGTGCGATATTCATAAATTGAAGGTCATGAGAATATGAAATCTCACTATTTTTTAGAAGCTTAGTTCCAAACGTTTTAAATATTGAATCAGACAAATTCTCATATTGCCCCCTAAAAACCGTTAGACTAGCTAGGCTAAAGCTATGCTTTTCTTTTATTTTTACGCCAGGAATTGCCGATTTTGCCCCATAACGGCCGGCAATTAGAAAAGGCTCGAGTGGCGATTTCGGCGCTAAACTTAAATTATCCACGCAAGCGTTCTCCAGTTGGGTCTAAAAAGACTGGTTCACAAATTTCAACCTGCTCGTCGGTCTTTCGCATAAAATCAACGGCTCGAACTGTATCTCCTAATCGACTTCTTCCATTTTTTAAGAGACCCAGGCCGATCCAGCAGTTCAAGCTGGGCGAAAACGTGGTTGATGTCATATGTCCTTGGTCATTTTCCAGGGATGGTTTAGCACCGATATTGAGAAAATGTGCGCCGCTGGTTAGTTTGGTATGACTATTCTTTGCCTTAAACCCTACCAATATTGGACGATCTGGCTCTAATAATGCAGGCCGTTCCGACATTTGCTTTCCTATACAGTCCTTTTTTTGCGAAACCATTTTTATAAGGCCCAAATCGAGAGCGGTTGTTTGCCCGTTCAATTCCCCGCCAGCAACATGACCTTTTTCAATTCGCATCGTCGTAAGGGCCTCAAGGCCATACGGAATTATTCCGAAATCTTGTCCAGATTCCATGAGTGCACGAATAAGAGCATCACCATAGCGATTAGGAACACCGATTTCATAGGCTAATTCGCCAGAAAACGAGATTCGAAACAGCCTTGCTTGAATTCCGCCGCAGATCGATATTGCTTTGCAGGCCATATAAGGAAAAGCTTCATTTGAAATATTAATGCCTGGATCTATTAGCTTTTCGATAACTTGACGGGCATTTGGCCCAGCAACCGAATATTGTGCCCATTGTTCGGTAACAGAGGTAAATGCGATACTTAATTCCGGCCATAAAACTTGGTGGCAAAATTCCAGATGCGCCATAACTTTTGCCGCGCCGGCGGTCGTCGTTGTCATTAAATAGTGATTGCTTCCAAGCCGGGCTACCGTACCATCGTCGAATACAAAGCCATCTTCGCGTAGCATTAAGCCGTACCGTACACGTCCGACCGCTAAAGTCGAAAAAGTACCTGTGTAGATCCGGTCTAAAAAGGTCGCTACATCTTTCCCTTGGATATCGATTTTTCCTAAGGTGGAAACGTCACATACGCCGACGGATTCACGCGTACCTTTTACTTCCCTTACCATGGCCTCCAGCCAATTTTCTCCTGAATAGTGAGGAAAATATTGCGCTCTCATCCATAGCCCTGTTTCCATAAAAACAGCGCCACGTTCGTTCGCCCACTGGTGAGATGGGGTTAGCCGTGTTGGTCGAAATTCGTGATGTGTATGGTGTCCGGCAAGGGCGCCCAATGTAACGGGCGTATAAGGTGGACGAAATATAGTAGTTCCGACTTCGGAAATCGATCTATTCGAGACTTCCCCAAGTATTGCAAGGCCTGCTACATTTGCAGTCTTGCCTTGATCGGTAGCCATGCCTAGCGTTGTGTACCGTTTCATATGTTCGACGGATTTGAAGCCTTCGCGATTAGCAAGTTCGATATCGAGATCCGTTACATCGTGTTGGAAATCAATAAAGCACTTTCCTTTGCTTCCTTTAATTCGCCAAATAGGTTGATGCTCGAAAATATCCGGTTCAGCTAGGTTTTGTTCAGAATCTTTTGGCTTAAAACCGGTGTTTTCTGCCGCTTCATTGCCGGCACGGATACCATCATCAAGGGCTTCTTGTAGGGTAAATCGTCCTTGTGCGGCTCCAATTACAGTTAGACCTTGTGGCAGTTTGCCTGGAAGGAATGCATTCTTGGTATTGTCCCAAACTGGCCTACTGCCTAGGTGGCAGGTGAGATGCAATGACGGGTTCCATCCATTCGAAATCGAAACGAGATCGCATTCGATCTCCCGGACTGCTCCATTTTTATCGCGGATTTGAACCGCCTGAACCCGCTTTCCACCGATTGCGCCTTGAACGACGTCGCCATTCCTTGAATCGATAATGGCCTCAACCTGCGCGCCCTGATTTTTTAATGTTTCAACCGTACGTAGGCCATCGGTCGAGGATAAAACCACAACTGCACGACGTCCTGGTAATGCTGCATATTGATTTACATAGGTTCTGACAGCTGATCCTAGCATAATGCCCGGGCGATCATTGTCGCCAAAAACCATTGTTCTTTCAATCGCGCCGCTACCAAGGATCGCTCTCTTTGCTATAATCCGATAGCTCCGTTGGCGCGGTCCATAGGGAAGTGGCGTTTCCAGATGATCGCCGACGCGTTCTACAGCACCATAAACGCCATGATCATAAAGTCCGAATACTGTCGTACGGCGAAGAATTCTTACATTGGATAGACTTTCTAACTCAATTGTCGCGGCTCGCACCCAGTCGAGCGCCGGCATAGAATTAATTTGCAGTATTTCCGATAAAAGCCGACCACCTAATACTGGATTTTCATCGCATAAAATAACGCGAGCGCCGGTGCGCCCCGCGGCAAGCGCCGCCGAAATGCCGGCAGGCCCCGCGCCAATTACTAACACGTCACAATGGGCAAACGCTTTCTCGTAATGGTCCGGATCAAAGCCTTCGGGAGGCTTTCCTAGGCCGGCTGCCCTGCGGATTGCGGGTTCGTAAATTTTTTCCCAAAATGATGCTGGCCACATAAAAGTTTTATAATAAAAACCAGCCGTCAAAAATGGCGCGATTAGTGAGTTTATTGACATTACGTCAAAATTTAAGGATGGCCAACGATTTTGGCTGTTAGCTACTAGTCCATCAAACAGCTCAACTGTCGTAGCCCGCATATTTGGTTCGAGGCGATTGCCGGTTCTAAGTTCAACAAGCGCATTTGGTTCTTCGGAACCGGCAGTTAGCACTCCCCGTGGCCGATGATATTTAAATGAGCGACCGAATAACGATACTCCATTGGCAATTAAAGCTGAGGCAAGTGTATCGCCTTCAAAGCCACCAAATTCCTTGCCGTCAAAGGAAAACTTTAAGGGTTTGGATCTGTTAATGAGGCCGCCTTCAGCTAGCCTATTAATCTGGCTCATTTCGATATTTCTTTCAGAGTGGCTGAAGCATATTCGGAAGTAAAGACTTCGTGGGTCAAAGTATTACGCTCAACAACGATCCATGAACGGCATCCATGAACATGCTGCCAAAGTTCTTTGGTTGTTCCCGCTACATTTTTTCTAATGTGGACATAGTCATGGAATTTCTGTTGGGCATCGTCGGCGGTCGGATCCGGGCGAATTAAACCCGCTTCTCCTAAGAATGCATATTCTTGGGAGTCGCGCTCGCCGCAGAAGGGGCATGGTATCCGCATAAATTAATCCTAATGAAGATTGGGTTGAGCGCCAGTGCCTGCCTCGTCGATGACATGGCCGGTTTCGAAACGGTTCAATCGTAATGCTTTAGCTACTGGGTGTAGTTCATCTTTTGCCAATAGATACGCAAAACAAAATCCAGATGCCGGAGTTGCCTTGAATCCGCCGTAGCACCAGCCGCAATTCAAATATAATCCGCTGATATCTGTCTTATCAATAATCGGGGAGCCATCCATAGACATGTCCATGATGCCACCCCAATGACGTAACAGGCGAATTCGACTAATTCCCGGCAAAATAGCCATCGCTTCTTCGATTGTATCTTCTACAGCAGGGAGGTTGCCGCGGGCGGCGTAGGAGGTGTAATAATCGAGCGAAGCTCCGAAAACTAAGCCGCCTTTATCGGATTGGCTGATGTAAAAGTGACCGGCGCCGAAAGTAATCACGCACGGGATTAAAGGTTTAATGGCCTCGCTGACGAAGGCTTGCAACACGTAGGACTCGATGGGTAGCCGGAGGCCTGCGGTTTCGGCAACGCGGCTTGTATTGCCCGCCGCAACGATGCCTATTTTTTTGGCTTTTATGAAACCGCGATTGGTGTCGACGCCAACGACCTTACCGTTTTCGACCCGGATTTGCTTGGCTTCTGTATTTTGCAAGATATCCACGCCACGGGAATCCGCTCCACGCGCGAAGCCCCATGCCACAGCGTCGTGACGGGCCGTACCCCCGCGAGCCTGTAACAAGCCGCCTTGAATCGGAAATCGTCCATTTTCAAAATCGAGAAAGGGCACCATTTCGCGGACTTGTTCACGGTTTAACAATTCGCCGTCGACCCCATGCATGGCCATAGCGTTCCCGCGCCTTGCATATTCGTCGCGCTGACTGTCCGAATGATACAGGTTGAGCACGCCCCGCTGGCTCATCATCACATTGTAATTCAGATCTTGCTCAAGGCCTTCCCAGAGCTTCAGCGATAATTCGTAGAAGGGAATATTGCCAGGTTCTTGATAATTTGACCGAACAATTGTCGTATTCCGGCCTACCGAGCCGCCGCCAATATAGCCCTTTTCCAAAACGGCAATGTTTTTAAGCCCGTGTTCTTTGGCCAGATAATAGGCCGTTGCTAATCCGTGGCCGCCACCGCCGATCAGAACAATGTCATACTCATCTTTAGGTTCGGGATCGCGCCAGGCGGGCGTCCAATCTTTTTGTCCGCGTAGAGCCTGATGGATTAGGCTAAAAACTGAATATTTCATCCAAATTGGCCCTTGCCTGACTACCGTTCGATTCTATTCAACCCTTAAAGCGTATTCTGCGGGTAAGTTGCGCCCCGCCACAAGGGCTAAATCATATCTAGAATTTAGAATGCTCATCGATTTTTGGCTCGAAGCTATCGATTTTCCGTAAAATTGATGTCTCGGAGTGAGAAGAGGCCAGTTCTGTATTGCATTTACGGTGTCGCTGTTTAGAAGAATTCCAAACAATGGCTTTCGAGGAGTGCCAGCCAATGCCGCAACTTGCTCTTTCCGAACTTTCCGAACGGGATATTTTGACGCTCGCGATATCCAATGAGGAAGAGGATTCTAGGATTTATCAGAGCTTTGCGGACGAAGTTCGTGATGTATTTCCTCATTCCGCCGCTGTCTTTGATGAGATGGCCGAAGATGAGCGCGGACACCGCGATATGCTGTATCAAATGTATAAATCCCGTTTTGGCGAGCATCTTTCTCCCATTCGTCGCGAAGATGTTAAAGGGTTTCTCAAGCGCCGTCCCGTTTGGCTGATCAGGAGCCTAGGCGTTGATAAAATGCGCCAAGAAGCCGAAATCATGGAAATGCAAGCCGCTAATTTTTACGAAAAGTCAGCCGACCGCGTGCTTGATATCGATATTCGTGGCCTTTTGCTTAAATTAGCGGAGCTTGAGCGCAGCCACGAAAAAAAGACTGTCGATCTGATGGAAGCTACGCGGAAGGGAGCAGCTGCCGACGAGGAAGCTGAATCCAAAAAGCGGATGTTTGTTCTCCAATATGTTCAGCCGGGCCTTGCGGGGTTGATGGATGGATCGGTTTCAACCTTGGCGCCTGTTTTCGCGGCGGCTTTTGCAACCCATGGCAATTGGCCTACCTTTCTCGTCGGTATGGCATCATCCATTGGTGCCGGTATTTCGATGGGCTTTGCTGAAGCTTTGTCGGATGACGGCTCGTTAACGGGCCGTGGTTCGCCATGGATCAGAGGAGCCATTTGTGGGCTTATGACCACGATCGGCGGCATCGGGCATACGTTGCCCTATCTCGTGCCTGACAGTGTGCCAAATGCCTTCCTGATTGCTACGGCGATTGCTACCGTGATCGTCCTTAGTGAGCTATGGGCGATTGCATGGATCCGTGCCAAATTTATGGACACGCCTTTTCTCCAGGCGGCATTTCAGGTCGTTGCGGGTGGTGCGCTTGTCTTCATTGCGGGAATATTGATCGGTAGTGCTTGACGGAATGAAGGATGGCGGGCAGGGATGCGCGATGTTTCGCCTTATTCATCTGTCTGATCCCCATCTCGGCCCAATTCCAGATCCCCGCCCGTCCGAGCTCGTAGGAAAACGGTTTGCGGGCTTTGTGAACTGGTCATTGCGGCGCCGTACCTCACATGACATGGCGCTTCTTGGGCGAATAGTCGATGATATTCACGCGCAATCCCCTCATCATGTCGCCTGTACGGGGGATTTAATCAATATTTCATTGCCGTCTGAATTTGGTCCTGCGGCCGAATTTATGGGCCGCCTTGGAAGTCCTGGCTCAGCCAGCGTGGTTCCTGGAAACCATGATTCCTATGTTTCGTCGGCGCAGCCGGAAATCGGGAAACATTGGGGACCTTGGATGACCACCGATTCCGGTCGGTTTGAAGGTTTTCCCTATATTCGAATGATGGGGCCCCTAGCTTTGGTGGGATTATCATCTGGTATTTCAACGTGGCCATTGCTTGCGACCGGGCGTCTGGGTAAGCGGCAGCGCGACGACCTCAAAGGTGCCTTAAAATTTTTGAAATCGCAGGGATTGGCGCGAGTTATCCTTATCCATCATCCGCCGTACCGAGGCGGGGCGAAGCCCGGCCGCACCTTGACCGATGCAGCCGAGTTTGAAGCCATCATTGCTGAAACCGGGGCGGAACTAATCCTTCACGGCCATAATCATCGAACCTCGATAGCCTATCTTGAAGGGCCTGATGGTCTGGTTCCTGTGGTCGGTGCGCCAAGTGCGTCCGCTGCTCGAGGAACGCCTGGTCATCGTGCCGGCTATCATATTTTTGATTTTGATATGACGGATATCGGCGTCGCGATCACGGGTCACTCGCGAGGACTGCTCGAATCCGGCGAAATCGGGCCGATTGGCCATTTGAAGCTGAAGGCGTAAGCTGGTTTAGTGCCCGTTAAATAGGCCAAAGAGCTTGGCGATTTCGGGCATAAAGACGCTATCCCAATTGGTTCCAATATATACCGATGCGATGCCTGCGGCTAAGCCTAAGACGAAAATCAGGAAATAATTGCCGCCACTTCGTCCGTTTGCTTCGGTTATGATCGGAAGTGCCGTTACCGTTGATGCGTGTTCGAGCTCAAGGGTCGATTCTTCGTCTTTTCGGTCAAGAGGTTCAAAACTCAGCGCATTTGCGAGGGCCGCTTCCCTTTCGACGAGGCGTTTACCGAGATAATTCGTTACCGCATTCGCCATGATCACACCATCGTCGCTTTCACCCAACAATTGGCGTCCTGACGGTGTGTCCATCAAAAACCGGTAGGTGCGACGATCGCGGCTCATTTCAATAAATGAAATCATATCGACGTAAAATCGTGGTCGTTCTCCGCCAACCAGACCATGGTTGAATAGATCGGCTTCACGGGGCAATTGTTGCAAAATGGGCCGGAGCTTTTCTTGCAATATCTCAAGACGGCTGAATTCGGCGGCTAACAAATCGTTGGTGATCCCGGTTTTCTCAGCGCGTTCGATCCGTGCGCGTCTAACCGCATCCGCTAGGTCCGGACCATTGCCCTGATCTGAAACGAGGTCGATCGTTTTCATCGCTTTGATGTCCATTTGAAGCCTATTCCCATTTGGCGTTAGGGTATGCCAAATTGCTCCTGAAGGTCAAAGAATTAGCAGCAATTTGCCGATTATTTGCCGGGGATTAATTTTAATCGATCAATGAGTTGATTTTTTAGATGTAATTTTCCTTGGCGGGGGTTACCCAAGCGCCTAAATGAATTCAACCGTCTTACAAAAGGGTGTTCATCATGCTGGCTTCACTTCTGTCATCGGGCAAAGTTCTTATTGCTGATGGGGCAACGGGTACGAACTTGTTCGAAATGGGGCTCGTGGCAGGCGAGGCACCTGAGGTATGGAATTTAGAGCATCCCGACCGGATTATGGCCCTGCATCAGGCGTTTATCGATTCCGGCGCCGATATTATCCTCACCAATACGTTTGGCGGTAACTCGCGCCGCTTAATGCTGCATGGCCTTCAAGACCGCGCACAAGAGATCAACAAAATCGCGGCTGGTTTGGCCAAGACGGTCGCTGCAAAGGCTGGTCGGCCGGTTGTTGTGGCAGGGTCCGTTGGGCCGACGGGCGACCTTTTTGCACCGCTCGGACCCTTGACGGAAGAAGAGGCCGTTGAGGTATTTGTTGATCAAATGCAAGGGCTTAAGGAAGGTGGAGCGGATGTCGCTTGGATCGAAACAATGTCATCGATCGAGGAAATTCGTGCCGCTGCCCAAGCAGCGATCAAAGTAGGACTGCCCTATACGTTTACGGCCAGTTTCGATACCGCCGGACGTACCATGATGGGCATTACGCCGGAAGGGCTTGTCGAATTTGCCCAGACGCTCGATCCAAAGCCATTGGCCATCGGTGCCAATTGCGGGGTTGGTGCGTCTGATCTGGTGATGAGCGTGCTGGGAATGACGGCAAAAGAGGCTGGAATCCCCATTATTGCCAAGGCTAATGCCGGAATTCCGCACTTTGTAGGCGAGCACATCCATTATTCGGGTACGCCGGAGTTGATGTCCGATTATGCCTGTTTGGCGGTCGATTCTGGTGTTCAGATTATTGGGGGATGCTGTGGCACCGGATTTAAGCATCTGGCCGCCATTCGCGCCGCGGTGACAGGCCATGCAAAAGGGGCAAGGCCTGAAGAAGATAAGGTTATTCAACAGCTTGGACCGTTGCAATCGCCACCTTCCAAGAATGATGGCGGCGACCGTCGGGCAGGACGTCGGCGTCATTGAAGGCGGATTTCGCATCACAATCGGATCAAGTCATTCGCTACTGTACAGTTACAGTAACGGAGCCAGATATACATGACCCCTCTAGCGATGCGCGGAGAGTTGCTTTAGCGCTTGCCGATCAATACGGAGTCTATGGCGTCGAGATCGGTCTCGATATTTTGCGAATACTTCAAAGCCGATTGCGTCAATCGGCGTGGAGCGTTCAAATTGCGCTTAATAAAACAAGGGTTGTGATAATACAGGGGCCAGATTCGATAATCCCCGCAGGACTTGCGATAGATATCGGAGCCAGTTCGATAGAGCTTTCGATAAATAATCTCGTCAATGGCGACTTAATTGCCCAAAAAAGCATCATAAATCCTCTGATCCGGTATGGTTCAGATCCGATCAGCCGCGTCGCTTATGGCATGACAACCGTCGACGGCTTTGCCGAGATGACGGCGACGCTTCGCTCGGCGATCAACACGGCGATCGGCTCATTGGCGGACGAGGCGGGGTTGTCTTCTGTCCAAATCCTAGATGCCGTTTTTGTGGCTGATCCGGTGACGCATCATGTGATGCTTGGACTTGATGCAACCGAGCTCGGAACGGCGCCTTACACACAAGCGGTTGCGGAGCCTTCGGACATACAGGCGCGAGAGTTGGGACTTCACTTAGCGCCCGGTGCGTTGGTGCATGCGCTGCCACTTTTGGGTGGACATGTGGGGAGTGATTGTTTGGCCGCAGCCTATCAGTGCGGTGTGGGGCAGGGAGATGAGGTTACGCTCCTTGTTGATATTGGCACGACGACTGAAATTATGGTGGGCTCAAAAGGGCGATTGTTTGCGGCGGCGCCACCTGCTGGTTCAGCGCTTGAAGGGGTTCAACTTGAGGCAGGGCGACATGCTGTGCCGGGCGCTCTTCGGACCCTTCGCATTGATCCTGAAACCTATGAGCCGCGCTATCAAATCATAGGCTCGCCCTATTGGTCCGATGAGCCTGAATTTAGGTCGTCGGTTGAGGCGCTTGATGTTGGTGGATTTTGTCGTGCCGGGTTGATTGATGCCTTGGCTGAATTGCGGTTAACGGGTCTGATGGGACGCGATGGTACGATTGATCCTGATAAGGCATTGGTTACCTCGCGCATCCGCGAAGAGTATCGGTCGTCGACCTATCTTGTCCGCGAGGCTGAACCTCGGATTGCGTTGACGCAGCATGACATTCGAAGCTTGCAAATGGCGAAAGCGGCGGTGCAGGCATCGGCGCGTATTTTATTGAAACGGCATGGTGGCCAAAAGATTGACCGCATCGTGTTGACCGGGGGATCTGGCGTCAGCATTGATCCCTTGCGTGCCGCGATTGTCGGCTTGTTTCCTGATTGTGATCCGAATGCCATTTCCTTTGTCGAGAATGCTGCCCTACTGGGCGCGAAATCGGCCCTTTTAAGCCGCTCGGTGCGGGAGGGAATGGCCCGCCTTGCGCGTGAGACGACGGTTATTGAAACCGTGCTTGATCCCGATTTCCAGGCCGAGCAGATCGGTGCCATGGGCATTCCGCATCGCAGTGAGGCATATCCGCTTTTGGCAACGAAGGTCGAGCTGAGCGACAATGAGCCGCTGGCGCGAGGCCGCCGCGAAGGGCGACGCAATCGCGGGTGAGGAAGGCGAACATTAAACGTCGCCGTCATCTAGAAAACATATGTCATCCGCACCCGATCATGCTTTCCGCATCCGGTGCGAGTGGTTAGATTTAAGCTCAATGCGTCCTGTTAGCGGAATATGGGGTATCAAGCGATGGAATTGATGAGTGAAGGTGGCCGCCGTCGCGCGGGTCGTGCAGAGCGTGCGGGCAAGCAACCAAAGGCACCTCAACCCCGGCGTCCGTTTGCCGCCGTCGAACTTGCAACGCCTGAACAGATCGAGCGGATCCATCAAGAATCGCTGAAGGTGTTGGAAGAGCTTGGCATTGATGTTTTGCACGATGGTGCGCGCGCCATTTTGAAAAAAGAAGGCGCGATTGTGGATGAGGAGACGCGGCGCGTTCGCTTCCCGCGCCAGCTTGTTGAATCCAAGATTGGACTGGCGCCCGAGACCTTCACGCTGCATGCACGCAACCCAGAACACAATTTGACCATTGGGGGAGATGCGGTTGCGTTTTGCTCTGTCGCAAGTGCGCCAAATGTTGCGGATCGTGATGGCGGTCGGAGACCCGGCAATCGCGTTGATTATCAAAACCTCATTCGTTTAGGCCAAAGCTTAGATGCCGTGCATTTATGGGGCGGGTATCCGGTGGAGCCCGCCGATATTCATGCCTCTGTGCGTCATCTCGATGCGCTCTACGATATGATGACCTTATCCGACAAAGCCGTTCACGCGTATTCATTGGGGGCTGAGCGCAATCTTGATGCGCTTGAACTCGTGCGCATTGCGCGCGGTATTGATGATGCAACGCTTGATCGTGAGCCCTCCGTCTTTACCATCATCAATTCGAACTCACCGCTTCGTCTTGATGTGCCGATGATGGAAGGCATTATTCAAATGGCGAAACGCAATCAACCGATTGTGCTCACGCCGTTTACGCTTGCGGGAGCGATGGCACCGGTGACGATCGCCGGCGCGATTGTTGAGCAAAATGCTGAAGCGCTTGCGGGACTTGTCTTTACGCAGAGCGTTAATCCTGGTGCGCCTTTTGTGTATGGCGCGTTTACATCGAATGTGGATATGAAATCGGGTGCGCCTGCTTTTGGTACGCCGGAGCAAATGAAATCGGCGATCATTGGCGGGCAATTGGCGCGGCGTTATCGCGTGCCGTATCGCTCGTCGAATACCTGCGCGGCGAATACGATTGATGCGCAAGCAGCTTATGAAAGCGTGTTCTCTCTATGGGGCGCGATTATGGGCGGTGGCAATCTTATTATGCATGCGGCAGGCTGGATGGAAGGCGGCTTGCACGCTTCGTTTGAAAAAATGGTGATCGATGCGGATCTCTTGGGTATGCTGACCGAGTTCATGCGGCCGCTGGCGTTTACCGATGATGATCTAGGCTTCGAGGCGATGAAGGAAGTGGGGCCGGGCGGGCATTTCTTTGGCTGTGAGCATACCCAGTCCCGTTACCGCAACGCGTTTTTCTCGCCAATGATTTCCGATTGGCGCAATTATGAAACCTGGCAAGAAGCAGGCTCGCCTACGGCTTATGATAAGGCGAACCGCTTGTATAAGGAAAAGCTCGCCGCCTACACGCCACCGCCCATGGATGATGCGGTGCGGGGCGAGCTCGATGCCTTTGTTGCCAAGCGCAAGGCCGAGGGCGGAGCGCCTACGGATTTTTGATGGCGTAAAAAAAACAACGTCATTGCGAGGAGTAAAGCGACGCGGCAATCCAGAGAATAAAGACTTATGTCAGCTGGGTTGCTTCGCGTTCGCTCGCAATGACGGGTCAGGTAAGGTCAATAGACCTTACCCCCGCATCTTCTCGCCCTTTGGATCGAAGAGGGCTTCGCGGATTGGATGGGCCTTGCGGCGCTCGCCGATCACTTCGATTTCGAAGCCATCGGTTTTGTCGGCGAGTTCTTTTGGCACATAGCCCATGGCGATCGATGCTTTGACCCAATGGCCGTAGCCGCCGGATGTGATCCAGCCCACCACTTTGCCATCGTGCCAGATCGGCTCGTCGCCCATGCAATCGGCATCGGTTGCATCGACCTTGAACGTGATGAGACGCAAAGCTCCACCGTTCTCTTTTTCTTCGGCCGCTTTGGTACGGCCAATGAAGTCGTTCTTTTTCAGATCAACAAAGCGACCCAGACCGCCTTCCAATGCGCCATAGATGGGCCGATATTCACGCGCCCATGTTCCGAAATTCTTTTCCAAGCGCATGGAGTTCAAAGCACGTAAGCCGAAATGGCCAATGCCGAGATCTTCACCGTGGTGCAAGATGAGATTGAGAAGGGCGCGTTGATATTCAGGCTTCACCCAAATTTCATAACCAAGGTCGCCCGTGAAGGTGACGCGGCCGACAATGGCCGGAATGGGACCGAGATCCATTTTACGAATGGCCATAAACGGGAAGGCGGAACTTGAGACATCTTTCGACGTGAGTTTTGCGAGCAAAGCGCGCGAGTTTGGCCCTGCAATCGAAAGGCCGACGAGATTGAGGCCCATGGCTTCAATGTGCACGCCTGACGCCGGCAGATGCGCTTCAAACCAACGCATATGATATTGCTCTGCAGGACCCGAGCCGATGATCAGGAATTCTTCTGCGCCTAATTTCGCAAGGGTGAAATCACCGATCAGCTTGCCATTATCGTTCAGCATCGGTGTGAGAACCATGCGACCGGTTGCCGGAATTTTATTGGCAAGCATATGTGAGAGCCATGCTTCTGCGCCTTCGCCGGTGATGCGGTATTTCGCATAGCCGGATGTTTCCATTACACCGACGGAAGTGCGAACGCGCGCGACTTCATTGCCAACATGGGAGAAATCGGTCGAGCGACGGAAGGAGAACACTTCTTTCGCGTCCATGCCCTTGGGTGCGAACCAGAGCGGATATTCCAAACCATAGCTTTCGCCCATCACCGCGCCATCGGCGAGCAGGCGATCATAGATCGGCGTGGTGCGGAACGGGCGGCCTGCTGGTAATTCTTCATTCGGGAACCGAATGCGGAACCGGCGGGAATAATTCTCGCGCACTTTCGCGTTGGTATAAGCAAGCGTGGCGTAATCGCCATAACGCGCAACATCCATGCCCCACACATCAAAACCCGGATCGCCCTTAACAATCCAGTTGGATAGAGCCAAGCCAACACCGCCCCCTTGGCTAAAGCCTGCCATGACGCCGCATGCGACCCAGAAATTTTTCAAGCCACGAATAGGACCAACGAGCGGATTGCCATCGGGTGCGAAGGTGAACGGGCCATTGATGATCTTTTTAATACCCGTATTGCCGTAAGACGGGAAATGCTCGAAGCCTACTTCGAGTTCGGGTGCGATACGGTCGAGATCAGGCTCCAACAAATTCTGTCCGAAATCCCATGGCGTTTCTTGTTCTGACCAAGGCTTTGCGGCTTTCTCATAGGTGCCCATCAACATGCCGCCGCGTTCTTGGCGGGTGTAGATTTCACCTTCGAAATCGAGCGCGGTGATTACTTCCTTGCCGGTCGCTTTATTCGCTTCGGCTACTTCCGGAATATCTTCCGTCAAAAGATACATGTGTTCCATCGCGAGGATAGGCAGCTCCAAGCCAACCATGCGGCCAACTTCACGCGCCCATAATCCGCCTGCATTGACAACATGCTCGGCGTGAACCGTGCCTTGCTCGGTTACGACATCCCATGTGCCATCTTCGCGTTGGTTGAGTTCCAACACACGGTTTCGCACCACAATTTCAGCGCCGTTGATTTTTGCCGATTTCGCATAAGCATGGGTGGTGCCGTAGGGATCAAGATGGCCTTCCAACGGATCATACATCGCGCCAACGAAATGCTTTTCGTCGATGAGCGGCATACGCTTCTTGGCTTCTTCAGCCGAGATAATCTCGGTGTGCATGCCGAGGTAACGGCCTTTGGCATGGGCCATTTTAAGCCAATCCATTCGGTCTTCGGTGCCTGCGAGCATGACGCCGCCCGTCAGATGCAGGCCGCAAGCGACGCCGGATTTTTCTTCGATCTCTTTGTAGAGCTCAACGGTATATTGCTGGAGCTTGGCGACATTCGGATCGCCATTCAGCGTATGGAAACCACCAGCCGCGTGCCACGTGGAACCGGCAGTCAATTCCGCCCGCTCGATCAGCATGACATCGGTCCAGCCCGCTTTGGTGAGATGATACAGAACCGAACAGCCGACGACGCCGCCGCCAATCACCACTACTTTTGCACTCGTCTTCATCGTCTCATCTCCGCGTCACGCTCTTAGGCTTGGGCTATATCATGTGAGGTGGCGCGAAACTAACCCACAGGAGGCCGTTCGCATCGCCTTTTTTTTGGATAGGGGTATCGCGAAAGGTAAAGCGGGCCTTCGCGTCAAGGCTTTCCCGCCTTTGTTTAGTTAAATTGTCGATCGATCCAATCTCGCGTTCGGAAATACCGCCCAATCCACGGCAAGAACCAGGTCGAGCCATTATACATTGGGTGGTCAGGAAATTCTGGCTGGTCAAAGGCGCAGATTTTATTGGCATGGCCTGCGATTTTGCGGGCGGTTTGATGGCCGAGATAGCTCATCATAGCGACGCCCGACCCATTGCAGCCAAGTGCAAAGTGGAGATTGTCCATCTTGCCCATATGCGGCATCTCGTCGAGCGTGAAGGCGACATTTCCCGTCCAAGCATGGGTGATCGATACGCCTTTTAATTGCGGAAAGCGGTCGGTCATGAATTCATAGAGGATACTTGCCGTTTCGATCGGATCAGTGTGGCCGAATTTGGCGCGGCCACCGAAGATCAGCCGCTTGCCATCGGGCGACATGCGATAATAGGTGAGTACACGGCGCGTATCGGCAATCGAGCGGTTTTTGGGGCTGAGCGATGCGGCAATGTCGGGTGGTAGTTCTTCCGTCGCGATGATGTAGGAGCCGACTGGCACAACGCGGCGTTTGAATTGGGGTGTTACGTCGCCCGTATAGCCGTTTGTCGCGATGATGACATCGCCCGCTTTGATGGTGCCGCGCGGCGTTTCAACCGTCCAGTTTGAGCCTGATGGCGTGAGTTTATTGACGGGTGTTTTCGATGCGATGCGAATACCCCGTGCGGTGCAAAGATCGAGTAGACCTTTGAAATAAAGCGCGGGGTGGAGGATGGCGGCACGGCCGATGACCATTCCACCGCGGTAATAATCGGAGCCAATTTCTTCGCGCTGCCGTTCGGGTGGTACGAGATAGGCCTCCGATTGCGCGTTCTCGTTGAGCGTGTCCATTTTACTGGCCATGCTGTCATAATGGCTCTTGCACCATGCGCCCAAGAAATAGCCGGACCTTGTCCAGTGACACTCAATTTTTTCGCGCTCGATCAGAGCTTCGATATGGCTAAACGCATCGGCGGCGTCGTTGAGATAGGGCGCTGCTTCATCCGGCGACATGGCTTTGGCAAGATAGCGTTTGCCGACATTGACGCCGCCCGACACCATGCCGCCATTGCGGCTTGAGCCGCCATAGCCGGGCTCATTGGCATCCAATACGATACATTCGATGCCGCTTTTGTGCAGTTCGAGTGCGGCGGAGAGGCCTGCATAGCCTGCGCCCACAATGACTACGCGGGCTTCTTTTGGAAGCTCAATGGGCGGCAGCGGCTTAGGTTCATACGCATCCCACCAAAACGGCTTGGCTTTGAAATCAGGATGGAAAAGGGAATGCCGCGCCATAGTGATCCTGCCAAGGGTTGAGGGGGAATTTGTGGCTAAGCCTTAAAGGGCGAGCCTGCTTTCGCGCCGGCGTCTGTCGGGCCTTTTAACCGTGAGGTCGGCCCATCGGCCAAATGGGCTGCAAAGCGGTTGATTAACCAGGAACGGAATAAAGCGACCGCCTCATCGTTTAAATCTTCGGGATGCGTTGAAAGATAATATCCATACCCGCCATCAACCGCGATATCGAAGGGGCTGACCAATTGCCCGGTATCAATTTCCGATTTGAACAACATCGGATCGACGAGGGCCAAGCCTTCGCCCGATAGTGCATATTGCACAACAAGCCGCGACGTATCGAATACCAAACCGCGATCCACATCGAGATCAGGCCGCCCGATGCCGCGCGCGAACAAATCCCATTGATGATGGCGCGAGCGGTGATCGAGCTTCATGTGCAGAAGATCATTGTTTTCGATAAAATGCGCCGGATCATTCGGGTCTGCTTTGGCCGCAATCGACGGATGACAGAGGATGGTTAAGCGCTCCATCCAAAGGAGATCCAACACGGTGTCGCTGACCGATGGCTCGGTGAAGACAACGGCGACATCGGCTTCTGTTTCGATGCCGTGTCCCATATCCGATTCAATATCGAGGGTGACGCCAGGATGCTCGGCGCGGAAATCTTTCAGGATCGGCACGGCCAATTGATGGGCGAAGGTCGCAGGCAGCGAGACTTTGAGCGCGCGGCGCGGCGAGCGGCCTTCTTTGATAATGTCGGAAAGCGCTTGATCGATGCGGTCGAAACTCTTTGTGACAACGGGGAGCAAATGTTGGCCCGCTTCGGTGAGGACCAATTGTTGGGGGCGACGCTCAAAAAGCGGCACGCCTAAAAAATTCTCGAGCACGATGACGTGACGGCTGACCGCGCTTTGTGCAACGGTGAGGCTATTGGCCGCCGCTGTAAAACTCAAATGTTTGCCTGCGGCTTCAAAAGCGCGCAAAGCATTTAACGGTAGCCATTTCCGATCCACGTCGTCACTCCCTATGGGGTAGGCTCAGCCAAGGCGAGTAGCGGCGAGCCTTTCCTCATCGAGACTGTAGCCCATGCCCGGCTCATCGCTCAAGACGACCCAGCCGTCTTTATCGACGCCGAGCGGCTTTTCCATCATGTAATCGCGCCGATCGAGGCTCCACTCTGGTGGATCATAGGGCATTTCAAGGAAGGGCGCGTCGGCAACGCCTGCGGTCAGATGCGCGTTAGCCACGACGCCCATGCCGTTTGTCCAGGTGTGCGGGGTGAAGACGATGTTGTTTTCCTCCGCCATAGCAGCGATGCGGCGAAGGCCCGTGATGCCGCCCACCAGTGCCGCGTCGGGTTGCACGACGTCAAGGCAACCATCGCGGATGAGATCGCGGAACTCGTAGAGCTCGCGGGTCATTTCACCACCGGCGATGCGGACATCGACCATTTCGCGCAAGCGGCGCATTCCTTCACGGTCGGAGCGGTGAAGTGGCTCTTCCATCCAATAGACGCCAAGCCGTTCTAATTCGCGCGCGACTGGAATGGCATCTTTTAACGCCCAAGAGGAATAGGCATCCCACGACATGCGCCAGCCTTGGTTGCAATCGACCATCAGATCGAGCTTGTTGTCAATACGCCCGCGTACCGCTTCCAGCGCTTTAATGTCGGCACGCCAATCACCACGGTGAAAGCGGATTTTGAGCGCTTTGAACCCTTCGGCCAAATATTTTTCAGATGCATCGGCCAAGGCTTCCGGCGCGCGTAACGTGCCGGAGGATGCATAGGCGCGGACTTTGTTGGAAAGGCCGCCCAATAATTTCCAAACCGGCTGCTTGGTGATTTTCCCTGCTAAATCCCACAGCGCGAGATCAAGCGGCCAGCAGCGGCCATAATGGAATTGGATGTTATTCAGGATGCGATAATGCCGCTCTATCTGCATCGGGTCTTGGCCGATAAAGAGATGTTCATGGCCGTGAAAGCCAACCATGAAATCACCCGATGCAACACCTGTGATCCCTGCATCGGTATGGACGCGAACAATGCAGGCATCGAAATGCTTGCGGGGTTGCGTATCCCAACTCGCGTTAAAGGGCGGATCAAGGGGGAGGCGGTGATTGGTGATTTCGATGGCGGTGATTTTGATCATGATGTCTGCCGTGTAGGGATGGAATTTTTTTTAGATGTCTCGTCGTTCGGTAGTCGGCAGTCGATTTATTTTTTACGACTGCCGAAATCCGTTATTCATACACCGTCCAGATCGTTTTAAAGTCCATATATTTATCCACCGCATGAGGCGAACGATCGCGGCCAAAGCCCGATTGTTTAAAGCCGCCAAAGGGGGTGACGGGCGACGATTTATCGTAGCAATTGACCCATACGGTTCCCGCGCGGATGGCATTTGAAACGCGGTGCGCGATGTTCATGTCTTTGGTCCATACCGAGCCACCAAGACCGAACACGGTGCCGTTGGCAATGCGTATCGCTTCTTCTTCGGTATCGAACGCGATCACCGCGAGAACGGGGCCAAAGATTTCTTCCTGCGCGATACGCATATCGGGTTTCACATTATCGAAAATCGTGGGCTCGATATAAAAGCCGCCGGTCTCTTGCATTACACGCTTGCCGCCGAGCGCAAGTTTTGCGCCTTCTTTCTCACCAATGGCGATGTAATCGAGCACGCGTTCCATTTGCTTTTGTTCGACCATCGCGGCCATTTGCGCCGATGGATCAAATGAATGGCCTTGCGGGATTTGGGCTTTGGCGACCGCTGCAATCTTGGCAACGAGCGTATCCTTAATGGAGCGATGCGCGAGCACGCGCGATCCGGCGTGGCAGGTTTGGCCTTGGTTGTAATAGATCGACCACGCAATCGCTTCGGCTGCTTTATCGAGATCGGCGTCCGGCATGACGATTTGCGCACTTTTGCCGCCGAGCTCTAAGGCCACGCGCTTGATGTTGCTTTCGGCTGAATATTTCAGCATCAGCTTGCCGACTTCGGTTGAGCCGGTGAAGGCGATCATGTCGACATCCATATGAAGCGCAAGCGGCTTTCCGGTTTTCTCGCCATAGCCCGGAACGATGTTGAGCACACCATCGGGAAGGCCTGCTTCTTTGGCGAGTTGGCCTAGATAGAGCGAGGCGAAGGGCGATTGCTCCGCAGGCTTTAAGACCACCGAATTGCCCGCGACCAGTGCTGGACCAAGCTTCCATGCGGCGATGATGAGCGGATAGTTCCAAGGGACAATCGCACCAATAACGCCGAGCGGTTCTTTGCGGACCTGCACGAGATCATTTGGACTCATCGGTGCGATCTCGTCATACATCTTGTCGGCAAGTTCGGCGTAATATTGAATGCAGGCATAGCAATAGGGCACGTCAATCGCGAGTGAATTGCCGATGACTTTGCCGACATCCAGCGTCTCAAGCACGGCGATGGCATCGGTGTGTTCTTTGATGAGTTCGGCAAACCGCAAAAGGATACGCTTTTTCTCGGTGGCGGGCTTGTCGCGCCAGCGGCCATCTTCAAACGCGGCGCGCGCCGCTTTTACGGCGGCGTCGATATCGGAGGCGTCGCAATCGGCGACTTGTCCAGCGACCGATCCATCCATGGAGGAAATTTTGTTGAATGTTTTGCCGGAGAGCGCAGGGACATAGTGCCCGTTGATAAAGGCGCGGCCTTCGGGGACGGTTGCACGGGCGCGGGCGATCCAGGCTTCTTTGGTGGTTGGGCGATCCAGCATGTCGTGTCTCTTTTGGGTTTAAAAACGGATTGATGATCTCTTTACCCGATTTTGTCCGACATCGGCTAGGGAGCAAGCCTTGAATGGGAATAGGCTGATCCAAAAAATGCGGGACGCGGGCGGTTTGGGTAGAGCGGCTTGAGGCATGGACGGCCAGGGTGGATCATGATAATAGCCGATTTATGACGGATCAGATTTTGCTTAACCGACAGCTGCGACGAGGATGATGCTTTGACGAGCCGATAGGCTCTTCTAGCCTTTGCCTGCCATTTTGCAGGTTTCCGTTGCCCAAGAGGCCTGAGCCTCCGCTGAGAGTTTAAGACCATGACCGACCTTCCTTTGACCATCCGCCATGAACATCCCGCCGATGCCGGAACCATTGAGAAATTGCACGAGCGCGCTTTTGGGCCCGGACGTTTTGCGAAAACGGCGTATCGATTGCGTGAGGGTATTACGCCCATCCCGACGCTCTCTTATGTTGCGCTTGTCGGAACTTTGGTGGTGGGCTCCATTCGTCTTACTCCGATTATGGTTGGGGACACGCCGGCTTTGCTCTTAGGACCGCTAGCGGTTGAACAGGCGTTCTCTTCCATTGGCATTGGTATGAGTTTGATTGGCCGGGCGGTCGATACCGCCAAGGCCGAAGGGCACCGCGTTATCTTGCTCGTTGGCGATGAGCCGTTTTACGCCCGCGCGGGATTTGTTGTGATGCCGTTTAACAAAGTCGAGATGCCGGGGCCTGTTGATCCCAAGCGGTTGCTGGCGCTTGATTTGGTGGAAGGTTCGATTGCCCAGCTTTCTGGCAGGATCAGCGGCGTTAAAGTTTCGGTTGCCGCCTAACGCCCATACTCTCGCCCAGCCAACCCGTTAAGAGGCTTGCCATTATAAGGGCGAGGCCTGCAAAACCTATAAAGATCGGCCAGAGACTCAACCCTAAAAGGGTTGAGCTACCTGTGTTTTTGAAGGCGATGAAATCATTGCCCGCATAGCGCGTATTGCCGCTCAGCGACACAATGGAGGGGATTGAAAGGACATCCTCTTTATGAAGGGCCAAGCGCCTGACGGATCCGCCGGTTGCTGCCGTAAGTGCTGCGAGCTTTTCTGGCGTTGAAAGCACATTTTGAAATTCACGCGGATTGGCCGGGCCGAGATTAGCGAAGGCCGTGAGCGTTCCATCACTCACACGGTACAAACCTAAAGCACCCGGATTGATTTCTGCGCGCCAAAGGCCGGGCTTTGATTGTTGAAGTGTAACCGATTGCGATTGTCCGTTTGGCCCTGTGACATTCATTGGGCCAATGCTATCGGCCATGGTTTGCCGTTCAATGGTCAGCCGTGTGCCTTGTGCGGTTGCCCGTATCGCTTCTTCTTCGAGCTGCGGCTCTTTCATCAGCCAATGGCCGAGACGACGCAGAAGATCGAGGTGAGGGCCGCCACCTCTGAAATTTCGTGCCCATAACCATGCATGATCGGACAAAAGTAGGGCAACGCGACCCTTGTTTTCATGCCGCAAAATCAAGAGAGGCTTATCCGCATCCCCGCTCATAATGGCGGTGCCCGAAATGTTGCCCGTTGAGATCTGGCGTGTCCATTCGCCCCATTGCGGCGGCTCCGTTGCGCTGCCGGATAAATCACGCGTGACGGGGTGACGCTTGCCTGCCTCGGTGAGACGGGGAAGGAAGGGATGTTCGATAATATCGCCGTCGGGGAAGGCGGGAAGCAAGGCACGCAAAGGTGTTTCGGCCGGGCTTTCCGAGCCCGCAAATTCGGGTCCTGCGGCGATTAACAGCGCGCCGCCATTCCTGACATATCGAACAATATTGCCGAAATAGGTGGGAGGGAGAATGGCGAGATCGGCATATCGATCAAAGATGATCAGATCGAAATCGGTGATTTTGGTTTCAAACAATTCGCGTGTTGGAAAGGCGATCAAAGAAAGCTCATTAACCGGTGTGCCATCTTGCTTTTCCGGCGGACGTAAAATGGTGAAATGAACGAGATCAACATTCGCGTCTGATTTCAGCGTGTTTCGCCATGTCCGCTCACCCGGATGCGGGATGCCGGATACGAGCAATACTTTAAGACGATCGCGAATACCTTCGATGGTGATCACGGCTTTATTGTTGATGGGTGTTAATTCATCAGCAGCAGGCTCGGCCTCGATTTCAATGAGGTTGGGGCCACCGTGATCAATATGGATGGGTAGGGTGATGAGTTTTCCGGGGGCCGCCGTGCCACCTGCAATCGGTTGGCCATCACGCCGAACGGTGACTGGAATGGGGGCTGTTGAGCCGGGATCGGTAATGCGCAAGCGGATTTGCTGATCTTTTCCGACAAGGCCGAATTGCGGCGTATCGATCAGCTCAATGCGTCGATCCCGTTCGCCTTCATAGCCTGTAATCAAAGCGTGGACGGGCGCGTGGAAGCCCAACGCTTCGATTGATTTTGGAATATCGTCAACGAGACCATCGGTGATGAAGACGGCGCCGCCCATCCGCTCTGGCGCGATATCCGATAGGCCACGTTGCAAGGCATGGAAAGCAAGCGTTCCATCCTCATTCGTATCTGTGACATCGATCGTGCGAAGTTCGATATTCGGTAGCGACGATAATTTATTTTTAACAGCCTCAACGGCTTTGTCGGTTTGATCGCTTCGCGTTGAAAGCGTCTGCGAGCCCGAATGATCGATAACGAGCGCAACGATATCTTTTAACGGCTCACGCTTTTCAAATTCGAAGGACGGATTGCCTAAGGCTGCTAATAGGCCGAGCGCCGCGACCAATCGAAACAGCGCACCGCGTTGCCGCGTTACTGCCATGGCTAGGATCGGAAGGAGTATTCCTAAGCCGAGTAGACTAAACCATAGAGGGGAGAGGATTGGCGACCAGATGATTGAACCCATCTTAACGCCCCAATCGTTCAAGCAAAGCAGGAACGTGAACCTGATCGGCTTTGTAGTTACCGGTCAAAACATACATCGCAATATTGGTTCCGGCGCGCATGGCCATTTCGCGTTGGCGCGGCATGGATTGCGTGAGGGGATAAAGCGGTTGACCATCACGATCACTCGCCCATGCCGCTGCAAGATCATTGGATGTAATGATGATGGAGGAAACGCCATCGCCAGCATGCACCGGCTCATCCATATCTTGGTTTGATTTTGGCAATGCCTCAATCCAAGTCGTGCCTTCGGCATAACGGCCGGGAAAACGATTGATGAGATAAAAGGCTTTGGTCAAAACGTGATCGGAGGGCACGGGTTCGAGAGCCGGTATGGAGAGATTGGCCAAAATACGACGAAGCGCTTTGGTTTCAGGCGTCGTATCGAGGCCCGGCATTGTTAAGGTGGCATCCCGCGTATCAAAAACGACGGTGCCACCATCCCGCATAAACGCATCCACCTTTTCGAGGCTTTGAGCGTTTGGCAAAGGACGCTCCGGTGCCATGGGCCAATAGAGCAGGGGATAGACCGCCAAATCATCTTGGGTAAGATCAACACCGACAGGATCACCCGGCTCAAGCGCGGTGTGTTCGGCTAGAAAGACGGAAAGGCTGGCAAGGCCTGCGCGGCTGATCTCGTCAATGGTTGCATCGCCCGTGACCACATAGGCAAAATGCGTGAGAAGGGGGCCTTCGGCGTCTTTAGGTGCAAGCGGCGTGGCATGGGCTGATGGATAATAAAGCATCGTCCATGCAAGCAGCAGCAGGGGCAAGACGGTTGCTTTTGATAAGCGAAAGGCCAATAGGTTTCGTCCGCCGCGCACGATCAAAGTAGCAAGAGTATCTACCGCGAACAGGATAGCGGCCAAAACGAGCAAGAGAGGGCGAAGATCGTAGCTTGCTTGTTGATTGAGCCCTCTTTCCTTCGCATGGAGTTCCGCAAAATCGGTGAGCATTAGCGTGTCACGCTCGGTGAGTACATTGAGCGCTGACGGATTTTCCGGATCGCCGTAAAGCCCTGCTGCATGATCGATATCGGCTTTGCTTGGACGGGCATTCTCAATGGGTTTGTCGTCGGCTGTTGGTGACCCAAGAACGCCAAATCCGTTGAGTGTTAAATAGGGCGCTGCAACGATGGCCGTTGTTGCCTGCGGCGAAGCCGATTCTGAACGGTTGGATAGGGTTACGATGCGGCGTAACATGCCGACAAAGGTGCCGGAGATGGGCAGGTTCGACCAGGTCGTATCAGCGGTGACGTGGAATAATATCATCAAACCTTTGCCGCGTTTTTCTGCCGTAACAATCGGCGTTCCGTCGGACAAAGCGGCCCATGTTTTATGGGCCAAATCGGCGTCGGGTTCGGCGAGTAATTGCTTGGTGATGGCGATTTCTTCGGGCGCTTCGACGCCATTGAACGGGCTCTCGCTTTTAAAGGGAGCAAGATGTTTCGGCGCTTCCCACGTCAGCGCACCACCGAGCGAACGATCGCCCGGTCGAATTCGAACAGGCATAAGCCCATCTTTGACACCCGTCGTCCGCGGACCTGCAAAGCGAATGACGAGGCCGCCCGAGGTGAGAAAGTCGGAGAGGCTTTTTTCGATCTCGGTTGATAGGGTACCAACATCGGTGAGGACAATGAGCGATGGCTTATTTTCAAGAAGGGTAGCGATGGCTTGGTTAGGGCCGCCCCGTGGCTCGATGAGATCGGCATAGGGGCGCAGCGCTTGCGAAACAAACCAATTGGGCGACAACAAAGGTTGCGCGGCATCGGCAGAAACGCCTGACACGAGACCGATTTTTCGACGGCGGCTTTGGGCATCAATAAAGGCAACTGCTCCGGCTGTATGGTGGCCATCGATTTCGATGCGGGAAATTTCGTTGCGAAGCTCAGTCGGCAAAACAAAATTGGCGGTTGTTTCTTTTGCTATCGCATCAAAGTGAAAAGCGGTTTCACCTATGACCCGGCTTTTTGAATCATAGGCGCGTAGAATGCCCGACGTTTCAGCTTCGTTATTGGCTCTTACGAGACGCACGGATAATCCCTCGGGACCATTGTTGATGCCTGCAAGCGCGATGGTGCGGCTTGAGGGATTGGTGATGAGGGTAATGGTTTTATCGTTCAAGATGTTCTTTAAGGGCGCAAGGAAGGTGTTTTGATCGTTCTGATTTATTCCGGTAGCGATCCACACCACATCCACATTTGGCTGTTCGTCTAAAAAGCGTTGAAGCGGTGCGAGCAGGAGTTCACGATCTTGCGCATAGGGCTTGGGTGATAGGGTCCGGATTTGATCGCGCAAGGCGCTAGCGGCTTCGAGCTTGGGAAGAACATGATTGCCAAGGGCCAAGAGGGCGACGGGGCGCGTGGTGCGCTCTGCTTCCGACATGATCTCTTCGAGCATGGTTTGACGGTCTGCCCAATCGGAAGCCGCCGTCCAATCATCATCCATGACGATGAGAAGGGGATTTGAACCTTCCAATAAAGGGTGCTCGGGGTCGATGATCGGCCCGGCCATCGCGGTGATAACCAAAACGCATATGAGCAAGCGGATCAGGAGAAGCCACAAGGGTAGGCGTCTTGGTTCCGGCTGCGCTTTAAGCGTGTTCGATAAAAGCGGAAAAGGCGGAAAGGGGATGGATTGAGGGCGCGGCGGATTAAGGCGAAGCAAAATCCAAAGCGCTGGAATAGAAATCAGCGCGATTAAGAGCCAGGGTTGAGAAAAGCCGATGGATAAGAGGCTCATCATGGTGCGATCATCCGCAGCAAGAGTTTTCTGACCGCGTCCGATGCAGGTGCATCGGTGATATGCTGATCTAAATGCCAACCAATTTTTGTCGTCATTTCTTTAAGGTTGTCAGTGTGCTCGCGCATTCTCTCTAAATAAAATGCGCGGAAGGCTTCGGCGTCGCCAATATCCAGTAGGCCAGTCCCTTCAATGGCAATGAGTTCGGTTTCACCGGTGAAGGGAAACATGACTTCAACAGGATCGAGAATGTGTAAGAGATGTCCTTTGGCCCCTAATCCCGATAGCTGGGTTAAAGGCTGCGCGATGGTTTCGATCGGTGTGAGCCAATCACCTATCAAAATGGCTTCGCTGCGCGGCGTTAAAGCATAATCCGGAATTCTATCGTGTTGGGTCGCTGGTTGGGCGATCATCGCTTCGGCGAAGAGATCAATCACCCGATGCGAAGCCGTTGGACGTGTCAGGCCGATAAGAGCAATGCTTTCGCCGGACCGTACCAACAGATCAGCCAGCGCCAATCCGATGATCAAGGCCCGATCGCCTTTAGAAACTTGCGCGTGATCGGAGCAAAAGTTCATCGAAGCGGAGCGGTCAATCCAGAGGTAAAAAGCGTGCGGGGATTCCCATTCCCGCTCGCGTACAAAATAGGTTGAATCATGCCGGGCCGATCGACGCCAATCGATACGGCTTGCGGATTCCCCGCTCATAAAATTACGGTATTGCCAAAAGGCCTCGCCGGAACCTGCTCTGCCACGTCCATGAAGCCCTGCTGATAGGATGGAGGATATCCGACGCGCTTCTAGCACAATTAAAGGCAAACGCGCAGACAAGGCCGCTGCGGCCGAGCGAGTACCCAAGGGATCCGATTTCTGTAGCCTTACCTGAACCAAGCGTTTGGTTCCTGTTACAAGAGGGTGGCGGTGAGCCGTGCGATCACATCATCGATCGTTATGCCCTCGGCGCGCGCTTTAAAATTAAGCGATAGGCGATGCTTGAGAACCGGTGCGGCCAAGGCTGCAACGTCGTCAATGGAGGGTGCAAATCTTCCCTGAATAAGCGCTCTGGCCCGAACCGCTAACATCAGCGCCTGGCCCGCGCGTGGACCCGCACCCCATGCAAGATGGCGGGCGATTTCTTCGTTTCCATCCTTCGGGCGTGCAGCTCGGGTGAGTGCTAGGATCGCATCAACGACGGAGACGCCGATGGGTAAACGGCGCACCAAGTGTTGAGCTGCTATGAGATCGGATGCGGAAAGCACAGCGTGGGCTTGCGCATCCTGGACCGTCGTTGTCTCGATCAGAATGCGACGCTCGGTTGCTTCATCGGGATAGGACATATCAACCTGCATCAGAAACCGATCCAGTTGGGCCTCGGGCAGTGGATAGGTGCCCTCTTGCTCAATCGGGTTCTCGGTTGCAAGGACGTGAAAGGGACGCGGAAGATCGTAACGGTCGCCAGCAACGGTGACATGGTATTCCTGCATCGCCTGAAGCAGCGCCGATTGAGTGCGCGGACTAGCGCGGTTGATTTCATCGGCCATCAAGAGGCTTGTAAAGATGGGCCCTTTGATAAAGCGAAAATGACGTTGCCCTGTTGATGAGGCGTCCATCACTTCCGAGCCGATGATGTCGGACGGCATTAAATCAGGGGTGAACTGAATGCGACGGCTCTCAAGTCCGAGCACAATCCCTAATGTTTCAACCAGACGTGTCTTGGCTAACCCCGGAACGCCGACGAGCAGCGCATGGCCACCCGACAGCACCGTGATCAACGCATTCTCGATGGCCTCGTGTTGTCCGAACACAACCTTGCCAATCGCGTCGCGTGCGGCGTTCAATTGTCCTGCGACAGTTTGCGCATAAGCCACAAGGTCGCTGTCGGACATGGCATGGATCGGTGGTTGATCATTCATCACTATGGCTTTCAATAGGTCATCGTCTTACCGACGTCATCTCGCCCTAAGGTCGCGGTTTTTCGACGTGAAAGCAAGCTCGGCTGATGGTATGGTTCAGTCGGCGCTGCGCAAACGGCGGATGGTGAATTCGATTTGGCCGTCGTCACACTCGCGCCACCATTCGATTTCGGTCATATAGGCGGCCTTCGGGAAGCGCGCAAAGAGGGCGCGGGCTTTTTCCCGCGCATCGCCGCGCGGCATGATAAAGGTCTCGCGGCTCCATTGACCGGTCTCTTGGCGGAAGGCCGAATTAACCGGTCCGCCGGCGCGGCGGCGATCCGACATGCGTTGCGCTAGTCCGGACGGGCTCTTCGAGGATGAATTCACAGTATCCGCTCCCTTTCAAGGCGCAGTCTACCGCACCAAGGGGGGAAAGGTTAAGCCTAAAATGCCCTGTCCTTCATGACAGGGTCTTAATAGCCTCGGTCAAGTAGGCATTTAACTGGCCTGCATCGCTGGGAAAATCCGCGGCCATCCATGATTCTTCCGCCCGCTCGATGATTTCGCCGATTTTGCGGCCCTGCGGGACGCCGCGCTTCAGCAGCATACTGCCTGTAAAGGGAGACATGACAGGCGCGCTTCCGGCTGCGGAGAGCAAAGCGGGATCGATGGAAGAGTTGCGGCGCGCGGCATCGATAACAAGCGCTTCGGTTAGCGTGCGGCGTCCGAGCCGGAAAGCCATTTTCCGAATTGTGCTGGTCGCAATGGGGCGGGCGGTTGCTGATAAGCGCATGAGCGCCGTTCCGATATTCGTAAGGCGGTCCGTTTCCGCATTTGAAAGCTTGAGAAGGCTTTTGAGAATAAGCGCATCATCCGGCTTATGCATACAAAACGCGGCGAGACGTAACAGGGAATCGGCACCGGGGTCGCGGTGCAGCAATCCGGCAACGGCATCCACATTGGTGGGCAATTGTAAGATGAGATCAAAAATTCCGATATGCGTCATGGTTGTAAGGATCGGAACCGTCTTTCGTGCCAGCAGCACTTTTAAAAGTTCATTTTTCAAGCGCTCAGCGGAAAGCGTTTGCAATCCTTCTTTCAGCTCGATAATGGCCGCTAATCCATCGGGGTCTAATTTGCCCTCGCCATAATCGGCCGAGAAACGAAAAAACCGGAGGATACGAAGATAGTCTTCTTGGATGCGCGTTTTGGCATCGCCAATAAACTTTACCCGGCGGTATAGGATGTCTTCGAGACCGCCGACATAATCGTGAATAAAGCCGGAATTATCGGCATAAAGCGCATTCATTGTGAAATCGCGGCGGGCCGCGTCTTTTTTAAAATCATCGCCGAAAATCACAGTGGCATGTCGACCATCGGTTTCGATATCTTCGCGAAGCGTTGTTACTTCGTATGATTGCGCATCAACAATGACGGTCACGGTCCCATGGGCGAAGCCCGTCGGGATCGCACGCATGCCTGCAACACCAACCCGCGCGATGATTTTTTCAGGCCGCACGGTTGTCGCAATATCAATATCGCCAATCGGATATCCCATGAGCGAATTTCGAACGGCACCGCCCACGATCAAGGCCCGGTCCCCTTCGCTCGACAGCAGCGCCAAGAGGCGGTGAAGCCCTTGATCTGCGAGGGGGCCTGTCATGGTGATGCGGCGGTTAACAATGCTCATTTAAAAGTGCCCGGAACCAATTGACCGTTTTCAATATGGGCAGGTTCATAGGCGCCCAAATGACGCTCTGAGAATAGGCCCGTTGCCACAAAAAAGAGCGCCACTAAAATGAAGCCTGCACTGACCAAGGTTAAGAGGGGGCGGCTCCAGTTTTCTGGATCAAGCGTCGATTTTTGGCCAATTTTCAACCATACCGAATAGACGATGAACGGTATGATGAAGAGCAGAAGCGTTTCAAATGTGACGCGTATCATTCGCCATAAACTTTCTCATAGAGGTTGCGAATAATTCCGGCCGTGACACCCCAAATATAATGATCCTTGTACGGCATGGCATAGTATCGACGCAATGCCCCGCGCCATTCCCGGCTATGGGTTTCGTGATAGATCGGGTTCATTAAAAAGGTGAGGGGTACTTCAAAGGTTGTTTCAACTTCATTCGTATCCAGCACAAGATGATGGAATGGATCAACGATGGCAACAACGGGGACTATCCGAAAGCCCGTGGATGAGAGATAGGGTTCGAGATAGCCGATGGGCTCAATATAGCGATGCCCCAGTCCAATTTCTTCCTCGGCCTCGCGAAGGGCTGTTTCGACAGGGTCGATCTCGTTTTGATCCATTTTTCCGCCAGGAAATGCGACTTGGCCCGCATGGTCCTTGAGATGGGCTGAACGCTTCGTCAGGAGAATTGTGGCCCCCTCAGGCCGGGCGATAATCGGGATAAGAACGGCGGCAGGGCGATGAAGCGCACCATCATCGGGTGCTACCCTCTCGGCTAATCGATGATCGCCCATCAAGGGAATGATGTCAGGATCGAAGGCGTTCGCGGGAGCTTTGGCGAGAAGACGCGTTGCCGCTCGTGCTCGGAAATCAGCAAATGTAATCTGATGCGGGGCAGCGGATGAGGGCATTATAAATTCGCGAGGCGTGCGGCCTCAATCATCGGAAAATAGGCCGTGTTAGAGGCAATCCCAAACATCGGAACGCCATCGATTTCTCGCTCTTCGCCTAAGGCTACCAGATCATAAAAGACGGGGCGGGTCAGCTTTGCCCATAAATCGCCGCGAACCCTGATATAGGGAATAAGCCCGCCTTTCGGATCTTCAACAAACCGCATCGGATTTTCAACGCCGACTTTCACCATGTCATCGACATTGGTTCTAAAGACGAGGTCATCCGCCACTTTTTCCATCGCCACGGCAAGAAACGGAGCGTCGTCGACTTGAATGCCCACCATCTCGACCGGTGTCACCAAAACAAAGCGCTCGGGATCTTTCCGCAAGATGGACGCAAAGAGTTTGACGAGGGCAGGGCGGCCTATGGGCGTCCCCATATAAAACCATGTGCCATCGGATGCGATCCGCATATCGATTTCGCCGCAATAATCCGGATGCCAAAGGTGAACGGGCGGCGGCCCTTTTGCACCCGCCTGTTTGGCCGTTGCCGTCAAATTCTCAAGTGGCGGAGGGGCGATTGTGCTCATCCGCCTATCATAGACAGCGGGTGGCTATTCGAAAAGCGTTACTATTCGGATTTCTAGTCAAAAAGGCTGGAAACACTCGATTCCGTGGCCGTGCGGCCGATCGCTTCGCCCAACAGGGTCGCGACCGAAATGACACGGATATTTTTCGCCACTTTGACGGCCTCGGTCGGCTGGATCGAGTCGGTTAAAACGAGCTCTTTCAGCTTGGACGAAGCAATACGTGCAACAGCACCGCCAGAAAGGACGCCATGGGTGATGTAGGCGTAAACTTCCTTCGCGCCATTGGCCAATAAAGCCTCGGCTGCGTTGCAGAGCGTACCACCCGAATCGACGATGTCATCGACGAGGATGCAAGAACGGCCCGATACATCGCCGATGATATTCATCACTTCGGATTCGCCGGCGCGTTCGCGGCGCTTGTCGACGATGGCGAGTGGCGCGTCAATCCGTTTGGCAAGAGCGCGGGCGCGAACAACGCCGCCGACATCGGGTGAAACGATCATAGTGTTGGACGTGTCGAGATGTTCTTTGATGTCACGCGCCATGAGTGGTGCGGCAAACAAATTATCGGTCGGAATATCAAAAAAGCCCTGGATCTGTCCGGCGTGGAGATCAACCGTTAAAATGCGGTCGACACCCGATTGGGCAATCAGATTGGCAACCAATTTGGCTGAAATCGGCGTACGAGGACCTGCTTTACGGTCCTGTCGGGCATAGCCAAAATAGGGAATAACGGCGGTGATGCGTTTGGCGGAGGCGCGGCGCAGGGCGTCCGTAATGATCAGGAGTTCCATCAGATGGTCGTTCGTCGGGAATGACGTTGATTGGATGATGAAGACGTCCTGACCGCGAACATTTTCCTGAATTTCAACGAAAATTTCCATGTCGGCGAAGCGCCTGACCTGGGCCTTGGCGAGAGGAAGGGACAAATAGGCCCCGATGGCCTCGGCGAGCGCGCGGTTTGAATTCCCCGCGACGAGCTTGATGTCAGCTTTCATCGGGCTATTTCCTTAACTATCAATGGGCTACGAAGGTACCGAAGCCGAACAATCATTGCTGGCGATCCGGCTCATATCAGGCCAGCCGCGATGTCACAATATCGCCATATGGCAAACCACATAAAACTTGAGTGATTGGCCCCAACTAGCGTTGCATAAGTCCAAGATCATGTCCGTTGAGTGCCTCAGCACCCTTTTCGCCCACCAAATAGGTGCGTCCAAGGCACATCGCGGTTTCGCTCGCGGAATCCATCAAGATCATATGGGCAAACATGACCATTCCGGGCTCGATAACCCAGTCATTATTCTCATAAAACATCGGCCAATCCATCCAGCTGGGGGTGAATTTGGCCCCCAAAGAATAGCCGCACGCATTCAACCGGTGCTCGGAAAGGCCATGGGCGTCGAAGGTTTTGGTGTGGGCGGAGAAGACTTCGCCGGCGGTTGCCCCCGGCTTTAGCGCCGCTTCACAGGCCAAAAGCGCTTCTTTGGCGGCGGTATGGTAGGAAATATGGAGCTGGCGAGGTTCGCCTACGACCACGGTGCGCATCAATGCTGCATGGTAATGACGGTAGGTCCCTGCGAATTCGAGCGTGATTTGATCATTGGCGTCGAGTATACGACGGCCCGCTTTATAGCGGCATAAAAGAGCATCACGCCCCGAGCCGATGATGAATTCATTGGCTGGATAATCCCCGCCATTGGCAAAAATCGCATTGTGTTGGGCCGCCAAGATTGTGCCCTCGCTGGCACCCGCATGGATCGCGGCAATGCCTGCTTGATCGGCGAGATCCGATAGACGGGCCGCCTCGCGGACATAGGCGATTTCGTCGGCAGATTTGACGGCGCGAAGCCGCGTTACCATGTCAGACGCGTCGATCAGCGTGCCGTGCCCCTCAAAGGCGCTTTCGAGGCGCTTGCCGTGAAAATGGCTTAAGCCATAGGCATCATATTCAACGCCCAGGCGTTTGCCGGAGCCGCCCAAATCCTTGACCATCGCCACAAGGTCTATGGAGGGGTTGGCATCTTTGCCGTCTTTCCAGATCCGGATGTCTTTCAGGATCGAGGTATGCTGGGCCTGCCTTAAATCGGCGGAACGGGTGAGCAAAGCCATCGTCCCGTCTGAACCAACATAAAGGCATTGGAAAAAACAGAAACCGAACGTGTCGTAGCCAGTCAGCCAATACATGCTTTCCTGCTGGAAAAGCAGCATACCGTCGAGACCTTTGGCCTCCATCGCATCAAGGAGGCGGTGGCGGCGGCGGAAGAATTCATACTCGTCAAAATGAATGGCCATGACTCTCGATACGAGATTCGCGAGGCCGTGTCAGCGAGCCGTTTCGTCAAACCCTGTTCTATCGGACAGGTTTCAAACGCGCGCTTCGGGCTAAGCTGAGGGACAAGGGCGCGCGTTTTGTTTCTCCTTTTTTCAAAGCGCGCGCCCGCTTTGGGGGATGCGATGCGCTTTAAATCTGTTTTGCTTGTCTTTTGTGTTGCTTTATCAGCCTCGGCTTGCACGACGTTTCGAGGCGTGAACGACATTGCTGCCGACGATGCGGGTCAAGCGTCCAAGGTTAAATTTGGAACCGTGATTGCCGAGCACCCGGTGAATATCCACGCCTCGCCCGATATAGGCGTTGGCGCAGGCGCTTTGTTCGGGGCGGGGGCCGGAGCGGAGATCGGCCATTCCAATGCTTCAACGCTTGAAGGAATGCTGGCTGGTGCGGTGGCGGGGGCGGTCGTCCAAAACGCCATGGAATCCGGAAACGGGATTGAGTACACGATCGCTTTTGCCGATGGCTCGACCCAAATTCTGGATCAATTGCAAGGACCGGGAGACCCCGTATTTAAACCCGGCTCGGCGGTGATGGTCGAGTTTGGAGCAACGAAACATAAAATTTTGTCGGCAGAAGCGTTGCCGGAAACCGTGGCCCATCCGAAAGAAGTGCGCGTTGCGGGTGCCCCGAAGCCAACGAGTATCAAAGTACAATCCTGCACCAAGACCAAATCGACCGATCAGGAACGTAAAGTCTGTACGGATCAATAAATTGGCCGCAATACGCGCTATATTCCTCTTTTAAGTTCAGCGGGAACGTCCTAAATCCGGTTTATGGCGCGTATTCCCACCTCCGATAATGACGATTCGGCTTCTGATCAGGAGCTGCCCGAGGATATGGTCCTTGAGGGGGAGGATATTGGCGAGGAAAGTTCCGGTATTGATCTCGATTTTTCGGGCGAAGCCACCCCGCAGCGGTTAAAGGCGGGTGTTGAAGTTATTCAAAAGGCTCTGAAGACGCTGCCGAATGCGCCGGGTGTCTACCGGATGATCGATGGCGCGGGCGATGTGCTTTATGTCGGCAAAGCCAAGAGCCTCAAGACGCGGGTTTCAAATTATGCCCGTGGCGTGGGGCACACGAGCCGTATCGCTCGCATGATCGCCGAAACCGCGTCGATGGAATTTGTTACCACCGAGACCGAGACCGAAGCACTGCTGCTTGAAGCCAATTATATCAAGCAATTAAAGCCGCGCTTTAACGTGCTGCTGCGGGATGACAAAAGCTTTCCCTATATATTGGTGACCAGCGATCACGTGGCGCCGCAATTGACGAAGCATCGCGGGGCGCGAAACAGGCAGGGGCAATATTTTGGCCCCTTCGCCAGCGTATGGGCTGTCAATCGGACCATTACGGCGTTGCAGCGGGCCTTCTTGCTCAGGACCTGCACCGACTCCTATTATGAAAACCGGACGCGTCCGTGCCTTCTCTATCAAATCAAACGCTGTGCGGGGCCATGCACGGGGGAAATCAATCCCGTCGGCTATCAAAATCTCGTCACTGAGGCGCGTGATTTTCTGTCGGGCAAAAGCCAGGCGGTTAAAGCGCGTTTGGCTGAAGATATGCAGGCGGCTGCCGAAGCGCTCGAGTTTGAAACGGCGGCGCGTATTCGGGATCGATTAGCGGCTTTATCCGCGATTGTTTCGACGCAGGATATCAACCCGCAAACGGTGGACGAGGCCGATGTCTTTGCTCTGCATGAAGAGGCTGGACAGTTTTGTATTGAAGTCTTTTTCTTCCGCAATTTCCAGAATTGGGGCAATCGCGCTTATTTCCCGAAAGCGGATCGGACCATTGCGGCTGAGGAAGTTTTGGGACAATTCGTTGCGCAATTTTATGACGATAAGCCAGCGCCTCGCCTCGTGCTGCTTTCGCACGATGTCGAGGATATGGCGCTGTTAGGCGAAGCGTTGTCGCTGCGCGCCGTGGCCAAGGTTGAGGTGGCTTCCCCGAAGCGGGGCGAGAAGCGTGATCTGGTTGATCATGCGGCGAGCAATGCGAAAGAGGCGTTGTCGCGAAAGCTGTCGGATACCGCATCCCAAAAGCAATTGCTCACAGCCCTTGGCAATGCGTTTGGATTGCCAGCGCCGCCGCGTCGGGTCGAGATTTATGACAACTCGCATATTATGGGGACGAATGCCGTTGGCGCGATGGTGGTTGCGGGTGTCATGGGATTTTCGAAGCCGCATTACCGGACCTTTAATATTCAATCGACCGATATAACCCCCGGTGACGATTTTGGCATGATGCGCGAGGTTTTAACGCGGCGCTTTTCGCGGCTTCAAAAGGAAGTGCCAAGAGAGGCTGATGCGGCCGATCCTGCTAAAGAGGACGGGATGCCGGATTGGCCCGATCTGGTCTTGATCGACGGTGGCAAGGGCCAGCTTGAAGCGGCGAAGACCGTTATCGAAACGCTTGGAATCGAAGGGGTTCCTTTGGTGGGCGTCGCCAAAGGGCCTGATCGCGATGCCGGCCGTGAGACGTTTTTTGTGCCCGGTCGGGACCCGTTCAAGCTCGCACCACGCGATCCGGCGCTTTATTTTATTCAACGGCTGCGCGACGAGGCGCATCGTTTTGCCATCGGCACCCATCGGGCGCGGCGGAAAAAGGATTTTACCAAGAACCCCTTGGACGAGATTTCAGGCATTGGCCCGCAACGGAAACGGGCGCTGCTGCTTCATTTTGGCACAGCCAAGGCGATTTCGCGGGCGTCTTTGGAGGATTTGATCAAGACGCCGGGCGTTAATGAGGCTACCGCCAAGGCGGTTTATGACTTTTTCCACGATGGCGGGCGCTAAACATCGTGCACTTTTAGCGATTGTCTGTTGACGGCTGCAATTGTCTTATGCTTCGACACTAGCCATGACACATCCCTCGGGACGAAGACGGGTTGGACCCTTAACGCTACCCAACATTCTGACCTATGGTCGGGTGGTGGCGGTGCCTGTTGTGGTAGGCTGCATGTTTTGGACGGAAGAGCCCGTCATGCGCTGGGTCGCCTTTGGTGTATATGCGGCGGCTGCGATTACCGATTTTTTTGATGGCTATCTCGCGCGGATTTGGGAGCAGCAATCCTCGCTTGGTCGTATGCTGGACCCGATCGCCGATAAGCTGATCGTTGCGGCGTCTTTGATGATGCTCGTGGCGGACCATACGATCCACGGCTGGTCGATTTGGGCCGCTATCGTGATTTTAAGCCGAGAGATTTTGGTCTCGGGCCTGCGCGAATTTTTGGCCGAGCTACGGGTGAGTGTTCCGGTGTCCACGATTGCTAAATGGAAGACCACGTTACAGCTTGTGGCGATCGGGTTTCTGATTGCCGGCAATGCAGGCGAGACGGTTTTGCCGGGCAATGTGATGATTGGCATTGTACTGCTTTGGGTTGCCGCTTTGCTAACGCTTTACACCGGCTATGATTATTTCAAAGCTGGCATCCGCCATGTGGTCGAGCTCGATGACTGAGATCAAGCTCATCTATTTTGCATGGGTACGCGAACGAATTGGCTTGGCGGAAGAACGGTTGGATGTTCCCGCTTCCGTTAAAACGGTGGCCGAATTGGCGGCTTGGCTGCAATTGCGTGGCGAAGAATATGCCTATGCTTTTGAAAATCCCGCGATTGTGCGCGCGGCGATTGATCGGAAACATGTGAAGCCCGATGCCTTGATCGCGGGCGCGCAGGAAATTGCGTTTTTCCCTCCGATGACAGGCGGGTGAAGAAGCGATGGAACCCCGAATTGTTTTTCGCGTTCAAGCCGAGCCTTTTGATATCACCAAAGAGATCGACGCTTTAGCAGGCCTTGGCGATGATGTCGGCGCGGTGACAAGTTTTACCGGCTATTGTCGGAGCGAAGGCGGGCGGCTGTTAGCGCTTGAGCTCGAACATTATCCTGGCATGGCGGAAGAAGAGATCGGCCGTGTGGTGCATGAGGCTGTCACACGGTGGCCATTAACGGGCCTTACCGTCCTTCATCGGTTTGGTATAATGCGGCCGGGTGATGGCATTGTGTTGGTTGTCACGGCGTCATCGCATCGTCTGGCTTCGTTTGAGGCGGCGGAATTTTTGATGGATTATCTCAAAACCCGTGCACCGTTCTGGAAGAAAGAGCATCGGGCCGATGGCAGCAGCGGGGAATGGGTCGAGGCCAAGGAATTGGACGACGAGGCCGCCTCGCGGTGGCAAACCTCCATCTGACCCCTTTTTCTTAACGCTATGACTGCCCATATAGAGGTCGATCATTTACGATCAGAGGATATGCTGATGCGCTTGAAGCTTTTATTTCGCTCCGTTTTTGCCCTTCTTTTGATGGGGTTGGTGGTTCTTGCCTCCTATTCGACGGCGGATGCGCGGATTGGCTCCGGCACCTCCAGCGGCAGTCGCGGCAGCTTTACCTATTCGCCACCGCCTTCAACCTCTACCGCGCCCTATGCGGCGCAGCCAATGCAGCGATCGTTTACGCCTCAAGCTCCTTCCCCCAGCTATGCGCCCTCATATGCTCAGCCGGCCTATGGTGGTGGTGGATTATTCGGCGGTGCCGGCGGTTTTGGAACCGGGCTTTTAGGTGGTTTGCTTGGCGCAGGGCTCGTCGGGATGATGTTTGGTCACGGTTTTATGGGTGGGATTGGCGGCGGAATGTCATTTTTCGGCCTGCTGTTTCAAATTGTTCTCCTCTACTTTGTGGTCAAATTCGTCCTTGGATTTTTCATGCGCCGTGCGGCACCTGCCGGGTTTGCATCCGATATGGGTATGTCGTCCGGCCCAACGGTTGTTCCGCCCTCGCGCCCTTCTATTCGCCAAGTCAATATTGGACCTGAGGACTTCGCAGCCTTCGAACAACGTCTTTATGCCTCGCAAGAAGCCTATAGCCGTGAAGACCTTGAAGGGCTCCGTCGCCTAGCGACCCCTGAAATGGTCGCTTATTTTGCCGAAGATTTGGCGCGGAATGCCGGGCACGGAACGGTTAACCGCGTTTCTCAAGTTAAGCTTTTGCAGGGCGATTTGTCCGAGGCGTGGGGCGAGGGCGCTGTTGATTATGCAACGGTCGCAATGCGCTTTTCGTTGATTGACGCGACCTATGAGCGGGGTACCGATCGGGTTGTGTCGGGCGATCCGATGCATCCGCAACAGGTGACCGAGATCTGGACCTTCCGCCGCGACGGCAGTGGACCGTGGATAATTTCCGCTATCCAGCAAACGGGCTGATCGTTCGCGCCTTCTATTAACGAAAATAAAACCATAACGCGGCATGATTGCGTTATGGTTCATCATCACATCCAGCGCGGCATTGTTCTTGCCGCCTTATTAGTTCTAGTCGGCTGCGGCATGCGGTTTGATTCACGTGCGCCTTGGCGTGACGAAGTTGAGGCGAAATGCCTCTCCTCCGGTGCCGTTAAAATGTCCGCCTATGTCGAGCCGATGAACCGTATTGACGGGCCAGGTGCCTGTGGCATGCAGCAACCCCTTCGGGTAAGTGCTTTTGCCAATGGAACGATTGGGCTAACAAGCCGCGCCACGATGTCCTGCTCGGCTGTTTCGAGCGTCAATCGCTGGATTACGGAAGTCGTCGAGCCTGCGGCCGTTTTATATTATCGCCAGCATGTGACGGCGATGACGGTGGGATCTTATTCTTGCCGCAACCAAGACAGCAAATGGATCGCCAATATTTCCGAACATGCATTTGGCAATGCCGTGGACGTTATGGGTTTTAAATTTTCCGATGGCCGGAGCATGAGCGTTCTTAATGGCTGGAAAGGCGATGCACGCGATCAGGCTTTTTTACGTGAAATAGCGATGGATGCTTGCGATTATTTTACGACTGTTTTAGCGCCGGGCTCCGACTCTTATCACGCCAATCATATTCACGTGGATTTATCGCGGCATGATTCATCATGGCAACGCCATGTGTGCCAGCCGAAATTGCAGATAGCGCGGCGCATTCCGGCGCGCGCCGATGCAAGCAAAATTGCGGGCTTAAACTACACGCCTTCGAGCAATGGTGATGCCGATGTTCAAGTTGCGTCCGCTCAACCCCTATTCGGCGTACCAGCGCCCGCTGCTGCTCCTTTACCGCCGATGCGTCCCATTGATCCAAAGACCTTGGCACTGTTGCCACCGGAGCCGGATGATACGGATGATGGTGATTTTAAGGGCGTTTATTGAGCATCGTCCTATATCGATCAGCGTTTATCTTGTGAACCATAGCCGCCGCCTGTTGGTGTGATAACGGTGATGGTTTCTCCAGCTTTAAGTGCGGTTTGATCGGCACCTTTTAGCACATCAACCGAGCCATCTAAGCGTTTTACAAAAGTTTGGCCCAATTCACCCGGTTCTCCCCATTCGAGGCCGAAAGGTTTGATGCGGCGATGTCCCGATAGAATGGCGCATTCCATATCTTCAAGAAAACGAATTGTGCGGCTTGTGCCATCGCCCGAATTCCACTGGCCTTTGCCGCCTGAATCTTTGCGGATATGAAAATCTTCGAGCAAGACCGGATAACGGTTTTCCAAGATCTCGGGATCGGTGAGGCGCGAATTTGTCATATGAACGTGAACGCCGGGCGAGCCGTCAAAACCGGGGCCTGCCGATGAGCCGGAACAGATGGTCTCATAATATTGATAACGCGCATTGCCGAAGGTGAGATTGTTCATGGTACCTTGCGCGGCTGCCATCGCGCCAAGAGCGCCGAACAGGCAATTGGTGACGGCTTGGCTGACTTCCACATTGCCAGCAACGACAGCTGCCGGATAGCGCGGAGACAGCATAGAGCCTTCGGGCAGGATGACGTGAATTGGACGTAGGCACCCGGCATTCATCGGGATGGCATCATCCACCATCACCCGAAACACATAGAGTACAGCCGCACGGGTGACGGGTTCTGGTGCGTTAAAATTGTCGGCGCGTTGCGGTGAAGTGCCTGTGAAATCAACGGTTGCTTCGCGCTTTGTTTTATCAACGGTAATCTTCACCTTGATAAAACAGCCTTGATCCATTTCGTAGGAGAATTCTGAATCATGCAGCGTTTCGATGACGCGTGCGACATGTTCGGCTGCATTGTCTTGAACATAGCCCATATAGGCGCGGACCGTATCCAATCCGAAATCCTGTATGACTTTTTTTAACTCGCGCACGCCTTTTTCATTCGCTGCAATTTGCGCCTTAAGATCATTGATGTTTTGCGTGACGTTGCGAACCGGATAGGCTCCGCCTGTTAAGAGGGCATGGACCGCCTCTTCGCGGAAGATTCCATTTTCAACGAGATGAAAATTATCGATATAGATGCCTTCTTCTTCAATTCTCGTCGCGCGGGGTGACATAGAGCCCGGGGCAACGCCACCGACATCGGCGTGATGCCCGCGTGAGGCGACCCAGAAGAGAATATGATCACCACTCTCATTGAAGACTGGTGTGCAGACCGTAATGTCGGGGAGATGCGTGCCGCCATTATAAGGGGCGTTGAGCATATACACATCGCCCGGATGAATGTTGCCTTCATTCATGCGGATGATAGTTTCAACGGAACGGTCCATGGAGCCCAAATGAACCGGCATATGCGGTGCATTGGCGACAAGGCGGCCTTCGTGATCAAAGACGGCGCAGGAGAAATCGAGACGCTCTTTGATGTTAACGGATGAAGCCGTGTTTTGCAGCGTGACGCCCATCTGCTCGGCAATCGACATAAACAGATTGTTGAAGATCTCGAGCAGGACTGGATCAGCCTCTGTGCCCGCGGCGTGACGCCGTTCGAGTGGAACGACGCGATGCAAGATGAGATGATCGAGTTCGGTTAAACGACATTTCCATCCCGCTTCCACCATAATGGTCTGATGCGGTTCAATGATAAGGGCGGGGCCAGATACATGATGGCCGGGCTTTAAAGTTGTTCGATGATAAATAGCGGCTTGATGGGTGACGCCATTGCTAAAAATCGACCGGATGGCATCAGGCTTCGGTGTTGTATCCTGTGTTTGTTTAAGGGGCGAATGGGCGATGGTGGCGTGGCCACCTATGGCTTCAACCGATACCGCTTCGAGGACGATGTTTTTTGATGGATCGAAAAATCCAAACCTTTCTTTGTGGGCATTTTCAAAAAGCTGACGGATTATCGTGAGGCGATCTGCGCCATCCGCCATCATCACTTCAATGGCGGAATCGGTTCCTGCATATCGCAAGAGGGCTCGCCGATGAATGATGATTTTTGCTTCTTCAACGCCTTGGCTTGCAACTTCTTTAAAACAAAGCGCCGATAGCCGTTCCGCTTCTTGGTCATAAGCGGCTAATGTTGCCTGATCCAATACGCGTTCGATCGCTTGCTCGCGTGTGGCCCGAATGGATGCCAAGCCCATCCCATAGGCCGAGAGAAGCGATGAATAGGGATGAATGAGGATGGTTGTCATCGCTAAGGCATCGGCAACAAGGCAAGCATGTTGGCCGCTTGCACCGCCAAACGCATTGAGCGCATATCGCGTAACATCATGTCCCCGTGCCACCGATATTTTCTTAATCGCTTCGGCCATATTGGCGACTGCGATGCGAATAAAGCCGTCGGCGATTTCTTCAGCGCTCCGCTGGCCGCCCATTGATGCCGCAAGGGCATTGAATTTTTCGCGGACAATCGATGCGTCTAATGGCTCGTTTTGTTGCGGCCCAAAAATGGAAGGGAAAAACGCAGGATCGAGTTTGCCTAACATGACATTGGCATCTGTTACCGTAAGAGGACCGCCGCGCCGATAACAGGCGGGACCTGGATTAGCGCCTGCTGAATCAGGGCCAACACGAAAGCGCGCGCCGTCATAATGCAGGATCGAGCCACCGCCCGCAGCCACCGTGTGAATCATCATCATGGGTGCGCGCATGCGCACGCCCGCGACTTCTGTTTCAAAAGCTCTTTCGAAACTGCCGTTGAAATGCGCGACATCGGTTGATGTGCCGCCCATATCAAAGCCGATCACATGGTCAAAGCCCGCTTCCTTGCCCGTTTCGGCCAAGGCTACGACACCACCCGCAGGGCCTGACAACACGGCATCTTTGCCTTTGAATAAATCGGCAGCGGTTAATCCGCCCGATGACATCATAAACATCAGCCGTGCGCCAGATCGCTTGGCATCGAGTTCAGATGCCACCATCGCAACGTAGCGCGCGAGGATAGGGGAAAGATAGGCATCAACAACGGTCGTATCGCCACGGCCCACTAATTTGACGAGCGGGCTTACTTCATGGCTGACCGATATTTGCGAGAACCCGATTTCACGCGCTATGTGAACGGCCAATTGCTCGTGCTGTGGAAAGCGCCAAGCATGCATGAAGACAATGGCAATTGAATCATAATCTTGATGTTTTAAGTCGCTAAACGCTGTGCGGAGCTCCAAGGCATCGGGTGCCATTTCGACTGTACCATCGGCGTGGACGCGTTCGGTAATCTCGACAACGGTGGAATAAAGTTCCTCCGGCTTTTTAACGGCCTTTGCAAAAATATCAGACCGCGCCTGATAGCCAATGCGTAGGGCATCGCGAAAGCCTTTGGTGACAACGAGCGCGGTGCGTTCACCTTTTCGCTCGAGCAGGGCGTTTGTTGCAACCGTGGTCCCCATGCGGACATCGCCGATGCTGCCAGCCGGAATTGCCTCATCGGCTTTCAATCCCAGAAGTTCACGGATACCGTGAACGGCAGCGTCTTTGTATGCACCGGGATTTTCGGACAGGACTTTTTTGGCATGTAAGTTACCATCCGGCGATCGGCCTACAATATCGGTGAAGGTGCCACCACGATCGATCCAAAAATCCCAAACCATACAATTTTATCCGCTATTTTATTCCACTCAGCCGCCCGATACCCTGTCAGATAGGGCAGTCGTCGGCAATTGCGCTTTGTGCAAAACTTGGGTTTATCGGAGTTTCATTTGTGAGAAATAAACATGATTCGTCGTCTGCTTTGCATTTTATACGTCATCCTGATTGCCACGCCTGTCTGGGCCCAAGCGAAGGGCGAACAGAAGGGTGCGACGCCGGGGCGCTTCGATTTTTACGTTCTGGCGCTTTCCTGGTCACCTACCTATTGCGCCAATGGAGGCGATAAACGAAGCACGGATCAGTGCCATATTGGGGCTATGAATGATTTTGTCGTTCACGGGTTGTGGCCGCAGTTTGAAAATGGCTACCCGATTGAATGCTCAAACGATGAGAAGGAGCTTCCGAAAACCACGCTGGAAGCCGCGTCGCATATTTTCCCCGATATCCGCCTTGCGGACCATGAATGGAAGCGCCACGGATCGTGCACGGCGCGCGCGCCGGCCGATTATTTGGCCGATGTCGCTGCTGCCCGGCAGCATATTGCTGTACCGGCCTTCTTCAAACAGCCTAAAAGCGAATTAGCCCTTGCGCCATCTGAAATAGAAAAGGCGTTCATGGCGGTAAATCCGGGCCTTGAACCAGCCATGATGTCGGTAGCCTGTCCGAAAGCGGAGTTGCAGGAAGTTCGCATCTGCTTCACAAAGGACCTTAAAGGGTTTCGTGCGTGCCCAGAGTTGGAAGGCGGAAGTTGCCGCGCGGCAAGCGTGAAGGTGCTTCCTGTCCATTAGCCAGTTCTTCCGCGCATTGGAAATGAGAATAAGCGCGGAAGATTATGAATTATAGACATGCCTACCATGCCGGAAATTTTGCGGATGTTTTGAAACATGCCGTTCTGGCGCGATGCATTGAGCATTTGAAAGCCAAGCCGGCACCCTTTCGGGTGATTGATACCCATGCAGGCATCGGTATTTATGACCTTTCCAGCGAGGCGGCCCAAAAGACAGGGGAGTGGAAGGACGGTATTGGTCGCGTTTTGAACGCGCATATACCGACCGAGGTCAAAGCGCTATTGCTGCCTTATCTCTCAACCGTTGAAGCGCTAAAGGCGTTTAAAGGGCGCCATGTCTATCCGGGATCGCCTGAAATCGCGCGTCATCTGACGCGGGGTGAAGATCGAATGATTTTCGTTGAAAAGCACCCCCAAGATGCCAAGAAATTAGCCGACGCATTTAGCTTTGACGGTCGGGCAAAAATTTTAGAGCTTGATGGGTATGTAGCAAGCAAAGCCTATGTGCCGCCAAAAGAAAGGCGAGGGCTCGTTATCATTGATCCGCCGTATGAAGAGCGGGATGAATTTGCGACCATGTTTGCCGCTTTTGCGGACGCCTATCGTAAATGGCCTACCGGCATGTATCTGCTTTGGTATCCGGTTAAAAATTTCGACGAAACGAAGCGCTTTATGGTTTCGTTGGCCGAAGCCGGAATTCCGAAGATTTTAAGGGCCGAATTGCGCGTCAAGCGATTGACGGAGCAAGGCGGATTGGCGGGGTCTGGCTTAATTATTGTCAATCCGCCTTGGAAACTTGCCGATGAATTGAGGGTCTTATTGCCTTGGCTGGACGGTCTTTTAAAACAAGATGAGGGGCATGGCTGGAATGTTGACTGGTTAGCGGGAGAGGCTGTTGCACCGCTTCCTTAAGCGGCTGGAGATGCCATGCGACTTCTGCTAACACTTGGAGAATAGGTCGATATGTTTTGTACAAAGAATAGGACGTTAAGATGATTTTGCGCTCGTCACCTGCTTCGCCCTTTGGTCGAAAGGTAAAAATTGCCGCCCATGTTTTGGGGCTCATGGATCAAATCGAAGTGGTTGTCGCCAACACGCTTGATCCAGAGGATGTTATTCGCAAGCAAAATCCGCTTGGAAAAATTCCTGCCCTGATTTTGAAGGACGGAACCACGCTTTATGATTCCCGCGTGATTGTTGAATATCTTGATCATTTGGCGGGCGGTGGAAAAATTATTCCCGCCTCGACCAAAGAGCGATTTGATACGTTGACGCTTCAAGCTTTAGCCGATGGTGTGATGGATGCGGCGTTGTTGCAGGTTTATGAAACGCGTTTCCGCGATGAAGATAGGCGCGAGCCTAAATGGTTAGAGCATCAGAGCGGCAAAGTAACGCGCGGGCTCGATGCTTTGGAAGCCCATGTTCCTCACCTTTCACCCATGCCAACCATTGGCGCCATCACCGTGGCATGTGCGTTGGGATATTTAGACCTGCGCTTTGGAGAAACGTGGCGACAAGGTCGCCCGCGGTTAACGGCGTGGCTTGAAGATTTTGCTGCTCGGTATCCGGCTTATGCGGCGACTGTTCCGCATTAATCAAATGAGAGATTAATGAAAGAGCCCGCAGTTTTATCTGCGGGCTCTTTTTATGTTTTAAAAGCGATAGTTTAGACCGATGCGAGCAAGGCCAAGATCGGCCCCTGATTGCCCACCGCTCGGATAGGTCTTGTCTTCGAGGCGGACATAAAGTCCTTCCCCTTTAATTGACCAGGAATCGGTGATGGCCATTTCAACACCTGCGCCGGCCGTCCAGCCATTATGGTACGTATCGGCGGTTGAGCCGGTGTCATCATGGGTCGTGCCGCCTGCATAGCCTGCCGTGACATAGGGCAAGATACGGTCGGACGCGTAACCGAGACGGCCACGCAACGTGTTCATATAGCGAAGCTCGCTCGAGCCTGCCGTTCCGCTCGATTTGATGTTGCCCATATCGATATCGCCTTCGATACCAGCAACCCAATTATTCGGCATTTGATAGTTGTAGCCACCAGTGAAACCAAGAACGCCACCTGACGGGCTACCGAACGCATCTTTGCCATCCGATGTAAAATTACCAGATCCAAAACCGCCGTTAAAGCCGCCATAGACTCCGTTCCACGTGAAGGCGCGGGGTGCCGCGGTTGGCATTGCAGCAGGTGCTTGTTTTTTGGCCGGAAGGTCGGCCGCAAATGTTGCTGTGGTTATGAGAAGCGCCGATGCAACAAGTCCCATACGCGCGAGGATTTTCATAATGATACACTCCTAATGTTAGTTCCATGCTGTTTAAGTAATAACTGCAACATGAAATGACGTAGAGTGAGATCGCATTCCCGCTCTACTTTGAAACAATGGATATTATCAAAACAAGGCAAGATTATGCTTTGATCATGATCAAAATGAGAAACGACGAAGAAATCGATAGGTTCCAGATTAAGTATTTATTTACTATTTAAAATTGGCCGTTAAAAATTACTCATTTCAGAATTTATAGCCAATTCCGAACCTGAATACGTTCGATTGCGTATCAAGCGATACGGACTGAGCGCTTGAATTCAAATAGGATGAGCTACCGAAATCGTAGTGCAAAAACTCGCCGCGCAAAACAACGTGCGGCATCACCAGGGCTTCAACACCTCCGCCGTAAACCAAACCGATTTTGGTCGCATCGGTTGAATAGGTGTTGGTATAATTAATGGAACTCGCTGCAAGGCCAGCGGTGCCATATGTGAGTAGATTGCCGAAGGTGAGGCCGCCTCTTACACGGCCAGAGGTCATCCACTTTTGTGTGAAATTTTCATTGGTAGCGTTATTTTTTATTTGCGATGCAGTGACATCGAGTTCGCCGCCGCCAACCAATTGGTTGGCCTGAAAATTAATACCGCCATGCATGCCAACCAATGTGCCGCCAGTTGTAAGGCTACCTGCGGTACCAAGACCGGCGCCGCCATGGGCACCGATATAGCCGCCTTGCCATTGGGCTTGACTGGGAACGGAGCTTCCAAAAATGTCGTCAGCATGGGCAGAAACCACACCAAACATTAAAAAAGCCGGCAAAGCAGCGAAATAGCTTAATGTATGCCGGGACATTGGTGCTTCCTAATGTTGAACTGCGATATCTATCGTATTTTATCGATCCGAACCGCAGTTCCGAAGCTATGACTGAAAATAAGGTAACTAAATGGTAAACCGGATGGCCGGTTCGTGCGTGTTATGAAGTGACACTTATGTAAAATATGATCTGAAAGAGCCTAATGTCCTCACCTGATCCACGATCACTGTCGCAGCCGATTGCTCTGGTTACAGGTGGAGCGCGTCGTGTAGGGGCGGTAATTTCGCGACGACTGGCGGAAGCTGGGTATGCCGTTATTATCCATGCCAATGGCTCCCTTGAAGAGGCGCGCGCTCTTGCCGCCGACATCGAGAGGAAGGGTGGCAGAGCCAAAGCCATTACGGCCAATCTCTTGGACGCTGCTGAACGAGACGGGTTAATGGGTCGTGCTTCAGAGATATTTGGTCCGCTTGCTTTGCTTGTTAATAATGCGGCGATTTTTCATTCCGATGCGTTTATGGATTTTACCGAGGCCTCGTTTGAGCAGCATATGGCGATCAATCTTCTGGCCCCGATTGCATTGGCACGCGGGTTTGCAAGGCAGGCCTTAGCGGACACCAATGCCTCCATTGTGAATATTATTGATCACCGTGTGTTAAAACTGACGCCACAACATTTCACGTACACGCTTTCTAAAGCGGCGTTGCATATTGCAACGACGACTATGGCTCAGGCCCTTGCGCCCCACATCAGAGTCAATGCTGTTGGCCCCGGACCCACTTTGCCCAACCCGCATGATGGCGAGGATGGATTAAGCAAAGAAGCTTCGGGCGTCCCGCTTGGTCGCGTGGTTGACCCAAACGATATTGCCGATGCGGTACTCTATTTGGCCCGCGCTCGAAATGTAACAGGTGAAATGATGGCGGTGGATGCCGGTCAGCATATTGGCTGGCAAACACCCGATATTATTGTGAAGTGAGCATGATCGCGGAAATCAGGCGGCCATAATCGTTCTCGCCTTTATGGGTCGTTCGGCGGAAACTGAAAAAACGCTTTTCGTCGCCATAGGTGCATTGATCAAGCGAAACGAATTGTTTGATATTTGCCTTCGCCAAGCGGTGCCCAATGAAGGCCGGAAGATTAAAATAGCTCTTTCCTTCCTTTTCGCCATCTTTAAAAAACGATGAATAGTTTAAGTCCGAGGTCATAAACTGCTCTTTAAATTCGGGGCCAACCTCATAGGCCTTTTGGCTGATTGTTGGTCCCAAAACGGCTGTTATCCGCTCGCGCTTTGCGCCGATGTTTTCCATAGCCGAGACAGTCGCTTCGAGTACGCCGAAAAAGGCGCCCTTCCATCCGGCATGAGCAGCACCAATGACGCGGGCTTCCGGATCAACAAAGAGAAGGGGGCCGCAATCCGCTGTTGCAATAGCCAGGGCTAAACCTTCCATACGAGTCACCATGGCATCCGCCTTGGGGCGATTTTGAAAGGTCCATGCTTCAGTAACCGTTACAACCTCGGGTGAATGAATTTGATAGAGGCTTAAAAAGGAATCGTGAGAGGATCCCATAAAGGCAGCCATGCGGCGGCGATTTTCATGAACGCTTTCGGTATCGTCCGATGAGCCAATGCCGCCATTGAGCGAACTATAAAGCCCGGAAGACACACCTCCCTGTCGCGTGAAGAAAGCGTGCTGGATGCCTTTAAAGGCTAGGGCATCATGTTGAACGGGCGCTAACGCTGGCTGGGTCATCTTATTCATTAAATCCTGCAGGCTTGGGCATTTCAGGATGGTAAAAGCTGATCACTTTAAAAAGACTTCCCATTTGTTTTGGCGCTCGATCCGTTAGTCGATCAAGGCCTGACATAATGGCTTTTGCCTGATCGGAATGAGCGGATTTTAGCAGAGCCGCACCGCGCTGCCTAATGCCTAGGGCTTCCAAAAAGTCAGCCTGCACAATCGGCCCGCTGATCGCATTGCCTTGACGTCGGGCAATATCGAGCAAGCGCTCAAAATCGACATGGGTTGTTAAATCCGCTTCGCCGGGTTCTTCCAAGGGATCAACAAACCGATGATGATGTAGCGCTTGTAATGTTTCGCCCATTCCCGATTGGCTATGGCCATAATCGATTGCGATTCCGGCGCCGCCATATTGTGCGATATGAGCGGAGAGATCATGCATGATCCGCTCACCAACGAGATTGCGTTCAAGGATGCTGCCTTCGTCGGCTTCGATAATAAGGGCTGCTTCGGGTTCTCGTGCCAGTCCAAAGGTCAACTCGTCGTGTTGATTAAGACCGACAAGCCTTTCATGCCATTTTCCGTTATGCATTTGGTAGTGCCGAACGGGGAGGGCATCAAAGAATTCGTTCGCAATCAATAGGGTCGGTAGCTGTGGAAGCGATGATACATCACTGTGCCATTGAATGGGCAGATCGAAGGTTTCTAATAAATTTTGCTGAGCTTTACGGAGGGTGAGGCTCGTTTCAACCAAGGTAACCTGAACGGATTGTAGCAAGCCTTTTATATTTTTCATGGCGCGCAGAGCGTCTTGCATCAAGGTGCCACGACCAGGGCCGAGTTCGACCAAAGAAATGGCATGGGGGCTTCCCATGCGCAGCCAAAGATCAGCACACCAAAGCCCTAAGAGCTCGCCAAAGATCTGCGATATTTCTGGCGAGGTGGTGAAGTCACCTTTTTCGCCAAAAGGGTCACGGGTCATGTAATACCCGTAGCGGGGATCGCTCAAGGCCATCGTCATATAGCGTTCAACGCTGATGGGCCCCTCCAGCCGGATAAGCGTTTTAATGTCGTCGCCGAGTAAGGTCATGGTTGATTTTTAGCACGCATGCTTTGCCACATCAGCCATAGGCCCAATACAGCGAGCGGCGCGGACAAGACCATGCCCATGGTAAAGCCTCCGGCCAAGAGTTCGCTTTTAGGATCGGGATCGCGAAAGAATTCAGATAAGGTGCGAGCGAGGGCATAAAGCACACCAAATAATCCGGAGAGAAATCCCGGACGTTTGAGGCCACCATATTTGGCAGCAAGCCCGATAGCGAGAAAGATGAAAAGGCCCTCCATGCCGGCTTCATAGAGTTGGCTGGGATGGCGCGGTTGCTCATCGGCGCGGGGAAAGACCATGGCCCATGGGACATCGGTAGGGCGCCCCCATAATTCGCCATTGATGAAATTGGCAATGCGCCCAAAAAACAAACCGATAGGAGACACAATCGCTGCGATATCTGTTAGCGCGAGAATGGACAGGCGATGGACCCACGCCAAGATGACCATGGCGACGCAGGCACCGATCAATCCGCCATGAAAGGCCATGCCGCCATGCCAGACGGCTAAAATCTCGGTCGGGTTGGCCAGATAATAGCTCGGCTCATAAAATACGATATGGCCGAGACGCCCACCGACAACGATTCCAAGCGCCATATAGACCAAAAGATCATCGACGGCTTGTAGGCCGGGGGGTGTTCTTGTCCCCCATAGCGAAGACGCAGCCGTTACAGCAAAGGCCAGACGCCAGCCGAGGATAAGCCCGGCGATATAGGCCAAGGCGTACCAGCGGACCACAAATGGCCCGAATTCAATCAAGACCGGGTCGATTTGTGGAAAGGGCAAAACAAATATTGGCATTTAAAACCTCATTTTCTCACGCTTGCCTTGTCCGATGCATGGCGTCAAGAACGGGATGGCAAGTGGCGCTAAGCGTGGTAGAGAAAAGCAACAGAACCTCACATTCCTTGGGAACCATTCAACATGACGCAGTCCGGCAATCCCTTATTTGATAATTTTGCTCGCCTGATGACAGATGCCGCTGGCGTCGCAACCGGCGTTAAAAGAGAGGCTGAGGGCGTGATGAAGGCGCAGCTTGAGCGTTTGATTCGTGATCTCGATGTCGTCTCGCGCGAGGAATTTGAAGCCGTCCGCACAATGGCCATTTTGGCGCGCGAAGAGAATGAAAAATTAGCCGCTCGCCTTGCCGAGCTTGAGCAAAAACTGTCCTGATTCGCTCGAATCGATCGAAAATACGGCACAGACAAAAATGTAATCGTCTGTGGACAGTAAAATCCGATGATTGTGCGATTCACGCGAATCCGTGAGCGTCCGCAGTGCCTGATGACTTAAAGCGCTCCCTTCGGAGTGACGGGTCGAGGCGCTGGATACGAAATGTCGCTTAGTGATTCCTTTAATAACGACCGCAGCGAGCATCCGCTCGATATCGTTGAACGTTTGGCCAGCCTCCGCGATTGGAGCTTTGACCGTGCGGGCGATGACGAGATTGCGATTTCGATTGCCGGACGTTGGACATCTTATGATGTAGCGTTCACATGGCTCGAGGATATCGAGGCCTTGCATGTGGCGTGTGCGTTTGACCTTAAAATCCCCGAACGCAAGCGTTCTGAAATCACGGATTTGATGTCGCGCATCAATGAACAACTCTGGATCGGCCATTTTGATATGTGGTCGGAAACGGACGTCGTTATGTTTCGCCATTCTCTCATGCTGTCGGGCGGCGCAGAGCCAAGTGGCGCGCAATGTGAGGCCTTATTGAGCTTGGCCGTCGATAGCTGTGATCGGCATTTTCAAGCCTTTCAATTTGTTATGTGGTCGGGTAAATCTGCCGCTGAAGCGCTCGCCGCCACGATGTTTGAAACCGTTGGCGAGGCCTAATCGGCCAAGCCTTTTTTAAGGTGAAGCTTACGATGACCACTGAATTTCCGAAATCTCTTGTTCTAGTCGGTGCCGGAAAAATGGGCGGCGCTATGCTGGAAGGCTGGATCGCATCTGGGCTTCAGGGCAGTGCTGTAACGATTATTGATCCGCTTCCTTCGGCCGAAATGTCGGATTATTGCGCCAAGCATGGCATTGCTGTTAATCCGGCTGCGGGTTCATTGGCAGCACCGGATGTGCTCGTTCTGGGCATTAAGCCGCAAATGCTGGATGCAGCGGCGCCGACGCTTGCCCCGCTTGCCGGTGAATCGACATTGGTTCTTTCGATCTTGGCTGGAAAGACAATTGCCAACCTAAAGGATCGTTTACCCAAGGCGCGTGCCTTTGTTCGCGCTATGCCTAATCTTCCGGCCTCGGTTGGGCGCGGCATATCGGGCGCCGTTGCCAATAGCGAGGTGTCAGCACGGCAGAAGGCGATTGCTGATACGCTTCTCAAAGGTGTCGGACGGGTGGAATGGGTTGATCGGGAGGCGCTGATCGATGCGGTGACGGGCGTGTCAGGATCTGGCCCCGCCTATGTATTCTATCTTGTTGAATGTTTGGCCAAAGCAGGGGAGGCCGAAGGGCTTCCGCCGGATTTGGCGCTCCGACTGGCCCGAGCAACGGTTGAGGGGGCAGGTGAATTGCTCTTTAAATCCGATCTTTCCGCAGCAACGCTTCGCCAAAATGTAACATCGCCTGGCGGGACCACGGCCGCCGGTTTACACATTTTGATGGCGGATGCGGGTTTAGAGCCCCTCATCGCCGGAACGGTGCGTGCGGCTAGGCGTCGCGCGGCTGAATTGTCGGGCTAAGGACTATAGACAATCGCTCTTGAGATCGCCATTTGCTATGCATAGGGTTCAACCGGAGGGCGTGTTATGGCTAAAACGGCAGAAATTTCTGGTCATTCGGCGCGCGACCGCGTGATTGACGCGTTGATGGCTCTGGGCGCCGAACGGGATTGGGATCAGATCGAGATCGGCGATATTGCCGAACGCGCCGATATGTCCTTGGGAGAATTTAGGGACCTTTTTCCGTCAAAGGGTGCCATCCTCGGAGCTTTTGCGCGGCGGATCGACCATGCTGTTCTGGCCGGTGACAATGCAGACCTTGCGCTTGAGTCCGATAAAGACCGGATTTTCGACGTGCTGATGCGGCGTTTCGATGCGCTTACGCCTTATAAGCAAGCGTTGCAGCGTATGACGCCGGCCTTATCCCGCGACCCTTTATCGATCGCCGCGCTCAATCAAGTCGCCATGAACTCGATGCGGTTTATGCTAGCTGCTGCAGGCATTGATACGGAAGGTCCGATGGGGCTTATTAAATTGCAGGGCAGCGTGTTGATGTTCGCGAAGCTTCTGGATGTTTGGTATCACGACGAGGATCCGGGCCTTTCCCGCACGATGGCGGCAATGGACACAGAATTAAAGCGCGGCGGAATGGTGATCAGTCGGTTAGACGATTTGTGCCGGTTGACGGCACCTCTATCGGGTGCCTTGCACCGTGTTGCCGAACGCGGATTGCGGATGGCGGATCGCCCGCCCGCATCGCGCGGAAATCCCGATCTCGATCCATCGATTTGAAAGCGTAAACGGATGAGTGGTTCGACCGGTGTAACGGCACAGATTAGCTTTGACGATTTTTTGAAGGTCGATATCCGCGTGGGTACGATTGTCGCGGCCGAACCGTTTCCGGAAGCGCGCAAGCCCGCGATTAAATTAAGGATCGATTTTGGCGGCGATATTGGTGTGAAGCGTTCGTCGGCGCAAATCACGGAAAACCATACGCCAGAGGCACTTGTTGGAACCCAAGTCTTGGCGGTTGTGAATTTTCCACCCCGCCAAATTGGCCCGTTTATGTCTGAGGTTTTAACCCTTGGCGTGCCGGATGAAAACGGCAAGGTTATGTTGATCAGACCCGACCGCCCAGTCCCTACAGGCGGTCGGCTCTATTAGCGGTAGCTGATTACTCTGCGGCCATCGCCTTTGGCGTGACGGCTGCGGTGTAAGCGTCAAGCATCGTGCGCGATACGGCGCCCGGCGTGAAGGTATACGAACCTACTTCAGAAACCGGTGTTACCTCGGCACCCGTGCCGCAGATAAAGCATTCCTGAAAACCGGCTAGCTCTTCCGGCATGATCCGACGCTCATGGACGGCGATGCCATGCTCTTTGGCGAGAGCAATAATGGTTTGACGGGTAATGCCATTTAAGAAGCAATCGGCGATGGGTGTATGAAGGGCGCCATCTTTTACAAAGAAGATATTGGCCCCGGTGCATTCAGCGACACGACCTTGCCAATCAAGCATCATGGCATCGGCATAGCCTTTTTTCTCGGCGCGATGTTTGGAGATCGTGCAGATCATATAAAGGCCGGCTGCCTTGGCATGGACAGGGGCGGTAATCGGATCAGGGCGGCGGTAATCGGCAATATCAATCCGAATACCTTTCATTTTTTGGGCGGTATCGAACATGGATGGCCAATCCCACGTGGCGATCGCAACGTGGATCGTGGCGTTCTGGGCCGAAATCGCCATCATTTCACTGCCGCGCCAAGCAACCGGACGGACATAACAATTTTTGAAGCCGTTTTTGGCAACGACGAGATCTTTCGCCGCATTGAGTTCGGCCACCGTGTACGGGATATCGAAGCCGAGAATTTCAGCCGAATGCAGAAACCGCTCCGAATGTTCAGTGGATTTGAAGATTTGTCCGCCATAGGCGCGCTCGCCCTCGAAGACCGACGAGCCATAATGCAGGCCATGGCTGAGGACGTGGAGTTTGGCGTCTTTCCAGTCAACGAGTTTGCCGTCGAGCCAGATATAGCCGTCGCGGAGGTTAAAAGGGATCACGGACATTGGGCGCTCCATAAGATAGTGGCGATCCTGGTCGCCTTTGACCCTACAGGTAACAATCGGGTTGAAATATGTCAACATCACTGACATAAATACTGACGAAGGCGTCAAACTGGCATAGGGTGTCGAGCATGAGACAGGATCAAATGTTATCGGCAGCCCTGATACCCGACCGTGGCGACACCGCTGCGCTGTTTGAGCTGATTGAATTATTGTTTTTTGCTTATCGCGATTTTGTGGGTGACCCTGATCGCCTATTGGAAGACTACGGCTTTGGACGCGCGCATCATCGCGTCATTCATTTCGTCGATCGGAATCCCGGCCTTACGATTGCTGAGTTGTTGGATATATTAAAGATTACCAAGCAGAGCCTGAACAGGGTACTGAAAGAATTGATTTCGAAAGGGTTTATCGAAAGCCGATTGGGTGTTGAGGATCGTCGTCAGCGCCATTTGCATGTTACAGCCCAAGGTAAGCATCTCGCAGATAGCCTTGCTGCCCTCCAAATGCAAAGGATCGGCCGTGCGATGGCCGAAATAGGTCCTGCCAATGCAATGGTGGCAAGGCGCTTTTTGGAGGCGATGATTGATCCCGCCGAGCGGGGAGGTGTTCAGAAGGTGGTTGCTGCAAAAGGTCATTCACGATGAATGCAGCGCGGCCCCGCATGACTACTTCAGCGAATGCGCCCCACATTCTCGTCGTGGATGATGATCGACGTTTAAGAGATTTGCTGTCGCGCTTTCTTGTTGAAAACGGATTTAGGGTTACCGTTGCAAAAGATACATCTGAGGCGCGTGACCGGTTCGCTTTATTTATATTTGATGGCATAATTCTTGACGTGATGATGCCGGGTGAAAACGGTTTCGACTATGCGCGCTTTTTAAGAAAAGACTCGGATATTCCGATCATGATGTTGACCGCCCGTATCGAAACCGATGACCGCATTCAAGGCCTCGAAATTGGCGCCGATGATTATTTGCCAAAGCCATTCGAGCCGCGTGAACTTTTATTGCGGCTCAACAATATGCTACGGCGTACGGCAGTGGCAACGGCGAAAGCAACAGAGCCATCGGATATGGTTCGATTTGGTGATTACGTTTTTAAAATCGAACGGGCTGAATTACGGCATGGTGACGAGGTGGTTCGGTTGACCGATAGGGAGCGTGAATTGCTTCAAATTCTCGCGCGTAAGGCGGGTGAAACGGTGCCTCGTGAAGAGATTGCTGGTGATGATGAATTGGGCGAACGAACTGTCGATGTTCAGATCAATCGTTTGCGCCGAAAGATTGAGGTTGATCCTTCCAATCCGCTACACCTGCAAACGGTACGCGGGTTTGGCTATCGCTTGTTGGTGGATTAGCCAATGGCCAAAATGGCAGTGCCCTTCCACACTCTCTTAAAGCCCTATCGGCGAGCGACGGGTTGGTTGGCAAATCGGATGCCAAAGGCTCTGTTTACGCGTGCGTTGATTATTATCATCGCTCCAATGGTGCTTTTACAATCGGTTGTTGCGTATGTGTTTATGGAACGGCATTGGCAATTGGTAACTCGGCGCCTTTCTGCTGCCGTTGTTCGTGATATTGGCTCGGTGATTGATGTGATGGAGCTCTCACAGCAACACGCTTTGACCAATGAGATGATCAAGATTGCCGGCGACCGGATGGGGCTTGATATCGAGATTTTACCAGCCGGGCCTTTGCCCATATCGGGTGCTCGTCCGTTTTTCTCAATCCTCGACAGTGCACTTTCGGATGAAATTGATCACATCATCAAACGACCCTATTGGATCGATACGGTTGGTTCATCCGATTTGATTGAAATTCGCGTTCAGTTGGATTGGGGTATTTTGCGGGTTCTTACGCAACGCTCGCAGGCCTATGCGTCAAACACGCATATTTTTATTCTCTGGATGGTGGGCACATCATTGGTGCTGTTGCTGGTCGCGATTTTATTCTTACGCAATCAAATCAAGCCAGTGCTTCAATTGGCCGAAGCGGCTGAAAGTTTTGGCAAAGGGCGCGAGATCGATTATCGGCCGCGTGGCGCGAAAGAAGTACGCCAAGCGGGTATGGCCTTTTTAGAAATGAAACGCCGTATCGAACGTGCACTCGAACAACGCACGACGATGTTGAACGGCGTTAGCCATGATTTGCGGACAATTTTGACACGTTTTCGTTTATCGCTTGAAATGACCGAGGAAAGCGCCGAGCTCGAAGCGCTTAAAAAAGATGTCGATGAAATGTCGCGGATGTTGGAGGGGTATCTCGCCTTCGCCCGCGGTGACGCCGCTGAACCGGCAGAGCCTGTATCGGTTCGTGCTTTGTTGGATGAGTTGAAAGCCGATGGTGAGCGACAGGGGCACCCGACGACGATTGATGTATCAGGTGATCCGGTGGTGACCATTCGACGTGATGCGATCAAACGGTGTCTGGTTAATCTCGTCAACAATGCCGTGCGCCATGGCGACAAAATCGCGCTCTCCGCCGTGCTCGATGGCCGCTGGCTTTTATTCCATATTGATGATGATGGCCCGGGTATTCCCGAAAGCCGCCGCGAAGATGTGTTTAAGCCCTTTGTGCGGCTTGATGAAGCCCGCAATGTGGATGAAGGCGGATCTGGACTGGGGCTCTCGATTGCGCGCGATATTGTGCGCGCGCATGGCGGCGATGTGATGCTCCTCGATAGCCCGATGGGCGGGTTGCGGGCGACGGTGCGGATACCGGTTTGAGCTCGCTCGCAATACCGAAAGTAACATTACCGCCGCTTCGGCTTCGCCTCTCCACCACCCCAATTATGCGGCCCCATATCCGCATCCGTCGGCTTATGCGCCCGCGTCGGGGGCAGGTTCGCCGCTGAGCCATACATTCGCTCGCCTTTGAACTTTCCTGCCTCTCGCTCGACATCGGATTGCCGCGCCAGCGGATCATTGGCGATGGCCAGCTCGGTGGCTTCCAGCCGTTTGATTTCGTCGCGTAGGCGGGCTGCTGTTTCGAATTCGAGATTGGCGGCCGCTTCGCGCATGCGCTTTTCGAGATCGGCCAGCGTGGCTTTCATGTTGTGGCCGGCGCTTGGCGCATTCGCCATGCCGATATCGACCTGCACATGGTCGCGCTCATAGACGCTGTCTAAAATATCCGAGATGCCGCGCTTGATCGATTCCGGTGTGATGCCGTGTTCGAGATTATAAGCGCGTTGCTTTTCGCGGCGGCGCGCGGTTTCGGCCATCGCGCGTTCCATTGAGCCGGTGATTTTATCGGCGTAGAGAACGACCTTGCCTTCGACGTTACGGGCCGCGCGGCCGATGGTTTGGATGAGCGAGGTTTCCGACCGCAAGAAGCCTTCTTTATCCGCATCGAGGATGGCCACCAGCGCGCATTCTGGAATATCGAGGCCTTCGCGCAGCAGGTTGATGCCGATCAAAACGTCAAACGTGCCAAGGCGTAAATCGCGGATGATTTCGATGCGCTCGATCGTGTCGATATCCGAATGCATGTAGCGCACGCGGACGCCGTTTTCGTGCAGATATTCGGTGAGGTCTTCGGCCATGCGTTTGGTGAGCACGGTGACCAAGGTGCGGAAGCCTTGGGCGGAAACTTCACGCACTTCGCCCAAGAGATCATCAACCTGCGCGCGCGCCGGACGGATGATGACTTCAGGATCAATCAGGCCGGTGGGACGAATGACCTGTTCAACAAACACACCGCCGGTTTGCTCCATTTCCCATTCGCCGGGGGTGGCCGAGACATGCACGGTTTGCGGGCGCATCGCGTTCCATTCCTCGAACCGCAACGGGCGGTTATCGAGGCAGGAGGGGAGGCGGAAGCCATATTCGGCAAGGGTGGCCTTGCGCTTAAAGTCGCCGCGATACATGCCGCCGATTTGCGGCACGGTGACGTGGCTCTCATCGGTAAACACCAGCGCATTGTCGGGGAGATATTCGAACAAAGTCGGCGGCGGCTCGCCCGGCTTGCGACCGGTGAGATAGCGCGAATAATTCTCAATGCCTTGGCATACGCCGGTGGCCTCGAGCATTTCGAGATCGAACAGCGTGCGCTGCTCCAGCCGTTGCGCTTCGAGCAAACGACCCGAGCGGTGGAGATCATCCAGCCGATGCTTCAGCTCTTCTTTGATGCCTTTAATCGATTGCAACAAAGTCGGGCGCGGCGTGACATAATGCGAATTGGCGTAGACTTTGACCGCTTCAAGATCGGCGGTTTTATTGCCGGTGAGCGGATCAAATTCCACAATGCTTTCGACCTCGTCACCGAACATCGAAACACGCCAAGCGCGGTCTTCATAATGGGCGGGGAAAACTTCGATAATGTCGCCGCGGACGCGGAAGGAACCGCGGACAAAATCGCCGCCCGAGCGCTTATATTGTAGGGCGACAAGATCGGCTATGAGCTGGCGTTGTGCCACCACTTCACCGACCTTCACGGCAAAGGTCATGGCGGTGTAGGTTTCAACCGAGCCGATACCGTAAATGCACGAAACAGATGCGACGATGATGACGTCGTCGCGTTCGAGCAAAGCACGCGTTGCGGCGTGGCGCATCCGGTCGATCTGCTCGTTAATGGTTGATTCTTTTTCGATGAAGGTATCGGTGCGCGGCACATAGGCTTCGGGCTGGTAGTAATCGTAATAGGAAACGAAATACTCCACCGCATTGTTGGGGAAGAAGCTCTTAAACTCGCCATAGAGCTGGGCGGCCAGTGTTTTGTTCGGCGCGAGAATAAGCGCGGGGCGCTGTGTCTTCTCGATCACTTGCGCCATAGTGAAGGTTTTGCCGGAACCCGTAACACCGAGCAGCACCTGATCGCGCTCTTGCTCGGCAATGCCTTCAACCAGCGCCTTAATGGCGGCAGGTTGATCGCCGGCTGGTTTGTATTCAGAGACAATTTCAAAGCGCAGGCCGCCTTCAGATTTCTCGGGGCGGGCGGGCCGGTGCGGTGTCCATTCAATTTTATCGCGAAAGCGCGGGTCGCCCCCTTCAAGCAGCTCTTTAAGGGCGACCATGGTCGCGCCTGAGCCTGTGACGGTTTCGTCATCTTCGTCGGCTGGATCGCGTTTCACATTGCCTTGGCGGACGCGGCGGGGCGCATCTTGCAGCATGGCATCGCGGGAAATGTCTCTGTCGCGGATTCGGTCGCCCCGGCGTGGTCCTTCTGGCGTGGCTTCGGCGATACGAAGGGCTTTTTTAAGCGCAATATCAGCCATTGTGATATTGGTAGGCTGGCTTGTTTCAGCGCTATAGGCTGCTTGCGGTGCCTCGCCGAATCCTTCTGTGCGCCCGCTTTCGATTTGGGCACGTGCGCTAGCCTTGGATTGACGCTCTTGGGTCAAAGCAGGGTTCAAAAGTGCCGCAAGATGTTCGTCAAGCGGAAGGAGTTCAGGCTTTGAAGCCTTACCTGTCGATTTTGTTTTCGATTTTGGAGATTTTGCCATTGTTTCAAAATGGGCTGAGTCAGGCGTCAGAGCAAGGGGTGATCGAACCATTGCCGACGAAAACAGGCGTCTGTGATCTGGGTGGTAATTTATTGACGTTACGTCGCCTTAATTCCGCTTGATTTATCGACTTGGTTGAACGTCGAAGTGAGGCCATTGGAATGTCAGCACAGCCTGCCCAACGCGATATAATCTTGTCGATGACCCGCTTTGGCCTCGGTACCGGGCCGAGAGAAATGGCGCAGAAAATTGGCGACCCGCGCGTTTACTTGCGTAAACAATTGCAAAATCCCAAAACGGCATTGTTGATCAATCAAGATTTGCCAGCTTCCGAAGTGATTTGGCGTTTACAATGGGCTGACGATGAGCGCCGCCGTCGCGAGCGTGAGGCGCAACCGCCTGCCATGCAGGCGACAATGATGCAGCCGCAAATGCAGATGAATGCAAGCGCGGCGAAGGTTGATGACAAGAATAAGACAACGCCTAAATCGCCTCCCAATTATCAGGATTTCATTTTTCGTGCCGAAGTTGAAGCACGGCTAGCTTTGGCCAATGAAACGCAAGCCCCCTTTTTGGAACGGCTCGTTTCATTTTGGAGCAATCATTTTGCCATTTCTGTAGCCAAATCGGGCCCAATTAAAGCGATGGCAGGAGCATTTGAGCGCGAGGCCATTCGACCGCATATCCTCGGAAAATTCGCCGATCTTTTGATTGCGGTTGAACAACATCCGGCGATGATTCTTTACCTTGATAACCAGCAGTCGATTGGCCCGCATTCTCGGGCGGGTGATAATGGCAAACATGGGTTTAACGAAAACCTCGCGCGGGAAATTCTTGAACTTCATGTGTTAGGTTCTGATGGCGGATATTCGCAGACAGATGTGACGAATTTTGCAGGAATAATTACCGGGTGGACCTATAATGATCCGGGCAATGACGAACTTTATGGCGGTCGGTTTACCTTCGCTCCTGCCCGACACGAGCCGGGTGATATAACAGTCTTGGGCAAAACCTATCCTGAAAATGGCAAGGAGCAGGGCGAGGCCGTGTTGCGAGATTTGGCTCGTAACCCTTCTGCTGCGCGATTTATTGCGCGAAAATTAGCGACGGCTTTTATCAGCGATAATCCTCCCAAAACCTTGTTGGCTAAGCTTGAGGCGGCTTATCGCTCCAGCGATGGTGATTTATTGGTTGTTACGCGGGCGATGATCGACGCGCCCGAAAGCTGGCAAGACGAGGCACCTAAACTGCGGTCGCCCTATGAATTTATTGTTGCAGCCATGCGGGCCATGGAGGCTCCACCAGATGCCGGAGTGATGCTTGCGGCCTTGAACACTTTGGGCCAACCGCTCTGGCAGCCCATAGGCCCCAATGGCTATCCGGATGATTCATCATTTTGGGTGTCGCCCGAAGGCTTGAGCGTTCGATTGGATATCGCCGCGCAATTCGGACATCGGGCCAAAACGACGACGGAACCGGACGCTTTGCTGACGGCTTTATTTGGAAACACCGTTTCGCCTGAAACGCGGCAAACGGTGGCTCGGGCCGACAGTCGTGAGCAAGCCTTGGCGATGATTTTAATGTCCCCCGAATTTCAGCGGAGATAAGCCGATGTCATCCGATGATATTCAATTCGATAGTCTTGCTCCGCATTTGTCGCGTCGATCTCTCATCCATGGGGGAGGTGCGTTGCTTGCATGGGCCTACGCGCCGAAATTTGCCTTTGCAGCGGGCGGCAGGGATTCGCGCTTTATAACGGTTATTTTACGCGGCGCGATGGACGGTTTGCAGGCGGTTGCGCCTGTCGGCGACCCGGATTATGCGGCGCTTCATGCAGGCATTGCCTTAACGATGGATGGCGACCATCCGGCGATTGGGCTCGATGGCTTTTTTGCTTTGCACCCTTCCATGCCTAACTTTGCGCGGTTGTATAAGCAGAATCAGGCTGTTGTTTTCCATGCCATTGCGACACCTTATCGAGAGCGCTCCCATTTTGATGGCCAAGATGTTTTGGAGACCGGATTGCCGGGCATAAGTGCCAATGAAAGCGGTTGGCTTAATCGAGCCTTAGCAGCCCTTCCACAAGGCGAACGTGTAGGCGGTCGGGCGGGGCTTGCGATCGGATCGGTAACGCCGATCATTATGCGCGGACCTGCACCTGTTTTGGGGTGGACGGCACCTGAACTGCCTAAAGCATCCGATGATCTCGCCGCTCGGATTATGGAGTTATACCGTCATCGCGATCCCCAATTGGCCGAGGCGTTGCAAGAGGGTTTGCGAACCGATGGTATGGCGATGAAGGCAGGGGTCGCCGAGCCCGGTAAGATGCGGGGCAATGAATTTGAGCAGATGCGGATTGCCGCTACTGGAGCCGCCGCATTGATGGCACAACCCGACGGGCCGCGGGTAGCCGCTCTTTCTTTCGGTGGTTGGGACACACACGCCAATGAAGGAGGTGCAACGGGGCGGCTCGCACAATTGCTCGGCGGTCTCGATAATGCGATTGCGGCCTTCGAGCAGGGATTAAAGCCTGTATGGAAAGATACCACGATTTTGATCGTTACCGAATTTGGACGGACAGCAAAAATCAATGGTACTGTTGGCACGGATCACGGCACGGCAACGGCCGCATTCCTCGTTGGCGGCGCAGTAAAGGGCGGACGTGTTATTGCCGATTGGCCGGGACTTAAGCCATCGCAACTCTTTGAGGGTCGCGATCTAGCGCCGACGACCGATCTGCGTGCTGTAGCGAAGGGGATTTTGTCCGAACAATGGGGGCTTTCGGCTACGGTACTCAGCGAGAAAATCTTTCCCAGTTCTGGCTCCGTCAAACCCTTATCCGGCCTTATTGTCTAAATCGGAATTTAAGCCTCATTCATAAAAAAAAGACCCAGAATGCTCTGGGTCTTTTGTTCGATCGACGTTCTAATGGGCTTAAGGCTTACGCCTTAGCGCATTTACCGTCTTTCCAGACCATGTGGTGCTTTACGCAGGATTTTTCGGACTTGTAGGTTTTTGCCGAAGCGATGGCTGGGGCCAATGCGATGCCTGCGATAATGAGGCCGGTAGCGATACGACGAATCATAATGATCTCCGTTGCGAGCGATAGTTCGGGCCGAGCGATGTGTTCGGCATATTCACACTATAAATCATGATTTCTGCATGGTCGATGAACGTAAGATTACAAATATGTTATGGTTATTAACGTTTGTTAAGATTTTAGTCGGGCTGCATTTATAATTTTTGGCAATAACCCCGATCTGACGGACGGATTGGTGTCATAATTTCTGATGAATTTATCGGATCTGGCCTTGCTCTGACCGTTATGCGGGATTAGGGTCCGCCCGCCTTATTTCCTTTTAACGTGTTATTTCTGGAGTTTGATCATGGGTTTTCTTGCCGATGCCTTGTCCCGCGTGCAGCCCTCCGCCACGATTGCGGTCACGCAGAAAGCACGCGAGCTGAAAGCCCAAGGCCGGGATATTATTTCTCTTTCGGTCGGCGAGCCGGACTTTGATACGCCGGAAAACATCAAGAAGGCCGCGATTGACGCGATTGTTCGGGGCGAGACGAAGTATACGCCGGTATCGGGCATTACGCCGCTGCGCGAAGCGATTGTAAAAAAGTTCAAGCGCGAAAATGGTCTGGATTACAAAGCCAGCCAAACGATCGTCTGCACGGGCGGCAAGCAGGTTCTTTATAACGCTTTTGTATCGACGCTGAACAAGGGCGACGAGGTGATTATTCCCGCTCCCTATTGGGTCTCCTATCCCGATATGGTGTTGCTATGCGGCGGCGAGCCCGTGTTTGTGCCGACGACGCTTGAAAAGGGCTTCAAGCTTCAGGCCGCCGATTTGGACCGTGCGATTACGCCGCGCACGAAATGGATTATTTTAAACTCGCCCTCCAACCCATCAGGCGCCGCGTATACGCGCGATGAGTTGAAGGCGATTACTGATGTGTTGGTGCGCCATCCCCATGTTTGGGTGCTCACCGATGATATGTATGAACATCTCACATTCGGTGATTTTGTATTCACAACCCCTGCCCAGATTGAGCCTAATCTGATGGACCGAACACTGACCATGAATGGTGTATCGAAAGCCTATGCCATGACCGGCTGGCGTATTGGTTACGCGGCAGGTCCTGACAAGCTGATGAAGGCCATGGATATGGTGCAGGGCCAGCAGACTTCGGGTGCGTGCTCCATTTCGCAATGGGCGGCGGTTGAGGCTCTCAATGGTCCGCAAGATTTTATTCAAGTGAGCCGCAAGGCTTTTGAAGGCCGCCGTGATCTTGTTGTTTCGATGCTGAATCAGGCGAGCTTGCTGGACTGCCCTATGCCTGAAGGCGCGTTCTACGTGTACCCAAGTTGCGCCCGCGCGATTGGCAAGACAACTCAATCTGGCAAAGTGATCAAGACGGATGAGGATTTTGTGACCGAATTGCTGGAAGCCGAAGGCGTAGCAGCGGTGCACGGCACGGCCTTTGGTCTTGGCCCGAATTTCCGCATTTCCTATGCAACGTCCAACGAATTGCTTGAAGATGCGTGCGCGAAAATCCAGCGCTTTACCGCAAGCCTGCGGTAATTAAATCATTTTGCGCTGGCGTGCGGTCCAACTAGGTTCGCACGCCAAGGTGATCGCGATTGTAACTATCAATGCGCCCAGCGTTGGGCCTTGCTGACCAGAAAATCCCGGAACACTTGGACGCGGGCGACGTTTTTGAGCTCTTCGGCATAGACGAGATAGCTCTCTAGCGAGGGCGTATCCATGTCGTTTAGCACCTGGACAAGACCCGCATCTTTATCGACCAAATAGTCTGGCAACACAGCGATGCCTGCGCCACGCACGACGGCTTGGGTAAGGGCTGTAATATTGTTGACCGTCAGAGCAGCAGCACGCGGATTGCGGCTTTCGCGTCCCATGGTGGTTAGCCAATGCACGTCGAGCAAGTGCGAAGGTGTCGGGCCACCGAATGTCAGAATGCGATGCTCTTCAAGTTCGCTAATCGATTTTGGCGCGCCGCGCTTTTTAATATAATCTTGCGACGCGTAGGCGTGAAAATGCACGGTAAAGAGCTTGCGCTGAATGAGATCCCCTTGCGTGGGTTGGCGAAGCCATATGGCCACGTCGGCTTCACGCATGGCCAAATCAAGTTCTTCATCTGTCAGCAGCAATTGCAGGCGGATATCCGAATAGAGATCTAAAAATTCCCCGACGCGTGGGGTAAGCCAATTGGTGCCCAATCCCAAGGTGGTTGTCACACGAAGGTCGCCATTCGGCTTTTCGCGGCTATCGGTTAATCTGATCCGAGCGGCCTCGAGCTTCAGCATCATTTCTTTTGCTGTGCGGAACAGATGTTCGCCTTGCTCTGTCAAAATGAGGCCGCGCGCATGGCGATGAAACAGCGGTACGCCGAGATCACGCTCTAATGCGCTGACCTGCCGACTAACGGCTGATTGGCTGATGGAAAGCGCATCGCCCGCATGGGTGAAACTGCCAGCGTCCGCCGCCACATAAAATATCCTGACCTTGTCCCAATCAATATCGGATGGCGGCGCAAAATTCGTGGTTGTGGCCATTATTCGGCTGCCTTTAAATGCATTTCATGGGCCGCCAACCAGCGTTCAGCTTCCAAGGCCGCCATGCAACCCATGCCAGCCGCGGTTACCGCTTGTCGGAAGACATCATCGGACACGTCGCCCGCGGCGTAGACACCTTCAATCGACGTTGCCGTGGAATCTGGAGCGGTCCAAATATAACCACCTTGTTTCATTTTAAGCTGCGACGAGAAGATTGCGCTCGCCGGACTGTGACCAATGGCAACAAAAATACCATCGGCCTCAAGACGCGTTACTTGTCCAGTGACGGTATCTTTGATCTCAGCGCCTGTTACAGAGACGGGTGTTCCTGATCCGATAATTTCTTCGACCGTGTGGTTCCAGACGACTTCGATTTTTGGATGCGCGAAAAGGCGATCTTGCAGAATTTTTTCGGCTCTGAACGAATCTCTGCGGTGCACGACCGTAACCTTCGATGCGAGGCCAGCGAGATACAGCGCTTCTTCCACCGCCGAATTACCGCCGCCGACGACAATCACATTTTTACCGCGGAAAAAGAAACCGTCACAGGTGGCGCAAGCGGAAACGCCATAGCCCATAAATTTTTCTTCCGACGGAATACCGAGCCATTTGGCCTGGGCGCCCGTAGCAATGATCAAGGCATCGCAGGTGTAAACATCGCCGCTATCGGCCTCTAAACGGAATGGGCGCACCGATAAATCGGCGGACACGATAAGGTCGGAGACCATGCGGGTTCCGACATGTTCGGCCTGCGCGCGCATCTGTTCCACGAGCCATGGTCCCTGAATAGGGTCGGCGAAGCCGGGATAGTTTTCCACGTCCGTGGTGATCGTGAGCTGCCCGCCCGGCTGAAGTCCGCTGATCAGCACGGGGCTGAGCATTGCACGGGCCGCATAGATGGCCGCCGTGTATCCGGCTGGTCCTGACCCTACGATGATGAGCTTTTCGTGCCGCGACGTCATGGTGCTTCCTCAATCCTTGGTTGCTCTAAGATGTAGCGTTAGATATGCAGAATGCAACTGGTCGTGACGACTGGACACACCATTTTTGCATGGGTGGACGGAAGGGATCGGCCGCTACCTATGCTTTTTTCTTGTAGCTCGGAAGGCTTCGGGCTATTCCGGGTGCAGGTTCGCCGAGTTTAATAACGGAATCGTTCAATGACCATTTCCCACGCTGTCTATTCCGAAACGCTCGAAAAGAGCTTGTCGTCGGCCATTCGCTCCGAAACGCCCTATCGGCACTGGTTTGTTTCCGACGTTTTCCCGAAAGCGGCAGCTGAGGCGCTAAGCGCATTGCCTTTTCCGGTGCCGGAGCTAGGCGGCATTTCAGGAAAGCGTGAAGTGCATAATGCAACGCGCCAATATTTCGATGTCGATAATCGGGCGAAATATGAGGTTTGCGGTGAGATTGCGAATTTCCTGCAAAGCCCATCCACGATTACGATGTTTAACAAGGCGTGTGGACTTGATCTTTCGGGCACGTATTTGCGGCTTGAATATGCCCAAGACACGAATGGTTTTTGGTTGGAGCCGCATACCGATCTTGGCGTGAAAAAGTTCACGATGTTGATTTATCTATCATCAGCAGCGGGACATGAGAAATTGGGCACCGATATTTATAGCGACAAGGATACGCATGTTGCTACCTCTCCCTTTAAGGCTAATGGCGCCATGATTTTTGTGCCAGCCGATAATACGTGGCACGGGTTTGAACCGCGTGAAATTCCAGGTGTGCGGCAATCCCTGATTTTAAATTATGTCACACCGGAATGGCGTGCGCGTGAGCAATTGGCCTTTCCCGATCAGCCTGTGACGGCGGCTTGATCGCGAATTAATGGTTCGATGCGAGTAGGCGTTTAACGCGCTCGGCTGCTAATTGCGTGTAATCTGGCAATGTTATGGGCGAGGCTAACGGGAACGTACCATTAAACCGCGTGATGGCGCCTTTTTCTAAAAGGTTCTCAATAAACGCGATGTGCCTTGGTGCATGACCTTCTAGTGGGATCGTAGCCACGGGCTTTCCTGAAGCGATGGCCTCCGAAACCATTGAAACGGAATCTTCTGTTACAATCAGGCCATCGCAGAGTGCCAACATTCCGAAATAGGGATTGTCACCCGTGCCATCCCATAAAGTGACATTTGGCATCGCCTGCGCGAATTCTTTGAAACGTTCAACGACATGCAAATCCGTACGACGCGATGGCGTTATGATAAAGCTGGCGCCGTTATCTTTTGCCAAGGACGTCAGGTTCGCGATAGCGCGATTAAGAACGGCGTCGGTAAAGCGAAAGGATCGATTTCGACCGCCGAGAATAACGCCGATGAGGGGGCGTGGATGAATACCTATACGGGCTTTCCACTCGTCAGCCGCGGCGCTTAATTTCGCTCGGGTTACGCGGTGAATGGCTGTATCGACAGTCATGACATTTGGACCGGATTGATCATCATGTTTCATCGAAACAACGAGATCAAAAGCAGGCGTTGAAGCCTTTGGATTTTGAATATAAATCGCCGCCGTTTTGCCTGCCGATCGACGCTTGATTTCAAGCGCTATTGGAATCGTACGCCGACCGCACCCAATAACGACATCGGGCCATGGCGGGTTAAGTTGATCAAGGGTTGCATCAAGTCCCCAAAACGGAAAGGGACAGAGGTTTGAAGGCAGCATTGACCAAGGGAGCCTTAAATCAATATTTTTCTCAACGAGATTGCCGCCGATTGCTTCGGCTAAGCCCAATACCTGACTGCGAAAGCCGGCTTCCGGTAACAGAAGCGCCCAAACCGTTGGCGATGAAGCGGCGACACTTGTCACCGTTTTAATCGCCAAGCTCGCGACGCACTTCGTTTGCGTAACGTTGAGTTAATTCAGCCAACCGTTCTTCGTCATCGATGGAGCTGATCGGATTATGATCGCGTCGTTCATTGGTCACGTAAAGATTGGTGCGGGTGATTTCTTTCCCGCCTTTTCGAATAACGACATATCCATCGAGCGTATCATTCGATGAACGAAAATGCGGCATGATCGGCTCGTTTATGCCCATATTCATTGGAAATTCTGAAGCGGCCACACCAAAATAGATGGAGTGAATTTCAACCGTGAGGGTTGGAAGCGCTTTATTTTTACTGTCAACGGCGCCTGCATAGGTTTTTGCTAGGCCCTGTTTGACATAAGCTCCGATTTTATCGGCATAATCGCCGATGTTTTTTGCTCGAACAGGTTCGACATCAACGGTAATCGCGGAATAAATCGGGCCTGCAGATACGCGGTTGGTGCCCACCGTATTGCACGCCGTAACAACGAGTGTTGCGAAGCCGATAAGCGCGAGTTTGGAAAAAAAACTGCGACGATTATCGGTAGAGAACATCGATGATTTCATAGCTTTTTCCTCCGCCAGGTGTGTTAACTTCGATGGCGTCGCCAGTCTTTTTGCCAATCAAAGCGCGAGCAATGGGGGAGCTAATAGAAACTTTTCCGTCTCGAACATCGGCTTCGCTATCGCCGACAATCTGATACATTTTTTCTTCTTCGGTATCGTCATCAATCAATTTGACGGTCGCACCAAATTTGATCGTTGAGCCGGATAGTTTGGATACATCGATCACTTCCGCGCGACCAATTTTATCTTCCAGTTCGGCTATCCGCCCCTCGTTCAACGATTGCTGTTCTTTGGCAGAATGGTATTCGGCGTTTTCCGATAAATCACCATGCGCGCGCGCTTCCGCAATGGCCTGAATAATTCTTGGGCGATCGACCTGTTGGCGTTGGCGCAATTCCTCTTCAAGCGCCTTGAAGCCGTTGGTGGTCATCGGGATCTTATCCATAACGATATCCGTTCGTGGTTATTCAATAAAATAGAATGCTGGGCCGTATTGCTTGGCCCTCATGGTTCAAAATGCTTAAGAGGCTTGCGCCGCCTTACCTTCGAAATAATCCTGCAGTGCCTTCACTTCAAGATCACCCGCCATATACGCCTTAATACCTTCGGCGGCGGCGATCGCTCCTGAAAGGGTCGTATAATATGGCACTTTATGCAAGAGGGCGGTTCGCCGCAAAGAACGCGAGTCAGCCAAGGCCTGCTTTCCTTCCGTCGTATTAAAGACGAGTTGGACGCCGCCATTCTTAATGGCATCGACGATATGAGGGCGGCCTTCGAGCACCTTGTTGATGGCTTTGCCCTTCACACCGTGCTCTTCCAAGTAACGCAGTGTTCCGACGGTTGCGATGATCTCAAAGCCGAGATCGGATAGCATTTTCATTGTCGGGACGATCCGCTCTTTATCGCCATCGCGAACGGAGACGAAAACCGTGCCTTTTTTTGGAACAACGGTTCCCGAACCCAACTGGCTTTTTGCGAATGCCACACCGAAGGAACGATCAAGGCCGATGACTTCGCCGGTTGAGCGCATTTCCGGGCCCAAGACAACGTCTACACCCGGGAAGCGGGCAAACGGAAAGACCGCTTCTTTCACGGCAATATGATCGTAAGGTTCTGCTTTTAAGGCAAAGGAAGCAAGGCTTTGTCCGGCCATAACGCGCGAGGCAATTTTTGCGATCGGCTTTCCGACCACTTTCGCCACGAAAGGAACCGTCCGCGAGGCGCGAGGATTTACTTCCAGCACGAAAATGGTGTCTTCTTTAAGCGCGTATTGAACATTCATAAGGCCTACAACATTCAAGGCCAAAGCAAGTTCCTTTGTTTGCCGCTCTAATTCGGCAATCATGGCTGGCTTTAGGGAATGGGGTGGCAAGGCGCAGGCGGAATCGCCGGAATGAATGCCTGCTTCCTCAATATGTTCCATAATGCCCGCGATGAACACGTCTTTGCCATCGGAGACGCAATCGACATCGACTTCGATGGCATCCGTCAAATAACGATCAAACAAGAGCGGGTTTTTGCCCAAAAGCGTGTTGATCTGGCCTGTCTTGTCGTTTGGATACCGCGCCTTGATATCGTTTGGCACAAGCTCTGGGAGGGTTCCCAAGAGATAGCGGTCAAACGCTTGTTCATCGCGCAGGATTTCCATGGCGCGGCCACCGAGGACGTAGGAGGGACGCACAACCAGAGGTAGGCCTAACTCCTGTAGAACAATTCTGGATTGTTCTACGGAATAGGCAATTCCGTTTTGCGGCTGCTTCAGTCCGAGCTTATCAAGCAGCCGTTTAAAGCGATCACGATCTTCGGCCAGATCGATCATGTCAGGCGAGGTACCGAGGATCGGTATTCCGGCTTGCTCCAACGCGTGGGCGAGCTTTAACGGCGTCTGTCCGCCGAATTGGACAATGGCCCCGAGGAGTTCGCCATTGGACTGTTCGAGCTTTAAAATTTCGACGACATCTTCAACCGTTAGCGGCTCGAAATAAAGCCGATCCGACGTGTCGTAATCGGTGGAAACCGTTTCCGGATTGCAATTGATCATGATGGTTTCAAAGCCCGCATCGGCGAGCGCGAAACAAGCGTGGCAGCAGCAATAATCGAATTCGATGCCTTGGCCGATCCGGTTGGGGCCGCCGCCCAAAATGGCGACTTTCTTCCGGTTGGAGGGTTGGGCTTCATTGGCAGGGGCACCGTTAAACGGTGCGACATAGGTCGAATACATATAGGCGGTTGGCGAGGCGAACTCGGCCGCGCAGGTGTCGATGCGCTTATAAACGGGGCGGATATCCATGGCGCGACGTGCCTTCGACACATCGGCCTCGTGGCCGCCCGTTAACATGGCCATGCGTTGATCCGAGAAACCCATGCTTTTGAGGCGGCGGAGCGCTTCTGGCGTCTTCGGAATACCGAATTCGCGGATTTTGCTTTCGGTGTCGATAATGTCTTTGATCTGCTCCAAGAACCACGGATCGATTTTGCAGGAGTCATGCACTTCCGGAATGGTAAAGCCAAAGCGGAAGGCTTGTGCGACTTGCAAAATGCGGTCTGGCGTCGGTGTGCCGAGCGCTGCTTTGATCGCATTGCGGTCATCGCCGAGGCCCAAGCCTTCGATTTCGATATCGTCCAATCCGGAAAGCCCCGTCTCAAGCGAGCGAAGCGCTTTTTGCAAGGATTCCTGGAATGTGCTGCCAATCGCCATGGCCTCACCAACGGATTTCATGGATGTAGTGAGGGTTTTCTCGGCGCCTTGGAATTTCTCAAAGGCAAAGCGCGGAATTTTGGTGACGACATAATCGATGCTGGGTTCAAACGAGGCAGGCGTTGCGCCGCCTGTGATATCGTTGTCGATCTCATCCAGCGTGTAGCCGACCGCGAGCTTGGCCGCGACCCGGGCGATGGGAAAACCCGTAGCCTTTGATGCCAAAGCGGATGAGCGCGACACGCGCGGGTTCATTTCAATCACGATCATGCGGCCATTTTCGGGATTAACCGCGAATTGAACGTTCGAGCCGCCCGTCTCTACACCAATTTCGCGCAAAACGGCGAGCGATGCGTCGCGCATGATCTGGTATTCTTTATCGGTCAAGGTAAGGGCGGGGGCGACGGTGATCGAGTCGCCCGTGTGCACGCCCATTGGATCGATGTTTTCGATCGAGCAAATGATGATGCAATTATCCGCTTTATCGCGGACGACTTCCATCTCGTATTCTTTCCAGCCCAAAACGCTTTCTTCCACCAGCACCTCATTGGTGGGGGAGGCGTCGATGCCGCGCTCGATGATTTCGATGAATTCCGCCTTGTTATAGGCAATGCCGCCACCGGTGCCGCCCATGGTGAAGGAGGGGCGGATAATCGCGGGCAGGCCGATATCGGCCAAGGCTTCCAGCGCCTGTGGCAGGGTTTTGATGTGGTGCGAGCGGGGCGTATCCAGCCCGATCTTGGTCATCGCATTGCGGAACAATTCGCGGTCTTCCGCCTTGTCGATGGCTTCGGCGGTCGCACCAATCATCTCGACATTGTATTTTTCAAGCACGCCCATTTTTTTGAGCGACAAGGCGCAATTCAACGCCGTTTGACCGCCCATGGTGGGGAGCAGCGCGTCGGGGCGCTCTTTTTCAATGATTTTGGCAACGATTTCCGGCGTAATCGGCTCGACATAGGTGCGGTGCGCCATGTCGGGGTCGGTCATAATGGTCGCCGGGTTCGAATTGACCAGAATGACGCGGTAGCCTTCTTCTTTCAGCGCTTTAACGGCCTGTGTGCCGGAATAATCAAATTCGCAAGCCTGTCCAATGACAATCGGGCCTGCGCCGATGATGAGAATCGAGGAAATATCGGTGCGCTTTGGCATGGTGCTCGTTCACTCGCCTTCAACTATCGCTGTGCCGCGATTTGAAGCCATCGCGCACATAAAAAAAGGCCGCGCCTTTTGGCCGATCCGAAGGCCAGTGCGCGTCCTTGCCGGACAAACTTGGGCGCGAAGGATCAAAATTCAACCGATCACGCTCTAATCGAATTCGTTCTAGACCAGAATCATACCCGAGGAAAGGTAAAGCCTGACTTTTCCAAGCGGAATAGATGAGCTTTCCACGAAAAGCGGCGTTTCATTAAGGTGCACTATCGTTTGCCCTCATCCATCACGGCTTTCTCTAGGGCTAACCGCATGAACCTCTGAGCCGGCATGCCAATACTGGCAGACCGAACGCGGATTTTTTCCAAAAGCCCATCGGGAAGGCGCAGGCTAACCGTTTTATCTTTCGGGCGCAGCTCAAACGTGACCATTTGGCCTTTGAGATCGAATTCGCTGAGATCGGCGGCCGCAACAAAATCAGCCGCCTCTTCATCGCTGGTGAAGGTCGGGATTGTCTTTTTCATAGCGACTAATCTCCTTTTTATGCATGAAACGGGCACTAATTGGCCGAATTAGTCCATTGAGAAGCGTAAACACGACAAAAATGAAACGATTGTGCGATTGGCCGATGGCTCGATATCGTCTCTCTCTCGATGTGTCGTACGGGTCGTCAATTATAAGCAGCGGTTTAGAAAACAGAGCTTCAATATCTCCGGTTGTAACTCCATGGCTTAGGCATTTTGCTTGGTTTCCTTCGTCCCAATCAAAGCCTGTTATTTCCATGGCAATTCCTTGTGCCGAGGCTTATTTGTAGTTCATTTGCATATACAAATGCAAATCAAATTTGATCGGGAGGATGACCTTTGCATAAAAACTCGTTATGGGTTGCGCATGTCCAAGGTCGCTATTTCCCGTCTCTTTCGCCAAGTGTTAGCCTTTATCGGCGTTGGTGCGGTTGCGACGGCGGTTGATTATGCCGCTTTTTTGGCTGGCTTTTTTGTTTTCGGAATTGATCCTATCCTTGCGGCGCTTGTGGGTTATGCGGCCGGTGGGGTGGCTTCTTACGGTTTAACCCGAAAGCACGTTTTTAAATCCGAGCGATCGCACCGCTCGGCGGTGTTGCGGTTTATCGCCGTTATGGCGGGCGGATTTCTACTCACCGGCTATGCGATGCGGCTTTTTGTTGACGGCTTGCAGCTCGCCCCGATTGTGGCGCGTATCCTGACCTATGGCGTGGTTCTGGTCTTTAATTTCCTAACCCATCGCTTTTTTACGTTTGGGCGGTGAGAAATTTTAAAACCCGAAATCGCACTTAAACTGTTAGGCAAATTATCACATAAATTCCCTAACGTCAAGTAGGGCAGCAATACTTATGCTGCTTTAGGCTTTTTGTCCTTCATCATCGCGACGAAGCGATCAAACAGATAATGGCTATCGCGGGGGCCGGGGGAGGCTTCGGGATGGTGCTGCACGGAGAAAGCGGGTTTGTCGGTCAGCGCAATTCCGCAATTGGTGCCGTCAAACAGGGACACATGGGTTTCGACCGCGTTTTTGGGCAGACTGTCGCGGTCTACCGCAAAGCCATGATTCATCGAGACAATTTCAACCTTATTGGTGGTGAAATCCTTGACCGGATGATTGGCGCCGTGGTGGCCTTGGTGCATTTTCATGGTCTTGGCACCGACCGCTAGGGCCAGCATCTGGTGGCCCAAGCAAATGCCAAAGGTCGGGATATTGTGCTCGACCAGCGCTTTGATCACCGGCACCGAATAAGTGCCCGTGGCAGCCGGATCGCCAGGACCGTTCGACAAGAACACGCCATCGGGCTTTAACGCCTTGATGTCGTCGAAACTGGCCGTTGCGGGCACGATGGTCACGCGGCAATCGCGATCGGTCAAAAGCCGCAAAATATTGCGTTTGACGCCAAAATCGATTGCAATCACATGGTGTTGACCGTTGCCGAGCGTGCCGTAGCCCTCTTCTAAGGACCAGCTGGCTTCCGTCCAATCGAGGCCTTTTTTGAGGCCGACGCTGGGGACGAGATCGAGCCCATCCATGGAGGGCAGTTGCGCGGCTTTGGCTTTCAGCGCCGCCACATCAAACACGCCGTCTGCGCTGGTCGCGAGTACCGCATTGGCCATGCCGTGATCGCGGATATGGGCCGTTAAGGCGCGCGTATCAATGCCGGAAATGCCGGGAATATTGCGCGATTTCAACCAGCTATCGAAATGCTTGACCGCGCGCCAATTGGACGGGCTGGTGATATCGGCATGGATGACCACACCCTTTGCACCTTCGGAAACGGTCATGTCGACCGTCTCAATGTCTTCCTCATTGGTGCCGACATTGCCGATATGGGGGAAGGTGAAGGTGATGATTTGGCCCGCGTAAGAAGGGTCCGTCAGGATCTCTTCATAGCCGGTCATGGCGGTATTAAAGCAAACTTCGCCGGTGGCGGTTGTTTCCGCACCAATCGCGTGGCCCGAAAGTACGGTACCATCGGCCAGCACCAGAAGGGCGGTTGGCACTGGCTCAATCCACCCCGTGGCATCGGTGAGCGGCTGAGGGTGGAGGGAGTGCGCGGAAGAAGCTTGCTGCATGGCGGTTTTCACCCTAAACCCAATCAAATATGATCGGTTCTTAAGCGCTTTGGTGGTTGGCGTCAACTTGGCATCAGGCGAAATTCCGTATATCGATCAAGGCGTTATATTATTCATGTGGACAAGGAGAAGAGACCATGCGGGAACAGTTCACCGAGCTTTTAAAGGAAGCCATGAAGGCAGGGGACAAGCGCCGGGTTTCAACCATCCGGATGATCACTTCCGCTTTAAAAGACCGCGATATTGAGCAGCGCGGGCAGGGCAAACCGCCTTTGACGGATGAGGAAATCCTTGGCCTGTTGCAGAAAATGGTCAAGCAGCGGCAGGAATCGCTGGCGATCTATGAACAGGCTGGTCGGACCGACCTAGCCAGCCAAGAATCCGAGGAAATTCATATCCTTATGGGCTTTATGCCAGCCCAATTGGACGAAGCCGCAACAAAAGCCGCGATTGCCGATGCCATTGAGGCGACGGCGGCTGCAAGCGTTAAAGACATGGGCAAAGTGATGGCGTTTTTGAAAGAACGCTATGCCGGACAAATGGATTTCGCCAAGGCCAGCGGCGCGATTAAGGCGATGCTGTCGGGCGCCTAAGAGCACAATTTTAGGGCGAGTATGGGGTGAACGCGTCCGCATTTCGGGTAGGTAAACCCAGTGCTTCGGGTGATGGCCAAGGCGGTTGGAGTGAATATACGTAAATCGGCGATTTTCTGCACGCTTGGGTTGTAGCAAGGGCGGGCCTGACGCGCGGCGAGGGCACACTCATTGCCGTCATTGCGAGCGCCAGCGAAGCAACCCAGCTAGCGGTCATCGGTCGAGCGCGATGGCGCCGTGCCGCTTCTGCTTGAACCACCAACTGGGTTGCTTCGCGTTCGTCACTCAAAACGATTCACCGGATCGTTTTGTTTGCTTCGCAAATCGATCCTCACCTCGCAATGACGATGAGGGGTGGGGGGCGGCGGGGACTTTCGTCCCTCGCATTTATCCACACCCCGCATCTTCCCGTTTTGTTCTAGCCTCGTTTCGCGCTATGTAGTCGGCCATGAAATTCACCCCAACCATCCTGGATGAGATACGCGCCCGGCTGCCGGTTTCGTCGGTGGTGGGCAAGCGCGTTAAGCTGATCAAAGCGGGGCGCGAGTTTAAGGGGTTGTCGCCGTTTAATGCGGAGAAATCGCCGTCCTTTTTCGTCAATGACCAGAAGGGATTTTACCATGATTTCTCCTCTGGCAAGCATGGCGATATTTTCTCTTTTGTGATGGAAACCGAGGGCCTTGGCTTTGCCGAGGCGGTTGAACGCTTGGCGGCGGATGCGGGCGTGGCTTTGCCGAAAGTGTCGGCCGAGGCCGAGCGGCAGGAGGAGCGGGCCAAGGGGCTTGTTGACGTCATGGCGCTCGCGCAGGCGTTTTTTGAGGCGACGCTCAAGGGCGCGGGCGGTGGTAAAGCGCGGACCTATTTGGAGGGGCGCGGTCTATCGCGTGAGGTTTGGGCGGAATTTGGCTTGGGCTTTGCGCCCGCGGAGCGGTTTGCGCTGCGCGATCATCTGGCGGGGAAAGGGGTTTCCTCGGAAGCCATGATCGAGGCCGGGCTTTTGGTGCATGGCGAGGAGATTGCCGTTCCCTATGATCGGTTCCGTGATCGAGTGATGTTTCCGATCCATGATGTGCGGGGCCGGGTGATTGCCTTTGGCGGGCGGGCCATGGCGAAAGAGGCGCAGGCGAAATATTTGAACTCGCCGGACACGCCTTTGTTTCAAAAAGGCCGGGTGCTTTATAACCACCACCGCGCGCGCAAGCTTGCGCATGACAAAGGCACCGTTATCGCGGTGGAAGGCTATGTCGATGTGATTGCCATGTCCCGCGCGGGCTTTGGCAATGCGGTGGCCCCATTGGGTACCGCGCTGACGGAAGACCAGCTCGCTTTGCTCTGGCGCATGGCGGATGAGCCGATCCTATGTTTTGACGGCGATAAAGCGGGTCGGCGAGCGGCCTATCGGGCGATTGATGTGGCTTTGCCGTTTTTGCAGGCTGGAAAATCCTTACGCTTTGCGCTGTTGCCCGAGGGGCAGGATCCGGATGATCTCTATAAAAATGGCGGAGCGGGCGCGATTGAAACCGTGCTGGACCGCGCCATGCCGTTGGTGGACGTGTTCTGGTCCCGCGCGTTAGAGGCCGGCCCCGTGGATACGCCCGAGCGGCGGGCGGCGTTTGAAAAGCGGATACGCGAGCAATTGCAAGCTATTCCGGATGAAAATCTCCGCCGCTATTACCGCGAGGATATGGATCGGCGGCTGATCGCGATGTTTCAGCCGCAGCGCGCCGGCGGTGGCGCGCGCGGTGGGCAACCGACGCGCTATGCCAACGGAAACACGCGTTGGCAAAAGCCGGTCGAGGGGGCATCCATTCGAGAAGCCATCCGGCCGAGTGAAAATCTCGTGCGGACGGCTATTTTTGCCAAATCAGGCACGATTTCAGCCCGTGAAGCGCTGATTTTGATCGAATTTCTGCGCGAACCGGAGCGTTTGCCCCGTTTGGCGGATGAATTGGCCCTGATGAGCTTTACCCATGCCGATACACGGGGCGTTTCCCGCGCGATGCTGGATTTTCTGGCGATTGCGGAAGCGGGCGAGGCGCGGCTTGAGGCGGAGGCGTTGGCCGCCGAACTCGAGCGGCGCGGTTTGCAGGCGGCGGTGGCGCGGATTGAGGCGGCTTTGCGGCCCGGCGACCGATTAATCGTCTCGGAGCCTAAAAAAATCGACCATGACAGCGTTTTAAGACAGGCGATGACCTTGCATCGGCGCGCTTTGACCCTAAATACGGAGTTGCGCGCAGCCGAGCGGGCGTTCTCTGAGGATGCGAGTGAGGCAAATTTCACGCTTTTGGCCGATTTGAAGGCGCAAATCCTCGCGCTCGATGGGACAGAGGCTGATATTGAACGGGAATCCGGGTTTGGGTTGCCGATGACGCTTTAGCGCGTTTTCAGGCGGCGGGGACCTTTTCTCGCGTCGTCGGATAGGGTAGGGGAGGTGGGTCAGTGATGGCTGACTTCTCATTCGGGCTTTAAGGGCGGTGCGACCCACGTGGACGCGCGCGCCTTTTTGTGCTTTCGAATCGGACGAATTTTTGGGTGAGACGGGAACCGCTTCCTAAAAGCGCGTTTTCGAAGTTGGCGGAGCGACAATTCCATGGCGACCAAAACGACGGACAAAGGCGACGGCGAAGTTCGTGAGGCGCCAAGCGCTGATAGTCCGCTGCTCGATCTTTCCGATCAGGCCGTCAAGCGGATGATCAAGCTCGCCAAAAAGCGCGGCTTCGTCACCCATGAAGAAATCAATGAAGTTCTCCCCTCTGAAGAAGTAACGTCTGACCAAATCGAAGACGTGTTCGCGATGCTCAATGATATGGGCATCAATGTCGTCGAGCAGGAAGAAGCCGATTCCGACGCCACGGAAGAAAAAGCCGAAGGCGAGGACGAAGAAGAAACCGGTACCGATCTTGTTGAAGCCACGCGCTCGGCGCTGCCAACAACGACGACCGCGAAAGAGCCGACCGACCGTACCGATGACCCCGTCCGCATGTATTTGCGCGAAATGGGCTCGGTGGAATTGCTGTCGCGCGAGGGCGAAATCGCCATTGCCAAGCGCATTGAGGCTGGCCGCGAGGCGATGATTGCGGGCTTGTGCGAAAACCCGCTGACCTTCCAAGCGATTATCATTTGGCGCGATGAACTCGTTGAAGCCAAGGTATTGCTGCGCGATATTATCGATCTTGAAGCGACCTATGCCGGACCAGAAGGCAAGGGCGTGCCGAAGATTGACGAGTTGGCGCCGATCCCCGCCGAGCCGCAAGCGCTTGCGGAAGGTGAAGAGCCGCCGATCCCTGAAGGCGAACTCGACGACGATGATCTAGAGAACAATGTCTCGCTCTCGGCGATGGAAGCGGAACTGAAGCCGAAAGTGCTTGAGACGTTTGACCGTATCGCATCGGCCTATAAAAAGCTGCGCCGTTTGCAGGAGCAGAATGTCGAGTCAAAGCTGCAAAATGACTCGCTGACGCCTTCGCAAGAACGCAAATATAAGAAGCTAAAAGACGAGATTATCACGGATGTGAAATCTCTCTCGCTCAACACGCATCGTATCGAAGCGCTGGTTGAACAGCTCTATGACATTAATAAGCGTTTGATTGGTCTTGAAGGCCGCTTGATGCGCTTGGCCGAGAGCCATCGGGTGAGCCGCGAAGATTTCTTGCGCAATTACCAAGGCTCCGAGCTTGACCCGAAATGGCTGTTGCGCGTTTCAAAGCTTGGCACGCGCGGCTGGAAAGATTTTGTCGCCAAAGAAAAGGACATGATCCGCGAAATTCGGCACGAGATTCACCATCTTGCGTCTGAGACCGGATTGGAAATTCCGGAATTTCGCAAGATCGTCCATATGGTGCAAAAGGGCGAGCGCGAAGCCCGCCAGGCCAAGAAGGAAATGGTCGAGGCGAATTTGCGTCTCGTGATTTCGATTGCCAAGAAATACACCAATCGCGGTTTGCAGTTCCTTGATTTGATTCAGGAAGGCAATATCGGCCTGATGAAGGCGGTTGATAAGTTTGAATATCGCCGCGGCTATAAATTCTCGACCTATGCGACCTGGTGGATCCGGCAGGCGATCACGCGCTCGATTGCCGATCAGGCGCGCACCATTCGTATTCCGGTGCACATGATCGAGACGATCAACAAGATCGTGCGCACCTCGCGCCAGATGCTGCATGAAATTGGCCGCGAGCCGACGCCGGAAGAATTGGCCGAAAAGCTCGCTATGCCTTTGGAAAAAGTGCGCAAGGTTTTGAAAATCGCGAAAGAGCCGATCTCGCTTGAAACGCCAATTGGCGATGAAGAGGATTCGCATCTCGGCGATTTCATTGAAGATAAAAACGCGATCCTGCCGATTGATGCGGCGATCCAATCGAACCTGCGCGAAACCACCACCCGCGTTTTGGCCTCGTTGACGCCGCGTGAAGAGCGCGTGCTGCGCATGCGCTTCGGCATTGGTATGAATACCGACCATACGCTCGAAGAAGTGGGCCAGCAATTCAGCGTGACGCGCGAACGTATCCGCCAGATTGAAGCGAAGGCGCTCAGGAAGCTGAAGCATCCAAGCCGTAGCCGGAAGCTAAGGAGCTTCCTGGATAATTGATGTGAGGGGATGATGACACGAGATGCCCTAATTGCCGCTTTAAAAAGGAGCCGTCCTGCCCTTGAAGCGGAAGGGGCGACCTCGTTATTTATCTACGGATCAAGGGCAAGGGGTGATCATCGCGAAGATAGCGATGTTGATATTCTCGTTGATTACGACCCCAATAAAAAATTTAGCTTGCTTGATCTGGCGGGCATCAAATTGGTTATTGAAGCTCAGTTGGGCCTAGAGGCCCATGTGACGGCGCGCTCCTCTCTTTATCCGTCGCTGAGCGCGACCATTGAACAGCAAGCGATCCGAGTGTTTTGATGCGCGACCTTGGTGTTGTGCTGATGGATATTCTCGATGCGATTGATGCGGTTCGATACGCGGGTTCTAGCCGTTCCTTTGAAGAGTTTTCCAATGATCGGATCCTGCGCCTTGCGACGGAACGGGCAATTGAGATCATTTCTGAAGCAGTGCGCCATTTGCCCGACGAGCTCCTTGATCGGCACCCCACTATCGAATGGGTAAAAATAAAGGCAATTGGCAATATTCTTCGCCATGAATATCATCGAACGGCGCCTAAAATAATATGGGATGTTGCGCAATTTGATTTGGATCGCTTGGAAATGGTGTTACGAGCCGAACAAGCGCGATGGCTTGAAAGATAGACTTCGTATCAGCAGATGATAAACTAAATCGCCGACGATTGATCAGATTGTGGGAACCTCGGCCGCGGCCGGGGCGTTGATGGATCAAAGGGTCGTGTGAGGCCTTTTGGATCGGGGTTGCGATTAAAAGCAACCTGTCGCCTGAAGCGAGGTCATCTATGTCGAACGCCGCAGAACTCGTGTCCCAGCACCTCTTCTCCCTCGTCGGTGACGCACGACGGACGGGTGTTAAGCTTGAGGACGTCACCATCGAGCTTGCAGCCCATGCCGCTTGTGCCGCGCTGGCCTTTTGGACGCCGAATGATTTGCATGCGTTGATCGATGTGGCCCAAGATGATGATCTCTTCGAGAAAGCGCCGGCGAGCGACAAAAAGGCCGCTCCGGCCCCTTCTGCCACCATTATTCCCTTCCCCAAAGCGCTCTAACCCATTGGCATAAGACTTGCTAAATATCGGACGGGCCTAAAAAATTCGTCTTTCGAGCCGTCTCTTCCAAGGCTTGCAAAGGATGAATTGACGTAAGCCTTCCCGCGATCATGCTCGACGGGCGGCCTTGTGTCCGGGAGTGTGCGTAGTGGAAGCCGAAGATATTGAACGGCCAAGCGGAGTGATCGGACGCGCGCGGTACGAATTGTATCGCGTGATGTTTGAGACCAAAAACGCGCCCAAAATCCATCATTATTTTGATCAATTCATCATGACTCTGATCGTGATGAGCGTGATTGCGATTTTGCTTGAGCACAATGACGACATCCACGAGATGTTCCATTGGGAATTCGCGCTGTTTGACCGCATATCGGTGATCATTTTCACCTTCGAATATGTTGGCCGGCTTTTGTGCGGCGGCCTTGCGCCTAAATTCAAGGATAAGCGCTTCGGCACCTTAAGCTACGCGTTAACGCCGATGGCGATCCTCGACTTTTTGGTCGTGGTTCCGTTTTATCTCACTTTTATCATCGAGCTCGATCTGCGCTTCTTACGCATCTTGCGGCTGTTGCGAATTTTAAAGCTGATGCGCTTTATCCTGCCCGCTTGGCAGGAATTCTGCGTGATGGGGCCTGAGCATGTCGACCGGCATCTTGAGGATTTAGAGCCTGCCAAAGGCTGGTTCGGCAAAGTGCGGAATTTCGTCTACCGGATCATGTTCGAGACGCCTAACGCGCCGAAATTCCATCATATTCTCGACCAATTCATTATCGGCCTTATTGTCGCCAGCGTGATCGCCATTGTGCTTGAGCATGTCGATGCGATCCATGAGGCCTATCACGATCAATTGGCACTGTTTGATCAAGTATCGGTTGTTTTCTTTACGATCGAATATGCGTTGCGCCTTTTCTGCGCGGATCTTAATCCGATCTATAAGGGCATGAAATGGAAGCTGTTGCGTTATATGTTAACGCCGATGGCGCTCTTGGACTTCTTTGTTGTTGTCCCGTTCTACCTGACCTTTATCATCGATCTTGATTTGCGCTTCTTGCGTATTTTGCGGTTGTTGCGGATTTTCAAGCTTGCCCGCTTCCTTGTGCCGAAATGGCAGGAATTCAAAGAGCTCAATCAAGACCGCACCTTCCGTCAGCAGCTTTATAGCATGTTGAACGAGGATGAATATTCAGGCGAAATTCAACATATTATCGACGTTGCTCTTGTCGGCCTCATCTTCTTCAGCGTCGTTGCTGTGGTGATGGAAAGCGTGGAGGAAATCCACGCGGTGATGGAATTTGAATTCCATTATTTTGACCGCTTCTCGGTCTTTGTGTTTTCCACCGAATATCTTTTGCGCGTCTTTACGGCGGTTGAAAATCCGAAAACTCCGCGGCCCGTGCTGGGGCGTCTGCGCTATATGGTGGGACCCACGCAAATCATCGATTTGCTCTCGGTGCTGCCTTTCTATTTGACGCTGTTTATCCAAATCGATTTGCGCTTCTTGCGCGTGATGCGCTTGCTGCGTATCTTGAAATTGACGCGCTATTCGACCGCGATGACGACGGTGATCGAAGTTATCACCGAAGAATTGCCATCGCTGGGTGCCGCATTATTCGTGTTGATGCTCATCACGATATTTTCAGCGAGCGTGATGTATCTTGTCGAGCATGAGGCGCAGCCCGATAAATTTACCAGTATTCCGATGTCGATGTATTGGGCGATTATTACGCTCACCTCGATCGGCTATGGTGATCTTTATCCGGTAACACCGCTTGGCCAGTTTTTAACCATGATCATGGCCTGCGTGGGCCTCGGCATGATCGCGTTGCCAACGGGTATTTTGGCAACGGGCTTTAACGAAAAGCTCCGCAAGCGCGCGGAAGCCTTTAAAGAGCTGATTGAAGAAAAGGCCAAAGACGGCGTCATTACCGACGAACAGCAAAAAGAGCTCGATAAAAAGGCGCATGAGTTAGGTCTCAGTAAAGCCCGCGAAAAGCAGTTCGAGGACGAAGCGTTCAAAGAAATGGGCCTTGTTCGTGCGGCGGCACGCGTGCCCGGATTGGCCGTATCCTTTGAACCGGATGACCGGATTGAAGCGATTATTCGGATGATTGAACCAATGACGCTACGCCATAAATCGGTGTTGCTCGCGCGGTTGGCGATCAGCTTGCCAAGCCATTCGATTATTGTCGAAGAACCGACGCCACCTGAGCCTGAGCCGAAAGAGAAATAAGGGGATGATCAGGCCGCGTGGCCTGAGACATCAGCGCCTGCAGTGCGGTCAAGCTGATGATGAAACAGCGTTGAGCCCGCAACCATAAGGGCTACGAGGCCAAAAGCGATTTGGAAATCGCTGATCAAGAGTTGATTATCGCCGCGCAAAAATTGCAGAGACTCTAGAATAAGCGCTGCGGCTGCAACGCCAACGGAGCCTGATACTTGTTGCACGACGCTCGCAAAGCTTGAGGCGCGGCTTAAATCGGCGGGCTCCACCTCGGCATAGGCAATGGCGTTGAGGCAGGTGAATTGTAGCGATCTGAAAAAGCCTCCCGCCAACAATACCGCAAGGATCAAGAGATGCGGCGTTGATGCGCTAAACAGCGTGATCATGCCGAAAAACGCGGCGCTGATCACGCCATTGGTCATCAATATCGTTCTGAAGCCAAAGCGTCGCAAAATGGCGGGCGCGGTGAATTTCATCAAGAACGCGCCAGCCGATGCGGCAAAGGTAAGCGAGCCCGATTGAAAAGCGGACAGGCCGAATCCGATTTGCAACATCAAGGGCAAGAGAAACGGGTTCGAGCCAATGCCCGCGCGGAAGAAAAAGCCGCCGAGCATGCTGGTGCGGAAGGTGGGGAGTTTCAACAAAGCCAATTTCAAAATCGGATGCGGGACACGTTTGGCATGCCAACCATACAGTGCGAGAAGTCCCGCGCCGAGCACCAACAACACGGGTGCGACGGCAAGCGGCAAGATTTCACGCCCTAAAATCGTGAGGCCAAAGACGAGGCTTGATAGGCCGAGCCCGGATAGCACAAAGCCCGTTGTATCGAGTTTGGTTTGATGCTCGGCTTTGACATCGGGCACAAAAATTGAGGCCAAGATAATGCCCGTAATACCCATTGGGAGATTGATAAAGAATATCCAGCGCCAATGCAGATAGGTGGTGAGAAAGCCGCCGATCAAGGGGCCTACCACGGGGCCGATGAGCGCTGGCAAAGTGAGATAGGAAAGCGCTTGGACCAATTCGCTTTTCGGGATGGCGCGCACGAGAACGAGGCGGCCGACGGGCACCATCATCGCGCCGCCCATGCCTTGCACGGCACGCGCGACGATAAAGCCCTCCAGCGTGTTGGTGAAGGCGCAAGCAAGCGAGGCGAGCGTGAAGACAGCAATCGCCAGCCGGAACACCTGACGCGCGCCGAAGCGATCCGCCATCCAGCCGCTGATTGGGATAAAGACGGCGAGGCTAAGCAAGTAAGAGGTGAAGGCGAGTTTGAGGACGATGGGGTCTTGGTGAAGATCGAGCGCAATCGCGGGAAGCGATGTGGCCAGAACGGTTGAATCCATGTTTTCAAGAAACAGCGCGCTGGCGATGACGAGCGGAAGGATCATCCCCTTGGGCAAAAGCCCTTTTTTCTCCTGCGTCTCGGGCGCGGATGGTTGGGAGGAAAGTTCGCTCATGCTGTATGCCGGTTTACTCGCCGATGAATCGCGGGTTATTCTTCTCCTAACAGATGCAATAACAAGAAACGAGGGGGCAAACGCATGGCTTATGTGATCGGGATTGATGGCGGCACGGAATCCTTGCGCGCCGGTGTGTTTGATATGACGGGTCGCCCGCTCGCTTTTGCCGCGACCGCCTATAAAACCGAATTTCCGCATCCGGCCTGGGCCGAGCAAAACCCTGCCGATTGGTGGCATGCGGTTGGCAATAGCGTGCGCAAGGCCGTGGCTGAGGCCGGCATCGGCATTGACAGCATTGTTGGGCTAGCGGTCGACACAACCTGCTGTTCGGTCGTGGCGCTTGACGAGAAGGGCGAGGCGTTACGGCCCGCGCTGATCTGGATGGATGTGCGCTCGTCGAAAGAGTGCGACTTGGTGCTGGCGACGGGTGACGCGGCGTTGAAGGTCAATTCGAATGGCGCGGGACCGGTATCGGCGGAATGGATGATCCCTAAAGCGCTCTGGATTGCCCGCAATGAGCCCGAGATTTTCAAGCGCGCGGCGACGATTTGCGAATATCAGGACTATGTCAATTTTCATCTGACGGGGCGAATGGTGGCTTCCATCAACAATGCCGCCGCGCGGTGGCATTATCGCGTGAGCGAAGGCGGCTATGCCCGCTCCATGGTTGAAAAGCTCGGTATTCCGACGCTGGCCGATAAATGGCCAAAGGACATGGTACGCCTGGGCGAAACCATTGGTGGATTGACGGCAAAGGCTGCCGCGCATTTGGGGCTTAATCCCGGCCTTCCGGTGGCGCAGGGCGGCGCTGACGCGTTTATTGCTATGATCGGCTTGGGTGTCGTTAAACCCGGCGCCTTGGCCTTTATTACCGGCTCCTCGCATTTGCATTTGGGGCTGTCGGCCAAGCCGTTTCATGGCAAGGGCATTTGGGGCACGTATGAAGACGGATTATTGCCGGGGCTTCATGCGGTGGAAGGCGGGCAAACTTCAACGGGCTCGGTCATCAACTGGTACAAGAATCTGCTCGGTGAGGGCGTGAGCTATGAGACGTTGAATGCGGAAGCGGCAGCCTTGCCGCCCGGTGCCGATGGCTTGATTGTACAGGAGCATTTTCAAGGCAACCGCACGCCGCATACCGACCCTTTATCGCGCGGAGCGATTACGGGTTTAAGCCTGAAGCATGGCCGGGCGCATATATTCCGCGCGATCATTGAAGGCGTGGCTTTTGGGACCGAGGCGATTTTCAAAGCGATGCGGGCCAATGGCTATGTGCCGGATGAGTTTAGAATATGCGGCGGTGCCACGCGCTCGGAACTCTGGATGCAGATCCATGCGGATGTGTCGGGCATTCCATTGACGCTGACGGAAGTGGCGGATGCGCCTGCATTGGGTTCGGCCATTTTGGCGGCCGTGGCGGCGGGGCATTATGCCTCGATTGAAGAAGCCGCTGGCGCGATGGTGAAAGTGACGCGTCGGATTGAGCCGAATAGGGCGGTGCATGAGCAATATAAGCCGCTCTTTGCCGCCTATGAGCGGGCCTATCCGGCGCTTCGCAGCATTAGCGGTTAGGCATTTTCTTGAAACAGGCCTGCTAAACCCTCTCGCGTTGCCGCACACACGCCGCGATCCGTAATGAGTGCGGTGACGAGATGGGCGGGCGTGACATCAAACGCATAGTTTATCGCCTTGCTGCCCGGTGCCATGATATCGACGGTGGCTAGGCTGCCATCCTCTAAGCGACCCGTCATATGGGTGACTTCGTGGGCCGAGCGTTCCTCGATCGGGATTTCTTTGACGCCATCGTTGATCGTCCAGTCAATCGTTGTGTGCGGCAAGGCGACATAAAACGGCACATCATTGGCGTGCGCTGCGAGTGCTTTGAGATAGGTGCCGATTTTATTGCAGACATCGCCGCGCGCCGTGGTGCGATCCGTGCCAACAATACAGAGATCAACCATGCCGTGCTGCATCAAATGCCCGCCCGTATTATCCGGAATAACCGTATGCGGAATGCCATGCGCGCCGAGCTCGTAAGCGGTGAGCGATGCGCCTTGATTACGCGGCCGCGTTTCATCGACCCAGACATGCACGGGAAGGCCAGCATCATGCGCCATATAAATGGGAGCGAGTGCGGTGCCCCAATCGACACACGCCAGCCAGCCTGCATTGCAATGGGTGAGGATGTTGATGGTTTGATTAGGCTTTTGCGCGGCGCGAATAAGCGCTAATCCGGCCTCACCAATTTTGCGGCAAATCTCGACGTCTTCATCGCAGATTTGCCCAGCGCGAAGCCAAGCGGCGGCGAAGCGTTCGGAAGGTGATAAAGGCTTTAACCGCTTCCGGAGATCATCCAGTGCCCAGCGCAAATTGACCGCGGTTGGCCGCGTCTCGTAAAGGCGTTGATAGGCCGCATCAAGATTGGCATCGGACGGATCCTCGCGCATGGCGAAGGCGTAGCCATAGGCGGCAGTTGCACCGATCAAGGGCGCGCCCCGCACGACCATTGTGAGGATGGCGTCTGCTGCTTCCGCACTCGTGCGGAGATGCTTCGTTTCAAACCGGTGCGGCAGTTTGATTTGATCAATGACATGAACAGAGGTCTGATCCGCATCCGGCCAGATGGTGCGCATCGCGCGGCCATGGATTTTCATGCGACAGGTTCCTTGGCGATGGTCTCGGCGATATCGCGGATCTCGTCGATGCCGGAAAGCGAGCTGCGGCCCACCATTAAAGCACGCGCCATTTTGAGTGCGCGTTTTTCGCAACGAGCGCGGCAATCCGGATCCGCAATGCTTTCGAGATCTTCGACATGGGCTAAGCCTAGAATACGGCGCGCCATTTTTGCGCCCGTAAAGCCGATCGCGTCTTGAAAGAGACGTGTCATCGTCATGTGGCGATAGGCTTCTAACGCCACGCCGCCTGTATCATCGGCAAAGAGGGGAGGCAGGAAAGCATCACCCTTACCGCCTTCACTCCAGAGCGATAAAAATTTTTGTTCAAACAAAGTCCAGAACGATTGCAGCGTGTCTAAAATCCAAACGCGATAGGACTCGCGATCATCTTCTTTCGTTGCGTGGCCTTCTTGCGCGAAAAAGGCGAGGAGGAGATTGGCCATGAAGGCGCCAAGATCAAACCCCATCGGGCCATAGACGGCAAACTCAGGATCAATGACGCGCGTATGGCTTTCGGTTGCCATGATGGAACCCGTGTGCAAATCGCCATGCAGCAGCGCTTCGCCGCGCGACAAGAACATCCATTTGAGTTCTTGCGCGGCTAATTTGAGGGGCGCATCGGCGCGGAAGGCGGCGGCCATTTTATCGAGCTGCGGTGTTGTCCAGCGATTCATATCGGAAAGGCGATAGGGATCGGTGAACACCAAATCTTCGGTGATTTTCGATAGCGTGATGTTGTGGCTAAAACGCGCCTGACGCTCGCGCTTCTCCGCCGCGGGCGAGCCGAGATCGGATGTTTTGAATAAAGTGAGGGCGCAAAATTCAGCGATATCGGCAGCAAGCTTTGGATAGCGTACGCCTTTAATTAAACCCTTGCGCACAATCAGATGCGGTTCAAGCAATTCCATCACGCATGCGGCCTGCATTGTATCAAAGTGATACAGCTTCGGTACAAGATGGGGAGCAGCAAGCGTTTGGATTTTTAAGGCTTCATGTTCGAAATAGGCGCGGTCTAGCGGTAATGGCCAACTCTCGCCAACCATCCGCACATAAGGCAGCGCTTGTTTAACAACGATGCCGCCTTTTGCGCCTTTGACGATAAAGACGAGATTGAGATTGCCATCGCCCACTTCACGCACGGTCCATGTGGCGGGTGCGCCGCCAAGGATGGCGGACGCGTTGTGCAATGGGCTCAGGAATTCGATAACGCTTTGCTCGTTGAGGGCCTTGTAATCGGCACCCCCAACAAAGCGTGATCCGGCGATCGTCGTTTGTCCCATCCTGCCGATGCCTTCTTATTTTGGCCGTTTGGCAGCAGCACGGGGCGCGGGCTTCGCCTGCCTTTTGGCGGGCGCAGCTGATGCGGATTTCTTCTGTGCCGTCTTGCTCGCTGCTTTGGGTGCGCTTGGTGCCTCACGGGCTGCAGCAGGCTTGGTCTTCTCGTCGGCAGTGACCGCTTTTGCACGAATGGTTTTCGGCGTGTCTTTGACGCGATCAAGATCAGGCGCTTGGCCGTAGCTCATGCGGCGCATTTGCTCGATGACTTGAGCCATTTCTTTTTCCGAGAGGCGAGGCGGCTCCCCAATCGCAAGCGCGTGCACATACATTTTGGCAAGGGTTTCGATTTCAATGGCGCGCCACATCGCCGTTTCAAACGAATCCCCCAAAACGATCAGGCCGTGATGGCCTAAGAGACAGGCGGTACGGTTTTTGAGTACGTCGAGGGCGAAATTGGAAAGTTCTTGCGTGCCAAAGCACGCATAGGGCGAGCACCGTATGTCGATGCCGCCTGCAACGGCGACCATGTAGTGAAACGCGGGGATGCCGCGCTCATGCGTTGCAAGCGTGGTGCAATAGATCGAATGGGTATGAAGCACGACATTGACGTCGGTACGGTTCTTCAAAATATCGCGGTGAAAACGCCATTCGGATGACGGACGGTGCTTGCCTGTATAGGTGCCATCAAACGCCATTTCGACGACATCTTCGTTTTTCATTTTATCATAGGGCATGCTGGTGGGCGTAATGAGCATGCCACCTTCAATGCGATGCGACAAATTACCCGATGTGCCTTGGTTCAATCCGGAATCATTCATATCGATGCAGGTTCTGATGATGCCCTGACGTAGCTTTTTGTGGCTCATGGTCGTTGTCCTTTGCCGTGTTTCGGATTGTTACGAATATTTATAGGCTAAGTTTGTTGATCTGCCAAAGCACGCCAGCGCAGGGCTGCTTCGCGAAGCCCCGCAATCGGCGAGGGTGACATCGGATCAAGTGTTACGCTGGTAATCGGTTCCTTGCGTTCAAACCTTTGCCATAAGAGGCCGGCGCCCAAGGCGGTGCCGTCTTTCGAGCGGCTCATAGCGACCGGTTGCGCGGGGCGCAATGTTGCGATGAGCTGACCAAAGGCTGGATTGGTTGCAAAGCCGCCGTCAATGACGATGGGTGTCGTCGAGCCTAACACATCCAGACACAGATCGGCGACGAAGGCGGAATAAAGCGCTGCCAAGGCGCCCCGTTCAACTTCATCAACAGGGGCGGGGCCAATGATCTTGCCTTTGCCACCGCTGCCTGCAAACGGGCCCGGATCCTCAACGAAGGAAGGGAGCGCCAAGGTGCCTTGGGCGATAAGCTTGGCTGCGGCTTGATAGGCGCGTTGATCGCTCACCGGATGCTCGCCTGCAAGGATCGCATATTCGCGACCGGTCATTGTCAGTGTCGAGGCGATGGGCTCGCCATCCACATCAACATTGGCGACCATGGCACGGCTTTCGGAGAAATCCTCCAGCGGACGGCCACGGTTGAAACCGATCATCCATGTGCCGGTCGAGAGCACCGTGTGGTTGGCCATGCCTGCTGCTTTGTAGCGAAAGAAATTGGCGTTGCTGTCATGCGCGCCCGCTAAAATTTCAACATCAGGGGAAAGCCCCGTGCGTCTGGCGATTTCGGGTGAAAGATGGCCGATGACTTCACCCGCTTTGGCAAAGGCGGGAAATAGACCGTGCCAATGGAGGCGATGGACGATGGAGGAAAACTCGCTTGTGAGCGGGTTCCATAAATGACATTGCGCGGCGAGCGACGAGATTTCGGAAACGGGTTTACCGCCGAGGCGAAAGGCAAAATATTGCGGCGTGAGCAGAAAATGTTTCGCGCGGCTAAAGGCTTCGGGAAACTCGCGCGATTGCCATAAGAGACCTTGCGCGGGCCGCATGGCGCCGCCGCTTAACGAGCAAAAGACTTCTGCGTAAGTGGGGCCGACTTCGGCATAGGCTTCTGCCAACCAATCGGGTGCTTTGGCCTCGTAATCCATCGCGGGCAGAACGGGGTTGTGATCATCCACCAACACACCACCGCAGCCATGGGCCGTTGCTACAATCGCGCGGATGCGGTGGCGTTTACCCAATTCCGTCAGCGCATCGAGAATAAGCGGCTCGATGCGGTTGAGATCAATGGCGAGATAGGGGCCCGTCATATCGGGCGAGTTGGGGTAGGAGAGAATTTCAACCGGTTCACCATTGGGGGTGGCGACGAGTACTTTGATATTCGTCTTACCGAGATCGAGAACCGCTACTCTTTCGCCGGTATTGATCATGGCGGCGGTTCAATCGATCAAACCGAGGCGTTTGCGAATATTGGGAACGGCCGTGACCCCAACAAGGATCGCGCCCCAAATCGCAAGCGTCAGGAATTGGCTGAAATTCAACAGGTTGAAAGCCGACGAGATGACTTGCAAAATGACAAGCGACAGTATGACGCCCGCAATTTTGCCAAAGCCCCCCATGGGATCAACACCGCCCAACACGGCCGCCAAGATCGTAACCAACAAATAGCTCTCGGCATAAGAAGCGTTGGCGGAGTTAAACCGTGCCATCATTACAAGCCCAGCGACGGCTGCGAGCAGGCTTGAGATAACATAGATGCGCAAGATGACGCGTTTGGTATCAATGCCGGAAAATTGCGTGGCTTTCTCATTCGAGCCAATCATATAGGTCGCCGCGCCAAACGGGGTGCGGCCCAACGCAATCGCCATCGGAATGGCAACCACCGCAAAAACCAACATCGCGGTTGGAATGCCCACGACCGTACCATTGCCCAAGAACACGATGGAATCGGGTAGGCCCGAAATCACATTGCCGCGCGTCATACCGATGCCGATGCCTTTCACCATGGTCATGGTGCCAAGCGTCGTCAAAATGGGGGAGACGCCGAGATAGGCGATGATGAAGCCATTCACGAGGCCAATGATCGACGCGATCAAGAGGCCCACCGCAATCGCCACAATCTGCCAGCCGACAAAGGCAAAGCCTTCCGTACCCGGCAGCATTTTCGTCATGATATAGGCCATCGCCAATGCGCAAAGATTGGCAGTTGAAATGATCGACAGGTTCAAGCCGCCCGAGATCAAAGTGATCATCATGGCAAGCGATAAAATGCCAAGCTCGGGCAATTGGAACGCCATGGACTGCACGGTGGCTTTTGTGAAAAAGCCTTCGCCGATGATGAGGCCGAAAACGGCAACCAAAGCGACCAGCAAAATGGCCAAGCGGCGATTGGTGACATCGCCCGTCAGGCTACCAATCAACGACATCAACGCCGCATCGGGGCCGCGGGGTGGGTGTGGCGCGTTGCTCATTCTGTCATGACTCCCTTGCGCTTGCGGCGGGCCGAAAGGGCCGTTGCGCTCACCGACAACAAGATCACGAGGCCGACGAAAAATTGCGAATAATAGGACGACACGCCCAACAAGATCAGGCCGTTTTGCATCACGGCCAAAAGGGTGAGGCCGAGAATGGTGCCGAAGACGGTGCCGACACCGCCGGCAAGGCTCGCTCCGCCCAACACAACGGCAGCCAGCACATCCAATTCCTTACCGACAAGCACCGTGGGCGCCACCGATTGCGCGAGCTGGGCTTGAATAAGCGAGGCGACACCGGCCGTTAGCCCCATATAGCAGTAAACGAGGATGTTAAGCCGGAACACGTTGAAGCCCAAACGCTGCGCCGCTTCGCGATTGCCGCCAAGCGCATAAATCTGCCGGCCAATATTCGTACGATTCAAAATCAGCCAGGTCAGCGTGAACATGACGGCAAGGGCTAAAATTTGCAGATTGATGCCGTATGAAATTTCATCCGCATCGACATATTCAAACCAGTAAATGCCGTGCGAAAACCACGGGGGCAGGGAGTAGATATATTTGCCGCCCGTGATGAAGACGAGCAGGCCATAAAAGATATTGAGCGTCGCAATCGATACGATGATGCTTGAAATGTTCAAGCGGTCAATAAGGACGGCATTGATCGCACCCAGTGCGATGCCGATGACACTCGCCATGGCAAAGACGATAAACCAGTTCAGCCCGTATTTATTGGCGAGCAGCATCGTGATGTATTGCGCGATGGAGGCGGTGGCGGTGAAGGAAATATCAATGCCGCCGGAGATCAGGACCACAAGTAGACCAGACGCCAAAATGCCCAAAAAGGCATAGGAGGTGAGAAGGTCAAACAGATTTTGCAGCGTCAAAAAGCCTTCGGTCATCACCGAAAGTCCGACCACCAAAATCAGAATAACGCTTAGGAGCCAGAATTCGTGGCTGCGCCTAAAACGGGCAAAATTCTCAGGCATTGACGGCCACCCTTAAGACATCTTCGGAACTTTTATGGGCTTCGAACTCGCCCGTGATCCGACCATTGCGCATGATGAGAATACGGTGGCTGTGATAAAGCACTTCGGGAATTTCGTCCGAGATCAAGATGACGGCCACGCCTTTGGCGGCGAGCCCGCGCACGATTTCGTAAATGCCGTCTTTGGCGCTGATGTCCACGCCAACTGTCGGGCTATCGAGAATGAGCACGCGCGGCGCGGTGGCCATCCATTTGGCAAGCACAACGCGTTGCTGATTGCCGCCGGAAAGCGTTTTAACCGGATTATTGGTGTTTGATACTTTGATCGAGAGATCTTTTACCCAGCGTTCAACGGTTGATTGCCGAGCCGCTTGCGGGATCAAGCCCATAAAGCCTTTGAGCTTGTCGAGAATGGTCACAATCGTATTGGATGCGATGGGTTGTTCAAGCACCAAACCCAAGGTCAAACGGTCTTCCGACACATAGGCGATGCCATTATCAATGGCTTCACGGTTTGACGTCAGCGCAAGGCGTTTGCCGTTGAGATGAATTTCGCCCCCATCGGGCGGGTTCATGCCGAACAGGGACAGAGCAAGCTCTGTACGGCCCGAGCCCAACAGGCCGGTAATGCCCAAAATCTCGCCCTCGCGCAGATCAAAGGAAATATCTTTGTAATCCCCTTTGCGCGACAAATGGCGTGTCGAGAGTACCGTTTTGCGTGCTGATAAATCGATCGCAGCGAGATCATAATGAAATTCTTTGCCCGTCATCAGCACGGCGAGCTTGTGGTCATTCATCTCTTTGGCATCATAGGTGCCAACTTTTTTGCCATCGCGTAATACGGTGACGCGTTCGGCCACTTCGAGCACCTCATCGAGACGGTGCGAAACGAAGACGATGCAGATGCCCTTCTTTTTCAATTCGCGAACAAGGGCTAAAAGCGCGTCCACTTCGTGGCGGGTGAGGGATGCTGTCGGCTCATCCATGATGACGAGTTTGGCATCAGCGGCCATAGCGCGGCAAATCGCAACCAGCTGGCGGTTGGCGATCGATAAATCTTCGACTTTCACATCGAGATCGAGGTTCACGCCGATGCGCTCCATCGCGCGTTTGGCGGTTGCGCGAATGGCATTCCAATCAACCGAATGAAAGCCACCCAAATGCTGGCCCACACCGATGTTTTCAGCGACCGTCAGATTGGGAAAGAGCGAGAGATCTTGATAGATGACTTGAATGCCGGCACGCGTGCTCTCAACGGGGTTGAGATGCGAATATTCGCGCGATTCAATGATGATTTTTCCACCCGCTTCGGGCGGTTGTACACCAGAAATAATTTTGATGAGCGTTGATTTGCCTGAGCCGTTTTCGCCGACGAGGCAATGCACTTCGCCGCTTTCAAGCGTCAGATCAACATCAGCGAGCGCTTGCACACCACCGAAGCGCTTTGAAATATGGGTTAGTTCAAGAAAAGTCGGCACAAGCCTGTATCCCCGTTGTCGGGTCTTTCGGAGATAGCGCCCCTTTTTTCAAAGGGGCGCTATTCGATGCATCGTCAAAGATTAGAGGCCGCCTGCGATCAGTGCGTCAACCGTCTCTTTGTTGATCTTCATGATCTTTTCGACCTTGATCTGCTTCTTGGCCACATCAACGGACGCCTTGCCCAAGCCTGGGACTTCGACGCCATCCTTTATTTCCTTGCCATCAAGCACGAGCTTGGCAACGGCTACCATTGCGTAACCAGCATCGGTCGGGTTCCACAAGAAGCCTTCACGAACGATACCCTCGTCGATGAGCGATTTAGCCTGTGATGGCAGAACCGTTCCGACAACCGCGATCTTCTTGCCGAGTTTCTTTTCGCGAACGGCGTTACCTGCGCCGATCGGGCCTTGCGAACCGAAGCCGAGGATACCCTTGAGGTTTGGATAGGCCTTGATCACGTCGAGCGTGGTCTTATAGGCGTCATCCGTCACGTCGGCGCCGGGGAAGCGGTCGGCGGCGAGCTTCATCTTCGGATAGTTCTTCTTCTGATAGGCAATCGCCGAGTCAGCCCAGATGTTGTGCAATGGCGTGGTGAGCGTGCCGACATACACGACATATTCGCCTTCTTCGCCCATTTCCTTGGCGAGGCGTTGCATTTGGACTTCACCGAACACGACCGAATCGATCAGTTCGACGTTCCAGTCGCGGCCTTCTTGCTCTGGACCTTCATGCGTGATGACCTTGATGCCTGCGGCTTGCGCGCGCTTGAGCACAGGTTCCGTCACCTTCACGTCGAGCGGAACGAGACCGATCACGTCGACCTTCTTGGCGATCAAATCTTCGATCAGCTTGACCTGCTGCGCAGGGTCGACGGAGGAAGGGCCGACCATCGAAGCATTGATGCCGAACTCGCCGCCCGCTTTCTTCACGCCGACTTCGAGCGCGTTAAACCATGGAATACCGGCGATCTTGACGACTACAACCATTTCTTTGGCGGCAGCGAAGGCCATATTGGGAAGACCGGCGACGCCCGCAATCGCGGTTGCGCCGAGGAGTTTCAGTGTTTGGCGTCTATTCATTGTCGTTTCCTCATCCGTTTAATAAGCCAATGAAGGCGAATTTTTTGCCAAGCCCTTTTAGCGGGCCTTTATGGTTCGACCGGATAGAGTCGGCAGTCTCTGTTGAAAAAAGAGTGCCGCATCCCCGTGCGTCCGAGACTCAGTATGACGACAGTTTTTGAGGATTCAAGCGGCGATTTTGGGCATTTTAAAGTGTGCACTGCACTATATATATCAATTCAGTTGATTAAATGCCGATTTTTTAGAAATCTTGACCGCTCAACCGACAAGCGGTTTGCCAATGAGGTTGATGTCGCGGGTTGCCACAATCGGCGTGCGATATCCGGTTCGAATGAGTTCAAGCATGGTCGCGCCAAAGCGCCGCGTATCGGTGATCATGCCCGGCATCAATGGCTTCAAAAGACCAATAATACCGCCTAATAGTGTGTAAGAGAGCTGATAAAGCGGCGTTCGCGAGCGGATGCCATCCAAGGGAATGATCGCGCCCGGGCGGAGCATATAGGCGGATGCGAAACCCAAGCCCAGAAGCTCGTTTTCCGTCCGGCCTTTAACCCGTGCCCACATGATCGAGCCCGTCTCGGAGCTGTCGGTGCCTTCGCCCGAGACATACTGGAAACACATATCAGGATTGCGCGGAAATAATGATTTTGCGACCGAAAGCGTCAAATCATACGTCACGGCGGTGTAATTCGCCTCCGATATTCCGGAGGATGAAATGCCCAGGCAAAAAAGGCAGCCCTTCAAGCCTGCGAGTTTATCGGCATGGTTCGACAGATCGGCGAGATTGGGCGCAACGATCTCGGTCAATTTAGGGTCGCTGAGACCCAAAGCGTGACGCACAACAATGATCACTTCGGTGACGTCGGGCGCAGCCAATGCGGCGATCAGAGCGGCACGTCCAACCATGCCGCTCGCTCCAAAAATGACAATGCGCATCCGCTGCTCGCTTTTTAAAAGGTCCTAATCCAGCACTTCATACGCGGGCAGGGTTAAGAACTCGGCGCATTCTTTGGCGAGCGACATATCGGAGAAGAGTTTGATCGCCTCGGGGAAACGGCCGGCATCATAGGCTGCAGGGCCGACGGCCTCGCGCACCTTGGCCATTTCATCCGTCAGCGTTGCCTTGAAAAGCTCCGGCGTGACCTTGCGGCCATCATTGAGCGCAACCTGATGGTGGACCCATTGCCAAGCCTGCACGCGGGAGATTTCGGCGGTGGCTGCGTCTTCCATGAGGTTGTAGAGCGGCACTGCGCCACGGCCTTTCAGCCAGGCCTCGATATATTGCACGCCGACGCGGATGTTTTCGCGCAAACCGTCTTCCGTCCGTTCGCCCTTATGGAGCGAAAGCATGTCGGCTTGCGTGATATGCACATCATCGCGCTGTTTGTTGATCTGGTTGTGCGACGGCATCAACCGATCAAACACTTCTGTGGCAAGCGCCACCATTCCGGGATGGGCCACCCATGTGCCATCATGGCCGTTGGCGGCTTCGCGCTCTTTATCCGCGCGCACTTTGGCGTAGGCCGCTTCGTTTTTGGACTCATCGCCCTTGACGGGGATTTGAGCAGCCATGCCGCCCATCGCAAACGCGCCGCGGCGGTGGCAGGTTTTGATGAGCAGAAGCGAATAGGCAGCCAGGAAATTCGACGCCATCGTCATCACGCCGCGATCAGGCGTGAGGAAGTTTGGATTGTTGCCCAAACGCTTGATGAAGGAAAAGATGTAATCCCAACGGCCGCAATTCAGGCCGATGATGTGGTCTTTCAATTCGAACAGGATTTCATCCATCTCGAACGCCGCTGGCAACGTCTCGATCAAAATCGTGCAGCGTAACGTGCCATGCTTCAAACCACAGGCTTCTTCGGCATAGGTGAACACTTGATCCCATAGGCGGGCTTCTTTGTGGCTTTCCATTTTGGGGAGATAGAAAGCGGGCGTCTTGCCTTGCGCAATCATCGTCTTGGCGTTGTGGAAGACATAGAGGCCGAAATCGAACAACGAACCCGACATGCGCTCGCCATCGACCAGCACATGTTTTTCGGGCAAATGCCAGCCGCGCGGGCGCACCATCAAGGCGGCGGGATTAGCGCTGATCGCGTAGGTCTTGCCGGTTGTCTCATCGGTAAAGCCGAGCGTGCCCGCCCAGCGGTCTTTCAGATTGATCTGGCCTTCGACCATATTGGCCCAAGTGGGGGAGGAGGCGTCCTCGAAATCGGTCATGAACACTTTCGCGCCGGAATTGAGCGCGTTGATGATCATTTTTTTATCGACCGGACCCGTGATTTCGACGCGACGGTCGAGCAAATCGGCGGGCAGCGGGGCAATGGTCCAATCGCCGTCGCGGACGGATTTGGTTTCGGCGAGGAAGTCCGGCAATTCGCCGGCATCGAATTTTTTCTGGCGCTCGGCGCGCGCCGCGAGCAGGCCCAGCCGCGTGGCGTTGAAGCGCGTATGGAGTTCCGACAAAAAGGCCAGCGCGGGCGCGGTTAGGATTTCATCGTAGCGGGGACCCATCGGGCCTTTAATTTCAATCTTCGCCATGGTGCTGTTCCTGTGTCGTTTCTTGGTGGTTATATTTTGACGCCTTTTAGTCCCTAAAGCGGCAAAAAGTCCACGCCAAATGGCGTGGACCTGCAATGCAACCCATCGCCCTTTGGTATTAAGCGCGTTGGCTCGGTAGAAATTTGGCCAATGCGAAGCTGAGGATCAGGCTCGGCAGGGCGGAGCCCCAATCAGGATAGAGGAAGACCGCGCCTTGATAGACTGCGACGCCGCACGCCCATGCCAATAACGCCATCCATTCAATATTGGCCAAGCCATGCCCGCCAAGCGCCAGGGCCCGAATGAGCCGGTAGCGGGCGAGAATCACGCCGAAGAGCGGCACAAAAATCGAGCTCAACACGGTCAAGAATTGCGTGATGAGCTGGCTGATCGTTTCCGAGAGCGTGGTGAGCACCAGCGCCAGCGCAATCGATAAGAGCGCCATGGCGACGCCGCGCGCCCTTATTCCATAGCCGCCAAACAGGCTTTCCGAGCTGACCGCGCCGGAATGGAGGTCGCCATAGGCGTTATCAAGTTCATCGAGCACGATCAGCGTCAGCGCGATCAGGCCACCTTGGGCCAATAAGAGGCCCGTGACCAGATCATCAGACGGCTGGTTGAAGGCAATCAGCGCGCCGAGTGCATAGCACCAGATATTGGCGATGGCGTAGCCGATAAAGGTGCCATTGGTCGCCCCGCCTTTACCACGGCTGAACCGCGCATAATCGGCCACGAGCGGCAGCCATGAAACGGGCATGGCGATGACGAGATCGACCCCGCTCCAGAAGCTCGTTTCCCCGGTGCCGGTTTGGTTCCAGAAATCGGACCAGCCTTTGGTGAGCGTGGCTGAAACAAACACGTAAGAGAGCCAAACTAAGGAGGCGATGACGAGCGGCAGGCCGATGCGCGATAAAAACCGCCTGACAAGGCTGGTCATGGAGCCCGTCATCAGGAGCACTAGGATCATGCCCCAAATCAGCGTCAAGCCATAGGTAAGCGATGCTCCCTCAAGCCCTGTCGATTGCTTGATCACGGCCAGCGACCCGTCGCGCATGATGATGATTTCAAAGGCCGCCCAGCCCAAGAGCTGAATGACATTGGCGATGACGGGCAGCCGCCCCAATTTGCTGCCGAAGGCCACCGTCATCAGAGCGCCGGAGGAAAGCCCCGTTTCTTGGCCCAAGCGAGCGACGAGCGCGAGCACGCCCGCGCCGATGGCGGAGCCTAAAAGAATGGCGAAAAAGGCCAGTTTCGGGCTCAAGCCCGGCATCAGCGTTGCGCCCGTCTGCATCACCAAGAGGCCGACGCCCAGGCTGAACCACAGGGCCGCCTGATCGCGAAAGCCGAAAACGCGGTCATGGGAAGGAATAGGAGTGATTGTCGAAGAAGGGTGGACGTCTGCCATGTCGATCTCCATCAGATCAGAATGACAGGAAAGCGCGAAATGCTGGCCCCGAGACGGTGGCGAGCGGTCGTTGCTTCCCTGCGCGAGGATTACCTCAGTCAGGTTCAAAGGGTGTTTCTCAGCCATGCTCACGCACAGCACCCCCAGCGGAATGTCGGCAGGCGCGAACGCCAAGCCAACGAAATGGGGCGATAAACGGTTTTTGCGGCCTTGGCAATCGGGGAGCTTCCCCTCGCCCCATTCCTTTGCTAAACGACCGTGACGGCTGGCCGCTTTGCGCTGGCCGTATCGCTGGGGGTGCCGCGCGGCAAAGCGGGGCTGAGATTAGACCCTTTGAACCTGACTGGGGTAATGCCCGCGCAGGGAAGCACGATGGATGAGCCTTTGGCTGTCTCTCACGCTTCCAAGCGTTTCTGATACAAATGGGAAACCGCAACGCTATGAAGATCGCCGTTATCGGTGCTGGTGTCATGGGGCTTGTCACGGCGCATCAGTGTGCGCTGCGGGGCGGCCGTGTCACCGTCTATGAGCGGCGGCCGGAGGCGGGGCGCGGATGCTCCTGGTATGCGGGCGGCATGTTGGCCGCTTGGTGCGAGATGGAAAGTGCCGAGCCGCTGATCGGCGAATTGGGTCTTGAATCGCTCAGCTATTGGAAGACGCATTTTTCGCATGTCGTCGAGAACGGGACATTGGTTGTTGCCCCGCCACGCGATCTGCCGGACCTCAAACGGTTTGCCGCGCGGACTCAAGCGCATGAATGGGTTGGACGCGATGCGATTGCGGCGCTTGAACCTGATTTGGCCGAGCGGTTTGAGACGGCTTTGTTTTTTAAAGGCGAAGCGCACCTTGATCCGCGCGAGACGCTGGAAGCATTGCGGCAAAAATTAATAGCCGATTATGGCGTGACCTTTGTGATGGATCATGCCGTTACGGCGAACGATGTGGATGCCGATCATATCTTCGATTGCCGCGGCTATGAGGCGCGCGATGTGTTGCCGGATTTGCGCGGTGTGAAGGGCGAGATGCTGATCTTGCGCACGAAAGAAGTGAGCCTCTCGCGGCCGATACGTTTGGTGCATCCGCGTATTCCGGTTTATATTGTTCCGCGTGCCGATCATCATTTTATGGTGGGGGCGACCATGATTGAGAGCGGGGACCGCACGCGGTTCTCGGCGCGCTCAATGGTTGAGCTTTTAAATGCGGCTTATGCGGTTCACCCTGCTTTTGGCGAGGCGGAGATTGTTGAAACCGGTACCGATGTGCGCCCTGCCTTTGCTGACAATTTACCGCGCATTCGGCGTGATGGAAAATTCCTGCGGCTGAATGGACTATACCGCCATGGCTATTTGGGGGCACCCGCTGTGGCTCGGCGGGCGGCCGAGATTGTTTTTGCGGGCAAGTCTTTTCCGGAGGTTGATCGGTGAGGCTGATTGTTAATGGCAATGAAACCGATGTGGCGGCGGACACTTTTGCCGATTTGCTCTTGGAACTCGGCTATGAGGACATGCCCGTTGCGACCGCTTTGAACATGGCTGTCGTTCGAAAAAAAGACCGCGATAGCGTTCGATTGAAAGAGGGCGATCGGGTTGAAATTCTAGTGCCGATGCAAGGGGGCTGAAGCGTGGATCCAGTACAGTTTTATGGCGTGTCGGTAGCCTCGCGCTTGATGCTCGGTACGGCGCAATATCCATCGCCTGCGATTTTGGCGGATGCGATTACGCGCTCGGAAACCGATATTCTCACCGTCTCCCTGCGACGTGAATCAACGGGTGGATCGGGCGGGCGCGATTTTTGGAAATTGATCAGCGCGATGGGGCGAAAGATTTTGCCGAATACGGCCGGATGCCATTCCGCCAAGGAGGCGATCACAACGGCTGAAATGGCGCGTGATGTGTTTGATACGCCATGGATCAAACTAGAAGTGATCGGCCATGCCGATACGTTGCAGCCGGATGTGTTTGGTCTCGTGGAAGCGGCGCGCGAATTATGTGCGCAGGGCTTTCAGGTGTTTCCCTATACAACCGATGATTTGATCGTGGCGGAAAAATTATTAAGTGTTGGCTGCGAAGTGTTGATGCCATGGGGCGCGCCGATTGGCTCGGGTAAAGGGCTGAACAACCGCTTTGCCTTGAAAGCGATGCGGGCGCATTTTCCAAACGTGCCCCTTGTTGTTGATGCGGGCTTGGGTGTTCCCTCGCATGCCGCCGAGGCGATGGAATTGGGCTATGACGCGGTGTTGTTGAATACGGCTGTTGCCAAAGCGGGCGATCCGGTTGCGATGGCGGAAGGGTTTGCGCTCGCGGTGAAAGCCGGGCGCTTGGCCTATCGCGCGGGTGCGATGGAAGCGCGCGATATGGCGGTGCCTTCAACCCCCGTTTTTGGCCAAGCTTTTGTGTAAGGAATTGGAGTTTTACTATGTTGGACCGGTTTTATTTGATCGTTGATTCATCGCACTGGCTGGAACGTTTGCTTCCGCTCGGCGTGAAGACGGTTCAGCTGCGCATGAAAGACAAAAGCCATGCGGAATTGACGCATGAAATTATTATGTCGCGTACGCTATGCGCGCAGCACGGCGCGATATTGATCGTGAATGATTATTGGCAAATGGCATTGGACGAAGGATGCAATTTCGTCCATCTCGGCCAAGAGGATATGGACACGGCAGATTTTAAGGCATTGAAAGCGGGCGGCGTTAAGATTGGGCTCTCCACGCATACGCCGGAAGAGCTAGACCGCGCGCTTCAATGTGATCCCGATTATATTGCCTTGGGACCAATTTATCCGACGGTTTTGAAGGATATGAAATTTCCACCGCAAGGGCTGGAACGCATTGGCGAATGGAAGCGGATCATCGGCGATAGGCCGCTCGTGGCGATTGGCGGCTTAACACCAGAACGCGCCAAGCTCGTCTTGCAAGCGGGGGCCGATAGCGCGTGTGTCGTCACGGATATTTTGCGCCACGCCGACCCCGAAGCGCGGACGCGGGAGTGGATTGATACGCTGCGCGGATAGGCTTTGATGAACGCTTAAGGGATCATGCTCGTTTCAAAGCTGTCGTCAGCCGATGAGACGAGCTGCTGGCAATTGCTTGCATTCACGTCGAGTTCGACTTCGTTCTTTGAAATTTCGATCCGGCGTCCTTGCTCGATCGCGCAATTCTGGCCGTTGATCCGTGCCATAATGGAAAGGGTTTCGCCTTTTTGCCGATGCGGCAAGAAGAAATAGCCATCGTCATTCGTCACTGTTTTGATCAGGCCGGATGTCGACGATGTGGCGCGAATTTTGACCTGAGCGAGACCTGTTTGGCCATCTTTTGTCACGCGACCGGCGACGAGCTTGCCGCCATCTTCAGCTTCACCATTCGGGTTGGGGCGAAGGGCGCGGAGATCGGCCAATTCAAGCACCGTGCCTGGCTTCGCATTCACAAGCGCGATGCGGACGCTTTTGACTTTGCCAAGCGGTAAAGGTGGGCGCGTAAATTCTTTTGAAGTGATTGTGACGTCCGGCCAGTCCAAGGCCGTGACGTCGAGCGTCTCGTAACGCCATTCGTTCGAAATCGCGACCGGCGAGATATGCCACTGGCTTGACGGAAGCAGTTCGAGTTCGGGCGTATCTTGTTCATTGATCGAGACGATTTTGCCGTCATCCATCATCAAATCAATTTCGATATTGCCCGCCGAGGCGTTCCGTTTCGAGATCGAATGATCCAGTTTTCTCAACGCCAGTTGAACGTGGCTCGTGTTCCAGAATTCGAGGCGGGAAGGCCTGAACAGCACCTCAGCCCGCCCCGCATTATCGGCAGTCAGGCTCAGAATTTTAGAGCCATCGGGATCATTGGCTTGCGGCTGACGTTCTTGGGCCTCGCCATTATCGATTGAGACCTGGCCTTTTTCGAAAAGAGCGACGTGGTCAAGAACGGCCGAGGGCGAATTATCATCGACAAGCGTAATCGAAGCTTTGCCGGTTTCATCGGGTGGATTGCGGGTAAACGCATGAAGCTCGGTTTCGCCTAGATAGACGCGCGTCTTCATCGGGTCGGTGACGTAGAGGGTGAGGCCATGCAAATCGCGGCTGCCGGCCCGCGGATCCGGAAGCATCTTGCCCGTGACGCTGTCGATCCACGGTGTAATCGTGATGCGGCTATCGTTTTCATTAAACTCGATATGGCTTGCCACCGCATTGCGCATTTGCTGATAGCGTACCCATGTTGAGGCAGGTGGCGACCAAACGCGTTGTCTGTCCGGAACGGTGCCATCAAAATTATAAACGAGGTTTGCGAGGCGCTGCATCCATTGGCGAATGACGGGCGTTACAGGCTCTGCTCTTGTGTGCAGAAAGTTCGAACCGCCGGAGCCAAAATGGGTGTACCAGAAATGACGAACCGTATCGCCATTGTGAATCATCTCAACGCTGGAGGCCACCAACATAGCGAGCGAATCGCCTTGCGCACTATCGCACCGCTGGCCGCAATAGAGGTCTTTGCGGTCTTCATAGGAAAGGGTTGGCAAGAGATGTCCAAGGTCATTGGCAAACGCGTCTGACGAGCTGCGGTCGAAATTACCGGTCGTTGTGCGCGGCACATTGTAAAAGCCCGGATAGGTATTGGTGAGCGGTGGCAGCGGTTTTTTAAAATCGCTTTTGAGCGGGCCAAAATAATGGGACGGATCCGCAGGGAAATACGACCAGATGCCTTCGACGCCGAGTGTTTTTAAAATATCGGCGTGAAAGGCGTGGCTTGTTTCATCCGTTGCATGGGCTTCGCGCCGTACCACAACCGAGGCATCGTTGAAGATGGTGCCCGACGAACGGGGAACCTCGTAATATTTGCCGGCAACACCAAAATCTTGCGCCAGCGTATTACCGCCATGCGAGGTGAGCAGCGCGGGACGCATGTTCCAATCAGCCAAGACAGGCGCTTCGGCCATTACCGTTTGACGGCTGAAATCATCCCGCTCGATGCGCATCACCGACACCGAGCATCCGCTGGCGCATGAAGGTGCTGATAGGGTGACATGATCGAGCTGGCCCGCATTCAACGCCAAATGGTCGAATGTGTCGCCTTCGGTCGGAATGATGAATTCGACGATTGCAAATTTGCTGTCTCTTTTGAGCTGGACGTTTCGACCTTTGGCAACCTGATCGGGGCCATAAGTTAGGGAGCGTCCCGTACGATCGGATAAGGTCACCGATAAATCGGCTGGCGGCTCGCCGTTTAGATAGAGGCGAACATTTTGGCGCTGTTCATTGGCGATATCGGAATCGGCGGGTGGAATCGCGATCGTTGTTTGCGCGGATGCGAGCTGGATCGTCGGTTCAAACACATTGCGCAATTGGAAGCTTGAATCTTCCTGCCAGCCATGGAACTGGTCAATATTGCCGCGATGCCATTCCCGCAGCAATAGCGCATAGGCTGGAAGGCCATCAACGCCTGTCGGCGTGCGGTTTAGGCGGTCTGGCCCCAAAAACATGGTCGAGAGACGGTCACTGCCATGCGGCCAAAGCGAGTCGGTAATTGGTAGACCAAGTTCTTGATTGAAAACGCGATGGAGGGCGGCGCCATGCCATGGCTTTAACTCGTCCGCATCGTCGCTGAAGCTCACGACTTGGTGGAAGGGGTAGGGCAGATCGCGCACCCGCGATACATCATCCGTGCTCGACGCAACACCGCCGCCGATGATGGACGTCATCGTTACGGTCAATGCAGCAGCAAGGAGAAGCCGCCGAGGTGTTACACGTCTAACCAACTTAAAACCCCGGACAAACACTAAAGCGGAATGAAGACTCAGACCGATTACATTCGATACGCATTGCCGCAACTGTCCGCACGGCCGCAACGCTTTGACAGCCAAAGGTTACAATTTCGTGACACGATTTGGTCAATTGCGCCGTATTCACCATAATTACGCTCAGAGGCTCCAAACGGTAATGTTGGAAGGCCGCGTGTCGCGGGGCAATGCGCCTTTGACGTCCATGACAATCGGGTTGCCGGGCTTCAGGAGCTTTTGGATCAATCCCCAGCCGTCTTTCATATAGGATTGGTGCGACACGGCTAAAATGACGGCGTCCGATGGCTTGAGATTCTCGGTGGAGACCAAATCGATGCCAAATTCGTGATGCACTTCTTCCGCCGACGCCATCGGATCATGCGCCTGCACCGTGATGCCGAAATTTTTCAGCTCCGTGATGATGTCGACGACCTTCGAATTGCGGATATCGGGCACGTCTTCTTTGAACGTCAGGCCAAGCACGGTGACAACCGGATTGGCGCGACCATCGGCGAGCAGACGACGGATGCATTCACGCGCAACACGCGGGCCAACCGCGTCATTGGTGCGGCGTCCGGACAGAATAACTTCCGGATGGCAACCGGCTTTTTCTGCGCGGTAGGTGAGGTAATAGGGATCAACGCCGATGCAGTGGCCGCCGACTAGGCCTGGGCGGAACGGCAGGAAGTTCCATTTCGTGCCAGCGGCTGCGAGCACATCCAGCGTATTGACGCCGAGCGCGTGGAAAACTTCCGAGAGCTCGTTCATCAGCGCGATATTGAGATCGCGCTGCGTGTTCTCGATCACCTTGGCTGCTTCTGCCACTTTGATCGAAGGCGCTTTATGGATGCCGGCTTTGACAACCGAGCCATAGACAGCGGCAACAATCTCAAGCGTTTCCGGCGTCTGGCCGGAGACAACTTTGGTAATGGTTTCAAAGCGATGGACGTGATCGCCCGGGTTAATCCGTTCTGGCGAATAGCCGACGGTGAAATCGGTGCCGGATTTCAAGCCTGAGACGCGCTCGAGCACGGGCACGCAATCTTCTTCCGTAGCACCCGGATAGACGGTTGATTCATAAACAACGATATCGCCCTTTTTGAGCACATTGCCGACCGTTTCCGACGCCTTCAGCAAGGCGGTGAGGTCGGGGCGGCGGGCTTCGTCAATCGGCGTTGGCACGGTGACGATGAAGAAATCGGCGGTTTTTAAGGTGGCGCGGTCATGCGTGAAGGTCAGCGTTGGCGCTTTCAGGCGGGCGCTTTCAACTTCCAAGGTGCGGTCATGGCCGTCTTTCAATTCCGCGATACGGCGCTGGTCAATGTCAAAGCCAATCACGGTTTCGCCAGCGGCCGCAAACGATACGGCGACGGGAAGGCCTACATAGCCAAGTCCGATGACGGCGATTTTTCTGGTATGAGCCACGCTTTTAGTCTCCACTTTCATATATTGAGCTGCCGTCTAGACGGCAAATTGCGGATCAGCAATCCTCAATTCGGCCATGTCGCGGTAAATTGCGGCAATTTCGGTACCGATTGCGGTTGATGAGAATAATTTTTCGACCCGACGACGCCCCGCTTGCCCCATTTGGGCGCGAAGAGCGGGATCGCGAACGAGCGTTTCGATGGCGCGGGCCAGCGCCTCGGCATCATCCACGGGAACCAAAAGACCCGTTTCGCCGTCGATGGCGACATCGCGGCAGCCCGGAACATCGGTGGCGACCAGCGGGCGCCCTAGGCTTGCGGCTTCGAGCAATGCTTTTGGCAGACCCTCGCGGCGGGACGGCAAAGCGGCAACGTGGCAGCGCGCCCAAAGCGAGGCGATATCCTCGACATGGCCTAACCATTCGACGCCTGGTTGGCGGGCAAAGGCTTGAAGTTCCTCGATTTTTATCGCCGAACGGTTGGTGGGATCGTAATCACCAGCCAGCAAAAGTCGCGTGTCGAGGCCCTTTTCGCGCAATAGGGCTTGGGCTTTGACGAGTGGCCTGATGCCTTTATCGTCCAGCATTCGGGCGGCGATGCCGATGGTAATCGGGCCTTCGGGCTCGGGAAGCGGCTTTAAAAGATCGGTATCGACGCCGGAGCCCGCCACCAAGCGGATGCGGTCCGATGGAACGCCGATGGATTGGAGGGCCGACCGATCATCGGCGTTTTGCACCACAGTCATTGAGGCGCGGCGGGATAAGAGGGTCCGAAGGGCAATAACAAGGCCCGATTTAAGGAGTTTTCCCTTCAACCCCCGGCCAATAAAGCCCGAACCCAAGCCCGCAATGGTATTAACGGTCGTGATCCCCAAGCCCGTCGCGGCAATTTGACCAAACATCACGGGCACGAGGGCGATGTGGTGCACGAGATCCGGCTTAAGGCTTTGATAAAGCTGCCGAATGGCCCAGATATCTTTGAGGATATCGATGGGCGAGCGCTTCAGCTTTTCCCATGGCAGATCGTGCAAAGTGTAGCCCTCACCACGGATCGCCGCGCCATAGTTTTTCACGCGGGTGCCAACATGCACCTCAAAGCCAGCCGATTTCGCCGCCCGCGCCATGGGCAGGCGGTGCGAGATGAAATAGCGGTCATCGGTGACAAGAAAGAGCAGTTTAGGCGAGGCCATGCGGATAAGTTCAATTCCAAATGCGGTCCTTAAGGGATTTTCCTTAAGGGTGAGGCTGCAATAGCCTAGCAATCCTGTCTGGCCGATGAACGGGGATCCATTTTCCGTCATTGCGAGCGAAAGCGAAGCAACCCAGCTAGCGAAACGTGTTAAAATACAACCTAACCATCGCACTTTTTCGGCATCATCAGCTGGGTTGCTTCGCTTTCGCTCGCAATGACGGAGGAGCGAACAGCCCCCTTAATTTTGCCCTGATTCAGCTTCAGTTCATCCGCGCCGTGCTTTTTGCGGGGCTTAATTGGATGATTTCGCCTCGTCTTTGTTATTCGATGGTGCTATCGGGTGCGGAATTGGTTGGATTTTGTCCAAAATCGCGTTGTTTTGACCTATCTCGAAGGATATTACCTTGACGACTTATGCCCTTGTTGGAGCTTCCGGTTATATTGCACCACGCCATATGAAGGCGATGAAAGACACGGGCGGCGAGCTGGTTGTCGCTTATGACCCCAATGATTCCGTTGGTATTTTGGACAGCCATTTCCCGGATGCGCATTTCTTCACCGAGTTCGAACGGTTTGACCGCCACGTGGACAAACTGCGGCGCCGGGGTGAGCGGCTCGATTATGTCTCGATTGCTTCGCCAAATTATCTCCATGACGCGCATTGCCGCTTTGCGCTGCGCGCCGGTGCCGACTCCATTTGCGAGAAGCCGTTGGTGCTGAACCCTTGGAATATTGACGGGCTGGAAGAGATTGAAGCCGATACGGGCAAGCGGATCTATTCGATTTTACAGCTTCGCCTGCACCCCGCCATCATTGCGCTGCGCGATAAATTTGCCCATTCCACCAAGCGCCACAAGGTGGAGCTGACCTATTGCACCTCGCGTGGGCGCTGGTACCACGCCTCCTGGAAGGGCGATGACTCAAAGTCCGGCGGCGTGGCTACCAATATTGGCGTGCATTTCTTTGATATGCTCGGCTTTGTGTTTGGCGGCGTGAAATCCAACATCGCGCATTTACGGACAGAAGAACGCGCGGCGGGCTTTATTGAATGCGAGCGCGCCGATGTGAGCTGGTTCCTCTCCGTTGATCGCAATGATCTGCCTGAAAGCGTGCAGGGCAAGAAGACGACCTATCGCTCGATTACGGTGGATGGCGAGGAAGTCGAGTTTTCCGAAGGCTTCACCGATTTGCACACGCGCTCTTATGAGGAAATTCTCGCAGGCCGTGGCTTTGGCTTGAAGGATGTTCGCCCTTCGATTGAGATCGTTTCGACCTTCCGGCATCAGGAAATTGCCAAACGTTCAGGGATTGTTCATCCCTTCGCCGATAAAGCCTAATTCATGAGCGAAATGAGGGAAGACCCGCGCTTTCCCGGCGTCCTGATCCATGTATCGAGCTATGTCGATGAGGGGGCGGTGATTGGTCGCGGCACCAAGATTTGGCATTTCTGTCACATCCTTGCGGGGACGGTGATCGGCGAGAATTGCTCAATCGGCCAAAACGCGATGATCGGCCCGAAGGTGACGATCGGCAATGGCTGCAAGATCCAGAACAATGTCTCCCTTTATGAGGGCGTGGTGCTCGGCGATGACGTGTTTTGCGGTCCATCTTGCGTGTTCACCAATGTCATCAACCCGCGCGCAAATGTGAGCCGCAAAGCTGAATTTAAAACGACGCCTGTTGGCAAGGGTGCAACGATTGGCGCGAACGCCACCATCGTATGCGGTCATGAGCTCGGTGCTTATTGCCTGATTGGCGCCGGTGCCGTCGTCACAAAAAATGTACCTGACTATGCGCTGATGGTGGGTAACCCCGCCCGGCGAATGGGCTGGATGAGCCGAACAGGTGACCGGTTGGGTGCTGATCTGAAATGCCCGGCAACGGGTGAAACCTATTACCTTAAGAATGACAACCAGCTTGTGCTGGCCGATTAGGAGCAAGACTCGTGGATATTAAAGGCAAGAAATTCGTCGTTATCGGTGGTGCAGGCCTGATTGGTTCGCATGCGGTGGATCAGCTCATCCAGCAGGATGTCGGCGAGATCGTCATTTATGACAATTTCGTGCGTGGCACGATGGAGAACCTTGCAGGGTCTTTGAAAGATCCGCGGGTGAAAATTTTCGAAGCCGGTGGCGACATCACTCACACCGATATTTTGGATGCAGCGCTGAAGGGTGCGGATGGCGTGTTCCAGTTCGCAGCCCTTTGGTTGTTGCAATGCCATGAATATCCCCGCACGGCGTTTGACGTAAACGTGAAGGGCATGTTCAACGTGCTCGATAGCTGTGTGCGCAACAATGTGAAGCGTTTGGTCTGGTCGTCATCCGCCTCCGTTTATGGCGATGCGGTGGAAGAGCCGATGACGGAAGATCATCCGTTCAACAACAAGAATTTTTACGGCGCGACGAAGATTTGCGGCGAGGCGATGGCCCGTGCGTATCACTTCCGGTATGGCCTCGATTATGTGGGCCTGCGCTATATGAACGTCTATGGTCCGCGTCAGGATTATCGCGGCGCATACATTGCCGTCATCATGAAGATGCTCGATGCGATTGATCGCGGCGAAGGTCCAACGATCATGGGCGATGGCTCGGAAGCGTTCGACTTCGTGGCCGTTGAGGATTGCGCCCGCGCTAACCTCTGCGCGATGGGTTCAACCGCTACCGACCGTTTCTACAATGTCGGCACCGGCAAGCGCACCTCGCTCAAGGAAGTGGCCGAGATGCTGCTGAATCTTACTGGCTGCAACCAGCCGATCAATTACGCGCCACGCTCGGCGGCAACGCTTGTGCGTAACCGCGTGGGTTCGCCGGTTCGTGCGTCGAAAGAAATCGGCTTTACGGCAGGCATTGATCTTGAAGAGGGCTTGCGCCGTCTGATCACCTGGCGCGAAGGCCATAAGAATGAAGTTGCTGCGCGCCGCGCCAAGTCTGCCGAATAAATAAGCCTGCTGAATAAGGATTGCTTTTACAATGGCCATGGAAAAAAGAACCGTCCAGATCGCATTGCCTTCGATGGGCGAAGAAGAATGGCAGGCCGTGCGTGGCCCGATTGAATCGGGTTGGCTCACGCAAGGCCCGAAAGTGGCCGAGTTTGAAAAGCAATTCGCAGCACGCCACAACGTGCCGCATGCGTTGGCTACAACAAGCTGCACAACGGCATTGCATCTCGCTTTAGCCGCTATGGATATCGGCCCCGGTGACGAGGTGATTGTGCCTTCGTTTACGTGGGTCGCTACCGCCAATGCGGTGCTCTATTGCAATGCCATTCCAGTGCTGTGCGATGTTGATCCGCGCACCAACAATATTGATCCGGCGTCTGTTGCCGAAAAGGTAACGGAACGCACCAAGGCGGTGATGCCGGTGCATCTGTTTGGCCTCTGCGCCGATATGGATGGCTTGCGCGCTGTGTTGCCTAAGCATGTCAAGATCGTCGAAGACGGCGCTTGTGCAGCAGGCGCATCGTATAAAGGCACGCCAGCGGGTGCGTTGGGCGATGCAGCGTGTTTCTCCTTCCATCCGCGCAAGTCGATCACGACGGGCGAGGGTGGCATGATGACCACCCTTCATGATGATGTCGCTGCCAAAGCGCAGGTGTTGCGTAACCACGGTGCGTCCGTGTCCGAAGAAATGCGGCATCGCGGCGCGCAGCCTTATCTCCTGCCGGACTTCGATGAATTGGGCTTCAATTACCGCATGACGGATATTCAAGCCGCCATCGGCCTTGTGCAGATGACGAAGCTTGATCGCTTCATTGATGAGCGTGATGCCGCCGCCCGTCGCTACCGCGAAGAGCTCGCCGATATCGAATGGCTGCGTCAGCCTGTGGTGCCAAACGATGTGCGCCATGCTTGGCAGGCTTATGTCACCTATGTCGACCCGAAGCTTTCCCCGCTGCCGCGCAACGAGATTATGGCGAAGCTGCATGCGATGGGCGTTGCTACGCGTCCTGGCACGCATGCGATCCATATGCTCGGCTATTATCGCGAGCGCTACAACATCAAGCCGGAAGATTTTCCGGGCGCCAAGGATTGCGAAAACAATACGATGGCCATTCCGCTGCATAACCGTATGAGCGAAGATGATTACTCTTATGTCATCGAGTGCATCCGCTCGATTGCGAAAGGCCATTGATCATGTCGCAGCCGCAATGGTTATCGGATTTATTGGGCGTTCAAGTTCCGGCGGAAGGCGCGAGTGCTACCGCCAATGGCCGTCAGATTACAACGGTCGCGGGCATTCCGCGTTCGGCTGAATTTGTATCGGCCGCGCAAGAGCAAACGCGTGAAACGTTTGGCTTCAAATGGGCGAAGCGCGATACGTTTGAAGGCTCGGTTGCTGACCATATGCGCACCTGGCTTGTGCAGAAATATGGCGATGTGCCATTTGCACCTTGGTTTAAGGAACATGGCGAGCATCCGATCATTTTGGATGCAGGCTGCGGTGCAGCGCTTTCCGGCATTGCGCTGTTTGGCCCTGTAATGGACCATGTGCATTATCTCGGCGTGGATGTTTCAACCGCCGTTGATGTCGCCTCCGCTCGCTTTGCCGAACGCGGTTGGTCAGCCGGATTTATTCAGGCCGATTTGAACCAGATTCCTGTGCCTGAGCGCTCGGTTGATATCGTGTTCTCGGAAGGTGTTTTGCACCATACGGATAACACCTTCAACGCGCTGGCCGCCGTCACCAAACACGTGAAGGTCGGCGGGCGTGTGGTGTTCTATGTCTACCGCAAAAAAGGTCCGGTGCGTGAATTCACCGATGATTATATTCGCGACAAGATGCAGATGATGACGGCGGAAGAAGGCTGGGCAGCGATGGAACCGCTCTCCGAGCTCGGCCGCATTTTGGGCGAGTTGAACATCGAGATCGATATCAAGCGTCCGGTGGATTTGCTGGAGATTCCGGCAGGTAAAATCAATTTACAGCGTTTCTTCTACTGGCACGTGCTGAAGGCGTTTTATCGCCCTGAAATGTCGCTTGATGAAATGAACCACATCAATTTCGACTGGTTCGCACCAAAGAATGCACGCCGCCACACAGTGGAAGAAGTGCGCGGCTGGTGCAAGGAATTGAACCTCGAAATCGAACACGAATTTGCGGAAGAAGCGGGCATCAGCATTATTGCGAAGCTTACAAAATAATACCGTTATTGCGAGGAGCGTAAGCAACGAAGCAATCCAGTTTTTTGAACCATCGGCTGGGTTGCTTTGCTATTCGCTCGCAATGACGATCATGAAGCGAGAATAGAAAACCATGTGCGGCATAGCAGGCATCTATCATTTTGACGGAACGCCCGCGTCACCTGTGACGCTGAAGGCGATGACGGATGCGCTCGTTCACCGTGGCCCCGATGGTGAAGGCCAGTTTACCGATGGGCCGGTGGCCCTTGGCCATCGTCGTCTGTCGATCATTGATTTGTCAGATGCTGCCCATCAGCCGATGCCATCAGCCGATGGCAAACTGGTGCTCACTTATAATGGTGAGGTGTATAATTTTCAGGAACTCCGCATAGATCTTGAAGCCAAGGGGCATTCCTTCCGCTCTCGCGGGGATAGCGAAGTGGTGGTTACCGCCTTTCGCGAATGGGGCTTGGATGCCGTTTCGAAATTCAACGGCATGTTTTCGATTGCGCTGTGGGATCGGGCGAATAGACGCCTGACGCTGGCACGCGACCGTTTTGGCGTGAAACCGCTTTATTATTGGTATGATGGCAAGACGTTATTGTTCGGCTCCGAGATCAAAGCGTTTATGAAGTTTCCGGGCTTTAAGGCGAAGCTCGATCCAACGCATCTCGCCGAATATATGACGTTCCAAAATTTCATCTCGGACAACACGCTGTTTGCGGGCGTGAAGATGCTGCCGGCGGGATCGACGATTACGATTGAAGCGGGCATGAAAAGCCTGCCCGAGCCTGTACGTTATTGGGATTTCCGCTTTGTCGAAGATGCGTCGATTACCGATCGCGCCGAAGCCGAGCAAGAAGTGGATCGGTTGTTCCAGCAAGCGGTGAGCCGCCAGCTGATCTCCGATGTGCCGATTGGTTCTTATCTCTCGGGTGGCATGGATTCAGGCTCGATCACCGCGATTGCCGCACGCCAACGGCCGATGCTGCATACGTTTACGGTCGGCTTTGATATGTCGTCTGCATCGGGCCTTGAAATGGCGTTTGATGAGCGCCGTGCGGCCGAGCGTATGTCGTATAAATTCAATACCGAGCATTATGAAATGGTGCTCAAAGCGGGCGATATGGAACGCTGCATGCGTTCGCTCGTCTGGCATTTGGAAGAGCCGCGGGTTGGCCAATCCTATCCGAATTTTTACGCTGCTAAACTCGCAAGCCGGTTTGGCAAAGTGGTGCTGTCGGGTGCGGGCGGTGATGAGCTTTTTGCAGGCTATCCATGGCGCTATTATCGTGCCGCGAGTGCGCAGAATTTTGATGACTATGTTGATCGCTATTACGAGAATTGGCAGCGTCTGGTGCCAACGGAATCCTATTCGGATTTGATTGCGCCTTTGGGGTCGGAAGGCCGCAACGCCGATCCGCGTGCGATTTTCCGTAATGTGTTTTCGCATCACGATGCGGAGCTAAAAACGCCGCAGGATTACATCAACCACTCGCTTTATTTCGAAGCCAAAACCTTCATGCATGGTTTGCTGGTGGTAGAAGACAAACTCTCAATGGCGCAGTCGCTCGAGAGCCGGGTGCCGTTTCTTGACAATGATCTGGTTGATTATGCGGGCCGCGTTCCAGTGACCATGAAGCTTGCCAATCTTGGCGAAGTTTTGAAGCTCGATGAGAACACGCCGGGTTCAAAAACCGCGACCTATTTCGGTAAGACGAATGATGGCAAGTTGATCCTGCGTTCGGCGATGTCAAAATATATTCCCGAAGATGTGACGCAAGCCTTGAAGCAGGGGTTCTCTGCACCGGATGCGAGCTGGTTCCGCGGCGAGAGCATTGACTATGTGCGTCGCACGCTGATGAATCCGAATGCCAAGCTTTGGAATTATCTTGATCGCACCACGGCGCAGGCGCTTATTCTTGATCATTTGGAAGGCCGCCAGAATCGCCGCTTGCTGATCTGGTCGCTACTGTATCTTGAAGTCTGGCTGGACCTCTTTGAGGGATGAGCATGACCGATAAAGTGTCCGAACTCGGCGAGTTGCTCAAAGCGTTGCATCAGCGGCGTGATGACGAATTGCGCTCGACCTATAGCCGCAGCCTGCCTTTTGCGGATGCGCAGTTTGATCGGTGGGAACGCGCGAAAGCGTTGGGCTTTGGCGAGAAAACCAGCATCTATGATTCCTCCGTTGTAATGGGGGATGTTCGCGTCGGTGCAAACACATGGATCGGCCCGTTTACAATGCTCGATGGTTCGGGTGGCGGGCTGACGATTGGCGATTATGTTTCGATCTCGTCCGGCGTTCACATCTACACGCATGATACCGTTTTGTGGGCCGTATCCGGCGGCGTACAGGCTACACGCAAGGGCGCGGTATCGATTGGCTCGAATACCTATATCGGTGCGCAAGCGGTGATTATTGCGGGCGTTACCATCGGCTCGCGCTGCGTGATTGCCGCCAATAGTCTGATCAATCGCGATGTGCCGGATGGCACGATTGTAGGCGGCACACCCGCGCGTCGGCTTGGTCGTGTCGAGGGCGAAGGAGCCGAAGCACGCCTCGTTTATGACGGCAAGGAAGCGCCGCGATGAGCGAGGTAAAAGACAAACCCCGCCGTCTCATGATGATCGGCTATAACACGGTCGATGAGTTAATCCGCGATGGCAAAATCCGCTTTGATGATCCGGTATCGCTGGAGCTGCAATTCAATCTCGGTCGTATGTTCGATGAAGTGATCTATGTCGTGCCGTTTGGCCGCGAAAATATTGAGCGGCGCATTGATGACACTACCATCTATCGCGAGTTGGCGTTTGATCGCTCCGAGCGTGGTTTTAAGCTTGTACTCAATGGCATTAAACACATTGCAAAAGCGCGTGCCTTTATGGATGAGACGGTTGCGCGTTTTAAACCCGATGTGGTGCAAACCGTAGGCCCGCATATTCCGGCGGCGATGGCGTTGATTTCGCCGCGCACGCGGGTATTGCCGACCGTGTGCATGATCGAAGCCTATTGGGAAGATATTTTGCCCTTCCAGCAATATTTCCCGAGCGCGATCAAACGCATTTTGCCGTTCTGGTATCGTCTCGTTTATCGGCTGTTTCCGCGCTACACGGGCGCTCCTTCGCTGTCCCCGCCTTATTACACCTCGAAGGGCATGGACGAGGCGCAGATTTCGCCGTGGATTCAACCTTTGGATTTGCGCGAAGTAGAAGCGGCTGATGCGGCGGACGCGCCCGATGCGGTAAACGCTTCCGCCCATCCGCGTATTGTCGTGCTTGGTCGATTGCATCCGGAAAAACTCGCCGTCGATGCATTTGATATTTTTGCCAAAGCGATAGAAGGCGGCTTGCCCGGCAGTTTGATTTTTGTGGGCGATGGGCTTGATCGGCCAATCATTGAAGCGCGCGCCCATGCGCTTGGGCTATCGGATCGCGTTGTGATTACAGGGCTTGTGCCGCATAAGCAGGCTATGTCCATTTTGAAGGCGTGCGATTTATCGATTGCACCAATGCAGGGTTCTGCTTTGCTTGAAACCTTGGCGGCTGGTATTGCAACCGTTGCCTATGATCACGAAACGCATGCGGCGCTGATTACAAGTGGCGAGAATGGCGTTTTGGTGCCGCATCGCGATGTGGATGCTGCAGCCCATTTATTGCGGCAGTGGCTGAACCATCCGGAAGAAGCCAAGAAGATCGCGCAAGCGGCAAAGCATCGGGTTGAAGAAAAATACAATGTCGCGGCAATGCGTGCCTTGCTTCTTCAACCCTTTATCGATGCGTATCATTTGCCGCGTTATCAAAAACGGCGGGCCGCGCAAGCGCACCGTGTGATGGAGACGGCCTAATGTCGAAGCGTCTCCTCTATGTTGATGTAAATGCGAGCTTTATCAATCCGACGCGCAATCTCTTGCCTGTTGCTTTGATGAAGGGGTGCGATGTTCGTTTTTTTGGTCCGGGCCATGTCTCATCCGACGTGCTGGCCATTGGCCTTCCGGCCTTCATCGATAAAAACGGCCCGTTTGACGCGATAGCCACCAATACGTTGGTGCTGTTTTCCGATAGTGTTGATCCATCGCGCTATGCTGCCAATCTACGCGCGGCCTATGCTTATGATGGCCTACCGGAAGATTTGCTGTTTTTGCCGATCATCGCCAAGCAGTTTGCTACAGTAAACATACCGCGGATCGCCGTGCTGCTTGAGAATGATTTTTACAATTGGACCGCCCGCGAGCGGGACAAGATTGAGGCCGCGGCTGATTTCTTCATCGGCTTTGGAGAAGAGTTCTGCCCCTTTATAGCGGATATGCCTGAATTACGGTTTGAGCGCTTTGCCTCAATTACGACTGATATATGGGCCGAGTTTTGCCGCAGCCAAAAAGGCCGCGTTGCATCTTTGCCGCATTTTGTTTCGGATGCCGAATTCTCAGTTTCGCCTTTGGTCAGCCGGCGCGATTTTTGGTCGGTGATGGGCGTGCAATATCATGCGCGACAGGTGGCGCGGGATCATTTGCTAGCCAATGGCATCACGCCGATTGTTGATAGCCGATTGCGCAAGCTTGTTTCGGTTTTGAAAAAGACACGGTTGATGCGCGGCGAAAAGCGGATCGTGCAAAAACTGCTCAATGCGGATTTTGCATCCCGCATTGCTCAAACGCGGTATTCTTATACATGCGGGTCTGGACTTGCGATGCCCATTCGTAAATTTTTTGAGATACCGTCGGCGGGTGCTGTGCTGGTTTGCCGCCCGTTTCATGGCTTTGCCGAAGCGGGTTTTGCGGATGGCGTGAATTGCATTCTGGCCGAGCCGAATGAGTTGATGGATGTGCATCGCTCTCTGATTGCCGACCCAGAACGCGCGCAAAAAATTGCAAGCGCGGGGCAGCATTTGGTGATGGATCTCCATTCGCTTTCCGCACGTTCCGATCATCTTGCCGCGATCGTTACCGCCATTGCCGAGCGGCGCTTTGCGGGTAGCCAATGGATCGGTGGATCGCATGTGTTGCGAACATCTCTTGAGCGGAGTGTCGCGTGATGTTGCCGTCTCTTCTCCGATTGTTCCGTGATGTTTATCGGGTGACGGGCCGCCGCTTGCCGTTATTGGTGATCTTAACCTTTTTAAATGCCGTGTTGGATGGTGCTGCCGTTGCAGCCTTGCTGCCTTTGTTGAAGGCAGTCGGCGGAACGCCGGGTGCGGGCGATGATCGGGTAACACAATCAATTAATGCCGCTTTGGCGTGGTTCGGATTGCCAGTCACGGCGTCGGCCATCGCCGCCTTTGCGATCGGCATCATGGCGTTTGGTGTGGTTGTCTTTTTGGCGCAAGCCTATTTGGGTGCCAAGCTGCAAACCGAATATGTGGCCGCTTGGCAAAGGCGTTTATTTGCGGCTTATTTTGGTTCGGAATTTGGCTTTTTTCGCGAGCGTCGCGCAGGTGATCTAATTTCGGCGGGTATCATTGAGCCTGTTCGTTTGGGTGGCGCGTTTTATCAGGCCAATCTCATTCTTTCGTCGGTTTTGTTCATAGGTGTGCAAATTGCGGTTGCGCTTGTCATTGCGCCGGTTGTTGTTGCGATGTTGTTTGGCGCAGGAACGTTTCTCTTCATTGTCTCTGTTGGCCTTGTTCGCCGTGGTCTGTTGGTGGGCGAGGAAATGACGGTGGTGAATGCCGATCTTCAATCGGACGCGGGTGAATTGGTGGCGGGGGCCAAATTCGTTAAAGCAACCGCTACGGAGGATCGTGCCGTGGAGCGGCTTTCGCGAACGGTGATGCGGCTTCGTGACCTTACGTTTTCAAACGCGTTTGACGTGCAGATTGTGCGGGCAATTTTTGAATATGCCAGCGGCTTTGTGGTCATCCTCTTGCTCGTTGCAGGCCCAACCTTGCTAGCGGTGGATGTGGGCACGGTGATCGTGATTGTGGCGATGTTTATTCGGCTGTTCCCGAAGGTGACGGGCTTACGGCAATGCCAACAATCGATCAGCCTTGTCTTGCCCGCTTTTGATGCCGTAACTCTGATGGCGACCGAAGCCGAAGGCCGCGCTGAACGGTTTTTAGCAGCGGAAGGCGCGGGGCAATTGGGTGCAGGGCCAGCCTCTATCGCGTTAGAGAACGTCCATGTTGTGATTGGCGAGCGCACGATTCTGGATGGCATTGATCTGAGCATCAAAGCAGGTGAATTTGTTGTGCTGACAGGGCCTACGGGCGCGGGCAAAACAACCTTGCTTGATTGCATGTTGGGGCTACGCCGCATTCAATCGGGCGTGGTGCTGATTGATGGCCATAATCTTAATACGCTCGCCGTATCGGAATGGCGTCGCGGCGTTGGTTATCTCGGTCAAGACCCGATGCTGTTTCATGCGTCGATTGAAGACAATCTGCGTTGGATAAGGCCCGACACAACACAAGAAGCGATTGAACAAGCGTTGCGCTTGGCGTCCGCCGATTTTGTTTATCGTTTGCCGGATGGATTGAAGACGATTGTAGGCGATGCGGGCAGCCGACTTTCAGGCGGCGAACGACAACGCATTGCGCTTGCTCGCGCGCTGTTGGGTGAGCCTCGATTGCTGGTTTTAGACGAAGCAACAAGCGCGTTGGATGGGGCAACCGAAGCCTCCGTTGTTGAAACCATCGCGAAGCTTAAAGGACGTATGACGATTGTATCGATCACGCATCGCCCTGCTTTGGTAGCGGTGGCGGATCGGATGATTGAAGTGCAACACGGTAAAGTGGCTGCAGGGCAAGCCACGCAACAGGATATAAAGGTGATCTAATGGCTACCGCTGCAATTCCTTTTATTGACCTTGGCGCGCAACGCGCGCGGATTGGTGCGGCGATTGATGCAGGCCTGTTGCGCGTGGCGCAGCATGGCCAATATATTTTGGGGCCGGAAGTTAAAACGCTTGAAGCCGATCTTGCCGCCTTTTGCGGAGCAAAAGAGTGTATTTCCGTCTCTAATGGAACGGTTGCTTTGGCGATGCCGTTGATGGCGAAAAATATCCGCCCTGGTGATGCCGTTTTTTGCCCAAGCTTTACGTTTGCAGCGACGGCCGAAGTGGTAGCCTGGCTTGGCGCGACGCCCGTTTTTGTGGATGTGTTGCCTGATACATTCAACATGGATCCGGCGAGCCTTGAACAGGCGATTGCTAAAGCCAAGGCTGATGGGTTAAAACCGCAATGCGTGATCTCGGTTGATCTCTTCGGACAACCTGCCGATTATGATGCGATTGAACCTATTCTTGCGCGCCATGGATTGTGGCTGATGAGTGATGCGGCGCAAAGCTTTGGCGGCGCGTTTAAGAACCGTAAAGTCGGCACCATCGGACATGTGACGGCGACGAGCTTTTTCCCTTCAAAGCCTTTGGGTTGCTATGGCGATGGGGGTGCCATTTTTACCGATGATCCCGAGATGGCTTCTGTGTTGCGTTCGTTGCGGGTGCACGGGCAGGGAAGCGATAAATATGATAATGTACGCATCGGCTTAAATGGCCGGCTGGATACGTTGCAAGCCGCCGTGCTCATCGAGAAATTAAAAATTCTCGGCGATGAAGTAGTGGCCCGCGATCAGGTGGCGGCGCGCTATTCGGCGCATCTTAAAGGCTTGGTGCCGACGCCGCGTGTTCTTCCCGAATTGGTTTCCGCTTGGGCGCAATATACGGTTCTGGTTCCCGGCGCGGCGCGCGCTTCTATGATTGCGGCGATGAAAGTAGATGGTATTCCGACCATGGTCTATTATCCAAAGCCGCTTCATTTACAAACGGCGTATCGTCATTTTCCGCTGGCAGGGAATGGCTTGCCGGTGAGTGAGCGCTTGGCGCAAGAAGTGCTGAGCTTGCCGATGCATCCTTATCTCGACCATGCCACGCAAGACCGTGTGATCGAGAGCTTCACCAAGGCTTTGAAAGCGCACGCATGAGAATGATGCTCGCAACCCTCTGGCGGATTTTTGCAACACTTTGCGCTTTTATGGTGATTGCAGCGCTTATGATTGGCATCAATCTGGAGCGTATTTTGATGGTCGATGGGCCTTTAACAAAAGCGGACCATGCCGTTGTTTTAGACGGTAACAATGCGCGGTTGCTGCGCGCAAAGGAATTGCTTGATCAAGGTCTTGTGAGCGATATCTGGATCAGCAATGGCGAGCCTGCGCATCCGGATGAAATCGAACAGATTGTTGAATCGCTTGGATATCACGCCCCCGATCGGACCGAAATCAAGCGGCAAATTTTAGAGCATCTCGGCGTTCCTTCCGACAAGCTTGTGTTTTTCGGCCATGGCAGTTTGACAACGCGGGATGAAGCCAAGGCATTGCGCGAAACGATTGGTGATCAAGCGCCGAGTTTTATTGTGGTGACGACCAATTATCACTCGCGCCGGGCGCAGGCGATTTTTCAAGCGGCCTTGCCGCAATCAACCGTTCAAGTGACGTGCCAGCAGGGTTGCGTTGCGCCACCCTATTGGTGGAAAGATCCCGCTATCGCGGCGCAATTCGTGCTTGAATTCGTCAAGCAGATTTATTTCAGATTGGGAATAGCTGCAGCGGGTTGAAAGACAGCATCAAAGGCGGCGGTCATTTTAGCCTCTGTGTAGCGCTCCTCAATACGCGTGCGGTTAGTGTGCCCGATGGTTTCGCGTTCTTGTGCGGACAGCGAGAGCATGGTCGCCATGCGTCTGGCTAATAGATCAGGCGTTGCGATAAAGCGGTCATCGTTGAGGACGACGCGGCAATCTCCGACGTCCGTTGCAATAGCGGGCAGGCCCACGGCCATCGCTTCAGCCAACACATTCGGAAACGATTCAGAACGCGACGGCATGACAAACACATCCATCGCATTCAGAACGTCCGGAATATCTTGGCGTGGTCCTAACAAATGAAACCGCTCGGCGGGCAAACGGCTTCGCGCCAATAATGCTTTGATCGACGGATCATCGGGCGTGACATTTCGCCCGGCGATCATCAGATGCAATCGTTCGGAAAGGGCGGCGGGAAGATCATCGCGCAGCGCTTCAAAGGCTGAGAATAAATCGGGATAGCCTTTTTCAGGCACATTGCGACCGACCGCACCAATGACGATCATCGAGTCCGTCAATGCTAATTCCGTACGGATGGCGGCACGAGTCTCTCGATTGGGCGCATAGCGTTTCGTGTCGACCGCGTTGGGGATGACGGTCCATGTGGTGGCGGATGTGCGAAAGCCGATGGCGCCATGGGCTTTGCGCGAGGCTTCCGAATTCGAAACGATCTGTACCGCTTGAACATGGGATAGAAGGGCAAGCGCGCGTTGCGCCAACCAGCGGGCCGGTTTGCTGTTGAAGGTAACGAAAGGCAGGCTGCGAATATGCCACACAAGGCGGGGCTTATGCGGCAGAATAGGGCGCAGAAGGGTGGCCAAAAGGCTTGGGTAATAAAGCCACGCCGAGAGGATTTCGGGTTGCAGCTTTCGGATCTCTTGAACGAGGCGAGGCAAAGCCTCGAGCATGCTTTTGATGCCGCTAATGCCCAATGAATGAACCGGCACACCAAGCTTTATAATTTCGGCGCCAACCGATGGGCCCGGCTTCACCGATTTAAGCGTTAACACCGCATGATGTTCTGCCGCCGCCTCGGTTTGCGATAAATGGCGCAGCAGCGTCATTTCGGCGCCACCAAAATCAGAAAGATCGATGACAAGGTGGAGGATTTTGGCTTTGTTCATCCGTAATTCAGGCTCGGCGGGCGAAAGGGGAGATAGGCTTGGGTGAAGTAGTGGATCTTGCGAAGCAGTAAACTGTGATTTCGCTCCTGTTAACCCCTATTGATTGACGGAATGATACCACGACCATGTCGACCCGCTATGTAATCCGATTTGATGATATTACGCCCGGAATGGCGTGGAGCAAGTTCAAGCCGTTTGAAGCGGTGGCCGATGTGCTTCACCTCCCGTTCCTGATTGGCGTTGTGCCGCAGTGTCGCGATCTATCTCTATCGGTTGAGCCGGAACGCGCTGATTTTTGGCCGTGGGTGCGGGAGCGGGCCAGCAAGGGCTGGACGATTGCTCAGCATGGCTACACGCATCTTTATGTGACGAAAGAAAGCGGATTGCTTGGCATTGGCCATAAATCGGAATTGGCGGGGCTGCCTTATGAAGAGCAATTGGCCAAGCTTGCTGCGGGCAAAGAGATTTTGGTGTGCGAATGCGTTTGGCAGGGCGTGTTTATGGCCCCCTCCCATTCCTTTGATGCGAATACGTTGAAAGCGTTAAAGGCGCTTGATTTTTCGGCCATTACTGATGGCTACGGGTTTTATGCCTATGATCTTCATGGGCTTGTCGCTTTGCCGCAACTTTTGGCTCGCCCTCTGGGCTTAGGATTAGGCGTTGAAACAATTTGCCTTCATGCGAATACGATGAGCGAGGATGCCATTCAGCGGATGGTTGAGTTTATCAAGACCCATCACACCGCGATTATCGGATTTGGTGAGGCCATTGCTATTGAGGCCCCGTCTGACATGGTGGAACGGATGTCGAGAGCGTTAAGCCAAGCAGCCTTGCGTGCTTACCGTCTGGTGAGGGGTTAATCGCATGTGTGGTTTGGCTGGTTTTCTGGATCGCGATGTCGACCGCTCGGGTGAAGATCTGTTGCGTCGCATGGCGACACGGCTTGCGCATCGCGGGCCGGATGATGATGGTGTGTGGCTTGATGCCGAAAAGGGCGTTGGCTTTTGCCACCGCAGGCTGGCGATTGTTGATTTATCCGCTGCGGGCCATCAGCCCATGGGCTCGCCGCGCGGCCGTTATCACTTCGTTTGGAATGGCGAGATTTATAATCATTTAGCCTTGCGTCGTGTTTTGGAATCGGAAGGCGAAGCGCCGGTGTGGCGCGGGCATTCGGACACGGAAACGCTGCTCGCGTGTTTTGAAAATTGGGGCGTTGTTGAAACGCTCAAACAGACCGTCGGCATGTTCTCGATGGCGCTGTGGGATGTGGAAGCGCAAACGCTAACACTGGCGCGCGACCGCATGGGCGAGAAGCCCTTATATTACGGGTGGTCAAATGGAGCTTTTCTGTTTGGCTCCGAGCTTAAAGCGTTAAAGGCGCATCCTAAATTTGCCGCCGATATTGATCACGACGCGTTAGGGGATTTGTTGCGTCGGCAGTATATCGGTGGAGACAAATCGATCTATCGCGGTATTTCAAAAGTGCCGCCCGGTTGCCTTTTGACCGTGTCGCTGAAGGACCGCGAGCCGCAAATAACATCCTATTGGTCGGTGGCGGATGCGGCGTTGCAAGGGCACGCAATGCCGTTTCGTGGCGGGGATCGCGAGGCGGTGGATGCGCTTGAGGGATTGCTGTCGGACGCCATCGCGTTGCAGATGGTCGCTGATGTGCCGGTGGGCGCTTTTTTATCCGGCGGGATTGATAGTTCGATCATCGTGGCGTTGATGCAACAACAGGCATCACGGCCTATTCGCACCTTCACCATCGGCTTTGAGGAAGATGCGTTTAACGAGGCGCCCTTTGCCGCCGATGTGGCGCGCCATCTCGGAACCGATCACACGGAAGTGCAGATATCGCCGCGCGATGCGTTGGATGTTATTCCGCTTTTGCCGCAGCTTTATGATGAGCCGCTGGCCGATATTTCACAGCTGCCGACCTATCTCGTCTCCAAGCTTGCGCGTTCTCAAGTAACGGTGTCGCTATCAGGCGATGCGGGGGATGAATTATTCGGCGGCTACAACACCTATGGTTTGGCGGAACGTTTCTTTCGCTTGAATAACACGCTACCCTTGCCATTCAGACAAATGTTGGGGATGGGCAGTGCCTTAGCAGCGCCTTTGCTAGGTGCGCTGGGGCAAGGTAAATTGACGCGGCAATTGCAATTGGCTGCCTCTGTTGTAGCAGCGCGCGATACGCAAGAAACGACTGAGCGGCTGTTGGGCCATTGGTCCGGCGAACGGCTTCCTGTTAACGGTTTGAGTGCTGCAAAGAAACCTAGGACTGATGCGTTTGACGGGCTCGCTCTGTCCGATCTCGAACGCATGATGGCGCGCGATATGGTGGGCTATTTGCCCGATGATATTTTGGTGAAAGTGGATCGCGCTTCGATGGGCGTATCGCTTGAATCGCGTGTTCCGATGCTTGATCACCGCATCGTTGAATTTGCTTTGACACTGCCGATGCATCTGCGCCGTCGTGAGGGTATCGGCAAATGGATTTTGCGCGAAGTGCTCTATCGCCATGTGCCGAAGGCGATGGTGGAGCGGCCCAAGAAAGGCTTTGGCGTGCCGCTGGCGCAATGGTTGCGCGGCCCCTTGCGCGATTGGGCGGAGGATTTGCTTGATCCTGTTTCGCTTAAACAGGATGGCTTGTTTGATGCAGCACCGATTGCACGCGCTTGGCAGCAGCATTGCTCGGGCGCGAGGGATCGGCACAATGATCTGTGGCCGGTGCTTGTTGCAACACAGTGGTTGCGGGCTCAGTAATTAGCATATCGATCACCGTCATTGCGAGCGTAGGCGAAGCAACCCAGTTGATGGTTTTCGATCATATGCGTCGGAATGATTGCGCTCTTGTAACTGCCCGCTAGCTGGGTTGCTTCGCGTTCGCTCGCAATGACGAAAAGGTAGTTTAGTGATTACCGCGCCACTGCCTGAACCAGCTGATGAAACGGCCAACGCCGACATCCAGCGGCGTTGAGGGTTTGAAATCAACCGCTTCCATCAGCGCATCCACATTGGCATAGGTTTCTGGCACGTCGCCGATTTCGATGGGGGCCAAAATTTTCTTGGCTTCGATGCCCAAGGCCTTTTCCATCGTGCTGACGAGATCCATCAATTCGACGGGGCTGTTATTGCCGATATTGTAGACGCGCCAAGGGGCTTTGCTGGTTCCTGGATCGGGCTTTGCGCCATCCCAATCGGGATTGGGCTCGGCGGTTTTAGGCACCAAGCGGGCAATCGATTCCACAATGTCATCGACATAGGTGAAATCGCGGCGCATTTTGCCGTGATTGAAAAGCGTGATCGGCTCGCCCTTTAAAATAGCATCGGCGAAAAGCCACATCGCCATATCGGGACGTCCCCAAGGACCGTAGACGGTGAAGAACCGCAAGCCCGTTGAAGGCAGGCCGAACATATGCGCATAAGAATGCGCCATCAGCTCATTGGCTTTTTTGGTGGCGGCATAAAGCGACAAAGGATGGTCGACATTGTCATGCACCGAGAACGGCATGGCCGTGTTCGCGCCATAGACCGATGAGGACGACGCATAAACGAGATGCTGGATCGCGTTGTGGCGGCAGGCTTCAAGAATATTTAAAAAGCCTGTGAGGTTCGCGTCCCCATAGGCCTTCGGATTTTTGAGCGAATAGCGTACGCCGGCTTGGGCCGCCAAATTGACGACATGGGTAAATTGGCCTGCTTTGAAAGCAGCATCCACGGCATCGGAATCGGCCAGATCGCCTTCAATGAAGGTGAAGCGCGCTTCTTTGGCAAGCTCGGCCAGACGCGCATGTTTGAGCGTCACATCGTAATAGGGGTTTAGATTATCAAACCCGGTGACGATATGGCCTTCCGCCAATAAACGGCGGGACACATGAAAGCCGATAAACCCGGCAGCGCCGGTGACGAGGATTTTTAACTGGGACATAACGGCCTTATAGGCGAAGGGTTTCTGTTTGCCAAAGCGAAAATACGCCTAACAGGCCTTGCCAAAACGGGAGATGAACCGTCAAGTCTGCTCAACGGCAAATTTGCGATAGGAAGCTTGAATGGCGCATATAACGGTGATCGGGGGCGGAATTATTGGCCGTTCATGGGCCGTGGTGTTTGCGCGCGCCGGCGTCGCGGTTCGCATTTTATCCCGCAGGAAGGGCGCGAAAGCTTCGATTCTCGACGATATCGCAGGTGCGGCACAGCGCGCGCAGGCGATTAAGCCGGAGGTAAGCGTCGAATCACTCCTTTCAAGGATCAGTGTTCACGAGGATTTAAGCGAAGCGGTTAGCCAATCGGGTTTTGTGATGGAAGCCGTAGAAGAAGACCTTTCCATCAAGACCGCGTTGTTTCGGGATCTCGATCATTATGCCCCGCCGGATGCGGTGATTGCGAGTTCAACCTCAAGTTTCGGCATCTCGCGGTTTGCGGGTGAGATTTTGGGACGGCATCGCTGCATTGTGGCCCATCCTGCCGCGCCGCCGCATCTCATTCCGGTGGTCGAGATTGTTCCTGCGCCGTTCACCTCGCTTGAGACGGTCGAGATTGTGTATGAGTTGATGCAAGCCATCGGCCAATCGCCCGTGATGGTGAAACGCGAGCAACCGGGCTTTGTAATGAACCGTTTGCAGGGCGCGTTGCTCACCGAAATGTTTCGCGTGATTGAAGACGGGCTGATGTCGCCCGAAGATATTGATCGCTTGATCAGCGATGGCTTCGGATTGCGCTGGGCGTTTCTTGGGCCGCTGGAGGGGATCGATTTAAATGCTCCCGGTGGCATTGCCGATTATTTGAAACGCTATGGTTTTATGTTCAATGATTTGGCCAATGAGCGCGGAGCGACCGCTCCGGTTGTCACGCAAAAACTGGTGGGGTTGCTGCATGATTCAATGCGCTCCGCTTTGCCCGTTTCCGACTTGCCGCGTAAGCTAGCTTGGCGCGATGAGCGCATGGCGCAATTGCGCGCCTTGCGCGTGAAGCTCGGGCCGTTTGAAGCCGATCCGGATGGGCGCTGAAACGGTTTGATGCTTGGTTAATTGGGTTTTGTGCAATGTTTAAGCTCCTCTTTTCACCTCTAGCGCTTGGAAGCGGTTTGACCTTGCCGAACCGCATCGTTTCGACGGGCCATGATACGGTGATGGCGCATAACGGCCATGTGACGGATCGGTTGATCGCCTATCACGAAGCGCGCGCGAAAGGCGGCGTGGGATTGATTATTGCGCAAGTCGCCGGCGTCCATCCTACCGCGCGCTATACGTCGCATATGTTGATGGCGGATGATGATTCCTGCATTGCTGGCTATCGCGCTTTGGCCGATCGCGTTCATGCTTACGGGACCAAAATCTTTGGTCAATTGTTTCACCCCGGGCGTGAAATTATGGAGACCGATGATGGCACAGCGCCTGTGGCCTATGCGCCATCGGCCATTCCCAATTCGCGGTTTCATGTCATGCCGGTTCCTCTTTCGCAGGCGATGATTGCGGAGATTATCGCAGGCTATGCGTCGGCCGCGCGAAGGCTTCGGGAAGCCGGACTCGATGGCTGTGAAATTGTTGCTAGCCATGGCTATTTGCCAGCGCAATTTTTAAATCCGCATGTGAATCAGCGCGATGATCGCTATGGCGGAAGCCTTGAAAATCGGATGCGGTTTTTGTCTGAAGTCGCAGCTGCTATTCGAACCGAAGTTGGCCCCAATTTTGGTGTAGGCTTGCGTATTTCAGGCGATGAGCGTGATGCGGAAGCGATAGCGACACAGGAAATTTTGGACGTTTGTAAGGTTTTAGATGCTGAGGGAACGCTCGATTATTTTCATGTGATTGCGGGCAATTCGGCGTCGCTATCGGGGGCCATCCATATTGTGCCACCGATGTTTTATGAGACCGCCTATGTCGCGCCATTTGCTGCGCTGGTAAAGGCGATTGTCACAAAGCCCGTGATCGTGACGGGACGGATCAATCAGCCACAGATTGCCGAAACGGTATTGGCCAATGGGCAGGCCGATTTATGCGGCATGACGCGCGCTTTAATTGCGGATCCTGACATGCCCAACAAAGCAAAGGCGGGCAAGGCGGATGATATTCGCGCTTGTATCGCGTGCAATCAGGCGTGTATCGGGCATTTTCACAAAGGCTATCCGATCTCATGCATTCAGTTTCCGGAAACAGGGCGTGAGACGACGTTGGCTACAAGGAAGACGCCAACACGGTCGCGGCAAAAACTCTTTGTTGCCGGTGGCGGACCTGCGGGGATGAAGGCTGCCGCTGTGCTGGCTGAGCGGGGTCATGATGTTACGCTATTTGAGGCGGCTTCCCAATTGGGTGGTCAGGCTTTACTCGCGCAACTCTTGCCGGGACGGGCAGAGTTTGGTGGCATCGTTACCAATCTGACGCGTGAGATGGAAAATGCTGGTGTGACAATCAAACGCAATACGCGGCTTGATCGTGAAACCGTTGAAAGCGAGCTGCCCGATGCGGTGATTGTGGCGACAGGTGCCACGCCGAGGCGACCGGCTTTCGAAGGGATGGAGGATGCGCATACCGTTACCGCTTGGCAGGTTCTAAAAGGTGAGGCCAATATCGGCGGGCGCGTGGTGATTGCCGAATGGAAGCCGGATTGGATCGGTATGGGGGTCGCCGAAAAATTGGCGCGAGAGGGGCGGCATGTCAGGCTTTGTGTGGATGGCCTAATGGCGGGACAAACTCTGCCCTTCTATGTGCGCGATGAGATGGTGGGGCGGCTGCACAAACTCGGTGTTGAGATCATTCCTTATGCGCGTCTGTTTGGTGCGGATGAAAGCACCGTCTATTTTCAACACGCAACATCGGGTGAACCGATGTTGATGGAAGAGGTGGATACGCTGGTTTTATCCCAAGGCCATGAGCGCGTTAGCGGTTTAGCCGACGCCCTTGATGGGAGCAGCGTACCCGTTCACGTGATCGGCGATGCGTTAAGCCCGCGCAGCGCGGAAGAGGCCGTGCTCGACGGCCTCAAACTCGCAACGCTTGATGTTTTTGGATAGGCCTTAGGCCTGAGCATTGCCGTAAAACAGAGTAACGATGTGTTCGCCTTGCGCGAAGAACAGCCAACGCTCGACCCATGCGGCGACGAATATCAGGACGAAGCCTGCAAGGGATAGCATCGGAATAAGGCTTGCAGCGAGCTCTAAGAGTCCCGCGCAGAGCAATACGATAAAGAACAATCCCCGCAAGCGGCTCGCATGGCGACGCGCTACAACGAAACCCATTTCGCGTTGAACGAAATTTTTGGTGGTGTGGGGCACTTCCCATTGCCGAACATTCGCGCCAAGGCCTGTTGCATTCGCCATTGTATGCTCGCGCGGAGCGGCATCGATCGCGCGCCAATAAAGGAATTTTAGAAGCGCTAATGTGACCAAGGCGATGAGAGCAACAGGGGCAATAGCGCCCGGATCACGCCCAAATAGGGCGGATAAAGCCAGATGGAGGGAAGAGCCTGAAGCGAGAGCAAAAAAGAGATAGACGGGCACGGTTAAGGGCTGATGCCACGCGCGAATGGTTTTGAGCGTGGCGTAAATTTTACCCGTTGTAAAAACAGTAACGAGTGAGAGCGCCGCTGTGATGAAGCCCAAGGGAGCCACCGCATCAGGTGCGGTGTAAAGGCCAGACCATGTCACCCCAAACGCCAGTGCGAAAGGATAGGTGACAATAGCCGCAACGCCTTCACGCGAAAGCCAGGATGTTTTCCATTGCGAGAGTGCCCGCCATGCTCGTTCCGGATGGCCGAGATGCATGGTCGAAGATAATAAGCCAATGGTTATGAGGCCGAGGGCGATGACCATCGCGACGATGGCAAAGCCAAGTGATGGCGATTGACCGACAGATGTCGATGTTAGGCCTAAAAGCGCCAAGAGCCCATAGCCTGCGCCCGAGGCGGTGGTAAAAAGAATAACGGAATAGGCCGGATTCATCGGATCAGTTCCCGCTCAGCAATCGGTCGGCCAATTTGAACAAACGGTCCATGGCTGAACCATCGCCTTTTGGCAGTGCTTCAATGCCTGCTTGAGGTGTGTCGCGTTTGGCGCGCGGTGGCAAATATTTGTTGGTGGGTTTGTAGCCCATTTCAGGCAAAAGATCGAAGCCGCCACGCTCTTTCACAAGCTTCGATACAGCAGAGTTTTCATCGCCCAAATCACCAAAGTGCCGCGCGCCCGTTGGGCAGGCTTTAACGCAGGCGGGTTGGCGATCTTCGGGTTCGAAATTTTCATTGTAGATACGGTCGACGCAGAGCGTGCATTTTTTCATCACGCCTTCTTGCACATCATATTCGCGCGCGCCGTAAGGGCACGCCCATGAGCAAAGTTTGCAGCCGATGCAGGTATCGGGATTGATGAGAACAATACCGTCTTCCGCGCGCTTATACGATGCGCCTGTTGGGCATACGGTTACGCAAGCGGGCGTTTCGCAATGCAGGCACGAGCGCGGAAAGTGCACGACCCGGCTGTCTTTGCCGTTGGTGTCTTCGACTTCATAGCCATGGATGCGGTTTAGCCATGGGCCGTGCGGGTCTGCACCGCGCGTGTCTTCATCCGCGAGTGGTGCGGAATAGCCTTGCGTGTTCCACTCTTTGCACGAGGTCGCGCAGGCTTGGCAGCCGACGCAAGTGTCGAGATCGATCACGAGGCCCAGTTTTTTCGCGGTGGTTTGAGGCAATGCGGTCATTGACCCACTCCAAGGTTTTTGAGCGTCGGGAATTGCGGCCCGCTAATGTTCGATTGGTCAGCGGATTTTTCAACGCGCACGCGTAAATCATACCACGCGGCTTGGCCTGTTACCGGATCGCTGTTGGAGAAGCGATAACCGCCGTCGCGCTTGGGTAGGAGCTCGGAGATCAGATGGTTGAGCAAGAAGCCTTGCTTGGCTTCCGGCGCGTCTTTTTTAAGGCCCCATGTGCCCGAACGTTTGCCGATCGCGTTCCATGTCCAGACCGTATCGGGGTTCACGCCATTCATCAGTTTGGCTTGGCCTTTGATTTGGCCTTGATGCGAAGTGACAGTAACCCAATCGCCATCCGCGATGCCGAGCTTTGCTGCGCGTTCTTTGGCGATATAGAGCCAATTACGGCCGAGGATTTGGCGGAGCCATGAGTTCTGCGAACCCCATGCGTGATACATCGCCATTGGGCGTTGTGTGACGGCGTGCATGGGGAAGGCGGCTTCGTCCACCAAATCCCCTTCAAAGGGCGGATACCAAAACGGAATGGGATCAAACGCTTCCATGATGCGCGCGCGGTGTCCATCGGGCGGTTGAATGGCGCCATGGCCTTCGGCGGCTAGACGGAATTTTTGCAGCGGCTCGCAATAGAGCTGATGAATGATCGGTTCCGGCTTTCCGATGAGACCAAAGCCCGTGGCCCATTCCAGATAGCCCTTGTTCACATGCTTGAAATATTTGTGCTCGTCCGGCAGCTCGTAAAACCAGTGACAGCCATTGTCGATATAGGCTTGTAACTGGTTCGGGTTCGGTGCGCCTTTGCCCGATTGCGTGCCGTCAACGCCACGAAAGCCTGCCAGCGGGCCAACGCCCGGTGCACGTTCATGGTTGACAATGTAATCAGGATAACCACCGGGATAACGCGCTTGGCCTTCAGGCGTCGTCATGCCCGGAAGCTTGAGGCGGGCGCCGAGATCCAGCAGCACGGATTGGAACGCGCGCACATCGCGCTCCGGCTCGACAACGGGTTGGCGAATGGAATCGGCAGGGCCATCGGCTTCCGAAATCGGACGATCGAGCAGCGAGATACAATCCCAGCGTTCGAGATAGGTTGTGTCTGGCAAGATGAGATCGGCGTAATGCACCATCTCGGAGGCGTAAGCATCGGAGTAGATGATTTTCGGAATGATATACTCGCCCGTTGTCTCGTCTTTGGCGGTTAAATATTTGAGCGTATCGGGGATGTTCATCGCCGAATTCCAGCTCATATTCGCCATATACATAAACAAAACATCAATGCCATACGGATCGCGCTTGGCGGCATTGGTGATGACCATGTGCATCATGCCATGGGCGGCGATAGGCGCGTCCCATGAATAGGCTTTGTCGATGCGTTGCGGGGAGCCGTCGTCGGCGAGCAACAAATCTTCGGGGCCAGTGACAAAGCCCAAAGGCGGGCCGGGCAAGGGCTCATTGGGCCAGATTTGATCGGGCTTACCGGTGGGCTTGATATGCGGCGGAATGGGGCGCGGATAGGGCGCCTTGTAGCGGAAGCCGCCCGGCGTATCGATGGTGCCGAGCATGATTTGTAGCAGATGGATCGCGCGGCAGGTTTGAAAGCCGTTGGCATGCGCGGAGATGCCTCGCATCGCGTGCATGGCGACGGGACGGCCAATCATTTTCTCATGACGCCGCCCGGTGAAATCCGTCCACGGCACATCGAGTGTGACGGTTTCTTTGAAGGCGACATGCGCGAGTTCGGCGGCAATGCGGCGGATGGTGTCCGCTGGCACGCCGCAACGCTCGGTGACCGCATCTGGCGCGTGATCAGCGCTGAGATAACGCTCGGCGATGAGTTGAAAGGAGGTGGCCACTTTGCGACCGTCGGCGAGTGTAAAGCGGCCCATCAAAGCGCGTGCGGCATTGTGATCGGAGGTTGGAACGGCTGTTTTTTTATGCGCATCCCACACAAGCGTTTCGCCGTTCTCATCGCGCGCGAAAAGCCCGTGATCGGAAGCGCCTTTGTTGTCAATAACGAGCCATGGCGAATTGGTGTAGCGGTTTAAATAGTCGCCATCGATTTGTCCGGCATTTAAGAGTTCGTGGATGATGGCTCCGACAAAGAGACCATCGGTGCCGGGACGGACGCCAACCCATTCATCGGCAATCGCCGAATAGCCGGTTTTAATCGGGTTGACGGATACGAATTTCGCCCCGCGTTTTTTAAGTTTGCCAAGGCCCGCTTTAATCGGGTTCGAGCCATGGTCTTCTGCGACGCCAAAAAGCAGGAAATATTTGGTGTATTTCCAATCGGGTTCGCCGAATTCCCAAAACGAGCCGCCAAAGGTGTAAAGCCCGGCAGCCGCCATGTTGACGGAACAAAAGCCGCCATGGGCTGCATAATTCGGCGTGCCGAATTGGGTGGCCCACCATCCGGTTAGGCCTTGGCTTTGATCGCGGCCCGTGAAGAAAGCGAGCTTTTTGGGGTCAGTCTTGCGGACATTGCCGAGCCATGAGGTAGCGGTTTGGAGCGCTTCTTCCCACTCGATTTCGCGGAACTCGCCGGAGCCGCGCTCACCAACGCGGATCAAGGGTTTGGATAGGCGACCGGGGGAGTAGTGCTGCTTGATGCCTGCCGCACCTTTGCCGCAAATCACGCCCTTGTTGACGGGGTGATCGCGGTTGCCGTCGATATAAGTGACGGTGCCATCTTTGAGATAGACTTTAATGCCACAGCGACACGCGCACATATAGCATGTGGTGGTTTTAATCTCGTCCCATGTTTTAGGAGAAAGGGCGACAACAGGCTCAGAGGACATGAGGGCCTCTTGTCTCGACGCGCAGGGATCGAGGCTGCTTCACTGGTTGTCTCCACCCTTAAAATACAGAATCATTTGTATTTTATGGCATGCTGGACCCATCGCGGCATGGGGCCAACCGTGTGACGAACTATGGACAGGTTGGGTTACTCGCCCATGGCTTTTCCGGCGGGTCTACGGGAATCATTGGCCCCATAGACAAATCCGGCCCGCATTTTGCCCGATAACGCCATATCGGCGACCGTTGCGCTCGCATTGGCTTCTGGCTTTGGCTGGCCAACGGCAATGGCTGCAACGGCGCCCCATTGGCCTTGCTCGGTTACCTTATAGCCCATGGCTTCCAGTCTGGCCCTGGTATCGGGCGAAAAGCCGCGGGTTTCGACATAGATTTCATCGGGCAACCATTGGTGATGGAAACGCGGGGCATCGACCGCTTCCTGCAGCTCCATGCCATAATCGACCAAGTTTAAGATGGTTTCGAGCGTGATGGTGATGATGCGCGCGCCGCCGGGCGAGCCTAATACCATCACAGGCTTACCATCGCGGGTGAGGATCGTGGGCGACATCGATGACAGCGGACGCTTACCCGGTGCAATCGCATTTTGCGGGCCTTGCACGAGCCCGAACAGATTGGGTTGGCCGGGACGCGTGGTGAAATCATCCATCTCATTGTTTAAGAAAAACCCAGTATCGCCTGCGATGACGCCCGCGCCAAAAAGACCATTGATGGTGTAGGTGACGGCGACCGCGTTGCCATCTTGATCGATCACGGAATAATGCGTCGTTTCAGGCTTTTCATGCGGCTCGGTGCCGGGCTGGAGATCGCTCGATTTCATCGCCATATCGGGATCAATTTTAGCGCGAATGGCGGATGCATAATCAGCGGATAACAGCCGATCTAACGGATTTTTCACGAAGTCCGGATCACCCAACAGCGTGTTGCGATCAAGATAGGCGTGGCGCATGGCTTCTGTGATCAGATGAATGCTTTGGGCGGAGCGAAAGCCTAGCGCCTTTAAGTCATAGCCCGAAAGGATGGTGAGAAGTTCGCATAAGGTTGTACCACCCGACGAAGGGGGCGGCGCGGAAAGAACCGTATAGCCGCGATAGGTGCAGGAAAGTGGCTTCATTTCTTGCGCTTGATAGGACGCGAGATCCGCCTCGCTGATCAACCCGCCATTGCTCGCATTGGCATTGGCAATGGTGTGGGCGATCAGGCCTTTATAGAAGCCGTCTGTGCCTTTTTCTGCGATGGCTTCGAGCGTTTGAGCCAGATCGGTTTGAATGAGTTTGTCACCGGGTTCAAAGGGCGTGCCATCGGGGCGAAGAAAAATTTTAGCAAGCGCCGGATCGGCTTTGAATTTGGCGGTTGCGACTTGGAGAATATCGGTATCGCCGCGGGTTAAAACAAAGCCTTCGCGCGCGAGTTTAATGGCCGGGGCCATGACTTGGGCGCGGGGCAATTTGCCATAGTGATCATGAGCCAATTCAAGGCCTGCCACCGTGCCCGGCACGCCTGAGGCGAGATAGCCATTGAGGCTTGCGCCTTTCTTCAACGAGCCGTCTTTTTCGAGATACATATCGGCGCTGGCGAGCGCCGGTGCTTTCTCACGGAAATTGATAAAATGATCGCTGCCATCGGCGAGATGAAACGTCATAAAACCGCCGCCGCCAATATTGCCGCAGCACGGATTGGTGACGGCCTCGGCATAGCCCATCGCCACCGCCGCATCCACCGCATTACCGCCTGCCTTTAAGATATCGAGGCCTATTTCGGCGGCTATATGCTGGGCGGAGACAACCATCTCGTGCTTGCCTTCAAGCGCGGGGAGGGAGGCGGCATTAAGCGCGCTTTGAAACAGCACAGAAAGGCCTAAAGGAGCTAGCCACAGGGTTAAACGGACGGGTTTTGTTATCGGCATGGGAGCTTTCTTTCGGACCATCGGAGCGGCGCATGGTCGTAATCTATAGGAGAAAAAGGGGTTCGCCCATCGTTGAATTGGCCAAAAGCAATGAATTTAGCCGCCATATTTACAGATCAAACGATTCTATGATCTATTCCGTCGCGGTCGGTTCGACCGGATACAACAACCAAATGCATCGAGTGGGGAGTGAACATGACGAACGCAGCCTGGATTGAGCGCGCCCGCGCTGTCATGCCCGATGGTGGATTTGGTAATTTCGAGCCGGCGACCTTTATCCGCGAAGGCCGAGGCTCGCGCGTGTGGGATGAGGATGGCCGCGAATATGTCGACTATCTCATCGGCTCCGGTCCGATGTTGTTGGGCCATGGCCATGCGGAAGTGGTAGATGCAGTGGCCGAGCAAATGGCCAAGGGCATGACCTTTTTCGCCAATAACAGCGCGGGCATTGAATTGGCCGAAGAGATCTGCCGCAGCGTGGCGTGCGCTGAGCAGGTTCGCTTTGTCTCGTCGGGCGGCGAGGCCGATATGTATGCGATCCGTCTCGCACGCGCGTTTACGGGGCGTTCAAAGATACTGAAATTCGAGGGTGGCTATCACGGCATGTCGGCTGAAGCTCAGATGAGTCTGGCGCCTTCCTCACTCGTTAATTTTCCGCAAGCCGTACCGGACAGTGCCGGTATTCCGGATGGTGTGCGCGGTGAAATGTTGATCGCACCTTACAATGATATTGCCTATCTTGAGAGCCTTTTAACGGAACACGGCAAAGACATTGCAGGCCTCATTATTGAACCGTTGCAGCGTATTATTCCGCCCGAGCCCGGCTTTTTGGAAGCCGTGCGGGCATTGTGCACACGCTACGGCATTGTGCTGATTTTCGATGAGATCGTGACAGGCTTCCGTCTTGCTTATGGCGGTGCGCAAGAGCGCTATGGTGTGACGCCGGATTTGTGCACGATGGGTAAAATCATCGGTGGTGGCTTTGCCATTGCAGCTGTTGCCGGCCGCAAAGATATTATGCGTCATTTTGATAAAAATGCCGTGGGGCCTGACCAATGGTTGATGATGATCGGCACGCTATCGGGTAATCCCGTTGGTGCGGTTGCAGGCCTTAAAACCATGGAAGTGTTAAGGCGCGATGGCAATTATGATCGGCTTCGTGCCAATGGCGAACGCTTGATTGCGATGTTCCGCAAGCATTTAAATGCAGCAGGCATTGCGCATAAGATTGTAGGCGATTCTGTTCTGTTTGATATTTTGTTCACCGATCGCGAGGTGCGCAATTATCGCGATGTGGTGCAGGCGGATTTGCAAAAAAATATACGTTTCAATGCCGCCTTGCGGGCCAATGGTGTCTTCAAGCCGATGGGCAAAGTGTATGTAAGTCTTGCCTTAACGGAAGAAGATTTTGGCCTGACCGATCACGCGATTGCCAAGGCTGCTGAGGCGATTGCCAACCATTAGAGCACGCTCGGCGGCAAACGCCTATCAAGGCGTATCGCCGACGGGTAGGGTGCGTGCCGAAAGGGCGTATATTTACCGTTGTTTTGCCGAAATAGGGTGATATTTGCGGGCAAAGGTTGAAGTTTTGGCCGTTTGCCAGTGCATATTTGCCGCGGGGGGGGGCGCCCAATCCGCCCATTTTTAATAAGTTTACTTATATTTTATGCGCCTTGAATGTGATAATCCCCAATGAATCGAGGGGTAATGCACAGTTATCCTTGCAAAATATATCGATTTCTCAGGTTTTCTTGTAATAAGTCCCACCGGCCGCATGAGGCGGTGATTCGTAAAGGAATAGATAAATGGCAGTGAAACCCGCAACCAAAGTCGCCGCAAAAGCAGCCCCAAAAGCAGCCGCCGCAAAGGTCGACGTCATTACCATCAAGCAGATCGCAGCAACGATTGCTGATAACCATGGTCTTACCAAGAAGCAGGCCAACGAGATTTTTGATGAATTCGTTGCCGCCACTGTAAAGGGTTTGAAGAAGGGCGCGAAGATCCGTTTGGCTGGTCTCGGCATTCTCCAAGTTAAGAAGCGCGCAGCACGCATGGGCCGTAACCCAGCAACGGGCGAAGCCATCAAGATCAAGGCGAGCAAGAAGGTTGCCTTCCGCGTCGCTAAGGAACTCAAGGAAGCCGTCTAATTTAAGCCGGTTGCTCCAGATCTAAAAGCAATTTAGGTATTGCGTTTGTTTTTAGATTTAAAATTAGGGCCGCGGATTTTCCGCGGCCCTTTTTATTGTGCGCTTCGATTTATTGGCCTGCGAGAGCATCCAGCAATTTAGGCAGCACGGTCGTTTTCTCGAGGCGGACGGCCGCGAGATTGCTTGGCTTAATGCCCAAGGCCTTCAACATGCTGGGCGCGACTTCCGTGGTTGAAACCGCATCATTGACCATCATTGGCTTAAGCGATGGGTTGCAGACGAGAAGAGCAACGTGGCGATCATCTTCCGTTCCGCCGCCATGTTCTGCAAGTTTGCTGGCGCTCGGTTTTGTGAAGATAACACCCGCCTCAGGCTGAATGATCAGATCCGGAACGCGTGGGTCTTTCGATGGATCACCGAAATTTTTCACAAGCTCTGCGCCCGAAACAATCGATGCGATCGCGAGCTCTTGCTTTTTGGCTTCAAGGGCTTTGACGACATCGCCAGTCTTTGACTTATCCGACAACCACACGAGGGCGACGTCGTCTGTCGTAACCGATGCGATCACATCTTTGCCGACGGAATTTAACGTGGCCTTGAGGGCTTTTGAATCCACAATGCGACGCTTTGCCGGATCAATCGGCGATTGACCATGCTTGGCCGAGACGATGACCAGCGTATTGGCGGAAAGCTTTTCAGCGTCAAGCGTTGCTGAAATCGTGGCAAGGCTGGCATCAACCGCATCAAGCGATTTGGCCAATCCGGCCGATGGCTCGCCATTGGCATTGACGTATCCATTGCCTTTCAGCTTTTGACCGACGCTGACCGCCTGGAAATTCATGCCTAAAAGCGTTGGCACGCCGACTTTGTTTTTGCCTGCGCTATCAAGGCCTTTTAGTTCATTGACGACGGCCTGCACTTTGGTTGCATCATAAGCGATGACTTTGTCGATGCTGGATGTGGCATCTTCGCCTTCGAGAATGGTGATCTCCGGAACGAAAAGATCATCAACGCCTTTGCCCGAAGGACCATTGATGAGATCATAGGCCGGATGCTTATCGGCCCAAGCGGTGCGATAGCCAAAATTCTTAACGACCTCAAAAACAGTGTTCACGCGCACCAAAGAGTGCGGATAAACGGGTTTGCAGGTTTTAGGATTAACGGCCAATTTTGCAGGGTCGATTGTCGTAAAGGCTGAGCCGTTTTTAACGTCGATTTCTTCCGAATAATCATATTCGGAGCCCTCGTTTTTCATGCCGGGCTTGCAGTCTTTGGCTTCTGCCAGATCATGACCATAAGCGGCATCATACCAAACGCCCGTCGTGCGTGGTGAGCCACCGGTGATGAAGGAAAGCAGGCCAGGGAAGCTATCCGACGGAAAGCTCGTCATTGCATTTGAATAGGTGATCCCATGGCCCGATAGCTTGGCCAAAGCGGATTGGGGATGACCGGCGATATAATGGGATAGGTCGCTATCGTGGAGGCCATCGACGCTGATGAGAAGGACATGCGCGATGGGTGTTTTGGCGGCAGCAAGACCTGCTGAAAGGCCAATGGCCATCAGGGCAGCTGAAAGTTTAAGGCCTGTTTTCATTCTTTTTCTCCGAGAGGAAGGAACTAGCCCCTCTCAGCACCAAAGATTCATAACAGGATGATGACGGTTAAACGGGCGGTTTCGCTAAAAGCCCGGTTTGCCGAGCGAAGCGCGAACTCGTGCAACCCGTCCGCCTTCGCTAAGGCTATGGCGGACACTCGCTTTTGCAAGGCCGCGCCAAAGGCGCGGGCAAAAGCGGTGGTGGGCCCGGCAGGACTCGAACCTGCAACCAGACCGTTATGAGCGGCCGGCTCTAACCATTGAGCTACAGGCCCGCCGTTCTCGCCGCGTGCGACGCATCCGAGCGGATGGCGCCTAGATAAACCGGAAGCGGGTGCCCCGCAATGGCCTAACGCGACGTTTATCGGGTTAACCGCAGGAGCGGTAAGAGCGCGAAAGAGAGGCCAACGACAAGGCCCGACGCGATAAAGGTGATGCCGCCGCCGGCAAGATCCCAGAGCAACCCGCCCGCAACATTGCCGAAAAGCATCGCGCCACCACTGGCGAGGTTGAAAAGGCCAAAGGCGGTGCCACGAAGGTATGACGGCGCTTCGGCCGCAATCATCGTCGCCAAGAGGCCTTGGGTGAGGGCCATATGGAGGCCCCAAAGAATAAGCCCTAGACCGCCCCAGCCGAGCGATGGGGCTAGCGCCAAAACAATATCGGCGGCGATTAATGCCGCGATGCCGGTTGCCAGCAACGTCGTTCGTGAGACGCGATCGGCGAGCTTGCCTGCGGGATAGGCGAAGGCGGCGTAGATGATGTTCATCGCAACCAGCACCAAAGGCGCAAAGGCGGTGGCCAGCCCCAGATTGGCGACGCGCAACACCAGAAACGCATCCGAGACCCGCGCCAGCGCCATAAGAGCACCAATGCCGAGCACGACCCAATAGGTACGCGGCAAAGCCATGATGGCCGCCAAGGTTAGGGGCGATTTTACCGCGCTCTTTTCCGGTGCTTCGCGCTCGGGCACAAAGAAAAAGAGGGTGGCGACCGATAAAGCGGCGGGAATAACGGCGATCCAGAACACCAAACGAAAATCGTCAAAGCTAACCAGCATGACGCCAACCGCAATCAGCGGGCCAATAAAGGCACCAACCGTATCAAGCGACTGACGCAAGCCATAGGCCTCGCCCAAACGCTCTTTTGGCGCAATATCGGCCACCAACGCATCGCGCGGAGCGCCCCGAATGCCTTTGCCGATCCGGTCGATAAAGCGGGCTGTGATGATCATTTCAAGCGAATGGGCCAGAGGGAACAGCGGTTTGGTAACAGCGGCCAAGCCATAGCCGAGAAGGGCGATCAGCTTCCGCTTGCCGGTGATGTCCGATACGGCTCCGGAAAAAACTTTGACGATGAGGGCGGTTGCCTCGGCTACGCCCTCGATCAATCCAACGGCAATCGCGCCTGCGCCTAAGGTTCCCGTAATATAGAGGGGCAAAAGGCCATGGATCATCTCGGAGGAGACATCCATGAACAGGCTGGTTAAGCCTAACGCCCAAATGGCGCGGGGGAGGGAACTGACGCTGAATTTCATGGGAATGGCTTATGACACGGGCAAAGGCTTAAGGGAATCCTTGCCCCGACGCGCTCGCCCCGTTACATACGGGCCAACCCTAATTTTTCTTCTGTTTTCGGAGTTTCCACCGGATGGCGCGCCAATTTATTTATCACATGCAGGGACTGACCAAAACCTGGCCGGGTGGCAAGAAGGTTTTGGATAATATCCATCTTTCCTTCTATCCCGACGCCAAAATTGGTGTTTTGGGCGTCAACGGTTCGGGTAAATCGACGCTTCTCAAGATTATGGCCGGAATCGACAAGGAATTTGTCGGCGAAGGCTGGGTGGCCGATGGCGCGCGGGTGGGCTATCTCGCGCAGGAACCGCCTTTGGATGAGACGCTGGATGTGCGCGGCAATGTGATGCTGGGCGTTGCCCCGCAAAAGGCCATTCTCGACCGCTACAACGAACTCGCCATGAATTATTCAGACGAGACGGCGGACGAGATGATGAAATTGCAGGACGAGATCGAGGCCAAAGGCCTTTGGGATCTCGACAGCAAGGTCGACCAAGCCATGGACGCGTTGCGGTGCCCGGCTGATGATGCGGATGTCACCAAGCTTTCAGGCGGCGAGCGTCGTCGTGTGGCGCTCTGCCAATTGCTGCTCGCGCAGCCTGAATTGTTACTGCTCGATGAGCCGACCAACCATTTGGATGCGGAAACGGTTTCTTGGCTGGAAGGTCATTTGCGGACCTATCCGGGGGCCATCTTGATCGTCACCCATGATCGCTACTTCCTCGATAATGTGACGAGCTGGATTTTGGAACTCGATCGCGGCCGCGGTATTCCGTATGAAGGCAATTATACGAGCTGGCTCTCGCAAAAGCAGAAGCGGCTTATTCAGGAAGGCCGTGAGTCCGAGTCGCAACAAAAGGCCCTTGAGCGCGAGCAGGAATGGATTTCGCAAAGCCCTAAAGCGCGTCAGGCTAAATCAAAGGCGCGTGTGCAGCGCTATGATGATTTGGTTCAACGGCAGAATGACCGCGCTTCTGGCCCGAGCGTTGCGCAGATTATTATTCCGGTGGCCGAGCGGCTTGGTAACAATGTCATTGATTTTGAGGGCTTGTCGAAAGGCTATGGCGATCGGCTCTTGATCGATAACCTTACCTTCAAATTACCGCCCGGCGGCATTGTCGGCGTGATTGGTCCGAACGGCGCGGGTAAAACGACGCTGTTCCGCATGATCACCGGACAAGAAAAGCCGGACTCAGGCTCGATAACGGTGGGTGAGTCGGTGCAGCTTGGCTATGTCGACCAGTCGCGTGACGCGCTTGATTCCAACAAAACCGTTTGGGAAGAAATCTCGGGCGGCAATGAAGTGATTTATCTGGGCAAACGCGAAATTAATTCGCGCGGCTATTGCTCGACCTTTAACTTCAAGGGCGGCGATCAACAGAAGAAAGTCGGCATGCTTTCGGGGGGTGAACGCAATCGCGTGCATCTTGCCAAAATGCTGAAAAGCGGCGCCAATTTACTGCTGCTCGACGAACCAACCAACGATCTTGACGTTGAAACCTTGCGCGCTTTGGAAGAAGCGCTTGAAGATTTCGCCGGTTGCGCCGTGATCATCTCGCATGATCGCTTCTTCCTCGACCGTATCGCAACCCACATGCTCGCCTTTGAAGGCGACAGCCATGTCGAATGGTTCGAAGGTAATTTCCAAGACTATGAAGAAGACAAGAAGCGTCGTCTTGGGATTGATTCAACGATACCGAAGCGGATCAAGTACAAGAAGCTGACGCGCTAAGAGAATTAAAACGCCATTGCCGCTGAATTCCGGCAATGGCGTTTTAAGCGATCAGGGCTTTGTGATTTCGCTCACGGATAGCCTATAGCCGAGCGCTGCCGCGAGCTTTGTTACGGAGCCGAGCGTCGGATTTCCTTCCGCGTGGAAGGTTTTATAAATGGCATCGCGGCTTAGCCCGGATTCACGCGCAAGCGAAGAGACGCCCTTTGAGCGCGCGATATCGCCGAGAGCTGCCGCAATCAGTTTAGGGTCACCATCGGCAAAGGCTGCTTCAAGATAGGCCTTGCGAGCCATATCGGACGTTAAATGTTCAACGGGATCCCAAGGCAGCGTTTCAATGGTCATTCCCTATTTCCTTTGCGAGTTTTTTCGCGAACGCGATGTCCTTTGATTGCGTCTGTTTATTTCCGCCGCAGAGGAGAAGGACAAGGCTTCCGCCTTGCCGCGTAAAATAAACGCGATATCCAGGCCCATAATCTACCCTCATTTCGCTAACGCCTTCGCCAACCGATTTGACGTCTCCGGGATTGCCGAGGGATATTCGCCGAATGCGGATATTGACCCGAGATCGAGCGTTTTCATCGCGTAAGCTCTTGATCCAATCTGAGAATATCCTCGTTTGTCGTATCTCGAACATATGTAGAATAAATTATACAAAATAGCAATAAAAATGAGCGTTGTGGCGGAATGGCCTACCGCTGATGAGCCAGAGCTTATATGACGTTGGGGAATATAAAAACAAAAAAAGCGCCCCGGTTAGGGCGCTTTCTCATTGTCGATCGAAGGCAGGTATTACTTACGGCCGTCGAGCGACCAAGCTCCCGCGCCATTGGCGACGAGGGATAGGAAGCCGCCGGCAATGGCGATGTTCTTCATGAAGTTGATCATCTGCATCTGATCGCCAAAATTAAAGTGGAAGATCAAAGCCGACAGGATCGTGAAGCCCGCCATCAGGAAAGCAACGATGCGGGTCTGGTAGCCAATAGCGATTAAAATGCCGCCACCGAGCTCGGTTAGAATGACGAGGTAGATGAGAACATTGGCGAGAGGAATGCCGGCGCTGGCCATATAGCCGGCGGTGCCTTCAATGCCGTTGAGCTTGCCCCAGCCGGCCATGACAAAGATGAAGGCCAAAAAGAGCCGCGAGGCCAGTGAGAAGAGGTTGGTGAGGGTCGAGTTCATGTTGAGGTCTCCTTGAATGGATCTTAAGCGCAAGCACTCTGGAGTGGGCTTAGCTGAAAGAACGGGTTCGACCAATTGCCAAAATCAGAAGGCTATATTGCAAAACTGCACATTCGGATAAATTGCCATGATCACTTATGTGCAAAATTACACATTCATAATCAGTAGAATAATTCCGCCGGCGAGAATGGCTCCGGTGCTCGTCATCAGGGTTCGCCACCCGATATCGGAGCCTCCCGTCCATCCGGCAATCACACTTTTAATGAGTGTATTGACGGTGGCGGCGATCAAAATACCGTTGGCGGCGACGGTGATATTGATCGGCGGATCCTGAAGCCGTGCCAAGGCGAGCGTAATCGCATCCACATCCGCCAGCCCCGAGAGGGCGGCCAGACCGAGCAAGCCATTGCTGCCGAAATGGCGGGCGGCCAGCGTTGAGAGGAGGATGATAAGGGCGATAAAGAGCGCGAATTGAAGGGCCGAGGGGAGATCAAACGGGTTTTTCCATTCGATCCGCCGCTGGCCGCTTCTGGCCCCTGCAATGATCATAATGGCGCCGCTGCCGCCTTGCACCAGCGCCGCCATTCCCAAGACAGGCCAGAGAAGTGTTAAAAGTGGCAGGTTGAGCGCGGCGACGATGAGCAGAATACGGATACTCATCACTGCGCCGGCAAGGACAATGCTGCCCGTCATGATGGTGGTCTGGGTTGGATTGGCCCGCGCGATTTTGGCAAAATTGAGCGTTGCTGCGGTTGAGGAAACGACCCCGCCGGCAAGGGCTGCGAGCATAACGCCGTTGCGTTCGCCAAACAGACGGATGGCAATATAGCCCGAAAAGGAAATGGCGCAGACAAAGATTGCGAGTTCCCAAATCCGTGCCGGATTTAACGTATCCCACGGATCGATGGTCCGGTCCGGAATAAAGGGGAGAAAGAGAAAGGTCATGGTGACGAGGATGAGCACAGCACGAACCTCGATCCATTCGAGCGTTTGCAGCCAGCCATGCAATGTTGATTTAAGTGCCAAGAGCACCACGGTTGCGGTTGCGGCGGCGATGGCAATTTCTGGAAGGCCCAGTACGGCATAGGCCCCGAGCATAAAGGCCATCATGCCCGCAACGACGCCTGTGGCGCTGAAATTATGTTCGTCCTGGCTTTCAAGCCAATGGAATAATGCTGTTACGCCAGAAAAGCCTAAAAAGACAAAGCCAATCAGCAATGGCGTCGTGAGTTGACCCACAAGCGCGGTGACGCCGCCTAATAATCCGGATATCGCATGCGTGCGCAGGCCGGCAGCGCGCTCGCCTTCCTTTTCCGAGCGCGCACTCCATCCCCGCTCGAGCCCGATCAAAAGGCCGATGGCAAGGGCAATCGCCAAGCGGGTGAGGGGTAGATCCATCACGATTATCTCCTTGCGTAACCTGTTGTGGTCTATCATCTTCCTGTCATCGGATGCGGTCAATGACGCAGGTTGATAGGATGCCATAGCCGATGCGGGTGATTTGAGGGAGGGAATAGAGATGGCGAAGGCTCAACAATCGTCGCGGCGGGTTAGCACCCCCGAAGATGCCGTCGAAGCGCTTGAGATCATGTATGCCGCCGCAAGTTCCGCCTTACGCGATGCCGTCGAACATTATTTAACCGGTGGTGTGCCGCCGAGCCCGGAGCAGCGCTTGGCGTTTCGCTACCCCGAACTCCGCATCGGTTATCATCCTGAAGGGCTGGTGCCGACCAGTCCGCGGGCTTACGCAAAATTTTCGGTGCCGGGGGCATACACGACAACGGTGACGCAACCTGAGGCCTTTCGGTCTTATCTGATTGAGCAATTACGACCGCTGATGAGCGAGTTTAACGCCCATGTTGAAGTGGGTTTAAGCGCGCAGGAAATTCCCTATCCCTATGTCTTTGATCGCGGCGATGAATTGGGGCGTGGTGGGGCAAGTGCGGCGGATTTGGCCTTGCATTTTCCCATTCCGCTTTTGTCGGAAGTGGGCGATGAAATTGCCGATGGTTTGTGGGATTATGATGGCGAACGCCCAAGACCACTCGCTTTGTTTGACGCGGTGCGGGTTGATTTTTCGCTTCGCCGTTTAGTGCATTATACGGGTACCGATTGGCGCGCGGTGCAGCCTTGGATCTTGCTGACCAATTACCACCGCTATGTGGATCAATTTATCAGGCGCGGTATTCAAACGCTTCGAACGGATGCGAGTTATGAAAAACTGGTGCTGCCGGGCGGCGTAGAATTCACCTCTAAAACCAGCGATGAAGAGGTCGAGGCGATCTTCAGAGCATCGCCATGGCAGCGGTTTCAAATGCCCGCCTATCATTTGACGACGAAAAAGGGTCAGGGCGTTTCGCTTGTGAATATTGGTGTGGGGCCCGCCAATGCGAAAAACATCACGGATCATTTAGCGGTGTTGCGGCCCCATGCGTGGTTGATGGTGGGGCATTGCGGTGGACTTCGACAATCGCAGCGGATTGGCGATTATGTGCTGGCCCATGCCTATCTGCGTGAAGACGGAATTCTCGATAGTGTTGTGCCAACCGAAATACCCATTCCGGCCTTGGCTGAAATTCAAGTTGCGTTGCAAGAAGCGGCGGCATCGGTAACGGGTGATAAAGGCGAGGCGCTAAAGCGGCGATTGCGCACCGGAACGGTGGTTACCTATGACGATCGCAATTGGGAATTAAGGTGGTCGAAAGAAAGGCGGCGGATCAATCTGTCGCGGGCGATTGCGGTTGATATGGAAAGCGGCACGATTGCCGCGCAAGGCTTTCGCTTCCGTGTGCCCTATGGAACGCTTCTCTGCGTGTCCGACAAGCCTTTGCATGGCGAGATCAAATTACCCGGTGCGGCGAACGCGTTTTATGAACGCGCGATCAGTGAACATTTGGATATTGGTATTGCCGCTTTGGATCAATTGCGCGTGCTGCATGGCACGGCGCATTCCCGAAAGCTGCGAAGCTTTGACGAGCCGCCCTTCCGGTGAGCTGAACCATCGGGGATGACTTGCTCTCCGATACGGGCTATGCCGACGCCATCGACTGATTTGCCTGTGAGTGCGTTTGAACATGACCCTATCGCGCGAGACCCTTGGCCTAGTTCTCGGCACGATCGGGGTCGTGATATTCGGCGTCACGCTGCCGATGACGCGGATCGCCGTCGTCTCGCTTGATCCGTGGTTTGTCACATCGGGACGGGCGACGTTGGCCGGCCTTGTGGCTTTGGTGGTTCTCACCATACTGCGCAAAAAAATGCCGCGCGGCATCGAATTTTATACGCTCCTCGTCGGTGCCGTGTTTACGATTATCGGGTTCCCCGGCTTTACGGGCTTTGCCATGCGGTTGGTGCCGGCCTCGCATGGCGGCGTGGTGCTCGGTATTTTGCCCTTAGCGGTTGCCATGTTTGCGGCTATTGCATCGGGTGAGCGGCCCTCGCGTGGCTTTTGGATCAGCGCTTTGATCGGTGCTGCCCTTGTGGTCGGCTTTTCCCTTCGCGATGGCGGCGGCAGCTTTGGGCTTGGCGATGTCTTGCTAGTAGGCTCGGTTGTGAGTGCTGCGGCCGGCTACACCGCTTTTGCGCGATTGACCAAGACGCGTCCCGGTTGGGAAGTCGTCTCATGGGCGGTTGTCATTGGATTGCCTTTAACGATCCCCGTTGCGCTCTTAACCGCACCCGCCGATCCATTGGCCGTTCCGGTGGCGCATTGGGCGGCCTTCGCCTATTTGGGCTTGATGAGCCAATATATTGGCTTTTTCTTCTGGAATGCCGGGCTCGCTATGGGCGGGCAGGCGCGGGTGAGCCAGACGCAATTGCTGCAAACCTTCGTAACCTTGGGATGCGCCGCTCTGATCAATGGCGAAAGCGTGGACGGGTACACATGGGCTTTTGCGGTCGCCGTGGTCGGGGTTGTTTTGATTGGCCGGAACACGAGAATTGACCGAAAGGCATCGTAAGGACTGGATTTTGCCATAACAAAATTAGGCTTGCCGATCTTAAAAAATTGATATAAAGATATGTTTATGTCTTTCTATTAATTGGTTGGTGCCATGCTCGATCCTCATCCCGTCCACTCAATGGCGCTTGCAAGTTTGATTGCCGGATTGCGTGCGGCTGGCGAGGACACGCGTTTGCGTATTCTCTCGCTCTTGGACGAGGGCGAGCTGACGGTAACCGATCTCACCGATATTTTGGGCCAGTCGCAGCCCCGCGTTTCGCGCCATTTAAAGCTGATGGCAGAAGCCGGATTGATTGAGCGGAGCCGTGAGGGCGCCTGGGCGTTTTTTCGCCTCGCGGATCGCACGAGCCTGGGGCAATTGGCGCGGGTGCTCATTCAAAGGCTTGACCCGCAAGACCTGACCATCGCGTCTGATCGCGCGCGGCTACACGATGTCCGTGCGCAACGTGCGGAAGCGGCTCAAGCCTATTTTAGCCGCCATGCGGCGGAGTGGGATCGTATCCGGTCGCTGCATGCGGCGGAGACCGTGGTTGAAGCCAAGATCAAAAACATTATTGGCGATGCGCCTCTGGCGAGCTTGCTTGATTTGGGCACGGGCACGGGACGGATGATCTCCTTGCTCGGCGTGCAGGCGCAGCGGATTGTTGGCGTTGACGCGAGCCATGCGATGTTGGCGGTGGCACGCGCCAATCTTGAGCATGAGAATATCAAAGGCGTCGAATGGCGACAGGGCGACCTCTATGCTCTCCCGGTTGATCGGAATGCGTTTGAACTGGTGATCATCCATCAGGTTCTGCATTTCTTGGACGATCCTGCACGGGCCTTGCGCGAAGCAGCCCAAGCGCTTGCGCCGGGTGGTCGGCTGGTGGTGATTGATTTTGCTCCCCATGATCTCGAATTTTTACGTGAAACGCAGGCGCATCGGCGTCTCGGTTTTTCGGTGGGGCAAATGACGGACTGGTTGATCGAGGCGGGTCTTGATGTCACCCAGCATGAGGATATTGCGCCCCCGAATGCCGCTGGCGGCCAGCTGACCGTTTCCATTTTTGTCGCGCGTGATCCACGCCAACTTATTGCCTGAGAGGAGGACTGTGATGAAGGAAGATATCGTGTCGCGTCCAAGCCGAAATCTCGCATCCGATACGCTTCGTGTATCGTTCGAATTTTTTCCACCAAAGACCGAAGAGGTTGAGCCCGCTTTGTGGGAATCAATTCAACGCCTCGCGCCGCTTGAGCCGGATTTTGTAACGGTGACTTATGGTGCGGGCGGCTCCACGCGGGAGCGTACTTTGTTTACGCTCGCGCGCCTTGCGCAAGAAACCAATTTACGTGCCGCAGGGCATTTAACATGCGTCGGAGCGTCGCGCGACGAGGTTGATGAGGTCGTTCGATCCTATAAGAATGCAGGCATTCATCATATTGTTGCCTTGCGCGGTGATCCACAAGGCGGCGTTGGTGAGCGCTATGTTCCCCATCCTCAGGGCTATGCAACGACAGCCGATTTGATCAAGGGCATTCGTGCCATTGGTGAGTTCGATATTTCGGTTTCCGCCTATCCCGAAAAGCATCCGGAGAGTGCTAATTTCGATGCCGACTTGGATGTCTTGCAAGCCAAGATCGATGCGGGTGCGACGCGCGCGATTACGCAATTTTTCTTCGATAATGATCTTTACTACCGATATCTTGATCGGGCGCGGGCACGCGGGATCACGATCCCAATCTTGCCTGGAATTTTGCCAGTTCAAAACTTTCATCAAACAGCCAATTTTGCCGCCAAGACGGGCGCTACCATTCCGGCATGGTTAGCGAGCCGATTTGAAGGCCTCGATCACGACCCGGCAACGCGCCGATTGATTGCGGCGTCTGTTGCGGCAGAGCAGGTTTTTGATTTGCTTGATAGGGGAATTTCTGACTTCCATTTTTACACGATGAACCGCGCCGAATTGACCTATGCGATTTGCCATTTGCTGGGCATTCGCCCCAAGCTAGAGCGCCGTGCGGCGTAACCATCCGCACTTCGCCTGATTGTGATTTCAGTGGATTGACGCATTCTATTCTCGAAAAAATTTTCGAGGGTCAGGGCGTGATTTCAATGATTGATATTTGTGATCTCTGCGGACTTGATCGCGATCAAATCGAAGCGATTGGCGAACATGAGCATTTGCCCGATGTCGCCGCTGCAGCGCTAGCCTCTTATCTGCTGCATATAAATCATGGTGTCGAAAAAATTCGAGATATGATTGTTGATGATATCAAGCTCGCAATTGCCGAACAGCGCAATGCCCATGCGGCGGAATTGCTGATGGCATTGCGCCATCTCTATGAGGCGAATCCGGCCTTACACCACCAATGGATGAACCAAGCGCGTTAATATCGGTGCGTGCGTTAAATCTAAAATTTTCGTTAATTTATAAATGAATTGATAGGTAGTATGGCGTAAACGCCAACACCGATGGCAAATATTTTTAATTCGCTACTGTCTTAATTGCGCCATTTTTTAAAGGTCAATGGAGATTATGACAGGTTCATATTCGTCATGCCTAGTATCGGATGCGTTTGCTCCGCCCTTAGGCAATTCACGGTAACGCACTTTAGGCGTTATCTCCTTTCATGCCGGACAGACGATTATCCGGCGCTCCCCCAGTACTGCGTTTATTCATCGCGACATCCGGTTGGATGATCGTTGCCATTTCTTTCCGCTTAGCGGGACACATGGAGCAAACCCATGCGCCTTCCGATTTCCTGTATTGCGTTGTTGATGAGCCTTCCCTTTATGCCCTTCACCTCCGCGGATGCTCAAGCGTTAACCCATACTGTAGCTCTAACGACACAGGCCGAGATCAGACAGATTATTGATCGTCATGCCGAGGCCAATGGTCTGCCATCCGAGCTTGTAAGCGCTTTGATTATGGTTGAGAGCAGTTGGCATCGCGATGCCCGTAACGGCTCCTCCTTTGGCTTGATGCAAATCACGCCGGGCACAGCCAATGCTTTGGGATTTAAAGGGGCATCGAAGTCTCTTTTCGATCCCGAGACGAATATTGCTTTAGGCGTTCGCTATCTCGCCCAGGCCTATCAATTGGCCGATGGCGACCTTTGCGGAACCGTTACCCGCTATCAAAGCGGGCTGAATGCCACCAAGGCCAATGCGGCCAATCGGGCTTATTGCAAAAAGATGAAGGCGTTATTGCCTTGAATGCCATGTTAAATAGGCTTATCGCATCTCATGCCAGTCGGTTGGACGGCCGCCGGTCGCAAGACGGGAGGAAAGTCCGGGCTCCATGGAGAAACGGTGCCGGTTAATGGCCGGCGGGGGCGACCCCAGGGAAAGTACCACAGAAAGCAATACCGCCTGCCATTTCGGTGGCAGGTAAGGGTGAAAAGGTGCGGTAAGAGCGCACCGCGGGGCCGGCAACGGTCACGGCAGGGTAAACCCCACCGGGAGCAAGACCGAATAGGGATGACACGAGGGCGCAAGCCCTCAGGGCCGCTTCAGCCCCGTCGTCCGGGTTGGTTGCTTGAGACGGCTGGCAACAGCCGTCCTAGAGGAATGGTCGTCGCGCGGGGGAGCAATTCCCCGCCATACAGAACCCGGCTTATAGACCGACTGGCATATTAACGATTCGGCCGCTTGCGGGCCGTAAAATTTGCAAATTTTGTCTTAATTTCAACCAATTCTTAACCATGCTTAAGCCATTGTGATCCCATTCATCAATGCGTTTCACCTGTGCCGCGATTTGTGCCCCTTATGACCAGTTCCTCTGCTTTGCGCCCGGTGGACGCCAACACCCCTGATCAGCGCCATATTCCGGTGCTGCTGGAAGAAGTGTTGGCCGCGCTTGATGTTTCTGATGAGGAGACGATTATCGATGGCACCTTTGGGGCGGGCGGCTACACGCGTGCACTTTTGGCGCAAAACCCCGAATGCCGTGTGATGGCGATTGACCGCGATCCGGATGCGATATTGGCAGGCGCATCGATGGTTGCTTCGTTTGATGGGCGTTTAACGCTCGTTCAAGGCCAATTTGGCGATCTTGGTGATTTGGCCGCGGAGCATGGCTTTGCGCCTGCAGATGCGGTTGTGCTCGATATCGGCGTCTCATCGATGCAGATCGATGACCCGGCGCGGGGATTTTCTTTTCGCGCGGATGGCCCGCTCGATATGCGCATGGCGCAAGCGGGCGAAAGCGCTGCTGATCTGGTCAACACGATGGAGGAGGGGGCTTTGGCCGATCTCATCTATCGCTATGGCGAGGAGCGGAAATCACGCGCGGTGGCAAAAGCCATTGTGGCTGCGAGGCGCAATGCACCGATTATGACGACCAAGCAATTGGCCGATTTGGTGGCCTCGGTGGTTTATATGCCGCCAGATGCCATCCATCCGGCAACCCGTACCTTTCAAGCGCTTCGCATCGCGGTGAATGATGAATTGGGTGAATTAGAGCGCGGGCTTGCCGCGGCTGAAAAGATTTTAGCACCCGGTGGCCGTTTGGCGGTTGTGACGTTTCATTCGCTTGAAGACCGGATTGTAAAACAATTCATCGCCGATCGTTCGGGTGAAACACCGGGCCCTTCGCGCCACATGCCTTCGGCACAACCGCGGGCAAAGACGTTCATCAATTTGGCCAGAAAAGCCATCATTGCCGGATTGAATGAGACGAGAGCCAATCCGCGCGCACGCTCGGCCAAGCTTCGGATTGCCGAGCGCACCCATGCGAACCCGGAAAAATCAGTCAGCCGAGGAAGGGCGTAACATGCCACGTATTTTTCATGCCTTTGCTATTTTGCTGCTGATTGGCTCGGCTGTTTATGTTTATAAAATTAAATATGACACGATGGCTTTAACCTCTGAAGTGGCGCGCTTGAACAAGATGATCGCCGCAGAGCATGACAAAATTGGTCAGCTCAAAGCAGAGTGGCAAGGGTTAAACCGGCCGGATCGATTGCAGAAATTGGTTGATGCCAATCTTGATCTCGTACCCTTAAGCACACAGCAGATCGTGCGCTGGCAGGATGTGCCAGATCGTCCGGCAGAGACCGATATGATTGGCGACAAGCTCTCTACCTTGGGCTTGAGCGATACGGCAAACAAAGCGACGAAATCGACGGATGGTCGGTCGTCCACTGTTCCAAAGCAATAACGAATAATGGCGCGTTCATTTCATCCCGAGGATCCTTTGCACGGCGTGCGGCCCGGTGAAGGTCATCCACCAAAGAAAAAAAATCGATCGCTGTTTTCGCGGATATTTTCCGCGCTTTTTAGTATGCGCCTCGATAAAAGTGGGCACAGGCTGTATTTTGCAATGCTCGCCTTTATTGTGGTTTTTGGTACGATTGGATGGAAGCTTGTCAAACTGGCCGATCAGCCTGACGAAGTCGCCACCAAATTTTTCCAACCCGAGCAAATTGCAAAAGCGCGGCCTGACATTGTTGACCGCAATGGCGTGGTTTTGGCTACCGATCTCAAATCCTATTCCGTTTATGTTGAACCAAGGCGGCTAATCGATAAAGACGAGGCGGTGGAGTTGTTAACCGCCGTATTGCCGGAATTAAACGCCCGCGATTTGCGCAATAAATTTTCAACAAAACATGGCGCCGTTATGATCAAGCGGCGCGTAAGCCAACAAGTCAAAGATGAAATTTTTCGGTTGGGATTGCCTGGTATCGAGTTTCCAACGGAAAGCCAACGTTACTACCCCAATGGCGTTGCGGCTGCCCATGTCCTTGGCACAACCGATGTTGATAATAAGGGCATTTCGGGGATCGAGAAATATATCGATGGGCAGGGACTTTCTGACCTCGCCAATGCCGGTCTTGCAGCGCAGCCCGCCGATTTGACACCTGTAAAATTATCAATCGATATTCGCGTTCAACATGCCTTGGGTGACGAGCTCCTAAAAGGCATGGAGAAATACAAGGCCAAAGCCGTTGGCGGCATGGTGATTGATGTGACAACGGGCGAAGTCATTGCCCTTGCCTCTCTACCCGATTTTGATCCGAATAATCCTGCTGACGCGCTTAACCCTGATAAAATTAACCGCGTCGTTGTGGGTACCTATGAAATGGGCTCAACCTATAAGGCGTTGACGCTCGCCATGGCGATGGATTCAGGAAAAGCAACGATTAATTCTCAGTTCGATGCGCGTACCAATTTGCGGTATGGCAAATTCGAGATTACCGATTTCCATGCGACGCATCGGATTTTGACGATACCGGAAGTGTTTATTCACTCCTCGAATATCGGAACGGCAAAGGCTGCTCTTTCGGTGGGGCTTGAAGGCCACAAAGCTTTTTTGAAAAAGATGGGTCAGCTTGACCGCTTGCGCACGGAATTGCCCGAAAGTGCCGAACCGCAAAAGCCTACCCATTGGGGTGAACTTGAAACCGTTACGATTGCTTATGGCCATGGATTGGCCGTTGCGCCACTTCAAGCGGTGATGGCCGTTTGTGCCTTGGTCAATGGTGGCACCATGATGCCACCGACGTTTTTGCCGCGCACACAAGAGCAAGCCGATGCGATGTCGGTCCGTGTCATCAAGCCTGAAACCAGTGAGGCTATGCGCTATTTGATGCGGCTGAACGCGTCGAATAAGCTTGGTACAGCCGGCAAGGCCGATATTGACGGCTATTTTGTTGGTGGCAAAACGGGTACGGCGAATAAAAACTTTCACGGCCATTACGACACGACAAAAGTGTTTACGACCTTTATGGCCGTGGCACCTGCGGATAAGCCGAAATATTTGTTCATGACCATCATGGATGAACCGCAAGCGGTGCAAGGCACATTTGGCTACCAGACAGCGGGTTGGAATGCAGGCCCTGTAACAGGCGCGGTGATTGAGCGCGTGGCTCCTTTCCTTGATATGCCCAAGCGGTTTGAGCCACCTGTTGCGCCATTCCCGACCATGGCCAAAATGGGTGCATGGGGCACCAAATGAAACTTGGCCAACTCATCCCAACCGTTGATGCTCATGACGCCCATGTCGAAATTACGGGGCTATCGGCAGATAGCCGTTTGGTTCAACCCGGCTTTGCCTTTTTTGCGCTTGCGGGTGCGAAGCAAAATGGCTCCGCCTATATTGACGCAGCCATGCGCGCGGGAGCAAAGGCCATTATCCATGAGGGGGAAGCGGGTGCGACGCTTGATCCAAATGTTTCCGATATTAGAACGAACAATGCACGCCACGCCCTCGCTTTAGCTGCGGCTCGGTTTTATCCAAGGCAGCCCGAAACAAGCGTGGCTGTAACGGGAACGGCTGGAAAAACATCGGTTGCGGATTTTACGCGACAGATTTTTGAACATTGCAATCATAACGCGGCAAGCCTTGGTACGATTGGTGTCGTGCGTGCGAATGCGGTTACCTATGGCGTTTTGACAACGCCGGACCCTGTTCAGCTTCACCAAACATTGGATGCTTTGGCGCTTGAAGGCGTGACCCATCTCGCGATGGAGGCATCCTCCCATGGGCTCGATCAACATCGCCTTGATGGGGTGCGGTTGAAGGCTGCAGCCTTTACCAATCTTGGTCATGATCATCTCGATTACCATGCCACGATGGAAACCTATCTCGCGGCCAAGCTTCGGCTGTTTGATACGCTGTTGCCATCGGATGGCGTGGCGGTTGTTAATCTGGATTCGCCAGAAGGAGCCGAGGTTGTACGCGTCGCAGCCGCGCGTGGGATTCGGTGCTTGACTGTCGGCCATCGCGGGCAAGATTTAAAATTAATTTCAGCAGGACAATTCGGCTTTGATCAAAAACTCGTTCTTGAATGGCAAGGCCAGCGATATGACATCCTTTTACCGTTAGCGGGTGCGTTTCAGGCTTCCAATGCCTTGGTTGCAGCGGGCCTTGCTTTGGCCGTTGGTGAACAACCCGACGATGTTTTTGAAGCGCTTCGCCATTTGCGCGGTGTCAAAGGACGTCTTGAGCGCGTTGCCGAGGTGAACAAGGCGCTGATCCTAATCGATTACGCGCATAAGCCAGAAGCGTTGGAGCAGGCGTTGATAGCGCTTCGTCCTTTTGCATCAGGCCGTCTCATTTGTATTTTTGGCTGCGGGGGCGATCGCGATCGGGCCAAACGGCCGATTATGGGCGAGATCGCGCGGCGATTGGCGGATGAAATCATTATTACCGATGATAATCCGCGATCCGAAGACCCAGTCGCCATTCGCCAGTCTATCCTTGCAGCCTGCCCCGGCGCGCGCGACATTGGCGACCGATTCGCGGCGATTAAAGCAGGTGTTGAGATGGTGCGGGCGGGGGATGTGGTGTTGATCGCAGGAAAAGGCCACGAGACAGGTCAAATGATCGGTCAAACGATGGTGCCGTTTTCTGATCATGACACCGTTCGCTCCATCCTTGAGGAGATGCGCGCGTGAGTGTTCCTCTTTGGACTGAAGCTTCATTGCAAGCAACTACGAACGGAAACATTCACGGCACGATTGGGGCCGTTACCGGTGTTTCCATTGATACACGCACCCTAAACCCCGGTGATTTGTTTGTAGCCCTTGAAGGTGAAAGCCGTGATGGACATGAGTTCATCCGCTTGGCTTTTGAGAAGGGGGCTTCTGCGGCCTTGGTGTCCGATCAACGAGCGGCGGAATTTGGCGATGCTGGTGCATTGCTCGCCGTCCCCGATGTGCTCGATGGATTACGCCAGATTGGCAACGCGGCGCGTTCGCGTTCACATGCCCGTATCGCGGCCGTTACCGGCTCTGTTGGAAAAACAGGCACCAAGGAAGCGCTTAAAACGCTGTTGTCGGTTCAGGCCGAAACGCATGCGTCGGTGGCGTCCTATAACAATCATTTCGGCGTTCCGCTGACATTGGCGCGCATGGCTGAGAGCGCGCATTATGGCGTGTTTGAAATCGGCATGAACCATGCGGGTGAAATTGAACCGTTAACCAAAATGGTCAAACCGCATGTCGCTTTAATCACAACGGTTGAGGCGGTGCATCTTGAATTCTTCCCCAATGTTGAAGCCATCGCCGATGCGAAGTCGGAAATTTTTTCTGGGCTAATGCCAGGCGGCGTTGCGGTGATTAATCGCGATAACCCCCATTACGAACGCATGCGATTGGCGGCTAAGGCATCACCTGCGGAGCGGATTGTTAGCTTTGGATCACATGCGGAAGCGGATATCCGCTTGCTCGATATCCTGCTTTCGCCAGATGCATCGGATGTGACGGTCGATTTTTTTGGCAGCCGGAAAACCTATCGGTTGGGCAGTCCTGGACGGCATTTGGCTATAAACAGTCTTGGCATTCTAGGTGTCACGGATGCGCTTGGAGCTGATCTGGACTCGGTTCTTTCTTCAATGAAAGAGGTAACGCCGCCTTCTGGTCGCGGCGCGCGAGTGATGCTTGGTGAAGGCGATGATCAAATTTGCATTTTGGATGAAAGCTATAATGCCAATCCGGCGGCTGTAAAAGCCGCTCTCGCCGTACTCGCCTCAACGCCCACCGGCAAAAATGGACGTCGAATTGCCGTGTTGGGCGATATGCGCGAATTGGGCGAACAAAGCGCTCAGCTTCACGCTGGTCTGGCGCCTGATCTTTCCACGCATCATGTCGATCTACTTTTTGCCTGTGGCCCTTTCATGGCCTCGCTCTGGAGTGAAGTGTCCCCATCCATGCGCGGGGCGTATGCGCCCGATTCAGCTGCGTTGGAGCCACTTCTCCTTGAGGCTCTTCGCCCTGGCGATACGATCATGATCAAGGGGTCGCTCGGCAGTCGAATGGGACCGCTTGTAACCGCACTTAGACATCACTTCGCTAAAGGAAATCTATAATGCTCACTATGCTGGCTGAATATAGCGGTTTCTTTAGCATTTTAAACGTGTTTCGTTATATTACGTTTCGAACCGTTGGCGCGACGGTTACGTCGCTGTTTTTTGTTTTCTTCTTTGGTCCAACGATTATTGCCAGCCTTCGTGTGAGGCAGGGCAAGGGGCAACCCATTCGGGAAGATGGTCCCGCATCTCACCTGCTCACGAAGAAGGGCACGCCCACAATGGGCGGGTTGATGATTTTGTCGGGCGTTCTTGTCGCTACATTGCTGTGGTGCAACCCGCGTAATGTTTATATTTGGGTTGTTCTCGGTGTGACCATTAGTTTTGGCGCGATTGGTTTTTATGATGATTATCTGAAAGTGACCAAGCAATCGCATGCAGGGCTTTCGGGCCGTATGCGGCTTTTGATTGAGGCTTTGATTGCGCTTGTTGCGTGTTACGTGATGTCGAATATCGGCGTCGGCAAACTCTCGACCTCGTTAACGGTACCTTTTTTCAAAGAGATTGTTTTTGATCTTGGCTTTTTCTTTCTGGCCTTTGGTGCGTTTATTATCGTTGCTGCCGGAAATGCCGTGAATTTGACGGATGGGCTTGATGGGTTGGCCATTGTTCCGGTGATGATCGCCGCCGCCACCTTTGGCTTTATTGCCTATCTTGCCGGTAACGCGATTTTTGCCAATTATCTGCAAATCCATTTTACCCCCGGAACGGGTGAGCTTGCCGTGGTGTGCGGTGCCTTAATTGGTGCTGGGCTTGGCTTTTTATGGTTCAATGCCCCGCCTGCGCAAATCTTTATGGGGGATACAGGCTCGCTCGCCTTGGGTGGTTTGTTGGGAACCATTGCGGTCGCCACCAAGCATGAAATTGTGCTGGGCATTGTGGGTGGTCTTTTCGTGCTTGAAGCGGTTTCCGTTATCATTCAAGTCGCATCTTTTAAGCTGACAGGTAAACGTATTTTTCTTATGGCTCCTATTCATCATCATTTCGAGAAATTGGGATGGAAAGAGCCGCAAATCGTCATCCGCTTTTGGATCATCTCGGTCATTTTGGCCTTGATTGGTCTGTCAACCTTGAAGCTCCGTTGATCCGATGACGCCTGTTTCAACCTTCGCCAATCAACGTGTTGCCGTCTTCGGTCTTGGCGGATCCGGCATTGTAACCGCGCAGGCTTTAATCGCCGGTGGCGTGCAGGTTGACGCATGGGATGATTCAGAGGCCTCTCGTCGCATCGCGCGCGAAGCAAAGCTGACGCTTGTTGATTTATCGACCGCTGATTTTTCGCGCTATGCGGCGCTTGTTTTATCGCCCGGCGTGCCGCTTACACATCCCGAGCCGCATTGGACCGTTGAGAAAGCAAAGGCGGCTTCAGTCGAGATTATTGGTGACGTTGAACTGTATTGCCGCGAGCGGTTGGCGCATGCCCCTTTAGCGCCCTTTATTGCCATTACGGGCACCAATGGCAAATCAACCACCACGGCATTAATCGCCCATTTGTTGAGGGTGGCGGGACGCGATGTTGCCTTGGGGGGCAATATTGGAACAGCCATTCTAGCGCTCGCGCCGCCATCGAATGATCGCGTGCATGTGATTGAATGTTCGAGTTATCAAATTGATTTGGCACCATCGCTTAAACCGACCATTGGCGTGTTGCTTAATCTGACCCCCGACCATCTCGATCGCCATGGCACGATGGCGCATTATGCTTCGGTTAAAGAGCGCTTGGTGGCGGCATCTGATACGGCGATTATCGGCGTTGACGATGATTGGTGCCGCGCGATTGCGGATCGGTGCGAGGCGGATCAGCATATCGTCGTCAGGCTTTCGGTAGAGCGCGCCTTGGAGACGGGCATTAATCGCCGCGGGACCGAGATTTACTGGACCTGCTTAGGCGAGCAACGGGGTATTGCTGATCTCTCTGGTATTCCTACTTTGCGTGGTGTTCATAATGCGCAAAATGCGGCGGCCGCCATTGCAGCCGTATCGGCATTGGGCGTGTCGGATGATGCTATTCGCGAAGGGCTCAAGAGCTTTCCGGGGTTGGAGCATCGGCTAGAGGTGATTGGCCATATCGGTAAAGCGGTTGCTATCAATGATTCAAAGGCAACCAATGCGGATGCAACGGAGAAGGCGCTTGCGTCTTTCAGCGAAGGTATTTTCTGGATTGCGGGTGGTCGCGCCAAAGAAGGCGGCATCTTGGCCTTGCGGCCTTATTTTGAGCGTATTGAAAAAGCCTATTTGATCGGCGAGGCGGCAGATGATTTTGCCAAAACGCTTGAAGGCCACGTATCCTATGTGATCTCCGGAACACTTGAAGGTGCGGTTGAACAGGCCTCGCACGACGCGCAAGCGTCAGCGTTAGCAGAGCCTTGTGTTTTATTATCGCCGGCTTGTGCTTCTTTCGATCAATTTAAGAATTTTGAAAGACGTGGCGCGCAGTTTCGTTCCTTAGTTGAAGCGCTTTCGGGCTTTAAGCCCTTTGTAAAAGGATAGGCGATGAATTCGCGCCTCGATAGAAACCCGATTGCCGATTGGTGGTGGACGATTGATCGCGCCATGTTTGTGCTCATTACGCTGTTAATGGTGACGGGCATTGTGCTGGGTCTTGCGGGTAGCCCGCCTGTGGCAGAGCGTCTCGGCTTGCCGACCTTTCATTTTGTGATCCGTCAGGCGATCTTTTTAGCGCCTGCCTTTATTATTATGTTTCTCGTGAGTTTTCTAACACCTCGCGCGGTAAGGCGCACGGCATTGGCGGTATTTGTTATCGGCATGGCGCTTGTGTGCGCTGCATTGCTTTTTGGCGCGGAAGTGAAGGGCGCGCGGCGTTGGATTACCATTGCAGGCATCGCCTTGCAGCCATCGGAATTCGTCAAGCCTGCTTTTGTTATTTTGGCAGCGTGGGCTTTTTCGGAAGGCGGGCGACGCTCCGATGTGCCAGGTAATTTCCTGGGTTTCTTTATTCTGTTTGCCACGATTGGTCCCTTGGTCTTGGAGCCCGATATCGGCCAGACCATGTTGATTTCGATGGTGTGGGTGAGCCTTGTCTTTCTGTCAGGCCTGCATATGTTTTGGGTGTTCGGCCTTGGCGGCGTTGGCTTCGTTGGCTTGTTCGCGGCCTATAAATTATTGCCGCACGTGGCGGATCGTATCAATCGTTTTCGCAATCCTGCATCGGGCGATACGTTTCAGGTTGATAATGCGCTGCAAAGCTTTGTTGAAGGCGGCTGGTTTGGCAAAGGCCCGGGCGAAGGGACCATCAAACGCATTCTTCCCGACAGCCATACGGACTTTGTGTTTGCGGTAACGGCGGAAGAATTTGGCGTAATCGCATGTATCGCGCTCTTAATGGTGTTTGCGATTGTGGTGCTTCGCGGACTGTATTTAGCCCGGCGCAGCGAGGAACCGTTTTGCCGTTTGGCGGCTGCAGGCTTGGTTATTCTCTTTGGTATTCAGGCATCGATTAATATGGCGGTGAATGTGCATCTTATGCCAGCTAAGGGCATGACACTGCCCTTTATTTCCTATGGCGGATCATCCTTGATTTCGCTTGGGCTTGGCATGGGCTTTTTGCTGGCGGTAACGCGTAAACGGCCACGCGCCGATTATGTCGATCGCTTCCGCGCGGCGGAGCAGGATTGAGTATGGCGCGTCCTCTCCGCATTCTATTGGCGGCGGGTGGAACGGGAGGGCATCTCTTTCCGGCCGAGGCCTTGGCCGTTGAATTGGTTAAACAAGGCATTGAGGTTCATTTGGCAACGGATGCCCGTGGCATGGCCTATGGTGGTGCTTTTCCGGCCAAAGAGCGCCACGCCATTCGGGCGGCGACGCCATCCGGCAAATCGCCGATCGCGCTGATTAAGGCGCTGTTGGCGTTGGGGCACGGGCTTGTGCAATCGCTTCAAGTGGTGCGGCGTTTAAAGCCCGATGCCGTGGTGGGATTTGGCGGTTATCCTTCGGTGCCGCCTGTTCTGGCGGGTTGGCTCTTGGGTGTTCCAACCCTTGTGCATGAACAGAATGGGGTGCTTGGTCGGGCCAACCGGTTTTTGGCACCGTTTTCCAAAGCGCTTGCGACGGGATTTGACGATGTCAAATCTTTACCCGGTTCGGTGAGAGGGAGATTGCATCTCGTTGGCAATCCGGTGCGCCCTGCCGTTTTAGATGTGGCCGATATCGCCTTTCGTCCGGTAACGCCTGATGGAGCGATTCATCTCCTTGTCACCGGAGGCAGCCAGGGCGCGCGGGTTATGAGCGATGTTGTGCCGAAAGCGCTCGGTATGCTTCCTTCCACTTTGAAATCGCGTCTTGCGATTGTCCATCAGGCGCGCGGTGACGATGTAGCTGTTGCCGAGCGGCATTATTCCGAGGCTGGCATTAAAGCCGATATTCGCGCGTTTTTTGACGATTTGCCAAAGCGTATTGCCGATGCCCATCTTGTGATTGGGCGGGCAGGCGCATCAACCGTTGCGGAATTGGGCGTGATTGGGCGCGCCTCGATCCTTGTACCCTTGCCCGGATCGCTCGATCAGGATCAGGCCGCGAATGCGGAAACGCTTGGCAGGATCGGTGCGGCAACCGTCATCAAGCAGGCTAATTTCACGCCGGAAGCGCTGGCGGGGCTTCTCGAAAGGCTGTTCAGCCATCCTTCCGAATTGACCGACTCAAGCGTCGCCGCCAAAAGCGCGGGCATTCCGGATGCGGCGGTGCGGTTGGCCCGTCTCGTTGTGGATGTTGCCGGATTAGACGTAAAGCGGAGTAATGGGTCATGAAGCTGCCAAGCGAACTGGGTGCCATTCATTTTGTCGGCATTGGCGGTATTGGCATGTCGGGTATTGCCGAGGTTTTGCATAATCTCGGCTATCGTGTGCAAGGCTCGGACGCCTCCGATAGCGCGAATGTGAAGCGTTTGCGCGAGAAGGGCATTCTTGTTCATATCGGCCATGCGACTGAAAATTTGGGTGATGCCGAGGTTATTGTCGTCTCTACCGCAATCCGCCGTGATAATCCGGAATTGATGGCAGCACGCGAGCGGCGGTTGCCGGTGGTGCGCCGCGCTGAGATGCTGGCGGAACTCATGCGGCTTAAGACCTGCGTGGCGATTGCAGGAACCCATGGCAAGACCACCACAACATCGCTGGTGGCCACCTTGTTGGTGGCAGGACATTTCGACCCGACTGTGATCAATGGTGGCATCATCAACGCCTATGGCACCAATGCGCGCTTGGGCGATGGCGAATGGATGGTGGTTGAGGCTGACGAATCCGATGGTACGTTTTTAAAACTGCCAGCGGATGTTGCCATTGTGACCAATATTGATCCGGAGCATCTCGACCACTTTAAAACCTTTGATGCGATTAAAGAGGCATTTCGCGCCTTCATCGAGAATTTGCCGTTTTATGGCTTTGCTGTGATGTGTCTGGATCATCCAACGGTGCAGGAACTCGTTGGAAAAATCGAAGATCGCCGCGTTATTACCTATGGCCAAAACCCGCAATCCGATGTGCGGCTTGGCAAAGTTGATTTAGCAGGTGGGCGCTCGAAATTCTCGGTTTCCATTCGGGATCGTAAATCAAAGGCTGTGACGAAGATCGATGATCTCGTGCTGCCAATGCCGGGTCATCACAATGCGCTGAATGCAACGGCTGCGATTGCGGTTGCCTATCATCTTGGCATGGCACCCGATGCGATCCGTGTGGCGCTTGAAGGATTTGGCGGCGTCAAGCGGCGCTTCACCAAAACGGGCGAGTGGAACGGCGCTGAAATCTTTGACGATTACGGCCACCATCCCGTTGAAATTTCCGCCGTGTTGAAGGCCGCGCGCGCTTCAACGTCGGCGAAGGTCATCGCCATTGTTCAGCCGCACCGCTATACGCGCTTGGCGTCGCTGTTTGATCAATTCTCCACCTGCTTTAACGATGCCGATTGCGTTATTGTTGCCGATACCTATGCCGCAGGAGAAGCGCCGATTGCTGGGGCTGATCGTGATGGGCTAGTGCAAGGCATTAAAGCACATGGGCATCGTCATGTGATTGCGTTGCCGGATTCATCGCATTTGGCAAAAATCGTTCATGGCATTGCCGCACCCGGCGATTATGTTGTGTGTTTGGGGGCTGGCAATATTACCCAATGGGCCTATGCGTTGCCCACTGAGCTCGCAGCGCTTGACGCGGTGAAGGCATGACAGATGTGACGACGCTAACGTTCCCGCCTTTGCGCGGTTCGTTGTCGTATCATGTCTCGCTTACGCCTTATTCATGGTTTCGGGTTGGTGGTCCTGCCGATCTTTTCTTTGCACCCGAAGATGAAGCGGACCTTGCGGTTTTTTTATCAGCCTTGCCGTCGGATGTTCCTGTTTTAGTGCTTGGTCTAGGCTCTAACCTTTTGGTTCGCGATGGCGGGTTTCGTGGCGTTGCGATCAAACTTGGCAAAGGCTTTCAAACGATTGCGACAGATGAGCAACACCGCGTTATCGCCGGTGCGGGGGCGGCTGACGTAAAGGTTGCGCGCATTGCTGCTGAAGCGGGCATTGCAGGCCTTTCATTTCTGCGCGGCATTCCAGGCACGATCGGCGGTGCTTTGCGGATGAATGGCGGGGCTTATGGCGGGGAAACCAAAGATGTTTTTGTTTCCGCCCGCGGGGTTGATCGCAGCGGTCGGGTGCATCATTTTGACCTCGCGGCGATGGGTTTCACCTATCGCCATTGTGCCATAGCCGAGGACGTTATTTTTACCGAAGCCGTTTTCCAAGGCAGGCCCGGCGATCCGACCGCGATCTTGGCCGAGATGAACGCGATCACGGAAGCGCGCTCCGCCACGCAGCCTGTGAACACGCGCACGGGTGGTTCAACCTTTCGTAACCCTCCCGGGTATAAAGCGTGGGAGCTTGTCGATCAGGCAGGGTTTCGCGGGTTTAAAAAGGGTGGGGCGGAAGTCTCGCCCTTGCATACGAATTTTTTGATTGCCCATGAGGGGGCGAAGGCTGCGGACATTGAATCGCTCGGCGAAGAGATACGGAGCCGCGTATTCGAGCAGTCGGGCATTCTTCTCGAATGGGAAATTAAGCGGGTAGGTGAGCCATGAGCGCTAAAAAGCATGTTGCCGTTTTGATGGGCGGCCTTTCCGCCGAGCGTTCGGTCAGCCTCAAGACCGGGCAAGCCTGTGCGCTGGCGCTCGAAGGTGAAGGGTTTAAGGTGACGCGCGTGGATGTTGGTCGGGATCTGGCCGAGGTTCTGGCGTGGTTAAAGCCTGATGTCGTGTTTAACGCGCTGCATGGCCGGTTTGGCGAAGACGGCATTGTGCAAGGCATTTTGGAGATGATGCGCATCCCCTATACGCATTCCGGCGTGCTGGCATCCGCCTTGGCGATGCAGAAGGACCGCGCCAAATCGGTGATGAAGGCCGCAGGCGTTCCCGTTGCCGAGGGCATCACGGTTAGCCGCTTTGAAGCCGCCAAGCGCCATGTGATGAAGCCGCCTTATGTGGTGAAGCCTGTAAGCGAGGGATCGTCGGTCGGTGTCATCATCGTTAAGGAAGATCGCTCCCATCCGCCGCAGGAATTGGCGGGCGAGGATTGGGCGTTTGGCGAATCAGTTTTGGTCGAACGTTTCATTCCGGGACGGGAATTAACCTGTGCGGTGATGGATAATAAGGCCTTGGGAGTCATCGATATCCGGCCTGCGACGGGTGTTTTCTACGACTTTGACGCGAAATATGCCAAGGGCGGATCTATTCACGTTTTGCCAGCGGAAATTTTACCAAATATTTACCATCTTGTTCAAAAACTAGCATTAACGGCACATCAATCTCTTGGCTGTCGGGGCGTAAGCCGCATGGACTTTCGATATGACGACACGCCCGGTGGCACGGGCGAGGTTATCTGCCTCGAGGTCAATACCCAGCCAGGGATGACGGAAACGTCGCTTGTGCCAGAGTTGGCAGCCCATGCGGGCATTAGTTTTGGCGAGTTGGTAAAATGGATGGTTCAGGACGCGACCTGCGATCGTTGAGGGCAGCAAGCCCTTACGCTCAGACTGGTTTTGTCTATCGTTCCGAACCCCTTTCTTCTCGCCTTTTTCAGTTTCTCTCCTCCGTAAGCGCTCGTGTCATGGAGCAGGTATTGGCTGCGTTTTCGCGCCTGCCTAAGGGGTTTGGCTCGAGCCTCACGGTTGCTTTGTTTGTTGGTACGGCGGCTTTCGGGCTTTATCGCGGCGGACATTTGGATGCGTTTGCGGCGACTTATGGCGAGCCTCGCAGTGTGGTGGCGCGTCTCTTAGGGTTCGATATTCGCTCGGTTACCATTTCTGGCCTGCTGACGCTGGATGAGAAGGCGGTTCTTAACGCTGCTGCCATTGGCCCTGAAGAATCATTACCCTTCCTCGATGCGGAAGCGGTCCGCGCGCGGCTGCTTGAAGTGCCGATGATCCGCGAAGTGGCGGTTCGTAAATTTTATCCCAATGCCCTGTCGATCGGCATTGTCGAGAACAAGCCATATGCCATCTGGCAGATGAATGGTGACCTCTCGGTGATCGGTGTCGATGGTCGCGTGATCGGTCCGCTGGATGATGAGGCTTTTGCGCAACTTCCTCATGTTGTGGGTGAAGGTGCTGCATCGCATATCGGCGAATTCGTTGCTCTTCTGGACTCGCAAGCGGATGTTAAGCCTTTGGTGCGGGCTGGTATTCGGGTTGGCGATCGGCGCTGGACCTTGAAATTAAACAATGGCTTTGACGTTTATCTGCCCGAAGAAGATGCGGATAAAGCGCTCGCCCGATTTGCCGCGATGGTTCGCGATAAGAAGATTTTGGATCGCGATATCGTGTCGGTTGATTTGCGCCAGTCCGATCGCGTGACGCTTCGCCTGACGGAGGTCGCTGCCAATACGCGTGTTGAGCTTTTAAAAGCGCGGGCTAAAGCAAAGGGAGGTCCGGCATGAGTTGGCGCGGTCCGAGCCTTACGCCTCGTCTTAAGCCTTTGTCGCCAAAGCGCGGCGCGGTTATCTCCGTGCTTGATGTTGGTACAAGTAAAATCGTTTGTCTAGTTGCGGAATTGGTGCCGGTATCGGGTGGCGAAGCGCTGCGTGGACGGACGCACAAAGCGCGTGTGATTGGCATTGGCCATCAAAGAGCGCGCGGCTTGAAGGGTGGCGCTGTCGTTGATCTTGAGGCTGCCGAAAATTCCATCCGCTTGGCGGTTGATGCGGCAGAGCGCATGGCGCGTGTCGAAATTCAATCCGTCATCGTTAGCATGACGGGCGGACGTTTAAAATCCGGATCCTTTAATGCGGAAGTGACGCTTCGCGGGCAGAGCGTTGTTGAAAGCGATGTTCGGCGGGTGTTTGAGGCGATGACGTTTACGGGTTCAGAGCCCGGCCGCAGCGTGCTTCACTCATTGCCGACAGGCTTTGCGATTGACGAGACGCGACATATTCGTGATCCGCATGGCATGATCGGTCAGCGCTTGGGCGTTGATATGCATGTGTTGACCAGCGATGAATACGCGATTCGTAATCTGATGCTCGCTATTGAGCGTTGCCATATTGGCGTTGAAGCGGTTGTGGCAAGCCCTTATGCCAGCGGCCTTGCGGTGCTGGTGGATGATGAAGCCGAGATGGGCGTTGCCGTTGTTGACCTTGGCGGCGGCACCACAAGCGTTGGTGTTTTCTCGAACGGAGCGCTGGTGCATGCCGATGCGGTGGCCGTTGGTGGCAATCACATCACGATGGATATTGCACGCGGCCTTTCAACGGGTATCAATCACGCCGAGCGTCTTAAAACACTCTATGGCTCAACGCTTGCAAGCCCTTCGGATGATCGCGAGACCGTTGCGGTTGCTTCGGTTGATGAAGTGAATGGCGACCGTGTGAGCCATATTCCGAAATCTCAGCTTGTCCGAATCATACGTCCTCGCGTTGAAGAAATTCTGGAATTGGTGCGGGATCGTTTGAAGGCTTCTGGTTTTGCAGAAGCGGCAGGAAGAAGAATCGTTCTAACGGGTGGCGGTGCGGAATTAACGGGACTTACGGAACTCTCCCGAATCGTGGTTTCAAAGCAAGTACGTATCGGTCGTCCGTTGGGTGTTCAGGGATTGCCCGATGCAGTGAAGGGTCCCGCCTTCTCTGTGCCGGTTGGTTTGCTGGTCTATCCGCAGGTTGCAGGTCTCGAACATTTCGAGCCGCGTTCTTCGGGGATCGCACTGGGAACGGGAACCGACGGTTATTTCTCGCGAATGGGCCGTTGGTTCAAAGATAGTTTTTAAAGTTCGACACGTCGGCGCGGCGGCCGGCATGTCTTAATGGGTAACGAAGGCGCGGCCGGGCGTCACAAACGAGAAGGCGAAGACAATGACCATCAATCTTTCTGCACCGGACATCCGGGAATTAAAGCCAAGAATTACCGTGTTCGGTGTAGGTGGTGCTGGTGGCAATGCCGTCAACAACATGATCGAAATCGGGCTTCAGGGCTGCGAGTTCGTCGTTGGTAATACGGACGCTCAAGCGCTGACGAGCTCGAAAGCGCATCGCGTCATTCAGATGGGCATGCAGGTCACCGAGGGTTTGGGCGCGGGTTCGCAGCCTGAAGTCGGCCGTGCGGCTGCTGAAGAAGTCATTGACGAAATTCGCGATCAGCTTGCTGGCGCTCACATGGTATTCGTGACGGCTGGTATGGGCGGTGGCACGGGAACGGGCGCCGCGCCTGTGATTGCACGTGCCGCACGCGATATGGGCATTCTCACGGTCGGTGTTGTCACAAAGCCATTCCAGTTCGAAGGCACCCGTCGCATGCGCTTGGCCGAACAGGGCATCGCGGAATTGCAAAAGGCCGTCGATACGCTGATCGTTATTCCAAACCAAAACCTCTTCCGCGTAGCCAATGAGCAGACGACGTTCGCCGACGCGTTCGCCATGGCCGACCGCGTGCTCTACTCGGGTGTTGCTTGCATTACCGATTTGATGGTCAAAGAAGGCCTCATCAATCTCGACTTCGCCGATGTGCGCGCTGTGATGCGTGAAATGGGCAAAGCGATGATGGGTACGGGTGAAGCAACCGGCGAAAAGCGTGCCATGCGCGCAGCCGAAGCGGCCATCGCCAATCCATTGCTCGACGATGTGAATATGAGCGGTGCACGGGGCCTGTTGATCTCGATCACCGGTGGTTCTGATCTTACGCTGTATGAAGTTGATGAAGCTGCAACGCGTATCCGCGAAGAAGTTGATCCGGATGCGAATGTGATCTTCGGTGCAACGCGTGATGATGCGCTTGACGGTATTGTGCGTGTGTCGGTTGTGGCAACGGGCATCGACTACGCCGAGATGGTTCGCCAGAACGAGCAGGCACAGGCCAATAATCTTTCGGTTGATCCGCGCATCCGGGATATGGCTGATCGTATCCGCACCGAAATCGGAACAGCTTTTGCCCGCCCAACGGCGGAAATGGCTCCTCCTGTCGCACCTGCACCCGCACCGGTTCCCGTTCAGGCACCTCAGCCTGTGCAGCAGGCCTATGTGCCGCGTGGCATTCAGGTGGCACCCGATATCGCCATCCGTCCGGCAGCGCCTCGCCCTGTTATGCCGACGCCGGCACCAGCTCCAGCACCGCGTGTTGAGACTGGATATGACGAGCATGCCATTCAGCAAGGCTTCGTTCCGCCAGAATCAGAGCGTCCACTTCGCCCGGTTCGCATGCCAAGCATTGACGAATTGCCGCCAATTGCTCAGCGCACGATTGATGCCAGCTTAAATGCCCGCCCATCGGTTGCTCCTGTTGAGAAGCAGAAGAAGTCTTTGATGGAGCGTCTGACAACGGCTGGCTTCGGCCGCCGCTCGGATGGCGAAGAAATGCCGCAAATGCCACGCCAAGTGGCGGTTGAGCCGGTTCAGCAGGCACCGATGCAATATGCTCAGCCCGAGCAGCCACGCTATCAGCCGGCAGCCCAGCCAGCTCCCGCGCCACAGGCTCGCATGTATGAAGACGATCAGATGGAAATCCCGGCCTTTTTACGGCGTCAATCGAACTAAAACGATTGGGACTTCATTGTAGCACTTACACCTTGGCCCGGACCTAAAAAGTCCGGGCCAATTCTTTGAAAATAAAAGGTTTTTTAATATCTTTCCACAAATTATAGAATTGTAACAAACGGTAAGAAACCGTGATTTGAAGCGTAAAGGCATCGGTACTAGAACGATGCCGTGATGTTCCGGTTCCCGATCGTAGGGACCCTTTGCGAGACTGGGCTGAGTACGAGATGGCGAGATCAAAACAGTCGACTTTAGCCAATACAGCTGAGATTTCGGGCCGCGGTGTCCATTCGAACGAGCCAGTACGGCTTGTTTTCCACCCTGCGGCGGCCAATCACGGTATTCAGTTCTTGCGCAAAGGTTTGGTGGGTGGTCGCGAGCGTTTGATCGCATCCCGGCATGAGGCGGTAACAGCCTCGGAGCTCTGCACCATTATTGGCGACGCCGAGAGCGGCTCTGTTTCAACGATCGAGCATTTGATGGCGGCGCTTTATGCCACGGGTATCGACAATCTCCTGATCGAGATCGACGGCCCTGAAGTTCCAATTATGGATGGTAGTTCTACGCCATTCATTGCTGTTTTTGATCGGGTTGGGCTTGTGCGCCAGGATGTTGCCCGTCGGTTCGTCAAGATTTTAAAGCCTGTTCGCGTTGAGCATGGTGAGAAGTATTCGGAATTGCTGCCGTTTGCGCGCGGCTTCCGGATGACGGTAGAGATCGATTTTAAAACCAATTTGATCGGCCGCCAGAAGAAGACCTTGGATTTGACGCCGGAAAATTTCCGCGATGAATTGCAGTTTGCTCGTACGTTCGGCTTCTTGAAAGATGTCGATATGCTCCGCCAGGCGGGATATGCGAAGGGCGCATCGCTCGAGAATACCGTGGCGATTGACGGCGATTCGATCATGAATCCGGAAGGTCTTCGGTATCATGACGAGTTTATCCGTCACAAAATGCTGGATGCGGTGGGGGATTTATCGCTCGCGGGCTATCCGATTATCGGGCATTTCCGCTCCTTCTGTGGTGGGCACCGTATGAATGTGTCGGTTCTTCACTCGCTTTTTGCCGATCGCACGGCGTTTGAAATCGTCGAAGAGCGGTCAGCAGGTGTGGCCCTTGGCGAGACGCGTCCGCGTGTGGCCGCCTTGGCCTTTGCGCCCGAGACGCATTGACCCGCTGATTTTTTACCGACCCTGCAATCTTTTTTACCAAAAGCGACTACGCAGTGGCGGTTCGTTAGCGTTTAGTTTATGAAACTCAAGCAAATCTATCGGGCCGGTGTGTGCCCGGTCTATGTCGATTGCCAGAGGATTGTCCGGTTTCATGACCCTATCGCCTTCTCCTTCATCCAAACTGTCGTTTCGTATCGTTGGCCCTTTATTGGCCATGCTCGCCGTCCTACCGATGGCGGCCTGCGATAGTCTCAATCCTTTTGACAAGGGTGAGGTTTATAAACCTGAGGTGAAGCCCGATATCCCGGCTGAAAAACTCTATAATGACGGGTTGGCCGCGCTTGAACAGCGTGACTATGAGGGATCAACCAAGGCCTTCAAAGACATCAATAAGATTTACCCTTATTCGCAATGGTCGAAAAAGGCCCTTATGATGGAAACCTATTCGCATTATCTCGCGAAAGAATTTGAAGAGGCGTCCACTTCCGGCAAGCGCTTCTTGCAGCTCTATCCCGCTGATGGCGATGCTGCCTATGCGGCCTATTTGATTGCTAGCTCTTATTATGATGCCGTGCTTGATGTCTCGCGGGATCAAGAACGCGCGGAGAAGGCCTTGGTGGCCTTTATCGAAGTGGTCCAGCGTTGGCCTAAATCCGAATATGCTGCGGATTCGAAGACCAAAATCGCCGTCTTGCGCGACCAATTGGCGGCGCGTGAAATGACGGTGGGTCGCTTCTATTTGAACAAGCGCAATTACACGGCGGCGATTAACCGCTTCCGCGTTGTTGTTTCGCAATATCAAACGACCAATCAAATTGAAGAAGCGCTGGCCCGTTTGGCGGAGGCCTATCTCGCGCTTGGTATTGTGAACGAGGCTGAAACGGCGGCTTCCGTTTTGGGGCATAATTTCCCGGAAAGCCAATGGTATAAGGACACGTTCGCGCTGCTCCAGACCAAGGGCGCGGCACCGAAGGAAAACGACGAGTCTTGGATTACCAAGGCGTTTAAATCCATGAAGCTTTATCAGTAAAGCTTGGGCCGAAGATGGCAGCGATTAACCGATCATGCTGACCCAACTCGCCATTCGTGACATTGTATTGATCGACCGCTTGGACCTGTCTTTCGAGGCAGGTCTAAGCGTGTTGACGGGTGAAACGGGTGCGGGAAAATCGATTCTACTCGATGCATTTGCGTTAGCGTTAGGCGCGCGCGGAGATGGCTCGCTTGTGAGACACGGCGAAGCGCAAGGTCAGGTGACGGCGGTGTTTCAACCTTCACCAGATCACCCCGTTCATGCGCTGTTGCGCGATTACGATATTACCCACGAAGGTGATGTGATTTTACGCCGTGTGCAGATGGCCGATGGTCGAACGCGCGCGCTGATTAACGATCAAACCGTTAGCGTGCAGGCGCTCAAAGCAATTGGCGCCAGCCTTGTTGAAATCCACGGGCAGCATGATGATCGCGCGCTAGCGGATCCTGCAACCCATCGTGCGATTTTGGATTCATTCTCCGGTGCCGATGCTGAGCTTCGTGCCGTGCGTGCAGCCTATATCGCGCACAAGGCCGCAAAAGACGCGCTCGCTGCCCATCGGGTGCAGGTTAAAAAAGCCCGCAAAGAAGCTGATTTTTTACGCCATGCGGTGGACGAGCTTTCAACGCTACATCCTGAGGCGGGCGAAGAAGAAACATTGGCGACTCGTCGGCAATTTATGATGCAGGCCGAAAAGGTCACGAGCGAAATCAACGATGCTTTGGAAGCCGTTTCCGGGCAAGCGTCTCCCATTCCGACTTTGTCAGCAGCGCAGCGGCGTTTAGCGCGCCGGAGTGGCGAGGCCGAGGCACTTGTGGGCCCCAGCATCAAAGCCCTTGAAACGGCACTAACCGCGTTGGAAGAAGCGCGTACCGCTTTAGAGGCAGCCTTACGCGCCGCAGAGTTTGATCCCTATGAATTGGAACGAACCGAAGAGCGGTTATTTGCGCTACGCGCTGCGGCGCGCAAATACAATGTACCTGCGGATGACCTTGCAGCCTTAGCCGAGCGTTATGCCGAAGAGGTTATGGCGATTGATGCGGGCGAGGGACTTCTGATTAAATTAGAGGCCGCTGTTGAGGCTGCTGATGCAGAATATCGTAAAGCGGCGCAAGCTTTATCGGTGCAACGCTATGAAGCCGCTTCCGAGCTTGAAACATCGGTGAATGCGGAATTGCCGCCCCTCAAACTGGAGCGCGCGCGGTTCATCGTTTCGATGGAGCGCGATGAAAACGCACGCGGGCCTGAAGGCTTTGACCATGTCGAATATTGGGTCGAGACCAATCCGGGGACGCGCCCGGGGCCGATGATGAAAGTGGCGTCGGGCGGCGAGCTTTCACGGTTCATGTTGGCGTTGAAAGTATCCTTGGCGGATCGCGGCTCGGCACCAACTTTGGTGTTTGACGAAATCGATACAGGCGTTGGCGGTGCGGTGGCCGATGCGATAGGCCAGAGGCTTGCACGATTGGCTGAAAAAGTTCAGGTGCTCTCGGTCACTCATGCGCCGCAAGTGGCGGCTCGCGCGGTAACGCATTTCCTGATTGCCAAGGGCGATGCCGGTAAAACCGGCAAGATTGCCACGCGTGTTGTGACGATTGACGAGGCGCATCGCCGCGAAGAAATAGCGCGCATGTTATCGGGTGCTGAAATCACCGAAGAGGCAAGGGCCGCAGCATCAAAATTGATTGAGGCGGCGCAATGAAAAGGCCGGCGGTCGAGGCTTTATCGCCGCTTGAAGCGCGGATCGAATGGCAAAGCCTTGCCGATGAGATTGCGGCGCATGATGTGCGGTACCATCAAAAAGATGCGCCGATCATTTCTGACGCCGACTATGACGCTTTGCGCCGTCGCTATGATGCGCTTTTAGCAGCTTTCCCAGAGCTTCAAAAAGAGGCAACCGCGATTGCGCGCGTTGGCGCCAAGCCAGCTGAGAAATTTACCAAAATTCGCCATGCGGTACCGATGCTCTCTTTGGCGAATACGTTTTCCGACGAAGAAGTAGGCGACTTTGTTGATCGCGTGCGGCGGTTTTTGGATTGGCCGGATCAAAAAGAAATTGCGTTTACCGCAGAGCCTAAAATTGACGGGCTTTCCTGTTCTATTCGCTATGAAAACGGACATTTAAAATTTGCCGCTACACGCGGTGACGGCGAAGAGGGCGAAGACGTTACCGCCAATGTGCGGACGATCGCTTCGATCCCTGAAAAGCTTCACGGCGATGTACCTTCCGTGATTGAAATTCGCGGTGAGATCTATATGGCAACAGCCGATTTCATCGCGTTGAATGAACGGCAAGAAGCCGATGGCAAACCGGCTTTCGCCAATCCACGAAATGCCGCTGCGGGCTCGTTAAGGCAACTCGATGCCAAGGTGACGGCTTCTCGTCCGTTAAAGTTTTTTGCCTATGCATGGGGTTTGATTGAAGGCGATATGCCGTCCTCATCCCAAAGCGGCATGGTGCAGGCTTTTGCTCGCATGGGGCTGCCCACCAATCCGCTGATGAAACGGTGCGTGACGGTAGAGGAAATGGTCGCGCATTATCGCTTGATCGAGGAAAAGCGCCCGACGCTTGGCTATGATATTGATGGCGTTGTTTATAAGGTGGATGATTTAGCGCTCCAGCAACGTTTGGGCTTTATCGCGCGTTCACCGCGTTGGGCAACGGCCCGCAAATTTCCGGCTGAGAAAGCGCAAACCCTTTTATTGGACATTGATATTCAGGTAGGACGCACAGGTGCTTTAACGCCTGTTGCCAAGCTGCAACCGATCAATGTAGGTGGCGTTGTTGTCTCCAATGCAACGCTGCACAATGAAGATGAGATCGCGCGCAAGGATGTGCGCATCGGCGATACGGTGATTGTGCAACGCGCGGGCGATGTTATTCCGCAAATCGTTGCGGCCGTTATCGAGAAGCGGCCAGCTAATACAAAGGCATATGTATTTCCGCATCAGTGCCCCGCATGCGGTAGCCATGCGGTACGCGAGACGGATCCGAAGACGGGCGAGCCGGAGGCTGTTCGCCGGTGTACCGCCGGCTTGATTTGTCCCGCGCAGGCAACGGAGCGGTTAAAGCATTTTGCCTCTCGCAATGCGTTTGATATCGAAGGGCTCGGCGATAAGCAGATCGAAAGCTTTTATGCCGATGGGCTGATTACACGACCACGCGATATTTTTACGCTTGAGGAGCGCGATGCGCGTTCTTTGAAGAAGCTAAAAGACCGCGAAGGCTATGGCGCTTTGTCGGTTGCCAAATTATTTGACGCAATCCGGCAGCGGACGACTGTCGCGCTTAATCGATTTATCTTTGCCCTTGGTATTCGCCATGTCGGTGAGACGACGGCCAAGCAATTGGCGCGGCATTTTGGATCCATTGAAAAACTACAAGCGGTCGCCATTAAAGCGGGTCAGGACGGCGAGGCGGCGAAAGCGGAGCTCACCGATATTGATGGCATCGGGCCAATTGTGGCGGGCTCGATTGTTGATTTTTTTGCCGAAGCGCATAATCGCGAAGAACTCGAAGCCTTGATGCAACATGTCACACCGGAGCCAATGGAAGCGGTTGCCGCTGCGAGCCCCGTTTCGGGCAAAACGATTGTGTTTACAGGCTCGCTTGAGCGGATGACGCGCGATGAAGCCAAAGCCATGGCTGAGCGTTTGGGGGCTAAAGTCTCAGGATCGGTATCTAAAAAAACCGATCTCGTCGTGGCAGGCCCCGGCGCTGGCTCGAAGCTTGAAGATGCCCGTAAGCACGGCGTTGAAGTGATTTCGGAAGACGAGTGGTTTGAGCGTATCGGTGGGTGAGTGGTCTAGTGGGAAATCCCACTTTGTCTAATTCCCAGTTTATGGTATAAAACTGGCCATCAGAGGTAGACGCTATGACATTGGAAACGAAAGTCAAAATCCTGCATCCAGACGCCAAGGGGCGGGTGACGCTCGGGGCGGTGGCCAAGGGTATTAGCTCGTACCGGATGACCAAGGACCAGCAAGGCCGCATTGTGCTCGAACCCTTTGTCGAAATTCCGGAAAGGGAGCTTTGGCTTTACAGCAATCAGGAATCCATGGCTGCGGTACGCCAAGGCATCGCGGATTCCGAGGCTGGACGGGTCATGGATCGTGGCAGTTTTGCCAACTTTATCAATGATGACGAAACCGATTAAAAAATGCCACGACTCGTCTTTACACGCGTCGCCGATGGCCAATTAAACGAACTTGAGAACAATCCCTCGCAGCTAAAACGACTTAAGGCTGTTCGAAAAGGGCTCGGACTGCTTGAAAACAATCCACGACATCCCGGACTGAATACGCATAAATATTCTGATATCAAAGGCCCTAACGGGATTGATGTATTTGAAGCCTATGCGGAAAATAGAACACCGGGAGCCTATCGGATCTTTTGGCATTACGGACCGGGGCGAGACGTGATTACCATTATTGCTATCACGCCACATCCGTAATGAGCGACTTACACCGCCCGCGTCGCGTGCTCCAACCACTTCACCGTTTCGGCATCGAGATGCGGCGTCAGCAGCGTCCGCGTTTTGGCGTGATAGGCGTTAAGCCATTCACGCTCACTGGCGGTGAGCAATTCAGGCTCCACCAAATTCAAATCGATCGGCACATAGCTTAGCGTTTCAAAGCCGTACATTTCGCGCTCGGCACCTTCAATCTCGCGCTTCTCGACCAAGATCAGATTTTCGATGCGAATGCCCCAATGGCCTGCTTTGTAAAAGCCCGGCTCATTAGACAGCATCATACCGACTTCGAGCGGTACCACGCCTGTTTTCGCAATGCGCTGCGGGCCTTCATGCACCGAGAGGTAGGAGCCGATGCCGTGGCCTGTGCCATGGTCGAAATCGAGGCCTGCTTCCCATAGAGGTCTGCGCGCAAAACTATCAATTTGTGCGCCCGACACGCCTTTCGGAAAGACGGCGGTATCAATTGCAATATGGCCTTTTAAAACGCGGGTGAAACGGTCTTTCATTTCTGCCGTTGCTGGGCCAACCACGATGGTGCGCGTGATATCGGTGGTGCCATCTTCATATTGACCACCGGAATCGATGAGGAAAATACCCTTTTCAATACGGCGATTGGATTCGGTTGAAACCTTGTAATGCGGGATCGCCGCATTGGGGCCGGCGCCTGCAATTGACGGGAAGGAGACGTCTTTCAAAACGCCTGTTTCACGGCGGAAATTTTCAAGCGCAATCGTTGCATCAATCTCGGTCAGTTTTTCGTGGATCGCTTCGCGATCAAACCACGCGAGAAAGCGCGTCATAGCAGCGCCATCGCGAATATGAGCGGCGCGAGAGCCTGCAATTTCAGCACTGTTTTTAACGGCCTTCATTAAGGCGATGAAATCAGTGCCCACTTCCGCAACGCCGCCATTGGTTTCGATCAATTGAACCAAACGCGAGGAAGCCGATGCAGCGTCAAATTTTACCTTTGCCGCTTTTTGTCCCAAGGCTTGCAAGGCGCGATCAAGCGCCATCGGCTCGGCAATTTCGGCGAGGTCGCTCACGGCATCGCGCACGGTATTCGAGAATTTCCGGCCATCCATAAAGAGTTGTGCTTTGCCTTCGCGCGGCACAATGGCGAAGCCTAAGGGAAGTGGCGTGTGGCCCACATCGCCACCGCGAATATTAAACGCCCATGCAACGGCGTGGGCGTCGGTAATCACCACAGCATCGGCATTTTGTGCGGCAAGTTTCGATTGGATGCGCTTGAGCTTTTCTGTTGCATCTTCTCCTGCATAAGCAGGCTTATGGAGTACAATATGCGCAAGCGGTGCAGCCGGACGATCCGTCCAGACGGCATCAATTGGGTTCGTGTCCACGGGTACGAGTGTCGCGCCTGCTGCCTTACACGCCTTTTCAAGACGCTTTGCGCCGTCTTGGGTGTGAAGCCAAGGATCGAAGCCTAAGGTTTGGCCCGGCTTCAAATGTTTTTCGAGCCAGCCTTCGGGCGGATTATCGATCAGATGCTCCGGCGTGAAGAGGGCTACATCGACTTGCTCGCGCACCTGAACCGTATAGCGACCATCGACAAAAATGGCGGCTTGATCGGCCAACACAATGGCCATGCCCCATGAGCCGGAAAATCCGGTGAGCCATGCGAGGCGCTCGGATGAGGCTGGAACATATTCGTTCTGGTGTTCGTCGGTGCGGGGCACGACGAAACTGTCTAAGCCGCGCATCTTAAGTTCTCCCCGCAAGGCTTTGAGGTGGGCCGCCCCTTGCGCTGGATTTGTCTTTTGTTCGAAGGTTTGGAAAATTGCTTCGGCCATTGGTTTACTACCTTCGAGTTGTGGTTAGAGGCGGGTGACAGGGCGGCCGGCAACGCGGCGCAACAACAAAGCGGCCCATCCTTCAAGATCGCGGCGCTTGGCCAAATACCAGCCTTGCAAGCCATAGGCATTCAAGACACCCGGCACATCGCGCGCCAATAGGCCTGAAAGCACAATATCCGCATCGGGCGATGCAACAGATGCAATATGCGGTGCCAACCGAATGAGCGGCTTGGCGAGAATATTGGCGAAGACAAGATCATAATGCGCTTTGGCATAGAGCGAGGGGTGACCAACGCCTTTGGCTACAACCGGACGAACGGTTGAGCCTGCGCGGTTGAGCACGGCATTGCTACGCGCTGCAATGACGGCAATGGGATCAATATCGCCCGATGCGACAGGCTTATGGATCGCGCGCGCCGCGGCAATTGCCAAGACGCCCGATCCGGTGCCGATATCAAGCACATGAACCGGACGGCGACGTTTGAGCACGTCATCGAGCATTAAGAGGCAACCGCGTGTGGTGCCGTGATGGCCGGTGCCAAAAGCGAGAGCGGCTTCAATTTCGATGCCGATGGCATTCTGTGGAATGCGTTCTCGGTCATGCGAGCCATGCACCTGAAACCGCCCGGCATGGACAATTGAAAGGCCGTCGAGCGAGGCCTTAACCCAATCTTTTTCAACGAGCGTTTCGAACGTCAGGGCGGATGCTGCGTCTTTGCCAACCGTTGTGGCGATTAATTCACGCATTCCTGCTTCATTCGGCGGCTCAGCGAAATAAACTTCCACTTCCCACGCCAAAGTCGCTTCGTTTTCAAACGCAGCGGCGGCCGTTTCATTGGGGTCAAAGGTTTCCATCACGATGTCGGCCACGCCGCGCGCGGTCTTCTCGTCACTGACGAGTTTCATCACATGGGTCGGATTTTTCGGTGTGAGTCCTTCAAGCATAGGACTTTCTTATATCAGCAGATGCGTCGTGTCGACGGAGGGATCAGTGCCCGCCGCCGGCAGCCTTTGGTCCACCGGCCTTTTCAATGGCTGGCAAGACAACCAGCATCAGGAGGAACACGAAGGTTAGAGAAAGGAACACGTCACCAAGCGCCAGAACAAGCGCCTCACGCCGGACCATGCCGGCCATTTGCTTGGTGGCGGCCAGCTCCGCCCCGTCGCCCAACTCAGCCATCCCCCGCGTCATATTCGCCAAGGTCTCATCCGCCACCTGACGCCCCCATGCGAGACTGTCGCGCAGCCGTTGCATGTGAAGATCCCAACGGTTGTTGAGTACGGTGTTGATTAAAGCGAGCCCAACCGCACCGCCGAGATTACGCGTGAGGTTAAATAAGCCTGACGCATTTTTGAGCCGGTCCATCGGCAATGTGCCGAGGGCCACATTGTTAATCGGCACCATACAGAACATCAGCGATACGCCGCGGAAGATTTGCGGCCAGATCAATTCATAAAAGCCCCAATCCTTGGTGAGCGTCGAGGCTAAAAACGTTCCAATCGCAAAGCCAAAAATACCAATGGCCAACATAATCCGCGGATCGACCTTTGCCGACAAACGTCCCGCAACCGGCGCGGTTAAAAACATTGCAACGCCGGTTAAAAACATCGTGGTTCCGATTTCAAGCGACGTATACCCGCGAACGCGCGCGAGAAAGACGGGATATAAATAGGTAAGCCCGTAAAGGCCGATGCCGATGGTAAAGGAGGCCAAGCACCCTGCTGCAAAATTGCGGTTTGAAAACGCTTTCAAATCAACAATGGGCGTGCTGGCCATAAAGGCGCGAAAGAAAAACAAGATACCGCCAACCAATGCGATAACACCGCAATTGACGATACGGTCATCCTGGAACCAGTCCTTCGCGGGGCCTTCTTCAAGCACATATTCGAG
>Ga0214201_1000003_pt1 | contig 153049 bp, 145 predicted proteins | sample TroBogEpilimnion_32_FD_153039 | JGI IMG/M metagenome (GOLD analysis project Ga0214201, IMG submission 153039) | Freshwater microbial communities from Trout Bog Lake, WI - 29MAY2009 epilimnion | ecosystem: Environmental > Aquatic > Freshwater > Lake > Epilimnion/Euphotic zone | place: Trout...
GAGAGTGACGTTGTCAGCAACGTCGTAACAATGGCTTTATAATCATGCCGTCATCAATCGGGCTGAAGCGAATTTACAGCAATTTTCGGACTTGACCTGCTTCCGTTCGCCAACATCTTAGGGCGCTTGAGAAATTAAAATTGATTGCTCAAGTCCAAGACACGACCGACGGGCGCGCCAAATCCATTCAAATGACCGAATTTGGCAAGAAGCAGATGGCAGCCTATGCCACCGCCATTGCGGATATTATTTCCATACCAACGAAATAAACGAGGCGCTTAGGGCGCCTTGAAATGCTTCGAGAGCTTCAAGCCTTGGGCTTGATAGTTCGACCCTAAATCCTTGCCATAGAGCATGTCCGGCAAGGCGGCCATCCGCTCATAGACCAGACGGCCGACGGTTTGCCCGTCTTCCAAAATGAATGGCACATCTCTGGAGCGCACTTCCAAAACGGCCCGGCTACCCGCGCCGCCACTTCCCGCATGGCCAAAGCCCGGATCAAAGAAGCCTGCATAGTGAACGCGGAATTCGCCGACAAGCGGATCAAAGGGCGTCATTTCAGCCGCATGATCGGGTGGAACATGAACGGCTTCTTTGGAGGCTAGAATATAGAACTGGCCGGGATCCAGAATGATATCGCGGTCTTTGCGCGCGTAGAGCGGATCCCAATAATCATCGACCTCATACCCGCCGACCCGATCCACATCGACCAAGGCCGTATGGCGTTTGGCGCGATAGCCAACGAGATGGTCTTTACCGAAGCCGGAAAGATCAACCGATACCGCGATGCCGTTTTGGATTGAAGGTTCTGAGGATGTCACAAGCCGATCGCGCGCATGCAGGGCTTTTAGCTGGGTATCATCCAACCGAACAAGACCGCGGCGAAATCTCACCTGCGACAAACGCGAACCGGTGCGCACAAGCACGGGGAACGTCCGAGGCGAAATTTCAAGATAAAGCGGGCCGTGATAGCCGGCCTCAATCTGATCAAATTCTTGCGCGTGATCGGCAATCACGCGGGTGAAGACATCCAGCCGTCCGGTCGAGCTTTTGGGATTGGCTGACGCCAAAATATCCGCGGGAAGCGCCAAACCTTCGAGCAATTCGGCTATATAAACCGCACCCGTTTCAAGCACCGCGCCATTGGTGAGATCAATCTCGTGCAGCGCAATCCGATCCAGCCGGTCTTTGACGGCGCGATCGGGACCGGGAAGAAAACTCGCACGGACACGCCAGACGCGGCGGCCCAAGCGCAAATCAAGGCTGGCGGGTTGAACCTGCCCATCGGCGAAAGGCCGATCGGCCTGAATGACACCGGCCGAATGCAAAGCGCGAATATCTTGCGCTGCGAGAATACCGTCTTTGCTGCTTGGGGCCGGGTTCGTCACGATTTTGTTACTCCGCTGCCTTGCCCGCCAGACGCGCTTCGGCTGCGGTCTCGGCATCATCGACGGTTTTAAGCGCCGCAGGTTGGGGCATGGAAATAATGTTGTAGCCGGAGTCGACGAAATGGACTTCGCCGGTCACGCCGGTTGATAAATCCGACAAGAGGTAAAGGCCGGATCCGCCAATTTCCTCAATCGACACCGTGCGGCGCAAAGGGGCGTGACGCTTTTGATAATTGAACATCAACCGCGCATCCGCGATGCCTGCACCCGCCAAAGTGCGGATGGGTCCGGCGGAAATCGCGTTGACGCGAATATTATCCGGTCCGAAATCGGAAGCGAGATAGCGCACGGACGCTTCAAGCGCTGCCTTGGCAACGCCCATGACGTTGTAATTTGGCATCACGCGGGTCGCGCCGCCATAAGTGAGCGTGACGATTGAGCCGCCCTTGGGCATCAAGGCTGCAGCACGCTTGGCCACTTCAACAAACGAGAAGCACGAAATCAACATTGTGCGCGAGAAGTTTTCGCGCGTTGTATCAGCGAAGCGGCCCTTTAATTCGGACTTGTCGGAAAAGGCGATGGCGTGAACGAGAAAATCAATCGAGCCCCATTTCTTTTCGACTTCGGCAAACATTACGTCGACGGAAGCGAGATCCTCGACATCGCAGGGAATGAGAAAATCCGAGCCCGCCTCGGTGGCAAGTGGCTCAACGCGTTTTCTCAACGAATCGCCTTGATAGGTGAAGGCGATTTCCGCACCCTGCGCCGCAAGCGTTTTTGCAATTCCCCAGGCGATGGAATGGTCATTGGCGACACCCATAATGAGCCCGCGTTTTCCCTGCATCAATCCGGTCATAGAGGCGTCCTGTCTCTCGTGTTGGTAGCGCGTTGTCTCAAGCTTCGAGACGTTTCATGACGATGGTGGCATTCGTGCCGCCAAAGCCAAACGAATTCGAAAGCACAGCGCCGATTTTTGCATTGTCGATCCGCTTGCGGATAATCGGCATATCAGCAAAGTCCGGATCGATTTCCTGAATATTGGCGCTTTCGCAAATGAAATCATTGTTCATCATCAAGAGCGAATAAATCGCTTCTTGAACGCCCGTTGCGCCGAGCGAGTGACCCGTCAATGATTTGGTTGCCGAAATGGGCGGGCAGGTAGCGCCAAACACGGTGCGGATCGCTTCGATTTCCTTGGCATCACCAACCGGCGTCGAAGTTGCGTGCGGGTTGATGTAATCGATCTTGGTGTTCACCGTCGCGAGTGCCTGACGCATGCAGCGGATCGCGCCTTCACCCGATGGCGCGACCATGTCATAGCCGTCTGACGTTGCGCCATAGCCGACGATTTCGGCATAGATTTTCGCGCCGCGCGCTTTGGCATGTTCAAGCTCTTCGAGCACCAAAACGCCTGCGCCGCCCGCGATCACGAAACCATCACGGTCTTTGTCATAGGCGCGCGAGGCTTTGGCTGGCGTGTCATTGTATTTGGACGACATGGCACCCATCGCATCAAACAATTGCGACATGGTCCAATCAAGCTCTTCGCAACCGCCGGCAAACATCACATCCTGCTTGCCCCATTGGATCATTTCATAAGCATTGCCGATGCAATGGTTCGACGTCGCGCAGGCCGATGAAATCGAATAATTCACGCCCTTGATTTTAAACCATGTCGCGAGCGTTGCCGACGCCGTTGACGACATCGACTTTGGCACCGCAAAAGGTCCAATCCGCTTTGGGCTGATATTTTTGCGCGTAATATCGGCTGCCTCGACGAGAATACGCGTGGAGGGTCCGCCCGAGCCCATAATGATGCCCGTGCGCTCATTGGAAATATCGCTTTCCTCGAGGCCGGAATCGAGGATGGCCTGATCCATCGCCACATGGTTCCAGCCGGTGCCTGTCGCGTGGAAGCGCATCGCGCGGCGATCAACGATCTCCGCCGGATCAAGCTTGGGCTGGCCGTGCACTTGGCAGCGGAAGCCTAATTCCGCGTAGCTCTCGGCGTGAATAATACCAGACCGCGCTTCATACAGGGACGACAATACTTCTTGGGTATTATTGCCGATCGACGAAACAATGCCCATGCCGGTAACAACGACGCGTCTCATGGTGGAACTCCTTAGCGCAAAAAGATCGGTACTCTACGCTGACGCCGATCTAGAAAGAGGATGTGGTGCGGATATGGCTGTTCAGGCGGACTTGAACAATCCCACGCGCAGGTCGCGCGCTTCATAAATCCGGCGTCCATCGGCTTCAAGATAGCCGTCCGCAATGCCGAGAACCAATTTAGAGCGGAAAACACGCTTCAAATGGACCTCATAGACCACTTTTTTGACGGTTGGCAGGACTTGGTCGATAAATTTCACCTCGCCGACGCCCAAAGCGCGGCCACGGCCCTCAGCCCCGAGCCAGCCCAGATAAAAGCCGCATAATTGCCAGAGCGCATCCAAGCCCAAGCAGCCGGGCATCACGGGGTCGCCCTCGAAATGGCACGGGAAGAACCACAAATCGGGACGGATCGCGAATTCGGCGCGGATGATGCCCTTGCCATTTTCGCCGCCGGTTTCGGACACTTCGGCGATGCGGTCGAACATCAACATCGGAGGGAGCGGAAGCTGGGCATTGCCGGGGCCAAAAAGCTCACCACGGCCACATGCCAGAAGGTCTTCATATTCATAACTCGAACGCTGTTGCATGTTCCGCCCGCTCTCTATTTCTTCACGCCTGCGTGGCCAATGCCACGCTGATCCCCTAAAGCCAAGCCCGAACACTACCATAGTGTCGGTTTGCTTCAAAGCTACACCCCAACAACCCGATTTTAATGGGTTGCAGCACTCGGGCATAGCGTTTATTCTTCTAACATTCGGTTTACATACAGGAATCCCGATTTTGTCAGTAGCGACTGCCTCCTCAACCACGACCCATTGGCGCGACCAGAGCGGCTGCCTGTACCATGATTTGCGGGTAAAGCTGCGCAATGCCGGTTTGCGCCCGACGCGGCAGCGGGTTGGTTTAGGTTGGCTGCTGTTTGCCCGTGGTGACCGCCATTTGACGGCAGAAGCGCTGTATGAAGAGGCGGCCAAGGCGCGCGTGCCGGTTTCTTTGGCCACCGTCTACAATACGCTGCACCAATTCACCGAGGCCGGATTGCTGCGCGAAGTGGCGGTTGAGGGTGCCAAAACCTATTTCGACACGAATACGAGCCAGCACCACCATTTTTTTGTGGAGGGTGAAAACCAGCTTTTGGACATTGAAGGGCAAAACATCTCGGTTTCGATGTTGCCCGAAATTCCTGAAGGCATGGAAATCGCGCGCGTGGAAGTCGTGATCCGGCTGCGCCGCAAGGAAGCGTAAGGTCTACTCGACTTTTTCGTCCGGATAGGCGCCCCAGAGCTGCTGCTGCTGGATATAGCCGTCAAACCCCTCACCGACCAGTCGGCACCATTGCCCGTCGCAGGATTTAATCGAGGCGACCAAATTGGGCATGAGTTGGGCCATCATCGGGGCTTCGACATTAGGTTTGGCGCGCAACGGCACCGGCTTGTCCTTGCCCCACGGCGCAACAATTGCTGTCCGCCGTCCGGATAGGAGATTGTGCAACACCCATCCTTCCGAGCCCTCCGAATCGCGGATGCGACGCCATGTCTCGAATTCGGCGGTGATTTCAACGGGTAAGCCCGCCTTCTCATAAATCCATTTCGTGCGGTGGTCTTTGCTCGGCCCTTCGCGCAAATTGACGCGGTCGGACTTCAAACTTGCAAACCGCGGCAAAGGCAGGCCCGTGGTGGAGCCAATATTCGGATCAACCGCAAAAGCCGGAACGGCTGAAAGCGCCGCAACGAAAACGCTGGCCATTATTCCTGAGAGAAAGGGCTTTAAACGAAACATACGCACCCGTGGCACCTACGAGGATTGACGCCCGTTGTTTTTCACCTTTCTGCCCGTTAGAGAGATAGGCAGGGGTACATCGGCGCGATAGATCAGGTTGATCGGTCTAAGCTGATATGGAAAGAAATCAACTGAGTTTACGGCACCATCTATTGTCTATTGATCCTTAAAACGGCGTAAATTCGGTCGGTGCGGACCAAAAAGGCTTAAGGGAGTGGGGAAATGACGAAACAAAAGCCATTGGTTGTGGTTACCCGCCGCCTCCCCGACACCATCGAAACGCGCATGCGGGAGCTTTTCAACGCCTCGCTCAATATTGATGATCGCCCTTTGACCAAGGACGAGCTGATCGAAGCCGTAAAAACGGCTCAGGTACTTGTGCCCACCGTCACCGATGAAATTGATGCAGATGTGATCGCCGCCGCAGGCGAGCAATTGCGCCTGATCGCCAATTTCGGCAATGGCGTCGACCATATCGATGTCGCCGCTGCACAGGCCAAGGGCATTGCCGTCACCAATACGTCCGGCGTGTTGACCGATGATACGGCCGATATGACGATGGCGCTTATTTTGGCCGTTTCACGCCGCATTGCCGAGGGCGCGCGCGTGATCCCCGAAGGCAATTTCCATGGCTGGTCACCGACTTGGATGCTGGGCCATCGCATCACCGGCAAACGACTCGGGATCGTTGGCATGGGGCGGATCGGCCAAGCGCTTGCCCGCCGGGCCAAGGCTTTCGGCCTTCAGGTTCATTATCACAACCGACGTCCGGTTGCCGCCGCCGTTGAGCAGGAATTAGAGGCGACCTATTGGGATTCGCTCGACCAGATGCTGGCGCGGATGGATATTGTCTCGGTCAATTGCCCGCATACGCCTGCAACCTACCATCTTTTATCAGCGCGGCGGCTTAAACTGCTCAAACGCGATGCCATCCTCGTCAATACCGCCCGTGGCGAAATTATTGATGAGAGCTCGCTCGTGAAAATGCTCGAAGCGGGCGAATTGGCGGGCGCTGGCCTCGACGTGTTTGAGCATGAGCCTGCGATTTCACCGCGTATGCTGAAGCTCGCCAAGCAAAACCGTATTCTCGTGATGCCCCATATGGGCTCGGCCACCATCGAAGGCCGCATCGAGATGGGCGAGAAGGTGATTATCAATATCCGCACCTTCATGGACGGCCACCGGCCGCCCGATCGGGTGATTGCGTCGATGGTGTAAGGGGTTAGCCTTTTAGCGTTCCGTCATGGCGAGCGAGAGCGAAGCTACCCAGTTGATGATTGCCTATTGAACGCGGCTTTACCTTTGCATTCCCTTTGTCGGCATCAGCTGGGCTGCTTCGCTATCGCTCGCAGTGACGGATAGGGGCCCTAGGCCCTACCCGACTAAATCCATCACAACCCTTCAAACAAGGCCGTCGACAGATAACGCTCGGCGAAGCTTGGGATGATGATCACGATATTTTTGCCCTTGGATTCAGGCCGCGCCGCGATCTCAAGCGCTGCCGCGACCGATGCGCCCGATGAAATCCCGGTAGGGATGCCTTCAATGCGGGCCAAAAGACGGGCCGTATCAAAGGCTGTTTGATTGGCCACTTGGATCACCTCGTCAATGATCGAGCGATCCAGAATATCGGGCACAAAGCCCGCGCCAATGCCTTGGATTTTATGCGGACCCGGATTGCCGCCCGACAGAACGGGCGAATCTTCCGGCTCGACGGCAACGATTTTGACGTTCGGATTGCGCGCCTTCAAGACTTGGCCGACCCCGGTGATGGTGCCGCCGGTGCCAACGCCTGAAACCAAAATATCGACTTTACCATCGAGATCGTTCCAGATTTCTTCCGCCGTGGTGCGACGGTGAATGTCAGGATTGGCCGGGTTTTGGAATTGTTGCGGGATAACCGAGCCGGGGATGGAGGCTTTGAGCTCCTCGGCCTTGGCGATCGCGCCCTTCATGCCTTGACCTGCTGGCGTCAGCTCCAACTCCGCGCCCAAAAGAGCCAACATCTTGCGGCGCTCGATCGACATTGATTCCGGCATCACAAGAATGAGGCGATACCCGCGCGCCGCCGCCACAAAGGCGAGAGCGATACCGGTATTGCCGGAGGTTGGTTCAATCAGCGTGGAGCCTGGCTTGATCGCGCCGGCGGCTTCCAACGCATCGACCATATTGACACCGATACGGTCCTTGACGCTGGCAATGGGGTTGAAAAATTCGAGCTTGGCCAAAAGATTGGCGTGGACGCCCTTTTCCTTGGCCACGCGATCCAACCGCACAATCGGCGTGTCGCCAATCGTGTCCGTGATCGAATTATAAATGCGGCCGCGGCCGGGCTTATGGGTGGATGAAGCGCTGTTGGTCATGATGTGCTGTCTCCCATCAAAGATTACATTGTGTTTGTTTTAATATATTTACAGATTTTGTCGATTTAATATTTTATTTCACATTTTAAATTGCGAAATCGGCTGTTTCAGCGCTGCTGTTAAAGCCCGCTTTATCGGCGCGCTGGCACAAATCCTCGACTGAAATCTTGTCCAGATGGGCTAAAAACGCCTGACTGGCCTGTTTGATTTCCGGCTCAATGACGTCATTGACCAAAATCGAATGGGGCTCGGGAAGGGAAGCTTCGTCATCCGCCGCATTCATCGCCGCCCGGACGATATCGCCCGCCGCGATCCGTCGACGCTCGATGGCCAATTCATACCCGCCCTTAGGGCCACGAACGCCTTTTAAGATACCCGCGCGCACCAGCGTTTGCAGGATTGTTTCAAGGTGACGGGGTGGCAATTGATGACGTTCAGCCAAATGCTTGGCCGCCACCGGATCAGGGCGGGCGTGAATGGCAATATCGACCACGGCTGCAATGGCCAAAAGACTACGACGAGAAAGAAGATTCATCCGGAATGCCCTGTTCGCTCCAAGCCCTCACAGACCGGAGACAACCATCTCACACGCCGGTAGAGCCATATCCACCCGCGCCGCGTGACGTTTCCGCCAGCGTAACGCGTTCATCCCAAACGGCCTGAACGACAGGGGCCACCACCAATTGGGCAATCCGCATACCGCGTGTGATCTCGAAGGGCTGATCGCCATGGTTGATCAGCAGCACCGACACTTCACCGCGGTAATCGGCATCGATCGTGCCCGGCGCATTCAACACGGTAATGCCATGTTTGAGCGCCAAACCCGACCTTGGCCGAACCTGACCTTCATAACCGTCTGGTAATTCAATACACATTCCTGTCGGGATTAACATCCTTTTCCCAATTTCTAATGTGAATATTTTATTTTCCGGAATGGCTGCGGTTAAATCCATGCCGGCCGAAGCCGGTGTTGCATAGGCAGGCAAAGAAAGATCAGCACCATGTTCTAAACGGCGAACACCAATAAAAACGCTCATCAACGGCTCGCTTTGGCAAATTTGGTGGCCAAAAGGGCAATTAGCCGCTCCGCCACCTCGGTTTTGCTCAGCTTTGGCCAGCTATCGACGGCGTCTTTTGAGACAATGTGCACCGTGTTCATATCCCCGCCCATGATGCCGCTATCGCCACCGACGTCATTGGCAACGATCAAATCGCAGGCCTTTTTATCGAGCTTGCCACGCGCATAGTCGATGACATTCGAGGTTTCAGCCGCAAAGCCCACGATCAACGAGGGGCGGTTGGCGGAAAGGTGCCCGATGGTCGATAAAATATCGGGATTGGGGGTCAGCGATAGAGCGGGCGGTCCGGCCTCGGACTTTTTGAGCTTATCCCCGCTTTGCGCGGCTACGCGCCAATCGGCGACTGCCGCACAAAAAACGGCAATATCGGCCGGAAGGGCGTGTTGGACGGCCCGCAGCATCTCATCCGCTGTCTCGACCGAGATCACCGTGACGCCGACCGGATGCGGGATGGATACGGGGCCCGACACCAAAGTGACCTTTGCCCCGGCACGCGCGGCGGCAGCCGCAATCGCATGGCCCTGTTTGCCGGAGGAGCGATTGGCAATATAGCGCACGGGATCAATCGGCTCATGCGTCGGGCCGGACGTGACCAGCACATGGCGGCCTTCGAGCACGCGAGACACTGGCGCGAACGCCGCCTCAATGGCATCCGCTATCGCAACAGGCTCGGCCATACGGCCGGGACCAAATTCGCCACACGCCATCGCGCCGTCATCGGGACCTACAAACAGAATACCGTCGGCTTTGAGTGTGGCGAGATTGCGCTGGGTTGCGGCATGTTGCCACATCCGCACATTCATAGCAGGGGCCACAAGCACCCGCTTGTCGGTGGCGAGCAAAGCGGTGGAGGCCAAATCATTGGCCAGCCCCTGCGCCATTTTGGCCAGAATATCGGCCGTGGCAGGAGCGACAACGACGAGATCCGCCGAGCGGGATAATTCGATATGACCCATCTCGGCCTCGTCGGTGAGCGAGAAGAGATCAGTGAATACTTTCTCGCCGGACAGGCTTGCGACAGACAGCGAGGTGACAAATTCGGCACCCGCTTTGGTTAAAATCGCCCGCACGGAACCGCCCCGCTTAGTGATCTCGCGGATCAATTCCAGCGATTTATAAGCCGCGATGCCGCCGCCAATGATGAGGAGTACGCGTTTGCCGTTGAGCGCCATTGCAAGTCCTTTTCCTGCTGCAACCTAGCTCATTCACTCCCATAGTAAAAGTCTGGAACGGGGAGAACCACCCCGCCACAGCAAAACGCCGTCCCTCAGGTTTGTACAATTTAGAGTTGAAAAATATCAAAGTTTTCAACTTTGAGTGCGTAGTCCTGGACTTTACCTTACGGCAATAAGGCTAGGGCAAAAATCTGGGGCTATCCTTTAATGACGAGAATTTTCACCCTTATTGCGGTGCTCGCCGCGGTAACACTTTCGGCCTGCAGCGGCGGCGGGGGCGGCGGAGCATCGAAATCGATTACGTCTCAAGCCGTGAGCTACTCGATCGATGGCGCCACGAAAACAACCACCACTTCTTATAGCGATGGATCAAGTGACTCAGCGTCGCTAACGGGAACAATCGATTCTGTACAATGGGCTAACCACATCACCAAAACCACGATTTATCGCTTCAAGGATGGAACGACCAATCCTTTTGTCGAAACGATCGGTCCAACGCTTACTGCTCCTGTGCTAACAGGAGTGATCTATCCGTCCGATTGGTCCACGGGTAACTCAACCGGAAGCGTGACGCCGCCAACTACAGCTCCGAAGCAAGATGTATACGGCGATGGCTTTAAGTACATTTATGAAGATGGCACAGTTACCAAGCCTTTTCAGCAGTCAACCCTGACGCCCAATGGAGCGACTGCTTCAGGCGCAATCAATGATCCAAATGCTTATGTGACAGCGCCCACAAAAGGGACGTATGATCTAAGATGGGGGGAGCCTGATCCTGCGGGTCCGGGATATGCTGCTAATTTTATTGGTGACAAAAACTACACTCTCCCAGCGTCGAAAAAAATCTTTAATGCAGTTTTAGCGGGGGGAGGAGTAGGATGCATTGTCGCAACTGCTAATGTTGTTAATTGCGGTGCCACTCTACAAGCCCCCTCCCACGACGTTATCGATGCCTGGAATCAAGGATGGACCGGTTTTGGAAAAAATATTCTTATCTGGGATGATATCAGTGATACGGCGGCATCGGACCATCCCGTAACAGTCGAGACAATCGCTCAGCTTTATGCTTGGGGATCTAATTTTTATGGAATGAGTTATCAGACAACGATACCAAATGTCTTAACTCTCGATGGAGGGATATATAATGAAATACCAAATATCTCCATCAATGTAGTCAATATGAGTTATGGTGCGGATCTGTCTGGCTTCTTCACTAAAAATCCAACCTACACTCCCTTTTCGCAAACGGGATTACTTGCCGCACGCAACTCCTATCAATTGACCTATTCAAATCGCGCAACCCTTTTAACAAACACCAATTATAAGGGCTTATCAAATCTATCTGGCGGTTTCGATCTAAGCGATGCGGTACTGGTTAAAGCGGCTGGAAATGACAACATTGACGCCGAATATGAGCCCCTCAATTATTGGCTTGCACAAAACTCAAACGATGTAATGCGATTATTGATTGTAGGCGCTCTCAATGATATCGGCCAAGTGGGTGCGCGTGCTTATATTGCCAGCTATTCGAACAAAGCGGGGACCGATCCTACCATCCAATCACGATTTTTAGTTGAGTCTGGTAAATCCGTTTTTAGTTTTGCATTAAGTGACTATTACAATGGGCAGCAACTCTTAAGTGGCGACGGCACGTCCTACGCTGCGCCACGCGTGGCGGCGTATGCTGCAATTGTACGTCAAAAATTTCCGAATCTCACCGGCGCCAATACCGCCGATATTCTTCTAACGACGGCTCGTTACGACACACTAACCTGTTATCAAGGTTCATCTGCAGGTCCGACCGGCGGTTGCGACAAAGCGATCTATGGCCAAGGCGAAGCATCGCTCTCGCGTGCGCTTGCTCCGGTGGGCTATTTGCGGTGAGGGTTGCTCGGCGAAATATTAGCTTTTAGCGCATTAATTGACGTAACGTCATTTAATGTCTATTGAGCGCCATGTTGCCGCGCATTATCGCTCTCATTTTAATCATGTCATGGGGCACCCCGGCATTTTCCGAGGGGCTCGAACCTGAAACCGGTTTACTTCCAACCTCCGCCAAACAAGCCTTTGTGATGGATGCGCAATTGCCGGCTGACTATTGGCATGCACTGGATGACCGGAGCTATATTGCGCTTACGGGTTTTTTTGTTGGTGAAAAAATGTTCGCAGCGGGTGGTCAATCCCTGATGGCTCGTCCGGATCGTGTCTGCTCAATCTATGACAGCACCATATGCTTTGACGTTAATCGGTTTTATTCGTCGTCAATGCCGCAAATTTTAATGTCTGGCTTTGTGATGCTGGATGGCAGCAACGCCATCACCTTCGGGATTGATACGGGCTATTCTTCACCAAAATTAAAAGTGAGCCCGGCGCTTTTGCTGGGCGTTTCGAAGCGCTGGTTTATGTCGGAAAAACGCGATGCCCATTTGATCATCGAGGCGAGCGGTTGGTTTGGTCAGTCGGTATCGCACGAGCCTTGTATCGACGACTATGATCGCGCGTATTATTGCGGCAATTTATCGGCCTGGAGCGATTTTACCTATAATGCGCATCCGACCAATCTCTATCTTAAACTCTGGTACGAGAAGGCGTTTTGACGCCGCTTTGACGCTTTGGGAGCGCGGACTTTTCTTTCACAAAACTGATCCGAAGCTTTGTTCCCGTTGCATCGGCAAACCGCGTAAGCGTGCGGGTGGATGGCATTGATCGGCCGCTTTCGAGCCTTGCAATCGCCGCCTGTGTTGTACCCATTTTCTCCGCCACATCTTCTTGCGTCATATTCGCTTGCGCGCGCGCCAAAATTAACGCCTCCGCAAGTGCAAATTCCTCTTCCAACGCATCATAGGCCGCGACAAATTCGGGGTCTTTACGCCATTCGAGAAAGGCTTCCTCAACAGGAATATACATCCGCTTTTCTGACATTACCGAACCTCTTTTGCGCGTTTAAGCGCCGTTAAAATTTCCCGACGAGGTGTTTTTTCTGTTTTCTTTATAAAGACATGAACGACAACAACACGCCGTCCCGAAGCCGTCACATAGGCTACACGGGCAATGCCGTCCCTTCCGATCATTCGCATTTCCCAGATCGGGCCTTCAAGATGCTTTACATAGGGCTCATGAACCTGCTCCAAACCCGCATCTTCGATCAAATGAGAAATACGCTCGAATTTGGCTCGCATATCCTTTGGCAAAGCATAGATCGCATTGCGGATATCTTGATCCAAAAACTCGACCGTCCAAGCCATGAAAAACATACCATTTTTGCAATAAAAATCAAGCATCATTTCCGCAAATGATGCGCTGAAATTTCATCATGGTATTGATTAAAGATGGTCACACCTGTCTGATAAGACAGGGTTAAAGCACCCGCATGGCGACGGCCAGCAACACGCCCGCAATAATCCAGAGCGCGAGATTGCCCCACCGGTTTCGACGTGCCTCGGCTCTTCCGATTTCGGCGATCGAGCGAGCATCGAGCGGGAAGCCTTTATCGGTAGCATGCGCCAATTGCTCGGCCAGCGCTTCGGCACGCGAGGCCAAGGCCGGCAAATGGCCGACCATTCCGGCGAGCGAAACAGCACCGCGGCCCAATTCCTCAATCTTGCCAATCGGGCCTAGATTCCGTTCGATCCAGCTGCGCACCACCGGCTCGGCCGTCGTCCACATATTCAAATGCGGATCGAGCGAGCGGCTAACGCCCTCCACCACCACCATTGTCTTTTGCAGCATCACGAGTTCCGTGCGCGTGCGCATGTCAAACAGGCCCGTGACTTCAAACAAAAGCGTCAGGAGCTTCGCCATTGAAATCTGATCGGCGGAGCGCTGATGAATGGGTTCGCCAATCGCGCGAATGGCCTGCGCGAAATCGTCAACCGAATGGCGGGCGGGCACATAGCCCGCTTCAAAATGGACTTCCGCTACACGGCGATAATTGCGCGTGATAAAGCCCAAGAGAATTTCGGCCAAGAAGCGACGTTCTTTTAATCCAAGTCGTCCCATAATGCCGAAATCGACGGCGCAAAGCCTGCCCTCGGCGTCCACAAACAGATTACCCGGATGCATATCGGCGTGGAAGAATCCATCGCGCAGCGCGTGCTGCAAAAAGGATTGGATGACGATACGGCCCAGACCTTTAAGATCATGGCCTGCGGCGGCTATCGCCTCGATATCGTGCAGCGGAATGCCTTCGATCCACTCCATGGTCAAAACTTCGCGCGCGGTCAAATCCCATAGCACTTTGGGGGCGCGAAATTCCGCATCATCTTTAGCGTTCTCGGCCATCTCGGAGAGGGCTGCCGCTTCAAGCCGCAAATCCATTTCCATCGTTACCGAACGGGCGAGTGTTTCAACCACTTCGATAAATTTAAGGCGACGCGCTTCGGCTGAAACCGATTCCATACATTCGGCCGCATAAGCCATTGCGGATAAATCGCGGCGGAACCGCGCCCGCACTTGCGGACGTAACACTTTCACAGCAACGGTTTCACCGGCCAAGGTGACGGCGCGGTGCACCTGTGCAATCGAAGCGGCGGCAATCGGTGCGCTAAATTCAGAAAACAATCCGTCAACCGGTTTGCCAAACGCGGCTTCAATCGCTGACAAAGCATCGGGCATTCCGAAGGCGGGAATACGATCCTGCAATTTTTCCAAATCGCGCGCGACACGAACACCGACCACATCGGGCCGTGTCGCCATAAATTGGCCGAGCTTGATATAAGACGGCCCCAATCGGGTCAGCGCCGCAACAAGCCCTTCGGCATTGGAGGATGCACCGCGCTTTTCAAGCAAACGTGCGGCTTGCACCAAAAAGCGAATGCCGGGAGGCGCTTCGGAAAGATCGACGAGGGCAAACGCACCTTCGCGCGCCAGCACAAAGCCAACACGGGCCAAACGCAATAAATGAATGGGGGCAATACGAGGCACGGTCGGTCTATACTTTCCAGCCGGAGTGAAGCTGCACGATCCCGCCCGACATTGGCCGCGCGCTAACCTCGCCAAAGCCTGCATCACGGATCATGGTGGAGAACCTTCCGGGGGAAGGGAAACGCCGGATGGATTCGACAAGATATTGATACGGCTCGGCATCGCCCGTGACCATTTTCCCCATCGGAGGGATAATCTTGAACGAAAACAGATCGTAGATTTTATCTAGGCCCGGCACATCGACAGCCGAGAATTCAAGGCACATAAAGCGTCCGCCGCGCTTCAACACGCGATAGGCTTCAGAAAGAGCGAGATCGATGCGCGGTACATTGCGAATACCAAACGCAATCGTATAGGCGTCGAAACTGTTATCGTCGAAGGGAAGCGCTTCGGCATTGCCCTGTACAAACTCGATCTGGTCAACAAGGGCTTTCGGCGTCCGGTCGCGACCCACCCGCAACATGTCGCCATTGATATCGCAGACGGTTGCACGGCCGCGCGTGCCGGCCGCTTCCATTACCCGAAAGGCCACGTCGCCGGTGCCACCCGCTACATCCAACAGGGCGAAAGGTTTTGTCTTATTGGGGCGCAAGGAGGAGACGAGCGCGTCTTTCCAGACGCGGTGCAAGCCGAAAGACATGAGATCGTTCATCACATCGTAGCGCTCGGCAACCTTGTGGAAGACATCGTCGACGAGCGCCTGCTTTTCGCCAAGGCGCACGGAGGAGAACCCGAAATGGGTTTCGTCGCCACTGTCCTTACGGGTGTCATTGTCCATCATGCCGTCTCAACCTGCCTTTTCATCTCTTGCTGAAGACCATAGCGCGCGGCGCGTCAAGACGCTATGCCGTCGCTGCACAAGGGAGAACTGATCCATGCCCGAACTTCCCGAGGTTGAAACCGTACGCCGCGGCCTAGAGCCCGCAATGGCCGGACAACGTCTCATCCAAGTGGAACAACGCCGGAAAGACCTGCGTTTCCCGTTTCCTGCGCGTTTCAAGGAGCGGCTTGAGGGGCAAAGGGTGACGGGTTTATCCCGCCGCGCGAAATATCTGGTGCTGGATCTCTCCTCCCAAGAAGCGCTCATCATGCATCTGGGCATGAGCGGACGCTTTACGGTGGAAATGAGCGGCACAACCTCGAAGCCCGGCGATTTTCACTACGAAACCTCAAGTCCCTCGCCCCATGACCACGTCGTCTTCCATATGGAGAATGGTGCGCGGATTACCTATAATGACCCGCGCCGTTTCGGTTTTATGGATTTGGTGCCCAGCGCGTCCTTGGCCGAATCCAAGCATTTCAAGGCCATGGGCGTCGAGCCGCTGGGCAATGAACTGAATGGCGAGCTGATCCAAACCCTGTTCGCCGACAAAAAAGCACCGCTAAAGGCCGCGCTGCTCGACCAAAGGCTAATCGCGGGTTTGGGCAATATTTATGTCTGCGAGGCGCTGCACCGCTCCGGCCTTTCGCCCAAGCGGCTCGCGGGGACGCTATCGACCAATCGGGGAAGTATGAAAGGGAAGGCCGAGCTATTGGCGACGATCATCCGCGACGTGCTGACGGAAGCCGTGCAGGCGGGCGGCTCCTCCTTGCGGGATTATGCGCAAACGGATGGTTCGCTCGGCTATTTCCAGCACCGGTTCAGGGTTTATGACCGCGAGGGTGAGAAATGCCCTACGGTTTCGTGTTCAGGGACTATTGAGCGGATTGTTCAATCGGGTCGCTCGACGTTTTATTGTAAAACCTGCCAGAAATGAGCGGCCTTGAACCAAAGGCAAAGCCGCGCTAGCACTCATTGAACGGAAAAAAGGGGGCAATTATGGCCTATGCGACGATTTTGACGGAAATCCGTGGGAAAGCGGGTCTCATCACCATTAACCGCCCCGATGCGCTCAACGCGCTCAATTCCGTTGTTATTCGCGAGATTACCCATGCTCTGGGCGATTTTGAGCGGGACGCAGCGATTGGCGCCATTGTTTTAACCGGCTCGGAAAAGGCCTTCGCGGCCGGTGCCGATGTGAAAGAAATGAAGGACCTTTCCTTCCCTTCCACCTATCTCGATGATTTTATCACCGCTTGGGACGCTATTTCGCAGCATCGCAAACCGCTGATCGCGGCAGTTTCGGGCTTTGCCCTTGGGGGCGGATGCGAATTGGCCATGATGTGCGATTTCATTCTTGCGTCCGACACCGCCAAATTCGGCCAGCCTGAAATCCGGCTTGGCATTATGCCGGGTGCTGGCGGCAGCCAGCGCCTGACCCGAGCCGTTGGCAAGGCAAAAGCCATGGAAATGTGCCTCACGGGGCGGATGATGGACGCCCAAGAGGCGGAACGGGCGGGCCTTGTGTCCCGGATCATCCCCGTTGCCGACCTCGTCGAAGAAGCCGTTAAAACCGCCCAAACCATTGCGGGCTTCTCCCGCCAAAGCGTCTTAATGACAAAAGAGTCCGTCAATCGGGCCTTTGAAACGAGCCTTGCCGAAGGCATTCGCTTCGAGCGCCGCCTGTTCCAATCGCTGTTTGCGACGGAAGACCAGAAAGAAGGCATGGCGGCTTTCGTTGAAAAGCGGCCAGCCGCCTTTAAAGACCGCTAAATGGATCTAAGTCTTGATGCGATCGCGCTGCTCTGCGCGACAGGATTTGCTGCGGGTTTTGTGGATGCCATAGCGGGTGGGGGAGGATTGCTCACCATTCCCGCCCTCTTATTGGCTGGCGTACCGCCAGTGGCGGCTGTTGCGACCAATAAAGTTCAGGGCACGCTTTCCATTCTATCCGCCCTTTATACCTATAACCGCTCGGGCATTGTGGAGTGGCGGGCGGGCATCCCCATGGCCGCGATGTCCTTTAGCATCGGCATTGGCGGGGCTTTATCCGTCCATATTCTCCCGAAAGAAGCGATTGCGGCCCTTATTCCCGCGCTTTTGATTGCCGTGGCGCTCTATTTTGGCTTGATCAGGGGGTTGGGGGATGCCGATCGCAAGAGCCGTATCACGCGGTTGAGCTTTATCCTGCTGGTGGTACCCCCCATTGCCTTTTATGACGGGTTTCTTGGGCCGGGTGCCGGTTCTTTTTACGCGCTCGCTTTGATTGCCCTGCAAGGCTTCGGCATTACCCGTACGACGGCGATGTCCAAACTGCTGAATGGTGGCAGCAATGCCGGTTCTCTGTTGCTTTTTACGCTCGCAGGCAGTGTTATTTGGCCTTTAGGGCTTGGAATGGGGCTTTTTTCGATGCTGGGCGCCCAATTGGGTTCACGGCTTGCCATTAAACAGGGTGCGCGGATTATTCGCCCCCTAATTGTCCTGACCTGCTGCGCGCTTTCGATCCGCATGCTGCTTGATCCGACCAATCCGGCCCATATCTTTCTCGTAAATCTTCGGTTTCTGGGCTGAAGGACATTGACGCCCAACGCTGAAGCCGTTATTAACCCCGCCACACAAGGGCTTTCCTGACCTTCGTCGGGGCAGCCTTCAACCTTCCAACCATGGGCGGTTATCCATACTCCTGAGAGGGAAATGGTCCCGCCGTGAGGTACACCAATGGCCAATACGACTTCTGCAAAGAAGGCCACCCGTAAGATCGAGCGCCGCACGGCCGTAAACCGTAGCCGCCGTTCGCGCGTCCGCACCTATGTCAAGAAGCTTGAAGAAGCTTTGAAGGCTGGCGACAAGGCCGCAGCAACGGAAGCCTTCAAGCATGCCGAGCCTGAATTGATGCGGGCGGCACAAAAAGGCGTTGTGCATAAAAACACCGCTTCGCGTAAGGTTTCTCGCTTGGCAAAAGCGATCAGTGCCCTCAGCGCGTAACACAATAAGCTGCAACTTTTAGTTGTTTAAAAAGCCCCGCCAAAAGCGGGGCTTTTTCTTAGGCTGATGGCCAATTTTTACACAATTGCAACAGAAATATTTCGCAGAATTTTCAAATTTTTGCTTGACAGTCCCTTCTCGAAATTACCTCGACAGTGACATTTCATTGACGCCAAGCGCACAAAATTAACGAAGCATTTTCAATAGGTTAATGCCTAAGATGCTTTTTGATCTTCAGCCTACCCTCTTTGCGATAGGTCCAAGCTAAAACTGAAAAATAAAAAATAAATATTTTCCATGTGTATTAGGATTAAGGAAACGTGAACGAAGCCAAGCGTTTGCACCAATCTGATCCAGTGCGACAGGCTTTGCCGTGGCCATTGATGGGCCAATTCTAGCTTAGGTTGTGCTCGGTCCGTTGCATGGATTTTTTTCGGTGTGTAAGACTCCTTCCTGTCAGCGTGGCTTGCGGTGATTGTTTCACAGGCAAACAAGAACGCCATTCCTCATTGTTTGGGGCGAGTTATCTTGCTCTAAAATTGGTGACGGGTTCTCGGGTGCTCAATGAAACGACGGGATCGTATTTTTCGGTTCCTGATGAACGATTGATATCGAGGGAGATAATTGGATGCTAGCCTTCTCAACCGACCCATGTGCGAGCTATCCATTATCGACATTCGCGACCCATGGTTTTTTTGAGCATTGTCCGGAATAAATTTTAAAGCAGTTACGCTGCACGCTATTTCGTTTTTGAAATTGAGACTGACTTGGAATTTAAAGTGTTATGATGTCGAGCGTATTGAAGGCCAATCCCATCCATGACGTTGATATTCAACTCACCTCGGCCGAGGCATGGGATCGCGTACGCCGTCGTCTTCGTGCTGAGCTTGGTGAAGATGTTTTTTCAAGCTGGTTCGGTCGTCTTGAGCTCGTCGAAATTTCAGGCTCAATGGTTTTTCTTTCGGTGCCAACGCGCTTTCTGAAAAGCTGGATTCAATCACATTATATTGATCGCCTGCGTGCATTGCTGGTCGAAGAGTTCAAGGATGTATCCGATCTTTCGCTTTCGGTAAGAGGCGCATTAGGCAAGCCTGCCCAACGCCCTTCGGTTGCCCATACAACCGAACAGACGCAGACCGAGCGAAGCTTCCCAGAGCGCAATAAAGTCGACACCATCGCTCTTGCTGAAGGCAAGCCTGCTTCGGAAAACGATGCGCTAACGGGTGCACCGTTAGACCGTCGCCTAACCTTCACTAATTTTCTCGTTGGCAAATCCAACGCATTGGCCAATGCCGCGGCTGAGCATATTGTGCAAAACACCGCTGGCGAAGCGCCTCTCTACAACCCGCTTTATGTGCATGCTGGCGTAGGGCTCGGCAAAACGCATTTGCTCCACGCGATTGCGCATGAAACAACCGCACAAGGCCGTCGCGTGATTTATCTCACCGCGGACCGATTTATGTATGGTTTCGTATCGGCGCTGAAAGCGCAGACGGCACTCAATTTCAAAGAGCGCCTTCGCGGTATCGATCTCCTCGTGATTGACGATGTGCAATTCCTGCAAGGCAAATCGATCCAGCAAGAATTCTGTCACACGCTAAACGCATTGATCGATTCCGGTCGCCAGATCGTTATCGCTGCCGATCGTCCGCCGACGGATCTCGAAAGCTTGGACGAGCGCGTCAAGTCGCGATTGGCCGGTGGTTTGGTCGTTGAAATGGGGCCCCTCGATGAAGGGCTTCGAGTCAAGATTATCGAAGCTCGGATCGCTAGCGCGCGGCAACATCAGCCAGGCTTTGATGTCAGCCCGTCCGTTATCAGCTATGTGGCGAAGACGATTGTTTCAAACGGTCGCGATTTGGACGGCGCGGTTAACCGCTTGCTGGCTCATTCGACGCTGACCGGCGGTACGATGACGGTTGAGGCTGCCGAAATCGCCATCCGTGATCTGGTTCGCACCCGCGAGCCTCGCAAGGTCAAAATTGAAGATATCCAGAAGTTGGTGGCGACGCATTTCAATGTGAGCCGCGCGGATATCCTCTCCTCCCGCCGCTCGGCCAGCGTGGTCAAGCCACGGCAGATCGCGATGTATCTTGCAAAAGTTCTCACGCTTCGCTCGTTGCCGGAAATCGGCCGTCGCTTTGGTGGTCGCGATCACACGACCGTGCTTCATGCCGTCCGCAAGATTGAGGGCGCGGTGAATGCCGATGTGATGCTCAAGGACGATGTGGAACTTCTGAAGCGGATGCTGCAGGACTAATTTCCGTCGATTTCTGTGGAAGGCGGCTTTCAAATCCCCGCTCAGCACGACTAGGGCTTGCCTATCGAGGGCTCCCTTGTCAAAATTTCCGACCCTGTACGTGTGGATTCGATAAATCCAAATGCGCGTGCGTCATACGATTTAAGCAAGGTTGGCGATGAAGGTCACTGTTGAGAGAGCAGCCCTGTTGCGTTCTTTGGGTCATGTCCACCGCGTGGTGGAGCGTCGGAATACGATTCCGATCTTGTCCAATATTCTCATTCGCGCGGAAGAGTCATCGGTGCGCCTTAAGGCAACCGATCTGGACCTCGAAGTGACGGAGCGTTTTGCTGCTGATGTTGAGCAGGCAGGGGCAACGACCATTCCGGCCTATATGCTGTACGATATTATTCGTAAGCTGCCCGATGGCGCCCAAGTATCGCTTGAAATGACGGGCGATACCAACACCATGGTCATTCGCTCCGGACGTTCGCGCTTTACGCTGCAGACCTTGCCCGATAGCGATTTCCCCGATCTCGCTGCAGGCGATATCGGTCATCAGTTCAGCCTGCCATCGGCCGAGTTACGGCGCTTGATTGAAAAGACCCAGTTCGCCATCTCAACGGAAGAAACGCGCTATTATCTCAATGGCATCTATCTGCACACGATTGATGTGTTGGGACATACGATGTTGCGCGCCGTTGCCACCGATGGTCATCGTTTGGCCCGCGTGGAAACGGATGCACCGGAAGGCTCATCGGGCATGCCGGGTGTGATCGTGCCCCGTAAAGCCGTTAGCGAAATTCTGAAGCTTGTTGAAAGCGGTTCCGACAATGTGACGATCGAACTTTCTTCAACGAAGATTCGCCTCACCTTTGGCGAAGTCGTTCTGACCTCGAAACTGATCGATGGCACGTTCCCTGATTATCAACGCGTCATTCCGATGGCGAATGATAAGCTGCTGACCGTTGATAAAGCGGAATTCACGTCCGCCGTTGATCGTGTATCGACGATTTCTTCCGAGCGCAGCCGTGCGGTTAAAATGACTTTGGACGATCATAAATTGACACTCTCGGTTGTTAATCCGGACTCTGGATCTGCAACCGAAGAGATCGAGGTTGATTATGATCAAGGCGCGTTGGAAATCGGCTTCAATGCCCGCTATCTTCTCGATATCTGTGCCGAGCTCGATAGCGATACGGCCTTCTTGAAGCTGGCTGATTCAGGCTCGCCAACCTTGGTGCAAGATCGGGAAGGCGCAAGCGCGTTGTATGTCCTAATGCCGATGCGCGTTTGACGAACCCGCATCTTACCCGACTGATCCTTCAGGATTTTCGGTCTTATCCGACACTTGATCTTCATCTTGCCGGTCGCATGATTGCCTTCACAGGCGAGAATGGTGCCGGCAAAACCAATTTACTAGAAGCCATTTCGCTTTTTTCATCCGGACGCGGTTTACGTCGCGCCGAACTCGCGGACATGGTGCGAGAGCAGGGAACGGGTTCGTTCGCCGTTGCTGCAGAAGTCTCCGGCCCCTTCGATACCGTAAAGCTTGGGACGGGATTGGAACCCGCCGGACCCGATGGGCAAGGCCCGCGGAAATACCGGATCAATGGCGAAACAGCGTCGTCCGCCGCAGCCTTTAATGACTATCTGCGATTGGTGTGGCTAACGCCCGCTTTTGATGGCCTCTTCACGGGATCAGCCGGGGATCGCCGCCGCTTTCTGGATCGTCTGGTTCTGGCCATTGATCCAAGCCACGGTTCACGGGTGAGCGCCCTTGAGCGCGCCCTTCGCTCCCGCAATCGCATTTTGGAAGACAATAGCAGCGATGCAACATGGCTAAGCGCGGTTGAACGCGAAGTTGCCGAGACGGGCGTGGCCGTTGCCGCGGCACGACGGGAAACCGTTGGTCAGCTAGCAGGCCTCATTGCCAAAGAACGCGATGACACGTCGCCTTTTCCTTGGGCTGAACTTCAATTGGAAGGCACGATCGAAGCGGCATTGGCCGATCATGCGGCGGTTGATGTTGAAGACATGTTTCGTAAATTGCTTCAGGCCAATCGCGCGCGCGACCGTGCAGCGGGTCGCGCAACGATTGGACCGCAAACTTCCGATTTGCTGGTTCGCCACGGGCCTAAAGATGTCGTCGCTGATCGTGCATCGACCGGCGAACAAAAAGCACTCTTGATCGGCATTATTATCGCCCATGCACGCCTTGTTGCAGCGACAAGCGGTATGGCGCCGATTGTCTTGCTTGATGAAGTTGCAGCCCATCTCGATCCACGTCGGCGCCTCGCATTGTTCAACACATTATATGCGTTAGGTGCGCAAGTGTTCATGACGGGTGCCGATCATACGCTATTCACCGACCTGCCCGCTGATGCCGAACAATTTCTGGTGACGCCAGGGCGGGTAGATCCCCTCCGCTAAGCTTGTGCGGTGACGGAGCCTTCATTCGATTGAACCAAATTAAACGTCGGACATGCTTGTTCCGGAATCCTAAACCGAAGTATGCAAGAGAAGCGTTTTGCAGTTTCACAACGAGAAACCCAATCAAAGATCGTGATTTAAGCCGACCATGCCCGTTTCAGGACTAGTGCTTTTTGCCCTCACCTATTTTGTTGCCGTTGCCACACCCGGGCCCGGCATTGCGGCTGTTTTAGCCCGAGCGCTTGGCAAAGGGTTAAAAGGCATGCCCGCTTTTATCGCGGGCTTCGTGCTTGGTGATCTAACGCTATATGCGGCCGCCGCTGCTGGCTTTGCGGCGCTGGCTGGTGCCTATGCCCCGATCTTTTTGGCCATCAAATGGGGCGGTGCAGCCTATCTCATGTGGCTATCCTATCAGCTCTGGACGGCTCCTGTTGAGCCAGCATCGGAAACATGGTCGGAACAGGGGTCGGATGCACCGTTTTCTTTGTTTTTGACAACTTACTCGCTCACGCTTGGCAACCCCAAGCCAATCCTCTTTTTCGTGGCGCTTTTGCCTTCGATTATTGATCTCGAGAATTTGACGCTCGCAGATTTTTTAACCGTTGCCTTGCTGATCGCGGTGATCATTGCGGCCACGTTGGCCGCCTATGCAACGGCTGCCGCAAAAGCGCGGCAATTGTTTTCGAGCGGTGCTGCACGTCGACGGATCAACCGCATCACGGGAAGTATCTTGGCCTTTGCGGCCGTTCTGATCGCTTTGGGCTGATCGATCCGGCTTGATCGATGCCATCAGAATAAGGGTGGTACAGCTACCCCGGCTCGAACGGGGGACCTCTAGATCCACAATCTAGCGCTCTAACCAACTGAGCTATAGCTGCATAAGTGAAAAGCGGGCGGACCCTACGCCGGCCCGCCCGCTTTTTCAAGACCTTTAACCGCAGAGATTAACGACTTTGCCGTGTGGTCTCAACCGCATGATCAATAGCCTTGCGAACAGGCTCCGTTGCTTTAGCCGCAATGGCTTGGGCCAACGAAGACATTTCCTTGGCTTCGCCTAAGGTTCTTTGAACGCCAAGGCGCAATTCTGTCGATTGTAAATCAATCAAATCCGACAAAGTGTGAGCTTTCGTCACAGCGCGGAAATAATTGAAGGCCGCATGGGTTTGCGCCTCGACAGCCTCGGCCATGCGAAGCTGCAGCTCTTTAAGCCCCGACTGAACGACCGCGCTGCTGGCCTCAAAGCCTTGGGCAAGCTGGTGGGTCGCTTCTTGAGACTTAGCAAACGCTGTCCGTGCCTGTGCGAGCGATTGCTCGGCCACGCCACGGATTGCGTCGACCGGTGGAACGGCGAGCTTTGGTGACGAAGACGAAACCTTGGCAGGCTTTTCGGCCTTTGGTGCAACCTTGGCCTTCGCTATTTTGCTCGAAGCCGATTTTGATACCGGCTTGGAAACCGCCTTCTTTGGCTGGGATGCAACCGCCTCAACGATCAACCCATTGCTCAAAGGCGCGGGAGTTGACGGCTTTTGAGCGGCTACAGGCTCGGCCGTTAGCACGATAGCTTTTGAAGGGGCTTTCGCTTCCTTCGCGGACTTTGCAGGCGTTACGCTTGATATACTTGGAACTCCAACATCGGATGCCATTTGCCCCTCCTATTGGTGATGAAAAATCTAGCTTGGTCTTATTTAGGCTTTACGGTGGAAGCCGCTTTGCGAATTTCGGCAGCAGCACCCTCAACCGTTGCTTGCGCGGTTTCGGCAACCTTTTTGGCCGACGCCTGAACCGTTGAGCCAAATTCGGTCATTTGAGCCTGCAAGGACGAAACCTGCGTTTTTACAAATTCGGTCTGGATATGGACGACTTCCTGCACGTCCTTGGCATGTAGGAGGCGTTGGGCCAGATCAAATGCTGCCGTCACATTCTGCTCGGCATAGCCCATAGCGCGCTTGGCCAAGTCACGCGACTGGTGCTGCGCTGTGGTTGCCTGGGTGTCGGCGGCGGCTACCGCCTTGTTGGCCGCGCCGATGAAGCCGTCAAACGCCGTCTTGGCCTGTTCGACGCTTTTTTCAGCCAAATCGCGCATTTCTGCCGGAATTTCGTAACCTGATGGTGACTTTGCCATGATGCAGTCCTTTTTGAAGGTGATAGGGCGACAGGCCCTTTATCCGTGATACTGCAGTGCAATATAATGCTGCACTGCACAATCGTCAATGGTGTGGTCCCGTTAACGGTGTTTGATGGTTGTTCGACCTTCGGGTGAGATTCGATTCGACGTGGTGGTGACCAAACGATAAATATTTATCCGATCTTTTTATGAAATTTGTGAGAAGCCAAAAGGTTCCCTATCGAATGAGCGACGGCAGAAGCTCCCATCCTGGTCGATCCAGCGCCAATTCGGCATCGCCTAAGGGGCGGGTCCGGTTTGTCTGGCAGACCGATTCTGCCGGCCAGTTCCATTTCCCCGATGTGCACGAAGCCATTACCGGGCTCTATCGGACGCTTTCGGGCAAGGTTTGGCCTCAAAATGATGGCGTCGGCGAGGCGCTTCAATCGCACGAAACCTTTGTCGGCCTTGAAACGAAACTCTCCCTGGATGGCATCGCATCGGCCGATATTGTGGTGTCGGGAACACCGCTTTTCGATGCCGATCATCGGTTTAACGGCTATCGCGGCTTTGGATTTATCAAGGCTTTGGCAAATGTTGCGGCAAAATCCGCGCCGGAACCGATAGCAGAGCCCGCTCCGGCAAAGCCCGTCGACGCGCCTTGGTCCACCTCGAATGGTCTGAGCGAGAGCGAGCGGAACGCGTTCCGGGAAATCGCACGGGCCTTGGGTGCCCGCCAGCCGGAGCTTGAGCACGAGACCCCGACGGTCGCGGAAATGCCTCGCCTACCAAGCGTCGATAAGGTGGAGCCCTTACCAGAACACGCAGGGGGTTCGGATCGGCTCATGGAGGTGGTCAACCGCCTCCCGATTGGCATTCTCATCAGCCGCGGGGGTGTTCCTATTCTCATGAACCAGCCGCTGCTTGATTGGCTTGGCTATGAAAGCGCGGACGCGTTTTTCGAAATCGGTGGCATTGATACGATGTTTGGCGGACGCGATCCATCGCGCCGCGCCGTTGAAGACGATGGTGCCATGCTCTTGCGCCGGCGCGATGGCGATATGGTCGCTTTGGGCGTCAAGCTACAAACCGTGCAATGGGATGATTTACCCGCCAGCATGATGATTTTTGAGAAGGTCACATCGCCCAAGGATGAATTCATCCCGTTTGACGATGAAACGGTGAGCGCGGGAACGGGCGTTTCCGCCAGCGAACTATCCGCTATTCTAGACACCGCCACCGACGGGGTGGTTGTGCTCGACAATAATGGACGGGTTCTCTCGATGAACCGTTCGGCCGAAGCCTTGTTCGGCATCGATACGGCGGAGATTTCCGGCGAGCATTTCACCACGCTGCTGTCTGAGAACAGCCGCAACCGGGCCTTGGATTATCTTGAGGGCCTCAAAGACAATGGCGTTGCCAGCGTGCTGAATGACGGCCGCGAAGTGACCGGCCAGACGCAGGATGGCGGAAACATTCCGCTTTTCATGACGATGGGCCGAATTGGCACCTCGTCCGACCCTAAATTCTGCGCCGTGCTGCGCGACATAACTGCCTTTAAGCGGGCCGAGCGCGACTTTATCGAAGCGCGCCGTGCAGCCGAAACCGCAAGCGCCCGGAAATCGGATTTTCTCGCGCGGATTAGCCATGAAATCCGCACGCCCCTATCGGCAATTATCGGCTTTGCCGAGATTATGCACGATGAGCGGTTCGGCGTTTTGGGCAACACGAAATATCGCGATTATGTCCACGATATCCTCAAATCCGGCGCGCATGTGCTCGATCTTGTGAATGATCTGCTTGATTTGTCGAAGATTGAGGCAGGGCGCGCGGATCTCACTTTCGTTGAAGTGGACGTGAATACCTTACTGCTTGAAGCTGCCAATACGGTTCAAGAATCGGCCAACAAAGCGCGGGTGATTTTACGGACGAGCTTGGCATCGCATATGCCCGCTATCGTCGCTGATGAGCGGTCGCTAACGCAAATCATGCTGAACATTCTTTCCAATGCCATCAAATTTACGCCCGCAGGCGGCCAGGTGATTGTCTCGACCACGCGTTCTCCCGATGGCGAAGTGATTATCCGCGTCAAAGATACGGGCGTCGGCATGTCGGAAACCGATATTGCAACCGCTTTGGAGCCGTTTCGGCAGGTGACGACGACCCGCCGTGCGGGTGGCACCGGGCTTGGTTTGCCGCTCACAAAGGCGCTGATTGAAGCCAACCGCGCCTCCATGGCGATACGAAGCGCGCGCCATTCGGGAACCGTGGTCGAAATTACCTTTCCGCCCACCCGCGTTTTGGCCGACCGCTAATCTGCCGCACACTACGCTCTTGCAAAATGTCAGGAAAACTCTGACATGGTAGCCATGTCTCACCCTGCGGGAGTAATCCGATGAGCATTCAATTTCCAATGCCGGACGAAGCCATTCTGGCACGCCGCGATGCGATCATCGCTGGCCTTGCCCCGCTTGTGCCCGAATCCTCGCTGATCACAACAGAAGACGAGCGGCGCGCGTTTGAAACCGATGCGCTCACCGCCTATCGCCGGATGCCGCTCGCCGTCGTGCTTCCAACGACAACGGAAGAAGTCGCCGCTGTGCTGAAGTTTTGTAACGAGCAGGGCGTGAAAGTGATCCCACGCGGCGCTGGCACTTCGCTCGCCGGTGGCGCTATTCCGCAAGAAGATGCCATCGTTGTCGGCGTTGGCAAAATGAACCGCGTGCTCGACATCAATTTTGGTGACCGCACCATGCGCGTGCAATCGGGCATCACCAATCTCGCGATTTCGGGTGAGGTAGCACATAAGGGTTTCTTCTATGCGCCCGATCCCTCTTCGCAATTGGCGTGCACGATTGCGGGCAATATCGCGATGAATTCTGGTGGCGCGCATTGCTTGCGCTATGGTGTCACCACCAATAATATTTTGGGCGTCCGCATGGTGCTGATCGATGGCACGATTGTCGATATCGGCTCGGATGCGATGGATGCAGCAGGGCTTGATCTGCTCGGCCTCGTGATCGGCTCGGAAGGCCAGCTTGGCGTTGTCACCGAAGCGACCGTTCGCATTTTGCCTTTGGCTGAGGGCGCGCGTCCGGTGTTGTTTGGCTTTGATTCAAGCGAAGCTGCAGGCCGTGCGGTGGCCGCGATTATTGGCGCCGGCATTATTCCCGTTGCGATGGAATTTATGGACAAGCCCGCGATTGAGATCTGCGAGGCCTTTGCCCATGCAGGTTATCCGTTAGACGCCGAAGCCCTTTTGATTATCGAAGTTGAAGGCTCTGATGTCGAGATGGATGCGACGCTCGAAAAGATCGTGAAAATCGCCAAAGAGCACGGTGTGCAAACGGTGAAAGAATCAAAATCAGCGATGGAAACGGCTGCTATTTGGAAAGGCCGAAAATCGGCCTTCGGTGCAACGGGACGCATTGCCGATTATTTCTGCATGGATGGCACAATCCCAACGGGTCAATTGCCCTTGGTGCTGCGCCGCATTGATGAAATTGTGAAAAGCTATGGCTTGCGCGTCGCCAATGTGTTCCACGCGGGCGATGGTAATTTGCATCCGCTCATCCTCTATAATTGCAACGATGAGGAAGAAGCGCACAAAGCAGAAGAAGCGGGCAATGATATTCTCAAACTCTGCGTTGAAGTCGGTGGTTGCTTAACCGGCGAGCATGGCGTGGGCATTGAAAAGCGCGATCTGATGCGCAAGCAATTCACGGAGATAGATTTGAACCAGCAAATGCGCGTGCGTGCGGTTTTTGATCCGGCGTGGTTGCTTAATCCTGCAAAAGTATTCCCGCTCGACGGAAGGCCTTCGGTATGAGCGACGCAACCTCTCTTTTTGCCGAAGATGAAATTATAGCCCGCGTCCGACAAGCCCATGCGGCCAAGACGCCGATCATCATCGAAGGCGGCGGTACCAAAGCTGTTTTTGGCCGACCCGTGCAAGCAGCTACATCGATTTCGACGCGCGCGCTAAATGGTGTGACGCTGTACGAGCCATCGGAAATGGTCATCTCGGCATTGGCAGGCACACCGCTGAAAGAAGTGGAACGTCGACTGGCTGAAAAAGGCCAAATGCTTCCCTTTGAACCTGCGGATTATCGTACACTACTCGGCACCCAAGGCGAGCCAACCATGGGCGGGCTAACCGCCACCAATCTCTCAGGTCCGCGCCGCGTTGTAGCAGGTGCCTGCCGCGATAGTTTGATCGGTGTTCGCTTCATCAATGGCAAAGGCGAAATGGTGAAATCGGGTGGCCGTGTGATGAAGAATGTCACGGGTCTTGATCTCGTCAAATTGCTCTGCGGTTCGCATGGGACATTGGGGCTATTAACCGAAGTGACATTCAAAGTTCTGCCACGGCCTGAAACCACTGTGACACTCGCCCTGCACGGGCTTGATGATGCGCGTGCCATTGAAGCCATGTCGATGGCGTTGGGATCACCTTTCGATATCACCGCCGCCGCGCATCTACCCAATGGCGTCGAGCGGGTGTCGGCAACGATATTGCGCCTTGAAGGATTTATTCCTTCTGTTGATTATCGCTTCAATCGGTTGAAAGATCTTTTGAAGGGATTTGGCACCTGCGATCGTTTGGAAAATGACGCATCGACCTCGCTTTGGAAAAAGGTGCGGGATGTGACTTGGCTTGCCGAGCCACGCGATCACGCCGTTTGGAAAATTTCAATCGCCGCATCAAAGGCACCGGCATTGCTCGCGAAGCTGAAATCGTCACTGGTTTTCCGTCATCTACTCGATTGGGGCGGTGGCCTTCTCTGGTTACAAACATCGGCCACGAACGATGCTGGTGCTGCTGCCCTTCGCGCAGCCTTATCGGGCACAGGCGGACATGCAACCCTCATTCGCGGACCGGAAAATCTTCGTGCGAGTATTGATGTGTTTGAACCGTTGAGCCCTGCATTGCAGACGCTCTCAAGCAACATCAAAGCAAGCTTTGATCCTGAACGCATTCTCAATCCGGGCCGCATGGCGGCAAGTCTATAGGCGTTATCCATGCAAACCAGTTTTCTGCCCGAAGCGCTTCAACAACCCGCGATGCAGGCCTCGGAGAAAATTCTCCGCACTTGCGTGCATTGCGGTTTTTGCACGGCGACCTGCCCGACCTATCTTTTGCTTGGCGACGAGCTCGATAGTCCGCGTGGCCGCATTTACATGATCAAGGACATGTTAGAGCGCGGCAAACCGGCTTCCTCTGATGTCGTTAAACATGTCGACCGTTGCCTGTCTTGTCTGTCGTGCATGACGACATGTCCGTCGGGCGTGCATTACATGCATCTTGTCGATCATGCGCGAGCGCATATTGAAGCGACCTATGAGCGTCCTTTTGCCGATCGCGCGATCAGAGCAGTGCTCGCGGCCATCTTGCCTTATCCGAATCGTTTTCGCGTGGCCTTAACGTTAGCGGCATTGGGAAAGCCTTTCGCCCCGTTGATCCGTTGGCTGCCGGGCATAGGTTCCAGACTTTCGGCCATGCTGGCTTTAGCCCCCTGGTTTTTACCGGGCAAATCGCCTTATGAAGCGCCGCAATCCATCGCTCCGCAAAGCGAAAAGCGTGGTCGTGTTGCGATCTTAACCGGATGTGCTCAACCGGTGTTAAACCCCGATATCAACGAAGCCGCCATCCGTCTTCTCACCCGCATGGGTCTTGAAGTTGTGATCCCCAAAAATCAAGGCTGCTGCGGTGCGCTGGTTCACCATATGGGCAAGGACGATGCGAGCCATGCCTTTGCCAAACAAATGATCAACGCATGGATGGCCGAGATCGATGGCGAAGGTTTGGATGCAATTGTTATTACGGCATCGGGTTGCGGTACCACGATTAAAGATTACGGCCATATGTTCCGCAATGATCCGGAATGGGCGGAGAAAGCGGCGAAGGTTTCAAGCGTCGCGAAAGACATAACCGAAGTGCTGACCCGTTTTACATTACCTGAACCTACCATTCAAACGGGACAAACGATTGCCTATCACTCTGCCTGCTCAATGCAGCATGGCCAGCAATTGCGCGACGAACCAAAAAAGCTTCTCAAAGCTGCTGGCTTTAACGTGAAGGATGTTCCTGAAGGCCATATTTGCTGCGGCTCGGCTGGGACCTATAACATGCTGCAACCGGAAATTTCCGGTCAATTGCGCGAACGAAAAGTCAGCAATATCGAAAAGCTTAATCCCGACATCATCGCCACCGGCAATCTTGGTTGCATGAGCCAGATCGGTAAAGGATTAGCGGATCGCGGCAAGGCCGTTCCTGTCGTGCATACGGTGGAGCTGATCGACTGGGCAACCGGTGGCCCCAAGCCGCGCGGCATCGCGTGACGATTGTGTCTTTGAAAAACTCTCTCTGTTATTTCGTCCTTGCGAGCGAACGCGAAGCAACCCAGATGATGATGCAAAATAGGGCGCTACGAATCCGTGGCACGTTAGAAAATTCTGTGAGCTGGATTGCTTCACTCTTCGCTCGCAAGGACGAACTTTCTTCATCCGTGCGCATTGTATCTCATTAAAATATGATCACTTTCGATACGCCGCTTCCTATTGATGAAGCCCTCCCCGAGCTTCTCTCCGCTTTAAGGACGCACACCAAAGCTGTCCTCGTGGCACCGCCCGGCGCGGGTAAGACGACGCGGGTTCCTTTGGCGCTGATGGATGAGGCATGGACCAAGGGCGGTAAAATTTTAGTGCTCGAACCCCGCCGTTTGGCCGCGCGGGGTGCGTCTGCCCGCATGGCGGCAACGCTTGGAGAAGAGGTTGGAAAGCGCGTTGGTTTGCGTGTTCGCATGGGCTCGAAAATATCCAAAGAAACGCGCATTGAGGTGATTACCGAAGGCGTGTTCACCCGCATGATTTTGGATGATCCCGAGTTGAAGGGCGTGGCGGCTGTGCTGTTCGACGAATTCCACGAACGCTCGCTGGATGCCGATTTGGGTTTGGCCCTTGTGCTTGATGCGCAAAGCGCGTTGCGGGATGATTTACGCGTTCTTGTGATGTCCGCCACGCTGGATGGCGCGCGCGTGGCAAGCCTACTGCAAGAGGCCCCCGTGATCACCAGTGAAGGCCGCGCCTTTCCGGTTGAGACGCGCTATGTCGGCCGCGAGCCGAACCGCCGCATCGATGACGACATTGTCGATACCATTCTCAAGGCCATCCACGCGGATAAGGGTTCGATGCTCGTCTTTCTCCCAGGACAAGGCGAAATCCGTCGCGTCGAACGTTTGCTGACGGAGCGGGTAAAGGACCCGACCGTCGATATCGCGCCACTCTATGGGGCCATGGACCAACGCGCGCAGGATATGGCGGTGCAACCCACCGCATCGGGCCGCCGCAAAATCGTATTGGCCACATCGATTGCCGAAACCTCCCTCACCATTGAAGGTGTTCGCATCGTCATTGATTCAGGCCAATCGCGGGTGCCCCGTTATGAGCCGGGGATCGGGCTCACGCGGCTTGAAACCGTTCGTGTGTCACGCGCCTCGGCCGATCAGCGCCGTGGCCGTGCGGGCCGCACAGAGCCCGGCATTGCCTATCGGCTTTGGGATGAGGCTGCCAACGGCGCGCTGGAGCCGTTCTCCAAGCCTGAGATCCTCTCGGCTGATCTGTCGGGCCTCGTGCTCGATTGCGCCGTCTGGGGCGTGACCGACATGGCGCAATTGAGCTTTCTGGATCCGCCACCAGCGCCCGCGCTTAACGAGGCTGTCCGCCACCTTCAAGCGATCGGGGGGTTGGATGAGGCTGGCCGGATGACCGAGGACGGAAGGGCCATCCGCGCGCTGCCTTTGCCGCCGCGCCTCTCGCGCATGATCATCGAGGCCGGACGGCGCGGCGAAGCGCAGCTTGCCGCCGATATTGCAGCCCTTCTAACCGAACGGGGGCTGGGCGGGCTTTCCGTCAATCTGGAACACCAGCTGGACCAGTTCCGTCGCGATCGCTCGCCGCGGGCGGACGAAATGCGGCGGCTGGCCAAAGGCTGGGCCGCCTCCGTTTCCAACACCGCCACGCGGGCTGAACTCTCGCCCGGTGGCGTTTTGGCGCTGGCCTATCCAGACCGGGTTGCCAAAGCGCGCGGTGCAACGGGAGCCTTCGTGATGGCCAATGGGCGGGCGGCCTCCGTGGAAGCGCATGACAGCCTCTCCCGCGAAGCCTATCTCGCGATTGCCGAAGTCACCGGGCAGGCGGCATCCGCCCGTATTCTTTTAGCCGCGCCTTTGAGCTTGGCCGATCTTGAAGCGGAATTTGCCGATGCCATCCAGGAAGCCGATGAGTTGGGCTTTGACAAAACTGCCGCAGCGCTTCGAGCGCGGCGGGTGAAGCGCTTGGGTGCCTTGGTTTTAAGCGAGCAGGTGCGCCCGGTTCCAGCAACCGACGAGGCCGCAAGCGCCTTGGCCAAGGGCATTGCGAGCCTTGGTGTCGCCCGCTGGCCGCTAACCGCTTCCGCGCGGCAATGGCTCGACCGGATCCGGTTCCTGCATCGCGCGGATCCCTTGTGGCCTGACCTATCCGATGAAGCGCTTGAGACGGGTGCTGCCGAATGGCTGGCCCCCTATCTCACAGGCAAGACTAGCCTTGCTGATCTGGGCGCTGATCGCTTTCGCGAGGCTTTGGAATCGCTGCTTGATTGGCAAAGCGCCAAGCGGCTGGAGGAAGAAGCGCCGACGCATTTTCTGGCGCCCACCGGCAACCGGCATCCGATTGACTATGACGTGGTTGAGGGTCCTGTGCTCACCATCCGCGTCCAAGAATTGTTCGGGCTCAAAGAACACCCCTCTGTGGCGCGGGGCAAGCTGCCTCTGGTGCTCCATTTGACGTCGCCGGCCCATCGTCCGATCCAGATTACAAAAGACTTGCCCGGATTTTGGCGGGGGTCTTGGGCTGCGGTGAAATCGGAAATGAAGGGCCGCTACCCCAAACACCCTTGGCCCGACGATCCTGCCAATGCGATGCCAACAGCTCGGGCTAAGCCGCGCGGAACCTGAGTTTTGCTAGAAATGGCTGGGGCGGGAGGATTCGAACCTCCGCATGGTGGAATCAAAATCCACTGCCTTACCGCTTGGCGACGCCCCATCGCGATTCGCTTGCCCGTATGAGCAGCAGGCGATCCTTAATTCGGCTATCGCGCAGACGCAAGCCAGCAAGGCCGCTAAACTTCCAATCGGGAGACATATTTGGCCAGATTTACGCTTGCAGGGTTAAAACTGCGTCATTATATAGCGCCGCATTCAGGATCATCGGAGCGTAGCGCAGCCTGGTAGCGCACCTCGTTCGGGACGAGGGGGTCGAAGGTTCAAATCCTTTCGCTCCGACCAGCCTTCGCCACTATGGGCTTCGGCTCGGAAGGCCAAAGCCTCTTATTCGTCGGTTAAATGCTGCGAGACGAGATCATCGACCACATCCGGATCCAGCGGATTGTCGAATAACAACTCATACCCCTCGGACGTCGTCCCTAAAATCATCGCGGGGTAATCGACACCCAAAATCCGAAGCCGTACCGAGTCGCCTTTACGCCGCAAGATGTAGCGTGTCGCCTCGCGAAACAAAGCGCGATCCAAGACAAGCCAGCGAACAACGCCATCAAGCACAACATCATGCTCATCGAGTCCGAGCTCGGCGATGATGCAGCAGGGACGCTTTGCTATATTTTTCGGGGATGACCCCGTTGGACGGTCCAGCATGTTTGGCTCCTATCAGTCAAAAGATCGGCACTTCGGAAGATTACGATGCTGACCGGATGTTTTTGGATTTTTTTCTGAACCGATCCAGGACCGCTTCAACGACGATTTTATTGAGTTCGAAGGAATCGGCGATGGCATCTTCGGTCGTATTGGTTTTTGTAGCCGCATCCACCTCGTCGCGAATCTGTCGAGACCGATCGCTCAAGACGCCTTCGAGCACTTTGGCGATTTCGGCCAAGCCGCTCGCCACGCCTTGCTCGATATTTTTGCCGAAGGCGCGCATTTCTTCTGCCGGTGTTGTCGCCGCATCAACGGCCAGTAAACGATCGGCCAATTCGGCTTGGGTTTGACCCAACCGATCGAGCCCCGAGACAAGTCGGTTAAGCGATTCATCAAAGGAAGCCGCAACCGCGCCGAAGCCAGCGGCTAGGCGCTCATCAACGGATGCTGCCAATTGATCCGATACGGTGCCAACATCCAATGGCCTAAGCGATGTGCGAATTAATTTTTCGACCTCGCTTTGATGCTCTGCATAGATCCGGCCGCGTTCATTGCCCGCGGCAGCAATCGTCGACAGTTCGAGCGCAATGGCTTCAAAGCCGCGGTTTTGCTGCAATTCGAGCACATGTCCCAAGCGCTCGGTGCCGCGAACCTGTTCCGCTACATTTTGAACGGCATCAAACAGATCGATACGACTATTCTCAATCACTTGCGATACGCGGCCTATGCCTTCCGCCAATCGATTTGAAGCGGCACGGTCGCGCAAAATTGCCTCCTCGCGCATGCCATCCAGCGCATCGCCGATCATATCGACACGTTTTAATTGCGTAATGGTTTGCCCTTGGCGAATGGAAAGGTTTTCAACCTGCTCAACCAGTTTGGCCAACACTTCGGTTTGCGTTTCTTGACGCTCGCCCAACCGCTTCATGACTTCGGCGCTTCGGGTAATGAGACCCTGTGTGGTTCTAAAGGCTCCCAGTAGCGAACCGGCAATAGCAACCGTGGTGCCATCAACGCTTGCAGCGCCCGTTGCACTACCCGTGCCCTGTGCTTCTAAATTGCTGATGCGCGAAAGCCATGTTTCAAATTCGCGCTTGATGGAGTTGGCCGCCGTTGTACCAAAACGGGCGATCAGACCGAGGCTGAGCGATCCGAACAAACCAAAAAGCGAGGCCGAAAAGCCCGTCGCCATACCGGTCAAAGGGGCTTGAAGATCACGCAACACATTTTTAACTGCATCTTCGGAACCCGTACCCGCCTCGTTCAATCCGCCAATAATTCCGCCGACCGAAGCCACCATTTCCATAAGGCCGATAAAGGTCCCGATCAGACCCATCAAGATCAACGTTCCGGTTAGATAATTGACCAGCGATTTCTCATTCTTGATCCCCTCGCTGATCGTGGCAATCAATGTATTGCGCTGGGTAAGTGAAGCCCGCAAGGCGCGGGTCTTCAGCATCTCGCCCATCACATCTTCATAAACAGGCCCAAGAATCGCCGGCAGGCTGAACACTTTAGCTGGTTCCGCGGCGCGCATAAGCCGCAGTACGCCGCCATGATCCCCAGACCGTTCCATTTCATCGAAATCGGCCCAAGTTTCTTTCATCGCTTGTAAGGCATGATATTCACCAAACAGATGGAAATTGGATATCAGCGCTTTGGCCGTGCCAAACGCAAACACGCTAATGATGGCCAAGTTCAACGCGGGCTGTGCCCGGATGCCATTAAGAGCAAATTCGGATTGCCAAAAAACCAAAGCCAGAATCGCAGAAATAACCACGCATGATTTGATAAGTTCGATTTGGATTGTTTTTAAGGAATTCGCATCGCGTGTCATGTGGGATGGTTTCATAGCGCAATAAATCCGTTACAATTAAAGGGCAAAAAGCTCAACAGTGTCCGATAAATCTTGATTGGTGATGTCTTCAATGCCGACCCGGATCTGATCAGCCGGAAAGCCGGCATCAACCAAAAACTGGCGCAACCCCATCGCACGGTAATAGCTATAACGACGCGCTTCCGTGACATTGCCGTTTTGCACATTGGCAAATGCGCGCACTTGAAGCGTGCGATCGGCCAATTCACTTTTCCTCGATGAGATAAGCTCGGAGAGTTTCGATGCACTCAATTCATCAACCCGAACCGCATGGGGCTGATATTCGATTGTGATCAACGCCTTGTTTGTTTTAACATCCGTCGCACCACCGAAGGGACGAATATCGGCCGGCCAGCGTGATACAATTCGTCTATTGTCAGGATTTTGCTGGGGAGTCGTAAAATAATAGCGCCCTGCTTCCGGATCAAGCTCAGCAGTTTGAGAGCTCCGTGGTGGATTATTTGCAGCAACGGTTGAATCCCCAATATTGTTGGCCGTACCAGCCGTTGCTGATCGACCATTGGAAATCAACGAATCATTCATGCCATGCGAGGCTACTTTTTGCCCGGCTTCGATCGAAAAGCTTTTGTCTTCTTGTATTCGGGCTAAGGCACTCGGCTCGGCAATCAACGTTTCTTGCTGGGGCTTTGTTTCCGGTACAGGCAAATTTGTATTGGGTGGATCGCTTTTGCGGGACAGTGCTTCTAAAATTTGGGCGGTGAGTTTGTCGATCGAGATTGGAGCGCCAGAACTATCGACTTTAGCTGCTTTGGCAATCGCCATGATCTGACTTTTTGAGGCGGTTTGCGATATGCTCACAACAACCAAGCTCAAAATCATCATCAAAAAGATAAGCATCATCGTCATCGTCGACAATGCGTCGACGAAGCCTGGCCAATAATTGATCTCTTCGCTCTCTGATGCGCCCGCCATACCCGAATCTGCACCCGCTAAAAATTACATCACAGCACTTTAAATGACGTAACGTCAATTTACAATGCGTTTAACGCTAAGCATCTGAGGGATTGGATTTACCCAGCTTTAAGATTTCGCAGCACCTGATCCTTCGGACCGTCGGCGACAATGCGCCCGTCCTGCATCAAAATAATGCGATCAACGAGATCCAGAAGCGCCGCGCGATGAGTCGCAACAATGAGAGTTTTCCCGTTGAGCCAAGGGGCTATGCCGTTAATGATCTGACGTTCAATCGTATTATCCATTGATGCGGTCGGTTCATCTAGAAGTAGCATTTTCGGGTCGCCTATCATTGCGCGTGCAAGACCGACCGCTTGTCGTTCTCCACCGGATAATCTTTCGCCTCTTGGCCCTACCCTGAAGCTAAACCCTTCTGCATTTTTTGCCGCAAAATGAGCAACACCGGATATAGCCAAAGCATGATCAACCAGACGTTGATCGGGTTGTTCGAGTCCAAAGAAAAGATTAGCTCGCAAGGTATCGTCGAACAGATTTGAATCTTGCCTCATATAGGCAATTTGGCGGCGTATATCCCTTGGTGAATATTGCCGGATATCACTGTCATCGAGTTGAATGGCACCTTCATCTGTATTGAGCAAGCGAACAATGAGGCGTAAGAGCGTACTCTTTCCCGAACCGACCCGCCCGATAATGCCAATGCGTTCGCCGGGCCGGATAGATAAATTAATATCCTGCAGGCTTGGAGATGGCGAGCCGGGATAGGTAAATCGCACATTGATGAAATCGAGCTTTCCGAGAATTTTTCTATTTCCGGAAAGGCCGCTATCCCCCGCGCGCTCAATTGGAGCATTGAGAACCATACGAATAGGCTCAAGGGTTTTACGGGCTTGAATCACCCTTTGAGATTGGCCCACAAATTGAGTGATGGGTCCGATAAGACGACCGACAAGCATCGTAGCTGCCGATAAGGCGCCGACGCTCATCGCGTTCTGGCTAATCTCGTAAACGCCCAAGACGAGAGTGGCGACGGTCATGGCCTGGCTGATCGACATCGTCCATTGTTGGGCAAAGGCATGCGCAAGGCGGGACATATGGCTGCCATAGGCCGTTGCATCGGCCAAGCGCTCCCATTTGTTGAGCAGCTTTGATTCAGCCGTTGTCGTCTTAACGGTCTCCAAACCTTCAATCGTCTCAATCACGGCATTCGACTGAAGCCGCATTAATACTAAAAATGGCGCCAACCGCGCGCGGCTTGCGACTTGGGCTATCGCAAAAACAGCTGCGACGATAAGCGCTCCAGCCAGAGGAACAAGCGCAACGGTCCCTGCGACCGTGGCAAGGATAATCGACGTAATAAAGATGAAGGGCACATCAACAAAAAGCGATAGAAAAGCCATCGGAATTAATTGGCTATAGCTTTCTAAATCTCGGATCGTTTGGGCCAAGGCACCGCCCGTTCGTGGCATGGCGCTCATTTGTCCATGAACCAATCGACGGTAGAACCGGATTTGAACAACATGGCTAATGTCAGCCGCGATTGAATCAATCAGTCGCACTTTAACGTGGCGAAGCGCGAGATCGGCCGCCAATGCGATGACAATTCCAATTGTTAGGGCCCATAGCGTTTCATAAGCAAGATGCGGGATGACACGGTCATAAACCGCCATTGAAAAGATGGGGACCAGAACCAGCAAGAAATTGCTCAATGCGCCCGCAACAGCAAGTTGCACGAGTGCGCCAGGTCGCTTGCGTACCATGGTTGAAACAAGAAATCCGATAACCGAGTGTACCGGACGATCATCCATCGTATCCGCATCATCATCGACACCCCCATGGGGAGATCGGGTGGCAAATTCATCAATCGGGCGGACCAAAAACAAAGAGCCGGAATAGGTGGATTCGAGATGTTTGCGATCAACCGGAAGATCCCGTTCCACCGTGCGGCAAAGAAAGGCCCAGCGGTTTATCTTTCGAACGAGGATCCGGCATTGCCCATCCCGATCAATGACCAGACATGGAAAATCCGTCTCGTGAAGTTGGGCGAGCCGACCATTGCGGGGAATGAGCTCCAATCCCAGCTCGGACGCATAGGCAATAGCCGTTTCAGGAGATAGCGCCTCCGTGCTCGTGTCGGGGCGGGTGAGATCAATCGGCTGGGAAAACCATTGCCCGGCCAGATAATCAAGCGCCCGCAGGATGGACATCTTACCGGGCGCTTCGTCGCTCTGCCGAGGCACCTCGGCGGAGGATGAAGCCGGATCGTCCAAGCTTTCAGCCTCTATCGTCGCTTCAGCGCCACTAAAAGGTCGTCCATCATCGGAGGGCGCGAGCCGGAGCATACGGGAGGGCGGCGGCGCAATCGTGATCACCGACGCACTCTCCTTGGGAGAATTGGCGCGATGGAGATCCTCAGTGGCGGGATCCTCAAGTGAAGGTGAACCGGACATAGTATGCCTTAATTCCGCAACGATAATACCTTAGAGGCAACTTACAATGTATAGTGACGTAGGGTAATATAGATAAATTATTAAATAAAATGAAAAATTATCGAATAAATTTAACGGTTTTCCGCATAATTGGTTCTATTTTATTAAATATGAAGCTTTAGTTTGAAAGTGTACGATAGGTTTTTGAACGCTATGGTTGAAATTTCCAACGATAAGACTTCCTCACCCCGCCCGGTAAAGGGTATGCCGGGGCCGATCCCCTATCCACGTCAATCGCATAAAATTATTCTCGGAGCCTCGCGAAGCTTTGTGGCACTAACAGCCATTTCGGTCATTGCCTTGCTCGTTTGGGCTTCAACGACAGAAATTGATCGCGTCATCCGCGGTTTCGGTAAAATCGTTCCTCAATCGCAAGTTCAAACCGTGCAACATTTCGAAGGCGGAATCTTAACGGAAATCCTTGTTCGGGAAGGCGATAATGTTACGCAGGGAGAGCCGCTTTTGCGGATCGACAATAGTTTTTCGCGCTCCGAATTGGCGCAGGCGACCATCGATATGAAAGCGAAACAGGCCCGCATGGTGAGGCTGACGGCTGAAGTAAGGGATGTCGAAACGCTCGTTTTTCCGGACGATCTGGAAAACGACATTCCAAAAATCGTGCAACGCGAGCGGGAGTTTTTCAATGGCAAACGCGCCACTTTGCAGGCGCAGGTCGGCATATTGGAAGACCAATACAAGCAGAAATCGCTCGATCTTTCGGAAGCCCGATCACGTTGGGCCAATACAATCCGCGAGCGTGAGCTGGTGGATAAGCGCGTCGGTAATTTGCGTAAGCTTAATTCAGTCGGCGCCTTTTCGACCAATGATCTCTTGGACAATGAGCGCTCGCTGCAACAGATCGAACAACGCCTATCGGACTTGGTGCATGAAATCCCGCGCGACGAAGCGATTATGAGTGAGATATCTCGCCGCATTGAGGAAGCAAAATCACGGTTCCGTTCCGACTCCGATAAAGAGCGCTCTGAAACCGAGTTGCAGATCGCGAAACTTGAAGAAACGATTGCGGCCCTTAAAGACCGAAGCGCACGTTCAGATGTTTTGGCACCCATGACCGGGATCATCAACAAACTGCATGTTTCAACCATTGGTGGTGTTGTTAAATCAGGTGAACCACTGGTTGAGATTGTCCCTGGCAATGCAGGCTTAGCGATTGAAGCACGTGTTCAACCCAATGATCGCGCTGAAATTTGGCCAGGTCAAAAGGCGATCATCAAAGTTAGCGCTTATGATTTTTCAACCTATGGTGGCTTAAATGCAAAGGTGATCGATATTTCAGCCGATGCCTTGCAAGATGAAAAGGGGCAGCCTTATTTTCGCGTTCGATTAGAGGCATCTGCAAAAGATTTTGGGCCGGGCAAACCGGTGACACCAGGCATGTTGGCCGAGGTTGATATTCTAACAGGTCGCCGGACGATTCTTGAATCACTGCTACGCCCGATCAAGCAGGTGCAATCCAACGCATTGCGGTTCTAGCGATTGGACCGGCTGGCTAAAAGCGCACCACCAACGATCAAGAGGGTTGCGATGGCCAGTGAAAGACTCGCTTCGGTAAACCCGACAAGCACAAGCAGCAGCGTGGATAAAACCGGAGCAGCATAGGACAAAACGCCCAGCAGGCGGATATCGCCCAACTTAACGCCACGATCCCAAAGATAAAACGCGGCACCGACCGGACCGACCCCCAGCGCAAGAATGGCAAGCCATTGGCTTAGCGTATCGGGCCAAACCGTTTGCTCAAAGCAAAGATGCGCGAAGAGCGACAACAAGGCGGTGAGCAGACAATAGGCGGCCACCATTTCCGTCGGCGCGTCTTTGTAGCGACGGGATAAGATCGAGTAACCTGACCAGATAAAGGCGCACAGAAACGCCAGGAGATAGCCATTGAGATGCTGACCACTAAAGCCGAAGCCTGCATCTTTGCCGGACAACAACAAGGCAACACCCAAAAACCCCGAGAGAGCTCCGACAACATGACCGGCTCTGAGCTTTTCACCCGGCAAAAAAGCCGACATCACAACGATGAGAAGCGGCCATAAATACGCGATCAATCCCGCCTCGGCAGGCGGCGCTAATCGCAGCGCTGCAAAATAGACGGCATGGTATAAAAACAATCCGCCAACGCCGAGCAACCAAACGGGTAGAGGTTGCATCAGGAGCCCGAAGCCGTCCGGGTGTCGATACAAAAAAGGCAGCCCTATCAGCCCGCCGACGAGGAACGTCATCGCGGCCAATTGAAAAGGCGGCACCGTACCCGATGCCGCCGTCATGAGGGCAAGCGAAGACCAAAGCAGAATGGCTCCGAAGCCTGTCAGTGTCGCCGTTGAACGCTTCACACTTCCTCAGATCATATATTGGCCGCCATTGGCGGAAATCGTCGAGCCAGTAATAAAACCTGCATTATCGGCAACGAGGAAAACAACCGCACGCGCAATTTCTTCCGGCTCGCCCAAACGGCCAATCGCGATGTGGGGCAAAATGTTTTTCTCCACAACCGCCGGATCAATGGCTTTCACCATATCGGTCGCGATATAGCCCGGGCACACCGCATTGACCGTGATACCAGCGCGTGCGCCTTCTTGGGCCAGCGCTTTTACGAAGCCCAAATCACCTGCTTTGGAAGCGGAATAATTAACCTGGCCCAATTGACCCTTCTGACCATTCACCGATGAGATACACACCACCCGGCCAAATTTGCGAGCACGCATGCCCTCCCAAACCGGACGCGTCATGTTGAAGAGCGACGAGAGATTGGTGCTGATCACTTGATCCCACTGATCCTTCGTCATTTTATGGAACATCGAATCCCGCGTGATACCCGCATTGTTGACGAGTACATCGACAGGGCCATGGGCTGCCTCAACTTTGGCAATTCCCTCAACGCACGCATCGTAATTTGATACGTCCCATTTATAGGTTGCAATACCCGTTTCTTTCGAGAAAGCGGCGGCCGCTTCATCATTGCCGGCATAATTTGCAGCAACCGTATAACCGGCTGCCTTCAACGCGATTGAGATCGCCGCGCCAATTCCACGAGACCCACCCGTTACCAATGCTACACGTGCCATTGAGCTCCTCCCTTTCAAATGAAGTGGCCGGGACTTTTATCCCGGCCTTTTAAAATAGCTTAGCGTTCAACCGCGAGGGCAATGCCCATGCCGCCACCGATGCACAACGTCGCCAAGCCCTTCTTGGCATCGCGCTTTTGCATTTCGTGGAGCAGCGTAACCAACACGCGCGCACCCGATGCGCCAATCGGATGGCCGATCGCAATCGCACCGCCATTGACGTTCACCTTCGCGGTATCCCAGCCAAGATCGCGATTAACCGCAATAGCCTGAGCCGCGAAGGCTTCATTGGCTTCAGCAAGATCTAGATCCGATGCTTTCCAGCCGGCCTTTTCCAAAGCCTTGCGCGTTGCAGGGATCGGCCCCGAGCCCATGATCGCCGGATCAACGCCTGCCGTTGCCCAAGAGGCGATACGGGCGAGCGGTGTCAAACCACGACGATTGGCTTCGGCCGCCGTCATCAACACCAAAGCAGCTGCGCCGTCATTGATCCCTGAAGCATTGCCGGCCGTGACCGTTCCCTCTTTGGAAAAAGCGGGCTTGAGCTTGGTGAGGCTATCAAGCGTTGCGCCATGACGAATATATTCGTCATCGCTGACAACAATGTCACCCTTCTTCGTCGAGATCGTAACAGGCACAATCTCGTCCTTGAATTTTCCGGCCTTCTGCGCGGCTTCGGCTTTGTTTTGCGAAGCGACGGCGAACGCATCTTGCTCGTCGCGGCTGATTTGCCACTTTGTTGCAACGTTCTCGGCCGTGATGCCCATGTGATAGCCTTGGAACGCGTCGAGCAGGCCGTCACGCAACATGGTGTCGACGAATTTTAAATCACCCATCTTGGTACCGTTGCGAAGATGCGCGGTATGTTGGGCTTGCGACATCGATTCCTGACCGCCCGCAACAATGACATTGGCATCGCCATTGGCGATTTGCTGCATGCCGATGGCCACCGCACGTAAGCCCGAGCCACAGAGCTGGTTGAGACCCCATGAGGTGGCCTCCTGAGGCACACCGGCTTTCATCGCTGCCTGACGGGCCGGATTTTGGCCCTGACCGGCGGCAAGAATTTGGCCCAAAATAACTTCGTCGACTTCGGCGGCATTAACGCCTGCGCGTTGAAGCGCCGCCTGAATGGCAATGGCGCCAAGTTCGTGGGCCGAAAGCGTAGAAAGTGCTCCGTTAAAGGAGCCAACAGGGGTACGCGCTGCGCCAACAATCACAATATCGTGAGATGCCATGCTCTATCCTCCTCAGACGCCGTACCCAATCAAGCCGGAGCGGTCGATTAGAATAATCGGCTAGACCTCTTCATCCTAACTTCATTGCGAGTTGAACGCCGCTCGTCAAGTGAGTTTGGCTTTTTTGCTGGATCGCTTAAGGATTAGGCCATAAGGCGAATAGCTTGCATTTCGACGATTTTTACTGTCCACTCCCATCGTCGATCAGATGGATAGACGTTGATCCATTGAAATCTGGGCCACTTTTTACGAGTTGATGCATTGATGACCGATAAAGAACAGCCGACCATTATCAAAAAATATGCAAATCGTCGCCTCTACCACACAGGCACAAGCACCTATGTGACGCTCGACGATCTCGCAGTGATGGTAAAGCGCGGTGACAATTTTGCCGTGATCGATGCAAAGTCGGGTGAAGACATTACGCGTCCGGTGCTGACCCAAATTATTTTCGAGCAAGAAGCAAAGACGGGCCAAAGTCTTTTGCCGATCAATTTTATGCGCCAGCTCATCGGCTTTTATGGCGATAGCATGCAAGCCATGGTGCCGAGCTATCTGGAACATTCCATCCAGATGCTGACCGAAAATCAGCAGAAATTCCGCGATCAAATGACGAACGCCTTTGGCGCACAGAATTTCGGGGTTATGGAAGATTTCGGCCAGAAAAACATGGATATGTTCCGTAACGCCATGTCAATGTTCTTGCCATTCAGTAAAATGCCGAGTGGTGCTGATAAGCCCGCTGAGGCAGCACCAAGCAAAACGGGCGGCGAAGACATTGATGTCTTGAAGAAAGAACTGGCCGAAATGCAAAAGCGCCTCGACAAGCTCGGACGATAAGCACCCTTACTATTAGGCAAAGCGTTGCATTCACCTAAAAATTATATGTTAACCTTACGTTAACTATTATCGAAAGGCGTGCTATAGCCCCGCGCGTTGTTTGGGCAGTTGGGCCCAAGACACCGGAAAATATGACATGCGCGGCTCTCAAAGCTTGGTCCCCTTTGGCCAATCCGATACCACTCGTGCCCAAAATACGGCCTATGGCTTGCGGGCCGATGCACGATTCCTGGCGCATCTGATCGCCGTTCGCTCAAATAATCCGGAAATGCGTTTGAAAAACCGCGCAGAACCCGAATATGGGGCGGCCGCCTATCGGCGCTCCCATGCGGCTAAGCCCCGGAACACGGCCCGGGCACCCGAATATTTCGCCTGACGCCCACCTAACGCGTGCCAATTCATCAATAAAAACAAAAAAATCCCAGCCGTTGAGCTGGGATTTTTTTAAAACCGAAAGAATGGAAAGCCGATTAAGCTTCCTTCTTAACCTTCAAGATTTGCTTGCCGCGATACATGCCGGTCTTAAGATCGACGTGATGCGGACGGCGCAATTCGCCCGAGTCCTTGTCTTCGACATAGGTCGGGGCGGCAAGAGCGTCAGCGGAACGGCGCATACCGCGCTTGGAAGGGGATGTTTTGCGTTTAGGAACGGCCATCGGAAACTCCGTGTCGGATATTTAGACGCGGAAAGTCCACGCCAGATTGAATTCTGAAGGGCGGCTTATACAGAGATAAAACGGGGATGGCTAGACCAAACCACGGATTAATCGTCTAAAAATAATGCCCCCGCTAGGAGAACTTGACCCGTGCTACGGCATCAGGCAAGTCCAATCCTATAAAAACGGACGAAATCGACCATGAGCCTCGACCAAAAATCATTTCAAACGGCATTACTCACCACCGGCGAGGCCATTGAAACGCTTCTCGATGGCGTTTTGGCCGAATTTCCGCTAACCGGTGAAACAGCCCGCCCCTCAAACCTGTTGGCCGCCATGCGGCATGGCGCGCTCGGTGGCGGAAAGCGCCTCAGACCCTTTTTACTGGCTGAAAGCGCGCGCTTGTGCGGTGCCGACGCCCAGGCTGCGCTATTGGCTGGCGCAGCTTTAGAGCTCGTCCATTGCTACTCGCTCGTTCACGACGATCTGCCCGCCATGGACAATGACGATCTGCGCCGCGGGCGCCCGACGGTTCATAAAGTCTATGACGATGCCTTGGCGATCTTGGCAGGCGACTCGCTATTAACCTTGGCCTTTGATGTTATGGCCCGCCCTTCGATCCATCCCGATGCATCGGTGCGTCTCGATCTCGTAATGGGGCTGGCGCGCGCCTCCGGCATTGGCGGGATGGCGGGTGGCCAAGCCCTCGACCTTGAGGCCGAGGGCCGTTATTCGGAAACGAAGGCCCCCCTTTCGCTGAAAGCCGACGAGATCCGACAATTGCAGGCCATGAAAACGGGAGCCCTGTTGCTGTTTGCGGTGGAGGCCGGTGGCGTTCTTGGTCAGGCACCAGCGGCCACCCGAAAGGCGCTTACGGATTATGGTCGCGCCATCGGCGCTGCCTTTCAGATTGCCGACGATATTTTGGACGTGGAGGCCGACACGGCGACGCTTGGCAAAAGTGCCGGTAAAGACAGCGAGCAAGGCAAGGGAACGCTCGTGGCCTTACTCGGGCTCGACCAAGCAAAGGCCGAGCGGGACCGATTGGCGAGAACCGCTTTGGAAGCGCTTGCCGGATTTGGGGCTGAGGCCGATATGCTGCGCGCAATAGCACGGTTTATTGTGCAGCGGAGCCATTGAGCATGCAGCAAGGCAACGCATACGCTTGGTTTAAAGTGCTCCATGCGCGGCAACGTCTGTTTTATTCGCTGATCATCGGCGCCGCTTTGTTTGTCTTTCTGCCGGGTAATTGGCGTCTGACCACTCGGCTCGTTATGGGCTGGGATGGGCTGACGCTGACCTATTTATTGACAACAGCGCAGTTGATCGCCCGATCAACGCCAGAAACATGCCGCCGCCGTGCCGCGCTTTATGACGAAGGCGATTGGATCATCCTCGCCATTACTTTGCTTGGTGCAACCGTAAGCTTTGCAACAATCATTATGGAGTTGGCAGCCAGTAAAGCCGAGGGTGCATCGCTACTGCTTACCTTTATCATCACAGCGGTCACTGTGGCGCTCTCTTGGGCGTTCACGCATATGATTTTTGCCTTGCATTACGCCAATCTCTATTATCGCGCGGATGCATCGGGCCAGCATGGCGGGCTGCTATTTCCCGGACAACGCGAGCCCGATTACCGCGACTTTGTTTATTATTCCTTCGTCATCGCATGCGCCGCACAAACCGCCGATGTTTCGACGGTTTCAAGCGATATGCGGCGCGTTACTTTGATCCATTGCGTGACGGCCTTTGCTTTCAATTCAGCCATCCTTGCGTTGATGATCAACATCACCGCAAGCCTGATTTAAAGCGCCACTTTATTCGGCCGAATGCGCGCCCGGATTATTGGGATGCGTCGTCCAATTGGCGTAAGGCCGGTCATACGCAAAGCCCGTACGCGGATCCGTGCCCTTGGTCTGGTGCACCATGGTGATGCAATCTTGAATCGGGCATACGATAGCGCATAGATTACATCCGACGCATTCCTCGTCCTTCACTTCGAATTTGCGCTTACCATCGACCATATTGGTGATCGCCTGATGCGATGTATCTTCGCAGACTTGATGGCAACGGCCGCATGAAATGCAGAGGTCTTGATCAATCGATGCCTTCACCACGTAATTGAGATTGAGATGTTGCCACTCGGCAAATTTCGGCAGGGCTAAGCCTCGGAAATCTTCGATGGTTTGGTAGCCTTTCTCATCCATGAAATTCGAAAGGCCGGATATCATCTCCTCCACAATCTTAAAGCCATAGGTCATGGCAGCGGTGCAGACCTGAACATTGCCGGCACCCATTGCGATATAATCCGCCGCATCTTTCCACGTCGTAACCCCGCCAATGGCGGAAATGGGAAGGTTGCGTGTTTCAGCATCACGGCCAATTTGCGAGACCATATTCAGCGCAATCGGCTTAACCGCAGGGCCGCAATATCCGCCATGCGTGCCATGGCCATCAATCACAGGCCATGGCGACATTTGGTCGAGATCGACCGTCATGATCGATGTAATCGTATTGATCAGCGACACGGCATCCGCGCCACCTTTATGCGCGGCGCGTGCCGGAAATCGAATATCGGTAATGTTGGGTGTGAGCTTCACAATAACCGGCATGCGCGTGTGCTTTTTGCACCAGCGTGTGACCATCTCGATATAGTCGGGCACTTGGCCAACGGCTGCGCCCATACCGCGCTCGGACATGCCGTGCGGGCATCCGAAATTCAGCTCAACACCATCACATTCGGTTTCTTCAACGCGCTTTAAAATGTCAGCCCAATTTTTTTCTTCACACGGCACCATCAGCGACACAACAACGGCGCGATCGGACCATTCGCGTTTTACTTTTTTGATTTCTTGCAAATTGATTTCAAGCGGACGATCGGTGATCAATTCGACATTGTTAAGACCGATCAAACGGCGATCCGAACTATGGATCGCGCCATAGCGTGGGCCGCTGACATTGACGATGGGATCACCATCGCCCAGCGTTTTCCAAACAACGCCGCCCCAACCTGCCTTAAACGCCCGAACGACATTGGTTTCGCGATCGGTCGGTGGCGCTGACGCGAGCCAAAATGGATTGGGAGATTTGATGCCTAAAAAGTTACTGCGAAGATCGGCCATGCGTGTTTTCCCTGCGCTTGATTAGCGGTATAACGCGTGATGAATGGAAAGAGCGGCTTGTTTCCCATCTTCAACAGCCGCAACGGTAAGATCTTGACCTCCGGCGATACAATCACCGCCCGCCCAAATCCCCTTCACGCTGGTGCGGCGCTCGGCATCAACCTTGATCCGGCCCGCTTCAAGCGCCAACGCATCGGCACCGCCGAGCCCATCAGGAACAAAGAGCTGACCAATAGCGGTGAGCACCATATCGGCTGGCAAAATGTAGTGGCCACCAGTTGATGCAAGTCGGCCTGCGGTTACACTCGTTTCGTCAAAGCGCACCGCTGTAACTTTGCCATTCTCACCAATAAGGGCTGCGGGTTGAGCGAATGTTTTTAAGGTCACGCCGTTTGTCTGCGCAACCTCTTGCTCATAGGTGCTAGCCTTCATGTCCGACTGATCGCGACGATAGACAAGAGTTACACTTTCCGCGCCGAGCTTTTTCGATTGAACAGCCGCATCAATCGCGGTCATCCCACCGCCGATCACCACAACATTGCGTCCGACAGGCAATGTTGAAAGATCCTTGGCTTGGCGTAACTCGGCAATATATTTCACCGCGTCGACAACGCCTTCCAGTTTCGTTTCGCCCTCAAGGCCTAATTTGTTGACGCCTGATAATCCGACGCCGACAAAGACGGCATCATATTCTTTTCTGAGCGAAGCCATATCAATATTGCAGCCGAGCGCGTGCTTTGTTTTAACCTCGATCCCGCCAAGGGAGAGGATAAAATCGACTTCGCGTTGGGCAAAATCATCCGTCGATTTATAGGCAGCGATGCCATATTCGTTCAGGCCACCGAGCTTGTCTTTCGACTCGAAAATAGTGACTGCGTTTCCGAGTTCAGAAAGCTTGTGCGCGCAGGCAAGACCTGCCGGTCCGCCACCGATGACGGCAATCTTTTTACCCGTCGATGGCGCGCGTTTGAACGGTTGCTTGCCGCTCGCCATTAGGGCGTCGGTGGCGTGGCGTTGCAACAGACCGATCTTGACGGGCTTGCCCTCGGCGTGTTCGCGAACACAGGCCTCCTCGCACAGCGTCTCCGTCGGGCAGACGCGGGCGCACATGCCTCCCATAATATTCGCGTTTAAAATGGTCTTGGCGGCGCCAATATCGTTACCGGTCGAGATTTCGCGGATGAAGAGCGGAATATCGATGGACGTCGGGCAGGCCGTCTGGCACGGCGCGTCATGGCAAAAATAGCACCGCTCCGACTCGACAAAGGCCTCATGCTTGGAAAGTGGCGCATGGATATCCGAAAAATTGGCCTCATAGTCGGCAGGTGCTAACCGACCCGTTTGAATGCCGTCCGCCCGTATCGATCCCATCGTTCCGACCCTCCCGGAATAGCTGCTTCTGCAGAACCTGACCAATTGGTCAAGATTTCCACACGGGTTCGGAAAATTGTCAAGGGATCAAAGTTTGGCGCTGGAAATGGAGGTGACGGCGGGCGATTTGCTAGCCGCTTGGGCCGCCCATGCGCTGATCAAAACCCCAATGACGACAAGCAATGCACCCACCACGCGCCAGACCGTAACGGGGCGCGATGGAAATCCGGCAATGGCAAATTGATCGAGCAGGATCGACGCTATGGTTTGTCCCATCACCACGGCGGATACAAAGACCACGGCCCCGAGCTCGGGCGCGGTCATTAAGGCGACCGTGATAAAGAAAGCGCCCAAAGCGCCGCCAATCCAGACCCACCAAGGAGCACTATCAAGGCTCGAGAGGTTAGGCGGCGTGACCCGAAAAAGGACCAAAAGTGGCACGATGCTGATAATGCTCACGGTAAGCGACACCAAAGTCGCCCAGAGGGGATGGCCCAGCATTCGCCCGACTTGGGCGTTGAGTCCGGCCTGAACCGTGATGGCCGATCCGCCAAGCGCTGCCAACACGAGCAGGGTGATAAAACGCAGCAGCATGAGGCCTTCTCCGAATTGATTAGACCGCTAGTTTGGCATGGGTTTCATCCAAACGCATCCCCGCTTAGCGCAGATCAGCCCAACCTTCCGAAAGCCAAGGCCCCGGTAATCGCGGCGAGAAAGAGCAGGCCGTCATGCGCTCCGAGCCAAAGCGCCGAGGGACGGCCTTCGCGGTGTAAATAGGCCATGGCACCCAAGGTCGCCGTACCCCACCCGAAGCCCGCAATCGATAATGCCAAACCAAACCCGCCGCTATTGACCTGCCATGGCAGTGCCGCTCCACCCACAAGGATCATGGCAAGACCCCAAAGCCCGACCGTGATGCCGCCGCTATGGGCGATCCAGCGGCCGATGACAAAGCCGGGGACATACATCGCCGCCAAATGCAGCGCCATCGCCGAGGCAACCATGCCAAAGCCCAACCCGCAGCCCGCCATCATCAAAGGAGCCCGCGCCATCAATCCGGTCATCGCAAACCACGCCAACGCCGCCATACAGGTTGCGGCCCAAAAATGGCGAAGCTGCGGCCGCAATTGGGGCGAGGTTTCAGCCTCAATCTCGATGTGTCGGGCGGGTAGGCCTACCGCCAAAGCGAGCGTGAGCAAATTAGCCAAGCCCGCCCCACCAAGCCCATAGGCAATCGCCAGTGGGCCAAAGGTCTGCGTCAGGCCTTCCACCATAAACGGGCCTAACAAAGCCCCGATTACGCCCGCGCCAAAAACCAAGCCACCCGCATGTCCGGCCATCGCGCCCGCATGGCGGTAAAACAGCGCAAAGCCTTGCGCCATGCCCAACCAGAGCGCGGCGATCACCAGCAAGAAAAACTGTCGATCGATAAACGCATAGGCCGCCAGAATGCCCCCCGCGATCCCGAGACTGGCGCCCAAAGAAAAGGCGGCCTTTCGGCCAAACACATCCATGAGGATCGATGCCGGAAATCCTGCCAGTGCCGCCCCCACCAGCAAGGCAAGATAGGGAACCGGAAAAGACGAAGGGTTCGTGGCAAGCTGCGCGCTTGCTAAAGGCAGTACCGATAGAGTGAGAACCTGGGATAGAACCGATGCACCGAAGGCAAAGGCCATTCGGCCGATAGCGGCACCAACCGGCAATCGATCCAGATCAAGCGGCAACCCATCGCTGTCACAGCTGCAAAAAATTTGCCCCGCGCGTGTCCTTAATTGATCGACCCGCGCCATCTTAACGATCCTTCACATCATCGTCGTTGAGGATGCGATAGGCCGCGCCATCCAGATCATCATACTGCCCCGATTTGAGCGACCACATAAAGGCCACGAGCGCCATTAAACCCAATCCGAGAGCAGCGGGGACCAGATAGAGTAAGATCGTCATAGCGATGTACCCCGCACTGTCCGTGCGCGCAGTGCATTGAGCGTTACAAGGATAGACGAGCCCGACATCGCGGCTGCAGCAATCAAAGGCGTCACAAGACCACCAATCGCAAGGGGAACCGCGATCAGATTATACACCAAAGCCAATAGAAAATTATCGCGCATGATGCGTTGACCCCGTTTGCACAACAGAAGTGTATCACGAACGGCAGCTAACCTCGCACCCGTAAAAACCGCATCAGCCGCCGCTTGCGTCACATGCGCGCCGGTCGCTGGCGAAAGCGAGACAGAAGCTGCAGCGAGGCTTGGTGCATCATTCAATCCGTCGCCCACCATCAATACCGTCCGGCCTTGGGATTTTAAGCTGTCCAGATAGGCTAGCTTTTCAGCAGGCTTGGCGGCAGCGATCCATTCAACCACGCCAAGCTCATCGGCAAGCGCTTCAACAGGGCTCTTTTGATCGCCCGATAAAATGATGAGCCGATAACCATCCTGCTTGAGTGCCGTAATCGTTTGGACAGCATCGGGCCTTATCACTTGGCCGATTGAAATATAGCCTGCCTCATCGTCTTTTCGAAAACCGATGATCGATTCCTGATCGCGCCATAAGGGGACGGGCAGATTGCAAAAAGCGGGGCTCCCCAATGTGATCATTGTGCCGTTATGCTGAACGCGCACGCCTTCGCCCGTCACTTCTTCAACGCCCGGTAAAACGCCTATCGCGCCAAAGCGATGAACAGCGTAATCGCGAACGGCGCGGGCAAGAGGATGGTGGCTGGCTTGCGCCAATTGCCCAGCCCAACGGAGCGCCTCATCGGACAAATGGCCATGATCAACAAGCCCCGGTTCGGGCAGCGTCAACGTACCCGTCTTATCAAAAACAATGGTATCGACCGCCGCCATCCGCTCGATCACATCGCCTGATTTCATCAAAATACCGCGACGGAATAAAGCGCCTGCCACAACCACTTGGACGGTAGGCGCCGCCAACGCCAAGGCGCAGGGGCAGGTGATGATGAGCACCGCAATCGCGATGATCAAAGAATCATGAATGCTCAAACCTAAAGCCATCCACCCCATGGCGGTTATAGCGGCGCCTATATGGACAACAGGTGCATAAATTTGCGCGATGCGATCGGCGAACTGCACATAGCGGCTTTTGGCTAATACGGCATTGTCGATCAATTGTTCAATATCCGCCAGAAGCGTGGCTTCTCCCGCGGCGGAGACTCTTACCTGAAGCAGTGTTTCGCCATTCAACGTTCCTGCAAACACTCGATCGCCTTCAACGCATTTTATTCGGGCCGTTTCCCCCGTCACAAGGCTTTGATCGATATGCGAAGAGCCTTCCATAATGAGACCATCCGCAGCAAACCGTTCACCCGGCTTCACAAGAATCAAATCTCCCTCAAGAAGGGCGTCCGATGGCAGTTCCGAATAGGTTCCATCAACATTCAAACGTGTGGCAACAGGAACGCGTAAGGCTGCAAGGTTAGCCGCCGCGGCGCGAGTACGTTTTCGCATAGCATGATCGAGAACACGGCCTGACAGTAAGAAGAAAATCAGCATCAGGGCCGAGTCAAAATAAGCGTGTTCTGCATGATGCGCCGTCTCGTAAACCGACATGCCCAATGCCAGCGAAATGCCGATTGAAATTGGCACATCCATGTTCATTCGTCGCTCGCGAAGGGCATTGGCTGCACTGTAAAAAAATGGCTGACCCGAAAACCCTGCTGCAGGCAATGCAATAAGAGCAGAGAGCCAATGGAAAAGATCACGCGTTTCCGGCGTGATGTCCGTTACATTCCCGGCCCAAACAGAAATTGAAAGCAACATCACATTGATGGCCGCAAAGCCTGAAACGGCCAAGCACCGCAAAAGCCATTTGGTGCGGCGATCTTCATCGGACTCCGTCCGATCTGCGTTAAAAGGCGCGACGCGATACCCCAAGCGCTCAAGTGTTTCAATGGCTGGCGTTGGATCGCAATCGGGCGTCGTCCATTCGGTCGAAAGCCGTCGGGTCGTAAAATTAAGCCGCGCGCTGACAAGACCAGGCGTTAAGCGGAGCGAGTGTTCAATCGTTGCAATGGCATCTGCGCTGACGATGCCTTCAATCGCCAGATCGAGTGTCGGCCGACCTTTATTGCTTTGCCTTAAAAAGGCAGAATAGTCGGCCGTTGTGGACACCCTATTTAGCCCTTTTTATGCGCTAGTGAAGAATGACGCGATTAATTGACCGGTAAACCGTTGCACCATCGCTTTCGGCCACAATCGCTACGTCCCACTGCCCGGCCTCGGCGCTCGTTACACCACTAAATTTTCCCTGTCCCTCGCTAACAAGAGAAAGAAGATGATCGCGCTTGGAATCGATGGGTGAGCGCAGTGCTGCTTTAACGATAAGATTATCCAAAGGCTGTGACGCCGCATCGTTAAGTGTAACCTTCATGCCAACAGATCCATCGGCCGCACGCTCCATCCGAACGTCAACGTTCCACCCGCGAGAAGCTTGGATCTTGGCCTCCGAAATGGCTCGATTATAGGCCAGTCCGCTTTCATAAGGCTTTTCCGTTTGCATGCCGCTAAACGTATGGATCGCATAATAAGCCATCACAAAATTGACGGCCATAATGACGCCAAAAAAACTGGCAATGATAAAAAAGACCTTCCAACCCGTGAGCCGGAAATTGGATTTCGATTGTTCCATTGCTGCTATCCCGATCATTGAACCAACTCCTTTGTCATCCTCAAACCGGTGCGTGGTCAATGGATACTGTGCGGCGTACGAAAGAAATCACGCGCAACAGCGATGCGCCCGTCGTGAATATCTTGGATTTGAAATTCCAGATTAGCCGGCTCACCTTCACGGTCATCCTCCTCGCCCGCACGAACCAAGACCCGCATTTCGCGTGTTTGATCTGCACCAACGCTGATCGAGGGTAGGCCGCCAATTTCACCCTCATCGCCGATAATCTCGATATGGGCTTCGTGCAATCCGTCAACCTTCAACGTGAAGGTCTGCGGAGCAGTGAGCATATTGGCGATCCGTACGGTGTAGCCATTTCGAATATGGCCATCCGATAATTTGACGAAAATCGGATTTCGGTCATGAATAACATTCACCGTAAACGGCGCGCGGTTAACCAACGTATACGCCATCACAGCGCCAATCACCACGATCATAACCGTATATAGTACTGTTCGCGCTCGTATGGGCTTAAAGACTTCACTTAACCCGCTTTGACGCCGCTTAATATTGACGTCGGTATCATAAGCAATCAAGCGAATTGGGCGTTCAATTTTGGCCATAACATCATCGCACGCATCAATGCACAGCCCGCATTGGATGCATCCGAGATTGGGCCCCTGACGGATATCAACACCGGTCGGACAAACAGCAACGCATTGCTGGCAATCAATGCAATCACCAGCGGGCTCGCCTAAGCTCCGGGCATGGGTTGCTTTTTTGAGCGACATGCGCGGTTCACCGCGATCATATCGATAGGTGACGTTCAACGCATGCTCATCGGTCAATGCCGCTTGGATGCGTGGCCATGGGCACATGTAAAGACATACTTGCTCACGCATCAGACCAGCAAACGTATAGGTCGTGAACGTCAGAACAAAAATGGAGATATAGGCGATCGGTTCCGCCCGAAATGTTGCCAATTCAATGACCAAAGTAGGTGCATCGGCAAAATATAAAACCCAAACGCCGCCCATCCACCACGCAAGCAATAGCCAGATGGAATGCTTTAATAGTTTCAGAGAAAACGTTTCTAAATTGGTAGGCTGCGCATCACGGTGCATCCGCTCCCGCCGATCCCCTTCAATTAGACGTTCGACGGCCATAAACAAATCGGTCCAAACGGTTTGCGGGCAAAGATAGCCGCACCAAATGCGCCCGGCCATGGCATTCATCAAGAAAAGGACGAGGGCCGCGAGGATCAGTAAACCCGTTAGATAATAGACTTCCTGTGGCCAAATTTCGATAAAGAAAAAATAAGCGCGGCGATGGGGTAAATCGACGAGCACAGCCTGCGATGGCGCATTCGGCCCGCGATCCCAGCGAACAAACGGTAGGAAATAATAAATGCCGAGGGTCACCACCAGAATGAGCCATTTTATCCGGCGATAAAATCCCTTTACCGCTTGGGGATAAATTTGCTTTCGGGCGGTGTAAAGCGGCTCTTCCGGTTCGTCTAAATGCGGATCAAAAGCAGGAGCGAGAGACATTTTAGTTCCTAATCTAGGTTGGATCGACTCTCTCTGGCCGATCGCAAGATTTGATTACTGCCCGCCTCCCAGCGTATGCACATAAACAGCCAGCGATTTAATCGTCGGTGCGTCAAGACGCGCGGACCAAGCCGGCATGACACCGCCACCGCCAACCGTGATGCGCTCCATAATCAACGCCTTGTCCGACCCATAGAGCCATATTTTATCATTTAATTTCGGCGCGCCAACCTCTTGGTTTCCTTCGCCGTTATCACCATGACAGGCTGCGCAATTCGCTGCAAAAACCGATTTCCCAAGCGCTAAATCAGCGCCCTTCTCCGTCGCAAGTCCAGAAAGCGAGCGAACATAATCGGCTGTTGCGCTGATTTCATTGGCCTTCAGCGTGCCGTCCTTACCGAAGGCGGGCATCATGCTCGAACGCGTGTCTTTATCGGCGTCCCACCGAATGCCGTGTTGCAGCGTCGTGTGGATGGCCTCCAAACTTCCGCCCCAAAGCCAATCGTCATCGTTCAAATTCGGATAGCCTTTTGAGCCTTGCGCGCCGGCGCCATGGCAGGGCGAGCAATTAACGGCGAAAGCAGCCGCGCCCTGTGCTCGGGCGAAAGAAAGCAATTCGGGTGTTTTCTCGATATCGGCCAGAGAGGCGGCTTCAATCTTTGCCGTCATTGGGCCACGCAAGGTTTGCAGGCCCTTAACATCGGCCACCACCGCCTCACGCGAAGACCAGCCCAAAACACCTTTGGTGAACGACGACACAAGTGGAATAGCCGGATAGGCAATCCAATAGGCAAAAGCCCAAACAATGCAGGCATACCACGTCCACAGCCACCAGCGCGGCAAGGGCGTGTTTAATTCCTGGATACCGTCCCATTCATGACCTGTGGTACCGTAGCCGCCTTTGTCATCGGGTTTTTTTGCATGAGCATCTTGCATGACTTAGTCCTCGGAAAGCGGGATACGGGCGGCGTGATCGAACAAATCGCGCTTTGCAGGCCAGAGTGCATAGACCATGACCGTCAAAAAGATCACGGCGAAATACACCATACCCCACGACGCAGCGAATGATGACAGCATGTCAAATGTTGGATTACCTTCCATGATGGGACCTCATCTAATATTCGCTTTGTCGTCATAGAGTTTGAAATCAACCTGCGTTCCCAAAAGCTGCAAATAGGCAATCAACGCATCGGCCTCGGTTAGGCGCCCGACATTGCCTCCGAGATCGCGGCTGATGGCTTTGGGATAGCGCTTGGTGAAAGCGGCCGTTGCAGCGTCATCCGCCGAGCCTTGCGTCTTGGCATCCGATACCGCTGACTTAATCATCTCAGCGGTATAGGGAACGCCTTCGACAGCCAACACGGCCATGTTGTCGCCGATGTGAGACAAATCGACAAGATTTTGCTCAAGCCATGGATAGCCGGGCATAATCGATGCTGGCACAACCGAGCGTGGATTGCGCAAATGATCGCGGTGCCAATCATCGGAATATTTGCCGCCAACGCGCGCCAAATCAGGCCCGGTGCGCTTTGATCCCCATTGGAACGGATGATCATACATGCTCTCTGCAGCGAGCGAATAATGACCATAACGCTCCACTTCATCGCGCAAAGGACGGATCATTTGCGAGTGGCAATTATAGCAGCCTTCGCGCACATAAATATCACGCCCCGTTAATTCGAGCGGCGTCAGAGGCCTAATTCCATCGACCTGCTCAATCGTGCTTTTCAGATAAAACAGTGGCAGCACCTCGACGAGGCCGCCAATCGAAATCGCGATCAGAATACCGATCACGAGAATGATCGAATTCTTCTCAAAGATTTGATGCCGTTGCCAAAGCGAGGGTGAGTGTGAGGTAGGATGTGTCATGTGCTGATATCCTTATTCGCCGGGAACAAGTGCCGCGCGGTTGCCAACAGCAGCCGGTTCAGGCGAACGAATGGTCATGTAAATATTGTAGACCATAATGAGAGCACCGATGAGGAACATGCCTCCACCGAGTGCACGAATAATATACATCGGATGCATTGCTTCACTCGTCTCGACGAAGGAATATTCGAGGAAGCCGAGCGCCGTATAAGCACGCCACATCAAGCCTTGCATGATGCCCGCAACCCACATCGCGCTGATGTAGAACACAATGCCGATGGTCGATACCCAGAAGTGCCAGTTAACGAGCTTCAGCGAATACACTTCACGCTTGTTCCAGAGCCACGGAACGAGGCAATAAATCGCGCCGAATGAAACATAGGCTACCCAGCCCAACGCACCGGAATGCACATGGCCAATGCCCCAATCGGTGTAATGGCTCAGTGAGTTGACCGATTTGATCGACATCATCGGGCCTTCGAACGTAGCCATGCCATAGAACGCGACAGAAACCACCATCATGCGTAAGACCGGATCGGTCCGCAGCTTGTCCCATGCGCCGGACAACGTCATCAACCCATTGATCATGCCACCCCATGACGGCATCCAAAGCATGATCGAAAACGTCATACCCAGCGTCTGCGCCCAATCCGGCAAGGCCGTGTAATGGAGATGATGCGGACCGGCCCAGATATACATGAAGATCAAAGCCCAGAAATGGATGATCGACAGGCGATAGGAATAAACGGGCCGCTCCGCACGCTTTGGAATGAAGTAGTAAACGATGGCCAAAAAGCCTGCGGTCAAGAAAAAGCCCACGGCATTATGGCCGTACCACCACTGGATCATGGCATCCTGGACGCCTGACCAGACGATGTAGGATTTCGACGAGAAGATCGAAACCGGAATAGCCGCGTTATTGCCGAGATGCAGCACGGCGACCGTTACAATGAAGGCGAGATAGAACCAATTGGCGACATAAATATGTGGCTCTTTGCGCTTCCAAAGCGTGCCAAGGAAGACGAGCAAATAGGTCACCCACACAATCGTGAGCCATGAGTCCGAATACCATTCAGGCTCCGCATATTCTTTGCCTTGCGTGATGCCGAGGAGATATCCTGTCCCCGCAATGACGATGAAGAAATTATACCCGAGCACAACAAACCATGGCGCAAGATCGCCTGCTAGCCGCGCGCGGCAGGTCCGTTGCACAACATAAAAAGAGGTCGCTAGCAGCACATTGCCGCCAAATGCGAAAATGACCGCCGATGTATGCAGCGGACGCAAACGACCAAAGCTGGTCCAGGGGAGGTCCAGATTGAAAAGAGGCCACGACAATTCAAGCGCGATATAGAGGCCCACCGTGAATCCGGCGATGCCCCAAAACAAAGCGGCAAGGGTCGCGAATTTCACGGGCCCGAAATTATAATTCGGCTTCCCGTCGATTTCCTGAGCCGTATGGGCGGGCCTGGCAAAATAATTGTTCCCGATGGCAAAGACACCGGCAATCGCCGCCGCGGCGAAAAGATAGGCATGAAAGGCAAATTCGGGCGTCCACGCCTTCGCTGCCACATAGATGGCGCCAACCGCGATCAAGGCCAGAACAAACGATAGCCCCAATTCACCAAAGGAGAGCTTCTTTTCTGTAATACCGTCCATAATGCCTCAACCCCGCTCCATTTGACGACACGAATCAAAAATCGATAATCGCCCCACTTTAAACGGAAGCGTGGTCTAAGCGGAAATCGACAGCATTGATGCAAATCAAAGGAGGGCCCAAACCCTCTAAGACGAACGTATAATAAACGCCGTCACGCTGGATCAGGCGATGGCGTGCTGCTCAAAATAAGCAGCGTCGATAAAGCGGACTCCGTCCGGCACAATCACCAGCCTTCGGTCCCGCTGCATCTGATTGATCACCCGGCTGACCGTTTCAATCGTCAGTCCGAGATAATCGGCGATATCCTGACGCCCCATCGGCAACCGGATCAAACCGAGCTCGTGCCCCTCAACCCGCGTCCAACGGCGCTTCATCACCATCAAAAAGGAGGCGATTTTCTCCTCGGCCGTTAATCGGCCCAGCAACACCATGTGATCCTGCGCCAAGGACAATTCATGGGTTGCAAATTCATGCATCCGCTTCATCAGATGTGGCTTTTGCTCGCTAAAATCGTCAAATGTCGAGCGTTTGAAGCGGCAGGCTTTAACGTCCGTCACGGCTTCGGCTGAAAATTTCCATTGTTTTTGAAGGGCTAAGCCCAAAAAATCACCCGGCAAGGCAAATCCCGTGATTTGTCGACGGCCATCCGGCAGAGAGCGCACAAGCCGCACAACGCCCGATGTGACGTTATAGACGGATATGCTCTCGTCTTCTTCCCGAAAAAGCGTGGATTTCTCTTCAAAAACAGAGTCACCCGACATGCCTTCCAAAAACGACAATTCCTCCTGATCAAGCGCCGAGCAGATGCTCAAGCGCCGGATGCTACAAAAGCGGCAGTCATCCCCTAAAACGTGATGCCCACAGGCGCTATGCGGGTTCGGCTCCGAAAATCCGACGCTATTATCCATCATTGATCCCGAATCCAGCTCGTTAGATCTAACACATTATCAGAAAAACACCGGTCAACCTAGGCCTTAACCGAAATTGCTGGATTGCATAAATCCAAACACTTTCAACCGCCTGACAATGAATTTGCTAAGAAAGGCGTGATCCGGTAATCGACTTTAGTCTTATAGGCCGTCTTGGCACAGTTTTTGGTTTACGAAAGAGCGGTTTTTCGGCTTCGGAAGGTTTCAAAAAGGTATTTTCATATGAATGATGTTCATGATCCCGCTCAACACACGCATCTGACCGAGGCGGAAAAAGACCGCCCCTTGCGGGAAGACATCAGGCTATTGGGCCGCCTTCTTGGCGATACGGTGCGCGAGCAGGAAGGCGAGGCGATTTATCAGATTGTCGAGGAAATTCGCCAGACTTCCATTCGTTTTCACCGTGATAACGATGCCCCGGCGCGGGATGAATTAGAGGCTATTCTGGATGGCCTGACGCCCGCTCAAACGATCCAAATCGTCCGTGCCTTTGGCCATTTTTCGCATCTTGCCAATATTGCCGAAGACCAGCATCACATCCGCCGCACCCGCGCGCACGCCATTGCCGGCTCGGCCCCGCGGACGGGATCCTTGGTATATGCCCTCGATCATGCCCGAAAAATGGGCTTCGGCGTGCCGGAATTACAGGCATTTTTTAATTCCGCCCATATCAGTCCTGTCCTCACCGCCCACCCGACCGAGGTTCGCCGCAAAAGCACGCTCAACCGCGAGCTTGGCATCGCTGAGCTTCTCGAACGCCGCGATCGTATGGTTGCAACGCCGGAGGAAAAAGAAGCACTTGAGGAGCGCTTACGCCGCGACATCGTTACGCTCTGGCAAACAAACCTGCTTCGCGAAACCAAATTGACGGTTCTTGATGAGGTTCTAAACGGCCTTTCCTATTACGATTACACCTTCCTGCGTGAATTGCCCCGCCTGCACTCCATGCTCGAAGATCAGCTTCAAGCGCTGGATCCTGACGGCAAAACACATGAAATCGAAAGCTTTTTGCGCATTGGCAGCTGGATTGGAGGCGATCGCGACGGTAATCCATTTGTGACGGCGGAAGTGCTCGAAAGCACCCTTTCCATGCATGCCAAGCGAATTTTCCGCTTCTATATCGAAGAAGTGGACAAATTATCGCGGGAATTGCCGCTCAGCGATGGCATTATCAACGTATCGGATGCCGTCCGCACTTTGGCCGACATGTCACCTTCCGCATCGCCGCATCGCCAGCGGGAACCCTATCGCCGCGCTCTTTCCGGCATTCAGGCGCGGGTCGTCGCCACCGCACAGGAAGTCGCCGGTCTTTCAGGCGTTGGTCGCGCTGGAAATGCAGCGCCCTATCAATCGGCCGCCGAATTCCAAGCCGATCTCGATCGGATCGATGAATCGCTGCGGCAGCACGGATCGGCCATCCTCACCCGCGGAAGGTTGCGTCTTTTGAGGCGCGCCGTCGATTGTTTCGGGTTCCATCTTGCCATTGTCGATCTTAGGCAAAACTCAGCCGTTCATGAACGGACGATTGCAGAACTGCTGGAGGCCGTCTCACCGGGCACGTCGTATCTTGATCTTTCGGAAGACAAGCGAATTGCGCTTTTAACCAAAGAGCTTAAATCGGCCCGCCCTTTGATTTCGCCCCATATCCGATACTCGGAAGAAACCGCGGGCGAAATTGCCGTCTTCAAAACGGCCGCCGCAGCGCACGCCCGATACGGCCGCGAGGTGATCGCCAATTGCATCATCTCGAAGGCCGAAGGCGTTTCCGACATGCTGGAATTGGCCGTTCTTTTGAAAGAAGTGGGCCTTTTGGCTGCTGACGGCTCAGCGCACGTCAATGTCATCCCGCTCTTTGAAACCATCGGCGATTTGCAAGCCTGCGCCGCCGTGATGGAACAGGCCTTCTCGAACTCTGCCTATCGCGCTTTGGTCAAAAACCGTGGCGACATGCAGGAAGTCATGCTCGGCTATTCCGACAGCAACAAAGATGGCGGTTTCGTCACCTCCGGCTGGGAACTGTATAAGGCCGAGATTCAACTCATCGACGTCTTCCGCAAACACGGCGTCGCGATGCGTCTGTTCCACGGTCGCGGCGGTTCTGTCGGTCGTGGCGGCGGCCCAAGCTATGATGCGATTTTGGCGCAGCCAGGCGGCGCGGTAAGCGGCGCCATTCGCATTACCGAGCAGGGAGAAATCATCGCGTCGAAATATTCGAACGCTGAAGTCGGACGCCGCAATCTCGAAATTCTAGCCGCAGCAACGCTTGAAGCATCGCTCCTGCATCCCGACCAACCCGCACCAAAACCCGATTATTTGACCGCCATGGATGAATTATCGGACGCGGCCTTCAAAGCCTATCGCGGGCTCGTCTATGAAACGCCGGGATTTGTCGATTATTTCTGGTCATCCACCGTGATCACCGAAATTGCGACCCTCAATATTGGCTCGCGCCCGGCGTCCCGCACCAAAACCCGGAAAATTGAGGATTTACGCGCTATTCCTTGGGTCTTCAGTTGGGCGCAAGCCCGCATCATGCTGCCCGGCTGGTATGGGTTCGGCTCCGCCGCAAAGACCTTTGTCGCCCGCCATCCGGAAAAGGGCTTGAGCCTCTTGCAGGATATGGCCAAGGAATGGCCTTTCTTCGGGACGCTCCTGTCCAATATGGACATGGTGCTTTCTAAAAGCTCGATCGCGATTGCCTCCCGTTACGCCGAACTTGTGCCCGATGAAGCGTTAAGAGAAGCCATTTTTGGCCGCATCCGCCAAGAATGGTCCGATTCAATCGAAATGCTCTTAGCCATCACCGGCCAATCCAAACTGCTCGAAGCCAATCCTCTGCTCGACCGTTCGATCCGGAATCGGTTTCCTTATCTCGATCCGTTGAACCATGTTCAGGTCGAATTATTGAAGGAACACCGCTCCCATCCGGGCGATGCACGCGTGCTGCAGGGCATTCAATTGACCATCAACGGCGTATCGGCAGGCTTGAGAAACAGCGGGTGATTTGTTGGAGATCGTCATTGCGAAGCAATGACGGCTGAAAAATCGCGCTGGTCTATTACGGGGCGAGGGATTATCTGACGGGTACGAGGTGGAGTTTTTCATAATGTCGCATTTGCTTGTTCATCCTACGGCACCCGAAGGCAATGGCCGTATCCTGTCCGTGACGCCGCAATCGGCGGGGTGGACCTATGTCGGCTTCGAAGTCTACCGGTTGAAAGCAGGCCAAAGCCTCGCCCATCCAACACAAGGCAACGAGATGTGCCTCGTGATCCTCTCAGGACGCGCGACTATTCGCGCAGGCGAACTTGAGTGCGGTACGCTCGGTGAACGCGCAAATGTGTTCGAGGGCTTGCCTTGTTCAGTTTATGTCCCTGCGCAGTCCGATTATGCGATCAAGGCCGAAAGCGATTGCGAAATCGCGGTGTGCGCGTGCCCTTCCAAAGGCGGATTAGCGCCTCGCGTCATCCCACCCTCCGAAGTCGGCGAGGAAACGCGTGGGCAGGGCACCAATACCCGCCATGTCCGCAATATTTTGCCGGATGTTTCCCCTTTTGCAGAAAATCTACTGGTCGTTGAAGTCATTACGCCGGGCGGCAATTGGTCGAGCTACCCGCCGCACAAGCATGATACCGATGATTATCCGAACGAAACCTATTTGGAAGAAACCTATTACCACCGCTTAAACCCGCCACAGGGCTTCGGCTTCCAGCGCGTCTACACGGATGACGGCTCGCTCGACGAAAGCATCGCCATCAAGGATGGCGATGTCGTTTTAGTGCCAAAAGGCTTTCACCCCGTCGCCGCCCCGCATGGCTTTGATCTCTACTACCTGAACGTGATGGCAGGCCCGAAAAAGGCCTGGAAATTCACGATGTCGAAGGACCACGCGCATATCGGGTGGACATCGACGGCGACGAAGTAAGCTTCAAGCAAACCGCGCGCGCATGCCTGCTGTCAGCTCGACAATAAAATCATGCACCAGCCGCACGCGGGCAAGCTCGCGCACGTCTTCGTGGGTTACGATCCAGTAAGCACGCTTCACGCTGTAGTCCGGCATAATGCGCTTGAGCGATGGATCGTCTTTCACGACATAATCATGCAGCACGCCGATGCCCGCGCCCGCTTTGACCGCCTCGATCTGGCCGATCATGCCCGCGCATTCAAAACGGCGTTCGGGCGTGATTTTTAACTCGCCCAGATAATCGAGCGCGTCGGTAAACAAAAGATCGCGCACATAGGTCACGATGCGATGAGAGGATAAATCCTCAATCGTCCGGATCGGTGCTGCGCCTTTAAGATAGGCTTGGCTACTATAAAGGCTCAAGCGGTAATCGGTGAGCTTACGGATCGCGAGTTTGCCTTCCACCGGCGGCTCGATGGTCACCGCAATATCGGCCTCGCGTTTGGCCAGCGAAAAAGCGCGGGGTAATGGCACAAGCTGCACCGTCAGCCCCGGATGCTGATCGAGAAAGGCAGGCAGGTGGCGGGCCAACACGTAAGTGCCAAACCCATCGGGCGCACCCACCCGGACGGTGCCGTTGATCGCCACATCCTTGCCGCTAAATTCGGCCTGCGCGCGCAAAAGCTCCGTTTCAATCCGCTCGGCGGTGACCAAAAAGCCCTCGCCTGCTTCGGTTAGGCTGCAGCCGCTGGTGCGCCGTTCAATCAGCTTGGCCCCGAGCCGATTTTCGAGCGCCGTCATGCGGCGGCTGACCGTTGTATGGTCAAGATCAAGGCTTTTGGCTGCCCCGAGCATTTGGCCCGAACGCGCCACCGCCAGAAACACCCGTATCAGATCCCAATCCATGCTCTATCGCCTTACCGAAATTCTGCACAATGGTTGCGCATATCAGCTTATTGTTGTGCATAATAACATAGGCCATAAGAATACCAACGCAATTCCAAAGGGAGAAACCACCATGGTTCAGGAACTCACGCATTTTATTGGCGGCAAGCATGTGAAGGGCACATCCGGCCGTTTCGCCGATGCCTTCTGGCCGATGACGGGCGAGCTCGCCTCGAAAGTGCCTTTGGCCTCGAAGGCCGAAGTTCGCGCAGCCGTTGAAAACGCCAAAGCCGCGCAACCAGCATGGGCTGCCACCAACCCGCAGCGCCGCGCCCGTGTGATGATGCGGTTTCTTGAACTCGTGCACGCTGAATATGACAGCCTCGCCACACTTCTCGCCAAAGAGCACGGCAAGACGATTGCGGATGCGAAGGGCGATATCCAGCGCGGCCTCGAAGTGGTCGAATTCTGCGTCGGCGCACCTCAGATGCTGAAGGGCGAATTCACCGATGGTGCAGGCCCCGGCATCGACATGTATTCCATGCGCCAGCCACTTGGCGTTGTGGCCGGTATCACGCCGTTCAATTTCCCTGCGATGATCCCGCTCTGGAAATGCGCGCCAGCGATTGCGGCAGGTAACGCGTTCATCTTGAAGCCATCCGAGCGTGATGTCGGCGTGCCGCTGCGCATTGCTGAATTGTTTATTGAAGCCGGTCTGCCCGCAGGCATCCTCAATGTCGTGCAAGGCGATAAGGAAGCCGTCGACGCGCTGCTCGATGATCCGGATGTGAAGGCCATCGGCTTTGTCGGCTCCACGCCGATTGCCGAATATGTTTACACCCGCGGCACGGCAGCGGGTAAGCGCGTGCAATGCTTCGGTGGTGCAAAGAACCACATGGTCATCATGCCGGATGCCGATATGGACCAGGTCGTCGACGCGCTGATGGGTGCCGGCTACGGTTCTGCAGGCGAGCGCTGCATGGCGATTTCGGTTGCGGTTCCAGTGGGTAAAGCAACAGCGGATCGTTTGGTCGAAGCGCTCATTCCGCGCGTTGAAAGCTTGAAGGTAGGCACCTCGCTCGACCCTTCAGCCGATTTCGGCCCGGTGGTGACCAAAGAGCATCTCGCCAAGGTTAAGTCCTATGTCGATATCGGCGTGGCAGAAGGCGCGAGCCTCAAGGTCGATGGCCGTAACTTCAAGCTGCAAGGCTATGAGAATGGCTATTACATAGGCGGCTGCCTGTTCGACAATGTGACCAAGGACATGCGCATCTATAAGGAAGAAATCTTTGGCCCCGTGCTCTCCGTCGTGCGCGCCAAGGATTACGCTGAAGGCTTGGCGCTCTGCAACGATCACGAATACGGCAATGGCGTCGCGATTTATACGCGTGATGGCGATGCAGCGCGTGATTTTGCCTCCAAAGTGCAGGTCGGCATGGTCGGCATCAATGTGCCAATTCCTGTGCCTTTGGCTTACTACACCTTTGGCGGCTGGAAGCGCTCGGGCTTTGGTGATTTGAACCAGCACGGCCCGGATGCGTTCCGCTTCTACACCAAGACGAAAACGGTAACCTCGCGTTGGCCATCGGGCATCAAGGACGGCGCGGAGTTTGTTATCCCAACGATGCGCTAATCTCGGTCCTAGTGATCCTCTTAAAGGCGTCCCGCAAAGGGCGCCTTTTTCTTTTGGTGAATCGGGTTCAATAAATCCTTGACCGGCCATCAGCACTGGGTCTTGCTCTTCCGATGACCCGCGTTTCTAATGTTGCCCATTCTCCGCTACCCGAGATTTTCCAATCGTGGTTTGCCGCACGCGGCTGGCAACCTCGCGCGCATCAATTGGAATTGCTCGACAACGCCTCGCAGGGTCGATCGACCTTGCTTGTCGCTCCAACTGGCGCCGGTAAAACGCTGGCAGGCTTTCTGCCGAGCTTGGTTGACTTGTCCTCGCTTACGCCTAATGCGCTCAAAAAGCGCGGCCTCCACACGCTCTACATCTCGCCGCTCAAAGCCCTCGCGGTTGATATTGCGCGCAATCTCGAAACCCCCGTTTCGGAAATGGGCCTGCCCTTCACCATCGAAACGCGCACAGGCGACACGCCGGCGCATAAACGCGCACGGCAGGCGGAGCGACCACCGCATATTTTGCTCACGACACCAGAGCAACTCGCGCTCCTTTTGGCCCATCGCCATGCGAGCCAACTTTTTGCCGATCTTAAAACCGTTATCCTTGATGAGTTGCACGCTCTGGTTACGTCTAAACGTGGCGATTTGCTTGCGCTTGATTTGGCGCGACTTCATCGCCTATCGCCATCGCTGGTTACCATTGGACTTTCGGCTACCGTTCGCGAACCCATCGATTTGCAGCGATACCTTGTGCCTCAACTAAAAAATCAGGCTCACCAATCCGAACTGGTTTGCGTCACCGGTGGCGCGCAAGCAAAAATCGGTATTTTAAAAAGTGCGAAGCGCCTGCCACTGGCGGGTCATACGGCGCTCGCTTCCATGCCTGAAATTTATAAAGCGATTACTGCGCATCATATGACGCTCGTCTTCGTCAACACCCGCATGCAAGCCGAATTTGTTTTTCAGGAATTATGGAAATTAAACGACGCCTCGCTTCCAATCGCATTGCATCATGGCTCGCTCGATGTCGGTCAACGCCGCAAGGTTGAAGCAGCCATGGTTTCCGGCACCTTACGCGCGATCGTATGTACGGCAACGCTTGATCTCGGCATTGACTGGGGAGACGTCGATCTGGTGATCAATGTCGGCGCTCCCAAAGGCGCAAGCCGTCTTATGCAACGCATCGGGCGCTCGAACCATCGCTTTGATGAGCCGTCCCAAGCGCTTTTGGTTCCGGCTAATCGCTTTGAAGCCCTTGAATGCCAAGCGGCATTGGGTGCCGTTGAAGCCGCCGCCCAAGATACGCCCGATGCGCGGATCGGCGCGCTTGATGTGCTCGCTCAGCACATTCTAGGCATGGCATGTGCCGATGGGTTTAACACGGATGAATTATACGACGAGATCTGTACCGCTGCGCCCTATGCGACACTGACACGGGAAGATTTTGATCGCACATTGGATTTTGCCGCCACCGGCGGCTACTCCCTTAGGGCTTACGAGCATTTCGCCAAAATTAGACAGGGCCGCGATGGCATTTGGCGGATCGCAACGCCGCGCGCGGCTCAGCACTATCGTATGAACATCGGTACGATTGTTGAATCGACCATGCTCAAGGTTCGCCTTGGGCGGATGACCAAAGCAGGCACCCCGCAACGCGGGGGGCGTGTGCTGGGAGAGGTCGAAGATTATTTCGCGGAAGGATTGGTCTTAGGCGATACGTTTATCTTTGCGGGCGAGGTCCTTCGTTTCGAAGGGCTCATCGGCAATGAAGTCATTGTGACGCGGGCAGCGAAGGGCATTGATCCTAAAATTCCGGCCTATGCGGGTGGCAAATTTCCGCTTTCAACTTTTCTGGCCGAACGCGTTCGAGCCATGCTGGCCTATGAAAAGGAATGGAAGATTTTACCGCCCGAAGTACGCGAATGGCTTGAATGGCAAAAAGAAAAATCCGCATTGCCTAAGAAGGGCGAATTATTGGTTGAAAGCTTTCCAAGCGGTGACCGCTTTTATCTCGCACTTTATCCATTTGAAGGCCGTCTGGCCCATCAAACGCTCGGTGTTCTTCTAACGAAACGGCTAGAGCGAGCGCGGATGAAGCCGCTTGGTTTTGTATGCAATGATTATGGGATTTGTGTTTGGGCCTTATGCGATCTTGGTGAAGCGATGCGAAATAATAGCTTATCGCTTGATGATTTACTGCACGAAGACATGTTGGGTGACGATCTGGAAGAATGGCTTTCTGACAGTTCAATTATGAAACGGGCCTTCCGCTATTGCGCTGTTATATCAGGCCTCATTGAACGCCGACATCCGGGGCAAGAAAAATCAGGCCGGCAAGTCACGGTCTCAACTGATTTGGTTTATGATGTTTTACGCCGACATGAACCGGACCATATCCTGTTAAAGGCCGCACGCGCCGATGCTGCATCGGGGCTCTTAGATCTTAAGCGTTTGGGCGATATGTTAAAGCGTATCCGAGGTCATGTTGTATTCAAAGCGCTTGAAAAAGTGTCGCCTTTGTCGGTAGCCGTTCTTCTCGAAATCGGCCGTGAATCGGTCTATGGCGAAGCAGCAGAAGATTTATTAGCGGATGCAGAGCGATCACTGCTCGAAGAGGCGATCGGATGAACAAAGAAAGCGCGCAACAATCCGCTATCTTATCCATTGGTGGTTTACGTCTTACTCCAGACGCATCAGGCGTTCTCTATGAGTCTCAAGAAAAATTGCTTATCGTATCCGATTTGCATCTTGAAAAGGCATCCTCCTTGGCGCGTCGTGGTTCATTGCTGCCGCCCTATGACACGCTTGATACATTACGGCGCTTATCATTGGCGATTGACCGACTTCGCCCTCAAACGATCATTTCTCTGGGTGATACGTGGCATGACACGCATGGCCCTTCGCGAATGAGCGATGATAACGCTGCACTTTTTTCAGCGTTGCGGAAGAATATGGATTGGATTTTTATAACGGGAAATCATGATCCCGATCCGCCGCATTTTTCATCGGCACGGGTAATGGATGAAATCCAGATGGGTGGTGTTTATTTCCGACATGAGCCAAAAGCAAAAATTACAGAGCCCGAAATTGCAGGCCATTTGCACCCTGCCGCTAAACTACGCGCGAAGGGCCGATCCATTCGCCGAAAATGTTTTATCAGTAATTCCACCCGCTGTATTTTACCTGCCTTTGGCAGTTTAACAGGTGGGCTAAATGTTCTCGATCAAGCGTTTAATGCGCTTTTTCCGGAGCAAAAATTTCTAACGCATATTGTGAGTTCAGACCAATTGTTTACCGTTGGCCCCCAGTCGCTCGTATCCGATTAGGTCTCATTGCGCCAAGAGAGCACCGAGCAGGCTGGTCACGGCAATTGCTGTTAATCCAACACGAAGCTTTCCGTACCAACGCGGTGCTCCGCCTGCCAATACGAGCCCGATATCGGAAACCCCGAGCGCTAAAACCGTACCAATCAACATCATCAAATCATAAGGCCGTGGGGTCGCCAAAGCGAGCCATGCAACCAGCGAAGGCATAACGGCGATGACAAATTCGCGTCGATGGTGCTCAGGCGTCGCTAACGCATTGCCCCAACGAACACCGCCAAGAAAAGATGCGATTAAGGCGGCATATGTCACCAGTGCCATATGCAAGAGGCCACTTCCTAGACCTAAAAAATCCGGCGCCACTAAAAGGCAAGCCGCCGTACCGACAAAGGGAATGAGCCCCGCAACCCCTAACACAAGTGCCGGTACCGGAATGGATTGATCCGTTATCGTTGTTTGATTATTTGTCATCAGTACGACGCCTTTTTTCCACTAAACACGACCGAAGATGCGCGCACCTAAAAACCCACACAATAGGGCAGCGCAGGCGGTCGATAATCCATAAACGGCACTGTTGCCACTCGCTTGCAGGGCAATCCAGTTTTCCCATGCCGGGAGCGCCGAAAGCGAAACCTGCAAGGGGTGCGCTGTTTCGCTTAAGCCCAAAGCGGCCATGATAAGGCCAATCAGAAAGCGGGCTGCAACCATTAAAATCAAGAGCGCAAGTGCAAGACGAAACGTTGCGCCGCTAACGATACGGGCGGCAAGCGTACCGAGATGCGATCCGAAGACGCCGCCCAATATTAAGGGTGCCGCAAGGACCACATCAATGGCGTGATTATAAACAGCATGGAGGATCGTTGCCGCAACCATTGTCACTAAAATCTGGACTTGCGATGCAACAACCGCGGATCGTGTCGGCAAGCGAAAAAAATAGATCAACGCTGGTACAAACATAAAGCCGCCACCAACGCCAAGAACTGTACCTATGGTTCCGATGATTATGGAAATTCCGATGAGCGGAACGAGACTGATCGATAATCCGATATTGGAAAAATGATATTGAAAGCCTAACTGGGAGAGCCAGCGCTGAAGGCCATTTTCGGACGGCGCTTGGTCATGCGCGATAGACGGCATCCGAATAGCGGTAACGCTTTCTTTCAGCATCAGCCCGCCGACAATGCCCAAAAGGACGACATAAGAAACGCCCACAACAATATCGAGACTTCCTATCCGACTGAGTACATTAAAGACGCCGATACCGATGAGCGTTCCGGTCAAAGCGCCACCAATGAGAAAGGCTGATAATTGAGGATCGATCAATCTCTGACGCGCTGCAACGGTGGTGCTAAAAGTGGCAGAAGCCACAAGCTGCGCCGAGCCTGTTGCAACGGCAATTGAGGGCGGTACGCCTAAGAAGATGAGGATCGGCGTCATTAAAAAACCGCCCCCAACGCCGAAAAGGCCGGAGACAAATCCGATCAGCAAACCAACACAGGCCACCGCGCCAAGGTTGATCCAAACGCCGGCGATCGGAAGCAACAAATCAAACATACTGAACTCTCAATGGGTCCGAAGCTGAAGTCGTCCCGCTACCCAGCTCCCGATGATCAAAGCGATCACGAATAAAAAGACTTTCCATTCACCCGTTCCAAGCGACGCAATCGCCGGACCGGGGCAGAAGCCGGACAAACCCCAACCAATGCCGAAAAGCGCACTGCCCAATACAAGGCGAAGATCAATCGATTTTAAATCATCGAGCATAATAACGCGGCCAAACAAGCTAAACTCTCTTTGTTTGGCTCCGCGAAACGCAAGAAAGGAGATGATAACGGCACCGCCCATCACGAAGGCTAAGGATGGATCCCATACGCCGAAGAAGTCGAGAAAGCCGATGACTTTGCTCGGGTTGGTCATGCCGCCGAAAATGAGCCCTACACCAAAGATAAGGCCTGCCAGATATTCGCTGATCCGTCGAACAAGATGGTTCATCTCTTATCCTCCGAAGCCAGAATGATGCACAACCCAAACCGTCATGACGCCAGTTGCCATAAAAGTAAGTGTCGCCGTGATGGAGCGGGGGGATAGACGCGCAATGCCGCAAACCCCGTGGCCACTCGTACAGCCAGAGCCTAAATTGGTTCCGAAGCCGACGAGAAGTCCGGCAATTATGAGCTGGATGGGCGACGCATTGATTTCCACAGCAGGCATAAGGCCCAGCACCTTAGCCCCTATAGGCGCGGATATAAGGCCCGAAAGGAAGATGATCCGCCAGGCGATATCACCCTTTAGGGGCCGAATCAGTCCGCCTAAAATGCCGCTGACCCCCATTATTCGGCCATGAAACAGAATAAAAATCGAGGCAGCTAATCCAACCAGCAAGCCGCCAAGGCTTGACCAAAGCGGTGTGAAATGGGCCCAATCAATCGTCATTGATCATCGATCCTTTGGCTTAAATGGCGCTCTCAGCCCGCCATCGATGCCAGAAATGCGGCATGCGCCGCAAGCAAAACCCGTTGGTCCAGACAGCGGTCTATCAATCGGATTTAAGCGGCCGCAAAAATCGATTTCCAGAATCGATTTGACTTTGAAGTCTTGCCCGAAGGTTTGGGCGTTGTTTCGCGTGAGCCTTCCTCTGGGGTTACATCCGATGGGTTAAGGGCGACCATTTGCGAATCGGCTAAGGCGCGCGCCGCCGCGGCGCGGGCGGCAACCAGAAGCGGTCGAGGGTCGATGGGGGTAGGATCAGATGCAACCGCCACGGCCTTAAGTTCCGGGCCATCGGGTTCGCTTGCTTTAGGCCTCATTGATAAAAGCAATTCTTCAATGCGACCCATGCGCTCCGATAGACGTTGAATGGCCGAATAATGCACCGCGGTCGACGCATGAAGTTTCCGATTTTCGGCCTCGGCATTTTTCTTCAAAAGCCGCGATGTTTCGAGAATTTCGAGGACGACCGGATCAAGCGGGCCGGCCGACTGGGCCGTTTGACGAGTAGGCGCGGGTTCCCTTGTTGCGGACGGGGTTGGCAGGTCGACCGTGACATGAAGGAGCGATTCCATTTCCTTTTGAAGGCGATCGATGAAATGGCCAATCCCGGGAGCCTGATCGAGTTTAATATGCCCCAATTGGCGCTCATCAATGCTCTTTTCCAGCGCCAATATGGAAAAGCTGAGGCGAAAGGCTTTTTCACTGGCCGGCGCGTGGCCGTGAAGTGTCACAATGCGCTCTTTAAGATCGGTGATGGCCTTCCGAACGCTTAGCGAGCCGGATGCTGCATCGGCCAAGTCCTTGCTGCCGCAAGGCAAGGCGGCAACCTGAGCGGCGCTAAGCGTATTTATAGGAGACTTCCGTTTCGATACCATCCCGCAACGTGAACCTTTAAGAGCCTAGAACCATTCAAACACGCCGCTTTTGTATTTGAATATTGAAAAATCGCTGTAATAGCCTCGAAAAATAAGATTAAATTTTCATGAATTTTCGTTTATTTTTCCGCTGACCAGCGTCGGCTCGAGCCGTTAAAGATAAATAATTTATATAAAAACTGTGAAATTACAGTAGTTTAACGGATTTATTTTGAACTATGAAATATTTATATTTTTTTAGTTGACGATTTGACCGATTACGTAGATTTATTACCATAATTAATAAAGTTGTTTGTTTTTCCGTGGCGTAAATCGGAGTTGGGTTGTGGCGAAATCATTAGTAAACGTAAAACGTGTATCCTCTACTGCGCAAAGCTCCGGCCGCGGTCGGCCAAAAGCAGGCGCGGGAGATAGTGACTATGTCCACACCATTGGTGACCTAGCGCAAGAGTTCGGCGTAACCTTACGGACGCTGCGCTTCTACGAGGACCGTGGCCTGATCAAGCCAAAGCGGCAGGGTTTAACCCGGCTTTACAGCGATGCCTCGAAGGCCCGCTTGAAAGAAATTATCAAAGCAACCAATCTCGGCTTCACTCTGACCGAAATCCGCGCATTGCTTGGCGTAGATGGTTCGGCCAAAGCCTCTCCGGCTTTGAAATTGAATAAAACCCAAATCGCCGAACAACTTGCGCATTTGGAAAAGCAAAAGGCCGACATTGAAAAGGCCATTGCCGATTTGAAATCGATGCAGAAATTGGCCGCTTAAGCATCTGCGTCGGATCATTGATCCAAACCCACGCTCGGCCTAAGGTGCATCGCGTCATCGGCACGAGGGTGGGTTTAAATGTCTGAAGCATATATTTATGATCACGCTCGCACGCCGCGCGGACGTGGCAAGCCCGATGGCGCGTTACACGAAGTAACCGCCCTCGCTTTGGCCGCAGCGCCATTGCGCGCCTTGAAACAGCGCAACAATCTTGATCCCGCTCTTGTCGACGATGTGGTGCTCGGTTGCGTTGACCCCGTTGGTGAGGCCGGCGGCAATATCGGACGGGCGGCCGCCCTTGTTGCGGGTTATGGCATTGGTGTACCAGGCCTCCAAATCAATCGCTTTTGTGCGTCGGGATTAGATGCCGTCAATTTTGCAGCCGCCCAAATCATGGCAGGGCAGCAACAAATGGCGCTGGCCGGCGGTGCCGAATCCATGAGCCGGATCGGGTTGGGCGCGTCGGGTGGGGCATGGGCGAGCGACCCTTCCATCGCGATCCCGGCCTATTTCATGCCGCAAGGCATTTCCGCCGATCTCATCGCCACCAAATACGGTTTTTCTCGCGCTGACGTTGATGCCTACGCCGTCGAAAGCCAAAGGCGCGCGGCTAATGCATGGGCCAATGGATATTTTAAAGCGTCGGTTGAGGCGGTCAAAGATATTAACGGCCTCACCCTTCTGGCCCATGACGAACATATGCGGCCAGCAACAAGCCTCGAATCACTGAGCGCTCTCAAGCCCTCCTTCGCGGTCATGGCCGAGCATGGCGGGTTTGGGGCGGTTGCCCTTCAGGCCCATCCGGAGATCGAGGCGATCCGCCATGTCCACCATGCGGGTAATTCATCCGGTATCGTCGATGGCGCAGCGGCCGTTCTTTTAGGGTCAAAGGCTGCGGGGCAGTCCGCAGGCCTTAAACCGCGGGCGCGCATCCGAGCTTTCGCGAATATCGGATCGGACCCCGCTTTAGTGCTCACAGGTCCCGTTGATGTAACCAAAAAGCTTTTAAAAAATGCCGGCATGAGCATCAAGGATATTGATCTCTTTGAGGTCAACGAAGCCTTTGCCGCCGTTGTTCTACGCTTCATTCAAGCGTTCAATGTTGATCCAGCCTTGGTTAACCCCAATGGCGGAGCTATTGCGATGGGCCACCCCCTTGGTGCCACGGGCGCGATGATCTTAGGCGCGGCTTTGGATGAGCTTGAGCGAACCAATAAAAACCTTGCCCTGATCACGCTCTGCATTGGTGCTGGCATGGGCACGGCAACCATCATTGAACGGGTGTGAGGAATTAAAACCATGACCAGCACTCTGTCTGATTTTACCTTCACAAACGATAGCGATGGCGTTGCAACGCTGACATGGGATGCGCCTGGCAAATCGATGAATGTATTCACCGATCAAACCATGGACGAACTCGATCAGACGATCGATAAAATCGTCGCCGACACGTCGATCAAAGGCTGCATCATTGTTTCCGGAAAGCCCGATAGCTTCTCCGGTGGCGCGGATATCCGCATGCTCGCAGGATTAGTTGAACGCTCGAAAGAAAATGAAAGCAAGCTCGGCGCCGATGAAGCGACCCGTATTTTCTTTGAGGAATCACGCAAGCTCTCACTCCTGTTTCGTAAGCTCGAGACATGCGGCAAACCCTTTGTTGCTGCTATCAACGGCATATGCCTAGGCGGCGCGTTTGAGCTCGCTTTGGCATGCCACCATCGTATCGTATCGGATGACGCGAAAACGCGATTGGGTTTACCTGAGATTAAAATCGGAATTTTTCCCGGTGCCGGTGGCACACAGCGCGTCGCTCGTTTGGCCCACACGGCTGATGCCCTCATTTTTATGATGAAGGGTGAAGCGCTCAAACCAAATGCCGCGCTGAAATTAAACTTGGTTCACGCCGTTGCGCCAAAAGAAGAGATCGTTAAACGCGCGAAAGAATGGATACTGTCCGTCGGTACCGCCGTTCAACCTTGGGATGTTGAAGGGTTCAAACTCCCCTCAGGGCCTGTCTATTCAAAAGCAGGCATGATGGTATGGCCGCCTGCGAGCGCGCTGCTGCGCAAGGATACGAACGACAATTACCCCGCCGCTAAAGCCTTGCTGCAATCGGTCTATGAGGGGCTCCAATTACCGATGGATGCTGCCTTACGGGTTGAAAGTCGTTATTTCGCGAATATCCTCAAAGGCCAAGTCGCCCATGCGATGATACGGACGCTGTTTGTTTCCATGCAGGCGCTGAACAAAGGTGCACGGCGGCCGCCAAACGAGCCGGCAACCAGCATTAAGCGGATCGGCGTCATCGGCGCCGGCTTTATGGGCTCTGGCATCGCAACCGTTGCCGCTCTGGCCGATATCGAAGTGGTTTTGATTGACCGAGATCAAACCTCAGCCGATCGGGGCAAAGCGAATGCCGATAAGGTGATGAGCAACAATGTTGCAAAAGGCCGCGCGACAGAGAGCGAACACAAAGCGTTTCTTGCACGCATTACGCCGACGGACGATTTCACTCTTCTTAAAGATGTCGATCTTGTGGTTGAGGCGGTGTTTGAAGATCCTTCTGTGAAAGCCGAGACAATCCAAAAAGCCGAAGCAGCGATGCCATCCTCTGTCATCTTTGCATCCAACACGTCGACACTACCCATTTCCGATTTAGCGCACCATTTCTCGCGTCCGGTTGATTTTATCGGCATTCATTTTTTCTCTCCCGTTGACCGGATGCAATTGGTCGAAATCATTGTTGGCCAACAAACAGGCACAAAAGCGCTCGCCATGGCTTTTGATTTTGTTCGCAAGATCGGCAAGACGCCAATTGTCGTCAACGATGCCCGAGGCTTTTTCGCCAATCGTTGTGTTTTAAATTATCTTCTTGAAGGGCATTTAATGCTTCACGAAGGTGTGCCTCCGGCCATGATTGAAAACGCGGCTCGAATGGCCGGAATGCCGGTTGGCCCATTGGCCCTTTCCGACGAAATCGCGATCGATCTGATCTATAAAATTCTCAAAGCAACAAAGGCTGCTTTGGGCCCTCATTCCGTTAATCCCATTCAAGAGTCGATTTTAAACAGCATGGTTGGCATCCATCATCGATTGGGCCGCAAAAGCGGTGGCGGATTTTATGACTACCCGAAAGACGCGCCTAAGCACCTATGGTCAGGCCTAGCCGAGTTTCAAACGACAAAGCTTGATCCAGAAACGATCAGCATCGGTGATTTGAAACATCGACTGCTTGTCACGCAAGCATTGGAAGCCGCGCGCTCCATCGAAGAAGGCATCGTTACCGACCCACGCGAAGCAGACGTTGGTGCTATCTTAGGATTTGGATTTGCGCCTTATACGGGTGGCCCGATCTCCATGATTGATGGCATCGGTCCTAATCGCTTCGTTGCCTTATGCGAAGCGTTAGCCAATCACTATGGTGATCGTTTCCTGCCCAATGCATTGCTGAAAAAAATGGCGGCAAAGGGCGAGTATTTTTACTCATAAACGCGCCGCGCGCCATTGCGCCAACAAGGCACGCAGAGCCGCCGGTTTGAGCGGCTTATGCAAGACGACGACGCCGTCGGCCTCGGCATCCTCGCGCACCGCCTGCGTGCGGTCGGCTGTTATGAGGATCGCAGACAGCTCTGAGCGTATCTGATCGCGCAATATCTTAATGGCATCCAGCCCAGTGCCCGTATCCAGATGGTAATCGGCAATAACGGCATCTAAGGGTGATGTAATACCATCCAATTCGGAAAGGCTCGAAAACGCACTGACGCGGCAACCCCATCCTTCCAACAAAATCCGCATGCCGTTAACAATCGCCGGCTCATTATCGATCACCAAAATTTCCATGCCTGAAAGTGGCATCATCGGCGTCGGTGCATCAACTGCCTTCGAGGGCATATGAGGCGCCTGTTCTGTCAGAGGAAGCTCAACCGAAAAGAGAGAACCTTTTCCAGGCTCTGACGATAATTTTAAGGGATGGCGAAGCAACCGAGCAATTCTTTCAACAATCGACAATCCAAGTCCGAGACCACGTGCAATTCGTGCGCCTTCATCAAGCCTTTTAAACTCACGGAAAATCGTCTTTTGTTGCGACAAGGGTATTCCCAACCCCGTATCATAAACCTCGATTCGTACTTTCCCCTTTTTACGACGACATCCGATTAAGACGCGTCCTTCTGGCGTATATTTAATCGCGTTCGACACCAGATTTTGCAACAGACGCCTCAACAAACGGCGATCCGTTTTTACCGTCAACGATGTTTTGATAAAGGATAGGACAATGCCCTTTTCATTCGCCAAAGGTTCGAGCTCGATTTTTAATGGCTGAAACAGATCCTCAAGCGAAACAGCCGATAATTCGGGCTTTAAAGCACCTGCATCCAGCCGCGATATATCAAGCAATGTTGTGAGAATATCTTCGACAGCCTCAAGCGACGTCGCTACATTTTCAGCAAGATGCACATCGCCCTGATGTCGATCTCGTTCGAGTAAAGCAGTCGAATAAAGACGCGCAGCATTAAGGGGCTGTAAAATGTCATGGCTCGCAGCTGCTAAAAACCGCGTCTTCGATAGATTAGCATCCTCGGCCTCGGCTTTGGCGCGCGCCAATTCGCTGTTCAGCCGTAATAATTCTTCCGTGCGTTCGCGTACCCTTGCTTCGAGTGATTCATTTGCCGTTGCGAGTGCTTCTTCGGCAAGAACGGTATTGGTGACATCGGTGTAGGTCGTAACAATGCCGCCATCGGGCAAAGGGGCGGAACGAAGTTCAATCGTTTTGCCTTCGGGATAAAGTTTAAGACGGGATTGGCTTGTATCGCTGACAAAGCTTTGCAATCGAGCTGCGACGAGGCGGTCCCGACGACCCTGCCCATAAAGGCCTTTCTTGGCATTCAACGTAACAATATCTTCAAGGCTCGTCCCGGTTCGTAACATCGTATCGGGCAAACTGAACAATTCTTGAAATTCTCGATTCCAACACGTTAGCTTTAAGTCGCTATCGAAAACCGTAATGCCTTGACGCGCATGGTCTAACGCATGTTGCAAGAGATCGCGATTATATTGCAGCGCCGCCGACGCGTCATCCAACAGACGAAGGGCGTCGGATCGGCTAACATTATTACCGCTTAACAACATCGATAAAACACGGCGGGACGATGCCGCACCAATGGCCGAAGCCAATTGGTTTTCCGCAAACCGAAGCATTTCAATATCGGCCGAATTATCGTCGCCTTTTGTGCCACGCAAAGAACCGATCATTCCGGCAAACGCTCGATCTGTTTGTTCGGCGCCTAAATATCGGCCAACAACACGCTTTAATTCCCCAATTGTAACCGAGCTTCGCCACAGTCTGAAATTGAACGAGCGCCGAGCACTATCCGGTGCAACAAAGAGATTGGCTTGAAACCGTTCAACCGGCGTTGGTAACCGTAGCAAAGAAAAAGCAATATAGAACGCGATATTGAGACCAAGGCTCGTCAACGCTCCATGGGCGATAAAGGGTAGATCAAGTTCGAATAAATGCGTTGGTCTTAACCAATGAATTCCAAACGGGCCCAATTCAATCCATTGATTGAGGAGCGTCCGTGAAGGATCGGAAAGACTCGGTATCGCGAGCGTATAGGCCCAAACAATAAATCCGGAAATTAAGCTCGCACCCGCGCCCAGCGCCGTTCCATTGCGCCAATATAAACCACCGAAAAAGGCCGGAGCAATCTGAGCAATCGCCGTGAAAGAAATCAGTCCAATCGAAGCCAATGCAGCATCGCTTGATGTTCTAAAATAGAAATAGCCCGCCAACAAAACGAGGACGATAGCGAAACGCCGAATGGTTAAAAGCTGACCGCCCAAGTCTCCCGAGACAGGCCGTACCAATTTTGCGCCGCGCCGTAACAAAAGCGGCATCACAAGATCATTTGAAACCATCGTGCCAAGCGCCACGCATTCGACGATCACCATGGCGGTCGACGCAGAAAAGCCGCCGATGAAAACAATGAGGGCGACAACACCATTACCCGCATGCAGCGGTAGATGGAGGACGGCCATATCGCGATCAATAGCGCCGGGCGCGAAAATGAGATCCGATGCAAGAGCAATCGGAACGACAAACAGATTGATCAACACAAGATAAAGTGGAAAGAGCCAAGCTGCCTGTTTGGTATGTGAGGGATTCCGATTTTCAATCACGGTCATATGAAATTGACGCGGCAACAATAAAATCATCGCAGACGATAAAAGCGTCATCACGAGAACGGTCGAAAGCCCGCTGCTCCGTCCCAAGATGGGCAAAATATCGGGTCTATTTTCTAGCGCATCGACCAATGGCGCGGGCCCACCAAACAGACCCCAAACGACAAAGACGCCCGCAATCAGAAAGGCGGCGAGCTTCACCACCGATTCAATCGCGATTGCAAAAGTGAGGCCCGAATGATGTTCGCGGGCGTCAATATGCCGTGTCCCGAACACGGTCGTGAAAGCCGCCAGAACAAGTGTGACAATCAGAGAGAGGCTACCTGATGCTGGTGTCGAAAATCCCTGCGCGCCGCCGGGTACGGCATCCAACATCGTCGCCAGTGACACTGAGATCGCTTTAAGCTGTAAGGCGATATAGGGCACCGATCCAATCACCGCGATCACGGCAACAATGGCGGCGATCTTGGCATTCTTGCCATAGCGGGCGGCGACAAAATCCGCGACCGATAAAATATTCTGCGCTTTGGCTAATGTTACGATCCGCTCGACAAATTTTCGTCCAAATCCGATCACCATGATCGGTCCAACATAGATTGATAAAAAATCGAGCCCCGTTACGGCGGCCAATCCAACGGAGCCGAAAAAGGTCCAGGAAGTGCAATAAACAGCCAGTGCCAAGGCATAAAAAGTCGGTCCGGCGCGACCGGACAGGAGCTTTTGACCATAAATATCCCCAAAATGCGCGACCGCAAAAAGTGCGGACAGGTAAACAAGGGCAGCTAGAATAATGACCCAGCCTGCAATCATTATGTTCGATTTCCCCCTCAATTCCGCTCTTTGCTAGACTTTCAGCTCACGCGGCGTCTGGCAAGCTCGACGTGTTTGTGAAAGAACGATTGGAGGAATCACCCAGCCCGTCGAGGAACAGTATGTTTTCTAATCAATCACCTTCAAATCTAACCCTGAAGATTGGCCCAGAGGCCCTTGGTGCGCCACCCAGCGGCATTGTTGAGGTGTTTACCTATGGCTGGGGCCGCCCGGGTTTAATTCCGCTTTGGGCGGGCGAGGGCGATATGTCGACACCGGGCTTTATCACCGAGGCGACGACCCGCTCGCTTGCGGCGGGCGAGACGTTTTATACACCCAATCGCGGCATTCCCGATTTCCGCGCCGCCGTCGCCCGCTATATGTCGCGGCTTTACGGGCAAGAATTTAGCCCTGACCGCTTTTTATGCACCATTGGCGGCATGCACGCGTTGCAGGTCGCGATGCGGATGGTCCTCTCGGCAGGTGAAGAGTTTATCGTGCCGTCCCCCGCTTGGCCCAATTTTATCGGCTGCGGCAAAGTCATCGGCGCGGTCCCGGTCGATGTCCCCATGGGCCTGACGAACGAAGGCCCGAATGGCCGATGGTTTCTCGATGTTGATCGGATTGCCGGTGCCATCGGTCCCAAGACCCGCGCCATCGTCATCAATTCGCCTTCCAATCCAACAGGCTGGACGGCAACGCGCGCGGAGTTGGAAGCGGTACTCGCCCTTGCCCGCAAACATGGGCTCTGGATCATTGCCGATGAGATTTATGGCCAATTTGTCTTTGATGGCTCGGCCCGCGCGCCATCATTCCATGACGTGATGAATGAGGATGACCAAATCATCTTCGTCCAAACATTTTCAAAAAACTGGGCCATGACCGGTTGGCGGATTGGCTGGATCGAGTGCCATCCCTCGCTGGCTCAAACGGCTGAAAATCTCATTCAATATTCGTCCTCGGGCGTCGCGACCTTTCTCCAGCGGGGCGCCATTGCCGCGCTCGATCACGGCGACAGCTTCCTGCGCCATCAAGTCGAGCGCGCCAAAAAGGGTTGCGACATCGTTTGCGAAGGGCTTTCAAAAACAGGCCGCGTTCGCTTTGCAAAGCCCGAAGGGGCCTTCTATCTTTATTTCAAAGTCGACGGCGCCAAAGACCCGATGGGCATCGCCAAGCGTTTGGTCGATGAAGCCAATGTCGGCCTTGCACCAGGCTCGGCCTTTGCCAGCGGCGAGGATGCCTGGTTAAGGCTTTGCTTTGCGCGAAAAGCGGAAGATTTAACGGAAGCCACCGAGCGTCTGGTCAAAGCGCTAAGCTAAATCTTCGATCATTCGCCAGAAATAGACGCCCCCTAAATTAACGCCTATTTATCAATCAGATATTCCAAATCTGATTGATAAATAGCGCACACCTGACGCTATGCGCAAAAGGGCGCAAGACAAACTACGCAACCAAATGGACCCTCGCACGTTCTTATCATAACCGCTGGCAAAGAGAGATCGGGGAAACCGATGGGTCGAAGCGGATAAATGGAACAGTTCGATGTAATTGCCGCGCGTTTTTTTGAGTCGTTAAAAAACTCGCATCAGGAGGTTTGTAATGGTTGAGACACGCTTACCCGAACGAGATGTTTATATTGCGGATGCTGATTTGGCATTTCGGAGCGCCGTTGCATCGAGTCTCGAAACGCAGGGCTACCACGTTACACTCTTTTCAGATGGGCCTTCTCTCTTAGCCGTCACGCGGCACCATGTACCAGGTTGCATTTTATTGGATGCCGATGTGAGCAGTTCAACAGGCAATGATTTGCTGCATGAACTTGGCCATCGGGTCACTGCTCCCATCGTCATTATGGCCGATGATGCCAATGTCGAGATGGCGGTTTCGGCCATGAAAAAAGGCGCCAAAGACTTTATGGCAAAGCCCCTGATTGCGGACGCCGTCGCCGGACGGGTGCGTGAAGCCCTAGCCGAAAAACGCGCCGGAAATGGTACAGTTCCCAATGTCGTATCCGTCCCCGGTGGCGATCGTTTAACACCACGCGAACGGGAAGTTTTGCAAAAAATTTCAGCCGGTGCTTCCAACAAAGAAGCCGGCCGACAATTGGGCATCAGCCCGCGCACCGTCGAAGTTCACCGCGCCCGGATCATGGAAAAAATCGGTGCCCGAAATACGGCAGATCTCGTCCGTATCGTTTATTCGGCCTCGTTTTTATTAATCCCATTTTCCCGTCGGGTTCCCATTTTAATCTCGGCAGGTGGCATCATGTCCTATGTGAATGAGTCGGCCGTGGGGAGCGGTCCGTCATCGACTCGGTCGGTCGACTTTCCTCCCCGTGTGACCATCATCGACGAAGGCGAGCCCGCACGTGCAATTTATCAAATTGTGTCGGGCAATGTGATGATTTCAAAACTATTACCAGACGGGCGTCGGCAGATCTTTGAGCTGCTGGGCCCGGGTGGAATCTTTGGCGTAACGCCCAACGGACATCACGATAGCGTCGCCGAATCGCTCACCGATGTCCGCTTAACCGCCTTCGATAAAGGGCCCGCCGAAAACTCATCAAGTTTTAATTCCTTCATGGCGGAACTGTTAAAAATTCAAATCTGCGCCTTGCATGAACATGCGGTTTTATTGGGCCGAAAATCAGCCGTTGAACGCGTCGCGTCCTATATTTTAGAATTGATCGAAACCCCTTCGAAACAAGCCAAGATCAACACTGAAACGGTAACCGTTCGTGTGATTATGACGCGATCAGAAATTGCCGATTATCTTGGCTTGACGCTTGAAACGGTTAGCCGGGCTTTTTCACATTTGAAACGCTCCGGTATCATCGCCTATGCGCGGCATGATGGGCTCATGCAAGTCAACATCAAACGGTTACGCCCGCTCACCGGAACCTATTGATGCTTGATTGAGGAAGGGTGCGGTTATGCTGATAAGCGCCCCGATGCTCAGGTAAAAAGGTGTCCGGCACCGCTCCCCCGAGACATTGCCGGACACCCAACCATCCGGATATTGGCCATCCAAATGGTCTAAGCTGAACGGGACAAAGGCCCTTCAGAAATTGCAATTTGACATCTGCACCCTTGAGATTCATTGATCATTCGCAATCGAAACGATCAAAGACCATGGATAGTCATTGCAACGTAGAGACCGCTTAACCCATGGCTATTGGATCGGGCTGATCGATCCTAAGCAATATCTGATGATTCTGGCCGCTGGCTTGGGTGGCGCCGCTGGCTGGTGGCTTAATATTCCTGCGCCATGGCTATGCGGCGCTATGGCTGCCACCATTTTGCTCGCGATTACGGGATGGGGAGCGCCGCTTGTGCGTCCCGTCAATGACCTCGCGATGTTAAGCTCGGGTCTAACGCTTGGCTCGGCTGTTACGCCCGAAACGCTACGTACCTTTGTTACCGTACCCTTTAGCCTGTTGGGTTTGTTTTTAACGAGTTTAATTGTGATGGTTGTCACATCAAATTTGCTTATTCGCTATTCAGGGTGGGAAAGACGCGATGCCGTTTTAGCGGCAACACCGGGTGCACTATCTTCCGTTATGACGGTCGCGATTGAAGAAGGGGCAGATATTCCGCGCATCGCCATTGTGCAGCTCTTTCGCCTCGTGATGTTGGTTGCCGTGTTGCCATCGATAATGGTGCTTGCGGGTATGTCGATGACGCTTCCGGCGGCAACGCAAACCTCGATTGCGCCTCTCGAATTGATGATTATCCTTTTCATCGGGCTAGGCAGCGGAATGGCGTTCAAGGCCTTAAAAATGTCGGCACCCTTTATCTTAGGACCAATGTTATCCATTGGCCTCTTGCGCGGCATGTACATTTTTCCAGGACAATATCCAATCGAATTATCGACCGCAGGTTTTGTATTGGTAGGTGCGCTCATTGGCGCGCGTTTTCAGGGTATGAGGATGCGCGAAATTATCGCGATCGGGCCAGCGGCTCTTCTATCCTTTTTCGTTGCAACAAGCCTCGGATTTTTAGGGGCAATCCTTATTTCTAAACTTGTTGGGCTTCCGCTTCCATCGGCCTTGATGGCCTTTGCGCCCGGTGGGTTAGAAGCCATGACGGCGTTAGCTTTCGCGCTACGCATCGATCCCGTCATCGTCGGTGTTCATCACATTGCGCGCTTCACGCTGATCGGTATCGGCCTGCCGCTTACTTTGAAAATCCGTCCATCCCTTATTCGAGGTCCGCAGCCTTAAGCGCTCTTATTTGGCAGGGACCAATTGGTATCCTTTGCTAAAAAGGCAGGCTTCGACGGCTTGATTGCGGGCGGGTTCGTTCATATCCCGTGTCGAATAGGTCGGCGGAACATAGACGGGCGGGCTGGAATAGCACATTCCAAATCCATCAAACCGGCGATGACAATGCCTAAATTCATCATAAATATAACCCCCGCCTTCCACCGTCGTTACGGGTGACAGCGGGTACATCCGCGATGCGCGCTCTTCGCACGCCAATTTATCGCGCCCAAATTGTTCCAATGATTTTGTCGGGTGGACCCATTCATAGCGCTGGCAAGCCGTCAGCATCGTCAGCGCCAATAAAAGACCGCTGACCGGAATTTTGAAAATTCTTGAACTTCGATTACCCATAGAGCGACTCATTTACGATTGGAAATTTGATTTTGAATTTAATACAGCGCGCATATCAAGCCATCAACGGGATGAATAGGTAGTGAATAGAACGGATAAATCCGTCAACGCCATTGGCGTTATGAGTGGGACATCGATGGATGGTATCGATATCGCCATGCTCCATACCGATGGGGAAAATTACATTCATGCTAAAGCTACAGGCTTAGGTACCTATTCTCTTCCGTTGAAGCAACAACTGCTCGCGCTGATTCAAAATCCCGAACGCGCCGCCAATGGCGATGTTACAGAGATCATACAAGCCGTTACAGACGCGCATTGTACCGCCGTTGAGGCGTTCCTAGAACAGCACCATATCGACCCCGATTCAATCGACGTGATTGGGTTCCATGGACAAACCGTATTTCACGCGCCCGAGCGCGGCATCACACGGCAATTGTTCGACGGCGCACGCGCGGCAACCCGACTTGGAATTGATACTGTGTGTCAGTTCAGACTGGCCGATGTGGCAGCCGGTGGCCAAGGCGCGCCGCTCGCGCCGCTTTACCACCAAGCTCTCGCCCACGCATCAGGGTTAGAATTGCCGCTCGTGGTCTTAAATTTGGGAGGCGTGGCGAATGTGACCTATATTGGCCATGATCAAATAACAGCCTTTGATACGGGGCCTGCCTCGGCCTTGCTTGATGATTTTGTCCGCGAACGTATCGGCAAATCTTTTGATAAAGATGGGCAACTTGCTCAATCGGGTTTGATCCACGATGTGATTGTTGAACAATTTTTAGACTCCGACTATTTTAGTCGAACGCCGCCAAAATCACTGGATCGAAATGCTTTTCACACGTGGATGGATCTGGTGAAATCCCTTTCAAACGCTGATGGCGCCGCGACGCTTGCGGCGTTTACCGTTCAATCGATCGCTGCTTCTCGGCACCATTTTTCTGAACCTCCGAAACAATGGCTTGTGGGCGGTGGTGGTCGTCACAATCTATTTTTCATGCAAAGCCTTAAACATCAGCTTGGCGTGCCCGTTGATCCCGTTGAATCGGTAGGCTGGAATGGCGATATGCTCGAAGCAGAATGCTTCGCTTGGCTGGCTGTACGAACGCTTAGAGGTTTGCCATTAAGCGTTCCTGCTACAACTGGCGTTCCTTATCCCCTAACAGGCGGTGAGATTTCGCGCGCTTAGATGGATATTCAATGACACAGCTTCATCCTCTTTTGGACGACATCTTTTCACCTGCAAAACGAGCCATTGAGGAAGGGCGTATTCCGGGCGCTTCGCTTGGTGTCGTTACGCGTGATGGCGAACGTGACGTGAGAACATTTGGCAACGCGCAAACCGAACCTCATACGGTCCCGCTCGAACGCCATATGTGGTTTGATCTTGCGTCGCTCACCAAAATTATTTTTACAACGCACCGCCTTCTTGAGCTTGTACGCGATGGATCTGTTGATCTTGATGATACATTGGCCAAACATATGCCAGACTTGCGGCAATATGATGTAAGCGCACCAGAACGCGCGCTCACCATTCGACAAATTCTCGCGCACCAAACCCATCTTCCGGCCGTCGAGCCGCTTTACACCTTGGGGCAAGATCCGGACACGCTGCGCGCCTATGTTTTGCAAAGAGTGTGGAAAAGCGGACCACCCGTTTATTCCGATATCAATTACATCCTGCTTGGCATTTTAATCGAGCGGTTGACGGGCCAATCCTTGGCCGATCAACCACTTCCCAATGGGCTCTCCTTTACGCCACCAGCCGAGTCGAGCGTGGCGACGGAACGCTGTGCATGGCGCGGTCGTGTCATCAAAGGCGAAGTGCATGACGAGAATGCTTTTGCGCTTGGCGGCGCTGCGGGTCATGCCGGACTTTTCGGTACCGTTGACGGTGTCCTCGACCACGCCCAAAAGCTGCTAAACGGCGGCGGTCTACCGAATGAACTGATGGCCGCCATGACGACACCCGTTTCCGGCAACAGGGCTCTGGGCTGGGAAGTTCAACAAGCAGGCTGGCATGGTGGCGAGGGCCATTCACCCCGCACCATCGGTCATCTCGGATTTACCGGCACCGGCCTATGGATTGACCTTGATCGCGGCATTGGTTGGACGCTGCTCACCAACCGTGTACATCCCTCACGCCATACCGACACGGGAATTATGGCGCTGCGACGGGAAACGGGCAGTTTGGTGGGTCAGCTTCTCACACAAAGCTAAGCGCTGCGTCGCCTTTATGAAGCGCATCGGCCAGCGGCGTGAAGGCTCCATCGGGCTCGTGCAGTGTCAAACCGGACAAAAGCGTCAAGGGCGCTCGACTGCCTTTTGTAGCCTCAACCATTAGACGCGTCGCTGTCCCTGTTGCATGCGCATAAATAGGCAAAATTCTAACATCGCCAAACCGTCCGGAGAGCGCTTCTAAAATCTCCTGCAACGCATCCACACGGTGAATGAGGGTTAGCCTGCCCCGCGGCTTTAAAAGCGCATGGCAGGCGACGATCCATCGATCGAGCCCCTCTTCCGGCATCATATGAGCGCGCTGTCGAGCGGGATCGGGCGAGGCGCGCATCTTTCCTTCCGTGAGATAGGGCGGATTGGTCAGCACCCAATCTGCCTCTCCTCCCGTAAGCCCTGCGCGTTCGCGGTGCTTGAAGTCGGCCATCAAATCGGCCTCGATGACGCTTGCCCGATCCTGAAATCCATTCGCAAGAATATTGGCCCGGGCCAAATTCGCCTCGTCCGGGTCAAGTTCAATGCAGGTAATTTTTGAACCAAGGACCCGCGCGGCAACGGAAAGGCCAACGGCACCGCTGGCCGAACCGGCGTCAACGACCGATCCGGTAAACGAAGCGGGCACGGTGGCAGCCAATAAAACCGCATCCGTCCCCGACCGATGTCCGGTTTCAGCTTGTTGAAGGCGAATCTTGCCGCCCAAAAAATTAAATTCTGTCATCAGAAGGCGATTATGAGAGGTCGCGATCATTTGGCAAGTTGCGAAGCCGCGCCTCGCGTGCCATTTTGCGCCCGCTTTGGTCAGGGTCCGTCAAGCCTCGAAAGGAAGATGCAGTGGGTGTTGTTGTTTCGCTGGATGGTAAATCCTCGCCGGGCCCGAGCCTTGATGCCCTTGTCTCGCTAACAAAGGCCGGAATGGAAGGCGTCAACCGCATGATCCTTTCCCGCGTCGGCTCCGACGTGGAAATGATCCCAGAAATCGCCAAGCATCTCATCGAATCCGGTGGCAAACGTCTGCGGCCGATGCTGACGCTGGCAACCGCTGAGCTCTGTGGTTATAAAGGCGAAGGCGATGTGAAATTAGCCGCCGCCGTCGAATTCATGCACACGGCAACCCTGCTTCATGACGATGTCGTCGATGACAGCGAAATGCGCCGTGGCAAACTCGCCGCCCGTATGCTCTGGGGCAATGAAGCCAGCGTGCTTGTCGGCGATTTTCTTTTGGGCCAAGCCTTCAAGATGATGGTCGAAGTAGGCTCGCTCCACGCGCTCGATGTGCTCTCAACAGCCGCGACCGTCATTGCCGAAGGCGAAGTGTTCCAATTGGCCGTTGCCAAAAATACCGCAACAACCGAGGATGAATATCTCTCCGTCGTGCGCGGTAAAACCGCAGCTTTGTTTGCCGCCGCCTGTGAAGTCGGCCCCATCATCGCCGGATTCGGCAAAGCCGAGCAGGCCGCTTGCCGCTCCTATGGTGCCAATCTTGGTATTGCTTTCCAGCTGATCGATGATGCGCTTGATTACGGTGGCATCTCCTCGAAACTTGGCAAAAATCTCGGCGACGATTTCCGTGAGGGTAAAATCACGCTCCCCGTCGTTCTCTCCTTCCGCCGTGGCACCGAGAGCGAACGCGCCTTCTGGAAGCGCGCACTAGAGGAAGGCCAAACGGGTGAGGCCGAGCTGACCGAGGCCATGGCCATCATGAAAAAGCACCGCGCGATCGAAGACACGATCGAACGCGCCCGCCATTACGGGGCGATGGCCCGCGATGCGCTCGCGCTCTTTGCTGATACGCCCATGAAATCCGCTATGCTCGAAGCGGTGGATTTTTGCATTTCACGGGCGCATTAAAAACTCAGCCGCGCGGCGAGCCATGATGCTGCGCGATCCGCCAATTGCCGTCTTGCTTCACCAACATCCAGGTCAGGCGATAGGGCATCGGCGTATCCCCATCCGCAAAATCGACATGGGTCGCGGTTGCCGCGACATCATCGCGTAACATCACCACCCGCGGAAACGGATATTTCGCCACGTGAACCTTCGGGCCACGCCCGCCAAAATAGGTCTTGATGGCTTCCCTACCAATCACGAGTTCGGGAATGGCGCCAAACATCATGGCGTCTTCGGTATACAGTGCGACATGCGCATCAAGATCATGACTGTTAAAGACTTCGATCCAACGCTTATGCAGCGCCTCTATGGTTGGCGTATCGGCCATGTCGTCCTCCCTTATATCGTATTGAGAGGAACATAGGCCGCAATGGCCTCAACTGTCCATCTTGAGCGCGGCGATAAAGGCTTCTTGCGGAATTTCGACTTTGCCGAATTGCCGCATCCGCTTTTTGCCTTCCTTCTGCTTGTCGAGCAATTTGCGCTTACGCGAAATATCACCGCCATAGCATTTCGCCGTCACGTCTTTGCGCAAAGCAGAAATCGTTTCGCGCGCAATGATCTTGCCGCCAATCGCTGCCTGAATCGGAATCTGGAACAAATGCTGCGGTATCAGCTCTTTCAGCTTCTCGCACATCGCGCGACCGCGCATTTCCGCCCGCGTCTTATGCACGAGCATTGAAAGCGCATCGACAGGCTCAGCATTCACAAGAATCGACATTTTCACAAGATCGCCCGCGCGATATTCCGTGATCGCGTAATCGAAGCTCGCATAGCCTTTGGAAATAGATTTCAACCGATCATAAAAATCGAACACAACTTCATTCAACGGCAGATCATAAACCACCATCGCACGCTTGCCGACATAGTTGAGATCAACCTGCGTGCCGCGACGGTCCTGGCATAGTTTCAACACGGAACCGAGATATTCATCCGGTGTCAAAATGGTTGCCCGGATCCACGGTTCCTGAATTTCTTCAATCTTCATCACATCTGGCATGTCAGCCGGATTATGAAGCTCAATTTCCTGACCATCCTTCAGCGCAAGCTTGTAAATCACGCTTGGCGCGGTTGCGATCAAATCGAGATTGAATTCGCGCTCCAGCCGCTCTTGAATGATTTCAAGATGCAACAGCCCTAAGAACCCGCAGCGGAAACCGAAACCAAGCGCGGCTGATGATTCCATCTCGAACGAGAAGCTCGCATCGTTCAACCGCAACCGACCCATCGCCGCGCGCAAATCTTCAAACTGCGCCGCATCAACCGGAAACAATCCGCAGAACACAACGGGCTGCGCGGGCTTAAAGCCCGGCATCGCCGAGGCGCATTGCCGCTTCGTTTCCGTAATCGTATCGCCGACGCGTGTATCAGCCACCTGCTTGATTTGCGCAGTGATAAATCCAATTTCACCGGGGCCTAAAACAGCTACATCGTTCATTTTAGGCGTAAATACGCCGATCTTATCGACCGAATAACGGGCATTTGTGCCCATCATCGTAATGTCCATGCCCTTTTTGAGCACGCCATCCATAACGCGAACCAACACGACAACGCCGAGATAGGGATCGTACCAGCTATCGACCAGCATGGCCTTCAAAGGAGCTGTTTCATCGCCTTTCGGCGGTGGCAATTTGGTGACGATGGCTTCGAGAACGCCTTCAATGTTCAAACCGGTTTTCGCCGAAATCGGCACCGCATCGGACGCATCAAGCCCGATAACTTCTTCGATCTGTTCCTTAATCCGATCGGGCTCGGCCGCAGGCAAATCGACCTTGTTCAAAACCGGAACAATTTCATGCCCCGCATCTAAGGCCTGATACACATTGGCGAGCGTTTGCGCCTCAACGCCTTGCGAGGCATCGACCACGAGCAAGGAGCCTTCGCAAGCCGCCAACGAACGGGACACTTCATACGCAAAATCGACATGCCCCGGCGTGTCCATCAAATTCAGAATATAGGTCTTGCCGTCTTTCGCCGTGTAAGACAGGCGAACGGTCTGGGCTTTAATCGTGATGCCGCGTTCGCGTTCGATATCCATCGAATCGAGCACCTGCTCCACCATATCGCGCGCCGCAACGGCGCCCGTGTGCTGGATGAGGCGGTCGGCCAAGGTGGATTTGCCATGGTCGATATGGGCGACGATGGAAAAATTGCGGATATTGTCAAAGCTGTGCGTTGTCATGCTGCCGCAATAGCAGCAAGAGCCTCATTTTCCAAGCGCCGCCGTCGACGCATGGCCGCCATGCGACACAAAAACCCGTTCGCTATTCAGGACAACTCGCGCTAGACCTCGCTTCACCGCTGCTTCTCGATCAAGTTGAGCCAAATTGGACCTCCTCCCCTTCCTTTCAGCGCTGTTAAGCGCGATTACCCATGCGGGCTGGAATGCGGCTGCACGGTCTCGTTCCGATTCGAGCGCAGCCGTTACGGCCACCGTCTTCATGGCGGGCGTCATCTCGATTCCGGCTGTCTGTGTGATCGGCATACCGCCGCTTGAAGCGTGGACATGGCTCATTCTCGGCATTGTCTTTAACACAACAACGCTCCGTATTCTGGTTGCCATCTATCGGTTGATGCCGTTTGCCATGGCCTATCCCCTTTTGCGTGGCACCATTCCACTGGCGGTGACAGGGTTTAATCTGGCGCTTTTGCCCCACGCCACACCGGGCATTGTCAGCATTGCCGGGATTGTGATGGTATCCGCTGGCGTCATTTTAATGGGCTTTTCCGGCCATCGGCAGGAAAAAATCGGCTGGAAACCGATTGCTTTGGCGGTTTTAGGCGGAATTACCGCAGCCGCCTATGTGATTACCGATGTTAAAGGCATCGCAGCAACGGGCGATCCGCTCGTCTATGGCGTCTCTGCCGCCATCATCAACGCGATTGCCATGCCGATCTTTTTAAGGGTCGAAGGAACACCCTTTTCCCGAATGATGAAGGGCCAATTCGTTTTCGGCTTTTTCGCGTCGCTCTTTTCGATGGGGTCTTATTTACTGTTCTTGATTGCGCTCACCCATGGCCCGATCGGCGCCGCCTCGGCCATACGGGAAACAAGCGTGCTGTTTGCGCTTGGTATTTCAATCGTCATGCTCAAAGAAAAAGTCGGCTATCTTCGGATCATCGCCTGCCTTTTGGCCTTTGCGGGCGCCGCCACGCTTCGGCTCGGCTAAGCGCTATCGGCCCGGCTCAATCAGCTTGGAAATAACCTTCGCCGTGTAATCGACCATGGGAATAACCCGTGCATAATTAAGCCGGGTTGGGCCAATAACACCCAAAACGCCGACAATTTTCTGGTTTTGGTCGCGGAACGGCGCAGCAATCAAGGACGAGCCCGACAGGGAAAATAATTTATTCTCTGATCCGATATAGATCCGGACGCCTTCGCTGGTCTCGGCCCGCGACAGGAGATCCATCACGTCTTTTTTCGTTTCAAGATCATCAAACAGCAACCTTATGCGCTCGATATCTTCCATCGCCTTCAAATCATCGAGAAGGTTTGATTGACCGCGCACGATTAATTGGCGGCTTTCCGGCTCACCCGCCCAGCTTGCGAGGCCAGATCCAACAAGCCCCGCCGTTAAGGCGTCGAGCTCGTGCTCGGCATCCCGCCGCGCGCTTTCGATTTCATGCTTCAAATCCGAGATCGTCTTGCCGCGGATCCGGTCGGAGAGGTAATTTGAGGCTTCGACAAGTGCGGATGAGGGCAGGCCCGGTGGCAAATCGACAATGCGGTTTTCGATGCTGCCATCTTCCGAAACAAGAACCGCAAGCGCCCTCGTTTTCTCAATCCGTACAAATTCAATGTGTTTTAAGGTGGACGTTGCTTTCGTCGTAACGACCACGCCTGCGCCGCGCGAGAGGCCCGACAGCATAGACGACGCCTCCGTCAAAAGGCTTTCCGTCGTCTTTTGCTGCCCGGAAGCACGGACTTGGGCTTCAATACGCCCCCGGTCTTCAGAGGACAGATCGCCCACTTCCATCAAGGCATCAACGAAAAACCGTAATCCGCTTTCGGTGGGCAGACGCCCCGCGCTCGTATGGGGTGCATAAATAAGGCCCGCGCTCTCCAAATCGGCCATCACATTGCGAACGGAGGCTGGTGATAGAGCAATTGGAATGATGCGCGACAAATTACGCGATCCAACAGGCTCGCCCGTCTCGAGATAGGATTCGACAATCCGCCGAAAAATCTCGCGCGAACGCTGGTTTAAATCGATCAATCCGCTGCCTTGAGAGACAAATTTATCTTCGCGCATAGACGATCCCTATCCCATTGGGTGGTATAACAATAGCCTTGCGCTAATGTGAGGCTTGCGACCCGACCGATCAAGATAGAGTTTACCTTGCCGTATCCGTTCGTCACGCATAGAAGAGGTCACCTTTCATTGGAACCCATAGCATGCGGCCTTCAAAACGAGCACCAGATGAGATGCGCAAAGTATCTTTCGAGCGCAATGTTGCGCGTTACGCCGAAGGATCCTGCCTCGTCAAATTTGGGGAAACCCATGTGCTATGCACCGCTTCGCTTGAAGAAAAAGCGCCATCTTGGCTGCGCGGATCGGGCAAAGGCTGGGTAACAGCCGAATATTCCATGCTTCCGCGCGCAACCGTGGAACGGACGCGGCGTGAGAGCACATCGGGCAAGCAATCGGGCCGCACGCAAGAAATCCAGCGCTTGATCGGCCGCTCGCTTCGTTCGGTCGTTGACCTGACCCAGCTCAATGAAAAGCAAATCACGCTCGATTGCGACGTCATTCAAGCCGATGGTGGAACGAGAACGGCAGCCATTACAGGGGCTTGGATTGCGCTCCATGACTGTATCGCATGGATGAAATCCCGTTCTATCATCACAGGAAACCCGTTGCGTGACCATCTTGCCGCTATTTCATGTGGTATCGTGAAGGGCGTCCCCGTCATCGACCTCGATTACGTCGAAGATTCATCGGCCGAAACCGACGCCAATTTCGTCATGACGGGCAGCGGCGGCTTGGTCGAAGTCCAAGGCACAGCCGAAGGCAAGCCGTTTTCGGAAGCCGAACTCATGTCGCTTCTGGGTCTTGCCAAAAACGGGATCAGCGGTCTCGTGGCCATGCAGAAATCCGTCATCGGCTAAGAAAAGCGCATGTCCGAACCCTTAACCGGCAAAATTGTCATCGCCACGCATAATGCTGGCAAACTCGCCGAAATGCGGGATCTTCTGGCACCTTATGGTCTGGAAACCCTGTCGGCGGCGGCGCTCGGGCTGCCCGAACCTGTCGAAAACGGCACAATTTACGCCGAAAACGCCGCGATTAAGGCACATTCAGCCGCCAAAGCGACGGGATTACCCGCGCTCTCGGATGATTCAGGCTTGGCTGTTGATGCACTCGATGGTGCGCCGGGTCTCTTCACCGCCGATTGGGCCGGCCACCCGCGCGATTTTGGTGCCGCGATGGCGCGTGTTGCCCATGAGCTCAAAAGCCGCGATGTGGAGCCGGAAGGGGCCAAAGCGCATTTCGTCTCCTCCTTGGTCTTGGCATGGCCGAATGGCGAAACGCTGATCGCCGAAGGGCGGATTTTCGGCTCGCTCACCTTCCCCCCGCGCGGGTCTCAAGGCTTTGGCTATGATCCGATTTTTATTCCGGAAGGCGAAACCCGGACCTTTGGGGAAATCAGCGCCGAGGAAAAGCACGGAATCCGTATGGAAAACGGTCGCCTAACGGGCCTTTCGCACCGGGCACGGGCGTTTATTCGGTTGGTTGAAAAAGCAAATCTATCGCGTCTCCCTGCTGACGCATGAAACATGATAAGCAGTCGGCATGAACTATCTGCCTCCCTTTGATGCTGGCTTTGGCGTTTATGTCCATTGGCCGTTTTGTGCTTCGAAATGCCCCTATTGCGATTTTAACAGCCATGTCCGACATGCGCCGATCGATGAGGCGCGCTACGTCGCAGCCTTCGCACGCGAGATAGAGCACCAGGCCAAGCTCGTTCCCGGGCGGACCGTTGGCAGCATTTTTTTTGGCGGCGGCACACCGTCTCTGATGAAGCCTGAAACGATTGGTGCGGTTTTAAATCTCATTGCCAAACATTGGTCGATTGCGCCCGATGTTGAGATCACGATGGAAGCCAATCCGACGAGCATCGAAGCAAGCCGATTGCGCGGCTATCGCGATACGGGCGTCAATCGACTGTCGATGGGTTTTCAGGCGATGAACGACGCCGATTTACGCGCGCTTGGTCGGCTCCATTCGGTTGCCGAAGCACGCGCCGCGGTTAAAACCGCGTCGCAGATTTTTGATCGTTATTCGTTCGATCTCATCTATGCCCGTCCGGGACAAACGCCGGACGCATGGGCCAGCGAGTTAAAAGAAGCGATTGCGCTTTCGGCCGAACATCTCTCGCTGTATCAACTCACCATCGAGCCCGGCACAATGTTTGAGCGCATGGTGGCGGCAGGCAAATTACAGCCCATGCCCGACGATGATGCGCGCGTTCTATTCGACGTGACGCGAGAAATTTGTAGCGCTGCAGGAATGCCCGCCTATGAAATATCAAACCACGCCCGCAACGGTGCGGAGTGCAGGCATAACCTTCTCTATTGGCAATATGGCGAATATGCAGGCATCGGCCCCGGAGCCCATGCTCGGCTCTTTACCGAGAAGGGGCGCATCGCTTTATCAACCCTTTTGCATCCCGAGACTTGGCTTGAAGCGGTTGAAAAAAATGGCCATGGAACGCGCGAGATCGAAACGCTTTCGGCGAGCGATCAAGCCAATGAGTTTTTGCTGATGGGCCTGCGCTTATCCGACGGCATCGACCCATCACGCTTCGAAGCCCTTGCCGGACACGCGATCGATCAAGCCCATATCGATACGCTGATTGTGGACGGGTTTTTGGAAACATCTGAAACCGGCGCGCTTCGCGTCACGCCAACAGGTGTTCCGGTGCTCAATACGATTATCGAGCACCTCACCGTTTAAAGCCCTAGTGAAAATTAGCAGGCGCGCCGTCGATCTTTGTCGATCCGTCTTTGCCGACCTGCATGACCACTTCCCCGCGTTGGGTCGTTCCATCGGGCCGGAACCGGAACAGGCCGTCCGTGCCGATCACACCGTCCGTGGCCGTAATTTGGCCCTCCTCAAAGGCATGATCGCCTGCCTTTTTATGCAACGCATTGGCTAAGAAAACCGCGTCATAAGCGAGCGTCGCGATCCGCACCGGATCGCTGCCGTATTTCGCCCGATAACGGGCGGCAAACGCGTCATAGCCTGATTTATCCGGCATCGCGTACCAACCGCCTTGAAACTGCGGCGTCGAAAACACACGCGCATCATCCCACGCGCTTGTGCCTAAAAGCTGGATTTTCTTCGTATCGATCCCGGCTGATTGCAGCGCTTTGCCTGCCGCTGCGGCCCCATCGCCATTCTCTGGCAAAAACAGCGAATCCATCTGGTCCTTAATGCCCGCCAACCGCTTCGCTGCCGCGTCTACCGATGAGCCGGAATAGCGCTCAATCGCCAAAAGCCTTATGCCCCGTCGCGCCGCGCCATCTTGCAGCACAGCATTAACCGCCGAACCATAGGGCGTATCGGGGATCAAGGCACCGAGCGATTTTTTACCATTCGCCGCCGCGTAATCCAAAATTCGGTCGACATCCGATTGCGGCATAAAGCTCAACAAATAAACGCCCCGTCCCGCCACACCCGAATCGGTCGAAAACGCGATCACAGGCTTACCCGCCGACCGCGCAATCGAACCCGAAACTTGCACGGAGGGCGCAAGCAAAGGTCCGATAATCGCCGAAGCGCCTTCCGCCATCGCTTGCTTGGCGGCTTCGCGTGCGCCATCGGGCGTTCCGCGCTCGTCTTTCACAACCAAATCAATCGAGGCGCCCGAAAACTCCGCCATCGCCATATCGGCCGCATTTTTAAGCGATTGCGCGACATTCCCCGTGGTTCCCTGCGCCGATAGCGGCAGCAGTAACGCGACGCGCACCGTTCCGGTCGGAGGCGGTGCCGCAATGGCCGCTGGTTGGGCGGCATCAACGGGCGCAGCGCCCGGCGCGCCAAGTTCCGTCCCAGTAATCGGCTCTGATGTTTGCGCGGCCGTATCAGGCTCGGCAGGCTGATCGGGCAGCGAAACCTGCGGCGTCATAATGGCGCCGCCAATTCGATTAGAGGCAACGCAGCCGGTAAGAAGCGTGCAAAGAAGAGTGAAACCCACAAGCCGCATTATCTGCGCTTGACCATAGACGACTTTCATCAACAACCACTCTCCCGACGTCAATTCTCTTCAGCCATCATACAAGGTGTCCTTGCACGATCGCAATGCAGATGCGCTTGCGTCACAAGGTTACCCCATGCCAATCCTCTTTATGAATGCGATGGATCGCCCGGAGACTGTGATGCGCGATGATAAAGCCTCTTCCTACACCGTTTTCGGCTTGAAAGCCGAAGCCGAAGGAATCGCCCCCGGTCTCCACGTCGTCGCCACCCCCATTGGCAATTTGCGCGATATGTCGCTGCGCGCCTTGTCTACCTTGGCCGCCGCCAATGCGGTGCTTGCCGAAGACACGCGCGTTAGCCGCACTTTATTGGCCCATTATGGAATTACGACGCCGCTCATTCCATATCACGAGCACAATGCGGCAGAGATGAGGCCGAAGGTCTTGAAACGACTGCATTCGGGTGAAGCACTCGCTTTGATCTCGGATGCGGGCACGCCGCTGGTATCCGACCCAGGCTATAAGCTCGTCGAAGCCGTGCTCGAAGAAGGCTTAAAGGTTACGCCCGTTCCAGGCCCCTCCGCCGTCCTCGCCGCCCTTGTTGCGGCGGGCCTGCCAACAGACCGCTTCTTCTTCGAAGGCTTTTTGCCGCCTAAATCATCGGCGCGATGCGAACGCCTATCCCTTCTTGCCGCTATTCCATCGACGCTGGTCTTTTTCGAATCACCCCGCCGCTTGGCCGCCATGCTGGCCGATGCGGCCGAAATCCTCGGTGATCGTCCGGCAGCGGTCGCCCGCGAGCTGACAAAACTGTTCGAAACCGTCAAACGCGGGACGCTATCGACGCTTGCCGCCGAATTCGAAGCAACTGCGACACCGAAAGGTGAAATTGTGGTCTTGATTGGCCCGCCTTCGGCCGAAACCGACGTGGTGCGAAGCGATGCAGAGTTGGATGATCGGCTTCGTCACCATCTGACGCATCTTTCCGTCAAAGATGCCACAGCCGTAACCGTCGAGGAGACCGGTCTACCCCGTCGCCAAGTCTATACGCGGGCCGTCGCGCTGGCGCGTGGAGACGACTAAATGGCCCGTTCAAAGCAAAGCCGGCAAAGGGCTTTAAAATGGGGACAGCTCGCCGAATGGATCGCCATTTTTTATCTGTTCGCGAAAGGATACCGCGTGCTGTCCCGCCGCTATCTCGCGCGCGGCGGAGAGATTGATATCATCGCCACCCGCAAAGGCCTCGTAGCCTTTGTCGAGGTTAAAGCGAGGAAAGATTTAGAATCCGGTATTGACGCCATTCATGCCGGAAAAATTAACCGATTTGCATCGGCCGTCGATCATTGGCTGATGCGCAATCCTTGGGCATCCGACTGTGTTTTACGATGCGACGCGATCATCATCCGTCCCTTTCGCTTGCCCTATCATATCGAGGATGCATTCTCGCTTCCTTTCGCGTAAATGAGACCGATATTCCTTTGAGGAGATTTTAAGCGTGGCTCAACTCCGTGTAGCGGTCCAAATGGACCCCATCGAAAAGATCAATATTACGGGTGATTCAACCTTCGCCCTGATGCTTGAAGCACAGGCCCGCGGCCACTCGCTCTTCTATTACACGCCCGATACGCTGGCGATGCGGGACGGCGTCGTCAGCGCGCTTGTATCGGCGGTAACCGTTCGCGACATCAAAGGCGATCATGTCACAATCGAGCCTGCGATCCGTCACGATCTATCGACGATGGATGTCATTCTGCTGCGCCAAGATCCGCCCTTCGATATGGCCTATATTACAACAACGCATTTGCTGGAGCGCATTCACCCCAAAACATTGGTCGTGAACAATCCGGCATCGGTGCGCAATGCGCCTGAGAAAATATTGGTCACCGAATTTCCCGAATTGATGCCCCCAACACTTGTGACGCGCGACAAGGCTGAAATCGAAGCTTTTCGCCGTGAGCACGGCGATGTCGTGATGAAGCCGCTTTATGGCAATGGCGGCGCAGCCGTGTTCAAAGTTAGCGCGAAAGATCCGAACTTTGGTTCTCTCTACGATTTATTTTCCGTCACCTTCCGCGAGCCATGGGTCATTCAACGGTTTCTGCCCAAAGTGGTGGAAGGCGATAAACGAATCATTCTCGTCGATGGCGTGGCACTGGGCGCCGTCAACCGCGTGCCAACGGGTGACGATATCCGCTCCAATATGGTGCGGGGCGGTGCTGCCGAGACAACTGAATTGTCGAAGCGGGAGCGAGAGATTTGTGAGCGAATCGGCCCAATGCTGCGCGAGCTGGGCTTAATCTTTGTCGGCATTGACGTCATCGACGGTAACTTGACCGAGATCAACGTCACCTCGCCAACAGGCCTTCGCGCCATCAAGCGCTTAGGCGGCCCAGATCTGGCGGCTGCCATCTGGGATGCCATTGAATCAAAGCGTTAAAGCGTAAAGCGCGTCAGTTGACGCGCTTTAGAAACTGGGTCTTCAACACAAGGCCTTTAATGTTATCGACCCGGCATTCTACTTCATCGGCCACATCCGTTAAGCGAATGCCCTTAACTTTGGTGCCCTGCTTGATAACCGAGGATGTGCCCTTAACCTTAAGGTCCTTAATCACATGAACCGTGTCGCCGTCATGGAGACGCGTTCCGTTACAATCTTTTACAATGACCAAATCTTCGTCGTCCATGTATCACTCCATCGGTTATTACCCCCTCACTAATCGCCTATTGGCTTTGCAGCAAGGCTACAAATAGGTGATACATTCAACTTGGGTGGCCGGAAAGCGACAAAGCGAACCCACCACCCTCAGGTCAAAGCACGTTTAAAACAGGCACTCATGGTCAATCGCCCTGCTTCCGAGCCAAATGAGCCCTCTTCCTTATTGTCTGCAGTCAGAGCGGTCGCGTCAGGCGATGCGGATATGGCCATAAGGCGCCAGGCTGTTGTCGCAATATTGCGGCAAACACTGGCGGGAGGCCGTCAAAACGCCGAACGATTGCTGAATGAGGGACGTAACGGCATTGAATGCGTAACGGCTCTTTCAAACGTCATGGATGAGATTATTGGTGCCCTTTTTGATGTAGCAACCGATATATTTTATCCGTCAGCCAATCCTTCTTTCGCCGAAAAAATGACCATCGCTGCCGTTGGTGGCTATGGTCGTGGAACACTCGCGCCTGGTTCCGATATCGATCTCCTAATCCTCCTGCCCTATAAGGCTACGCCCTGGTCCGAAAGCGTTATCGAAATTATTCTTTACGCTCTTTGGGATCTTAAATTAAAAGTCGGTCATTCCGTTCGCACCGTTGAAGAATGTATTCGTGAAGCCAAAACGGATATGACCATTCGAACGGCTCTACTCGAAGCCCGGTTGTTAACCGGTAACGCCGGATTATTTTCCGACTTCCAAAAGCGATATGAGCTTGAAATCGTGAGCGGCACCGCAGCGGAGTTTGTGGCTGCTAAGCTTGCCGAGAGAGAAGCGCGTGTCTCACGTGCAGGCTCATCCCGCTATCTCGTCGAGCCCAATGTCAAAGATAGTAAAGGTGGGCTTCGTGATCTCAATACGCTGTTTTGGATTGCTAAATATGTCTACCAAGTTCACGATGTAAATGATCTTGTTGACGTCGGACTTTTTAGCAAAGAAGAGCGTCAACTCTTTCTTCGGTGCGAAGAATTTTTATGGCGAGTTCGTTCGCAATTACATTTCGTAACAAACCGATCCGAAGAGCGTTTATCGTTTGATATCCAACCCATCATCGCCGAACGCCTGGGCTATGCGAGTCACGGCGGCCTATCGGCTGTAGAGCGATTTATGAAACGCTACTTCCTCGTCGCAAAAGACGTTGGTGATCTAACCGCCATTGTGTGTGCAGCCCTTGAAGCACGACATGCAAAGCCAGCCTCCGGCCTTAATCGTTTTGTCGGTCGCTTGAAACGAAAAAATAATGCTGTTGCAGGATCGAAAGATTTCATTCTTGAGAATGAGCGTTTAACAGTTACGAACGATCAGGTTTTTACGCGTGACCCCGTTAATCTAATCCGCCTATTTCATATGGCAGATAGCTTAAATCGGGCTATTCATCCCCATGCTGCTCGTCTGGTTACGCAATCGCTTAAACTCGTTGACTCGACGCTCAGATCAAACAGCGAAGCCAATCGGCTTTTTGTTGAATTGCTTGTGTCAAAAAATTCGCCGGAAATCACTTTGCGGCGGATGAACGAAGCAGGTCTTTTGGGAAAATTTGTTCCCGAATTTGGCCGTGTTGTTGCGATGATGCAATTCAATATGTACCATCATTATACAGTGGATGAGCACCTCTTGCGTTCATTGGGTGCGCTAGCCGAAATCGAGGCGGGACGTCACGCTGCTGAATTGCCGGTTGCCCACGAAATCATTCCAATGATCCGAAATTTGCGCATTTTGCATGTTGCGTTGTTTCTGCACGATGTCGCAAAGGGGCGGCCTGAGGATCATTCAATCGCGGGAGCTAAAGTCGCACGCCGTCTATGCCCGAGACTGGGCCTTAACGAAGCTGAGACAGAGGCCGTTGCATGGTTGATCGAGCATCATTTGGATATGTCGACCGTTGCCCAAAGCCGTGACCTTTCGGACCAAGCCACAATCGAAGCCTTTGCCGCAACTGTGCAAACGCTTGAGCGGCTTCGGATGCTGTTGGTTCTAACGGTTTGCGACATTCGCGCCGTTGGTCCCGGCGTGTGGAACGGTTGGAAGGGGCAATTGCTAAGAACACTCTTTTGGGAAACAGAAATTGTTCTGGCGGGCGGGCATTCGGCCATTAACCGCGAGCAGCGGGTAAGAGCATCTCAAGACGAATTACGTCGTGCTCTACCCAACTGGACCGATATCGAATTGGATGCCTATGTTTCGCGTCATTATCCCGCCTATTGGCTCAAAGTTGATCTTCAGCGACGGATTAAGCATGCGCATTTTCTTTACGCCGCCGAGCGGGAAATGCGTACGCTTTCTACCGAAGTGGCAACCGATAAATTTCGCGGCATCACGGAACTAACCGTTTCGGCCCCAGATCATCCTAGATTGCTGGCCATCATAACCGGGGCATGTGCCGCTGCGGGTGCCAATATCGTTGATGCTCAGATTTTTACGACAAATGACGGACTCGCACTCGATACAATCTTTGTTTCACGTGCCTTTGACGAAGATGAAGATGAGTTGAGGCGCGCCAATCGCATTGCGCACGGCATCGAGAAAGCGTTGAAAAGCGAAATTAAAATTTCAGATGCCGTCGCCGCACGAGCCCCTCAACGCAGCCAAGCCTCGAAAGCCTTTTCCGTTGTGCCCGAAGTCGTGATCGATAACACGGCATCGAGCCGCTTTACCGTGATCGAAGTTTCGGGCCTTGATCGTCCCGGGCTCCTCTATGAACTCACGACGATATTGGGAAAGCTAAATCTTAATATCGCTTCAGCCCATATCGCAACCTTTGGCGAAAAGGTCGTCGACGTGTTCTACGTCACCGATCTAACCGGTGGGAAAATTGGAAATACCGCGCGGCAGGGCTCCATTCGGAAAACGCTCTTAGAACTTTTCGGCGTCAAATAGGTTAATCCTTCAACAGGTAGGTCTAATTGTGCCGAATTACTTTCATAGACCTTGATTTTCTAAGCCACACACCTGATATCGGGCGTGTAGATTTTTTCCATTCATCATCGATTGGGTACCATGACCGACAAGCCTGCAAATGACGCCGCCCCTATTGACGCCGCCGGATCTGAAAAGACGGAAGCAGAAATCCTTGCCGTTATCGAGGCACTTAATGCCGAAAACGCCAGCCTTAAAGATAAAGCGCTGCGGACCTTAGCGGATATGGAAAACCTACGTCGTCGCACCGAAAAAGAAGTCGCCGACGCCCGCACCTATGCAGTGACAGGATTCGCCCGCGATATGTTAACGGTGGCCGATAATGCACGCCGTGGCATTGAAAGCATTCCTGCCGATGCCGTGAGCACGGCAGACGGACCCTTCAAAGCCCTGATCGAAGGCGTCGAATTGATTGAACGCGACTTACTGAAAACGCTTGAGCGTCACGGCATTAAAAAGCTTGAGCCCAAGGGTGAAAAATTCGATCCTAATCTGCATCAAGCCATGTTCGAGGTTGAAGATGCAACGGTTGCCGCTGGCACCGTTACACAAGTTATCCAGGCCGGTTTTGTTATCGGTGAGCGCGTCCTACGTTCCGCTTTGGTTGGCGTGGCCAAAGGAGGCCCAAAGGGCCCGGCTAATAACGGGGTCGACGCGGTAGCCTAAATAGGCCCATCAAGACTGAGATTTCGTGACCCGTCGCAAGGTCATATTGATCCTGCCGCCTTCGGGTAGAAGGGTCGATGTCCCAGGGTAGATGCGGTCAATGCCGTGGAAGTCCAGTCTCGCCGGCCCTCCAAAAACAAGGACATCGCCCGAGCGCAATTTTAGCGATTGCGTCGGACCTTTGCGATCAGAGGTTCCAATCCGGAACAGAGCTGTGTCGCCAAGCGAGACTGAGATGACGGGGACCGTCAAATCTTGCTCGTCTCGGTCCTGATGCAGGCCCATGCGGGCTTGGGCGTGATAGTAATTAATCAAACATGCCTCAGGATTATCGAATCCTGCGTTGAGACTACTCCAAAGACTGGACATGATTATCGGAAATGGCCTCCACATTACTCCATTTTCGGGATGTGTTGGCTGATAACGGTAACCCGATTTATCGGAAACCCAGCCCAATGGCCCGTAATTCAGCATCTTAACCGAAAAAGGCGTCCCCCACCGCGGGAGCGTCGGCTGGAACCATCCTAACTCATTGGCATAGCTCAATATTTCATCGCGCAATTCTTCTTGTACGGAGCGATTAAAATATTCCGGATAGTAAAAAACACCGGGCTTGATGAGTATTTCTTCAACCATCGATTAATTTGTAATAAAATACTGTATCACAATACCCGCCATCGGGCCAAAGCGCGTAGTTTGGGATCTTACCTGCCATTTTATACCCAACCCTCGTATAAAGTCGCTCGGCATCTCCCGAGGCTGTATCCAGCGTAAGAAGCGTATAACCTCTTTTCTTAGCCTCAAATTCTGCCGATTCCAGCAGCTTTTGACCAATACCTTGCTTTCTATGAGCCGAATGGACCAGCATTTTAGCAATATCAGCCCGATGAGGCTGGTTTGGCTTTCCTGTTGGATGAAGCTGCACCGTCCCGACAACCCTCCCCTTCTCGATGGCCGCAAAAAGTATAATTTCCTGTCTCGCAACTGCCTCGGCAATATCGGTGAAGTATCCAATCGCCTCGGCAAGACTAAATGGATTCATAAAACTGACGGAAGCACCTTTTGCAACGCAATCTTGAAGAACAAGAGCCAGCTCCGGAATCCGCAGCCGCGCCTCATCGCCCTCTAAAATCGCTACTTCTATCAAGCCTTTAGAACCTTTTTCGATTCAACCGTCGAATCCGCCTTCAAATGATAGACAAGCGGAACACCTGTATCCAATTCCATGCTTGGGATGGTTTCGGGTGTTAGGCCATCTAAAATCATGACCAAGGCCCGTAAAGAATTACCATGCGCCGCAACAATAACTTTTTCGCCGCGCAAGACTCGGGGAAGTATTTCCTTACAATAATAAGGTAAAACGCGCGCAACCGTATCTTTCAAACTTTCGCCGCCGGGAGGCGGCACATCATAAGATCGGCGCCACAAATGAACCTGATCCTCGCCCCATTTGGCACGAGCGTCATCTTTATTAAGGCCGGATAAGTCCCCATAATCCCGCTCGTTTAAGGCCTGATCGCGAATGGTATGGAGGTCAGATTGACCAAGCTGTTCCAAAATCGAACGACATGTATGCTGAGCACGGGTTAGCGCAGAAGTATACGCAACATCAAAAGTTAGGCCCAAATCTTTAAGACGCTGCCCGGCGGCAGCCGCTTCTGCAACACCTTGCGGCGTTAGATCGGGATCTTTCCATCCCGTAAAAAGGTTTTTCAAGTTCCAGTCACTTTGGCCGTGACGAACAAGCACAAGCACCCGATCCATATTGATCTCCTAAAAAACAAAAGCGACTATATATCGCCCAAATTAAGCACATCCATCATTGAATAGATTCCGGGCTTTTTGCCTTGCCCCCAAAGCGCTGCCCTTACGGCACCACGGGCAAATATGCCACGGTTTTCAGCACTATGGGAAAGGGTAATCCGCTCCGATGGTCCGGCAAAAATAACACTATGTTCGCCAACAACCGTTCCGCCGCGCAGCGTGGCAAAGCCGATCGAACCATTGTCGCGGGGGCCGGTGTGGCCGTCTCTTTTGCGTATGGAATGGGTGTCATCAAGGGGGATGCCACGACCCTCGGCGGCGGCTTCACCTAGTAATAATGCGGTGCCGGATGGCGCATCTACTTTTAACCGATGGTGCATTTCAAGTATTTCGATGTCGAAGTCTTCGCCAAGCGTTTGCGCAACGCGCTTCACCAACGCGGCCAATAAATTCACACCAAGGCTCATATTGCCGGAGCGAACAATAACCGCATGCCGCGCCGCCGCTTCCAATTTGGCGATATCCTCGGGCGCCAATCCTGTTGTCCCGATGACATGCACAATGCGCGCTTGTGCGGCTAATGCCGCGTAATGTGTCGTCGATGCTGGCGTTGAGAAATCAATGACGGCATCCGCCTTTGCAAAAAGAACCAACGGGTCATCGGTAATTGGAATGCCGTTTTCACCGATTCCGGCCACTAGTCCCGAATCTTTGCCCAGAAACGGCGAGGCTTCTCGCTCAATGGCGCCGACCAATGTTGCGCCATCGGTTTCATGGATGGTCTCGATCAACATTCGGCCCATGCGACCGGCAGAACCTATGACAATAATGCGCGTGCCAGACATCGGGACGTTTCTCTTCCGCTATAACAATTCGATTGCCGCACAAAACGCGATTGGCAGGGCTTGGTCAACCTAGTGCCGCCGAAATTTCGTCAACAACCGCATCCGCGATGCTTTTGGGATCCGTGGCCGCGGTAATCGGTCGTCCGATCACGAGATAATCCGCGCCTGCACTAATGGCGTCCCCCGGCGTCATAACGCGCTTTTGATCGCCCTTTTCCGATCCTTTTGGTCGAATGCCAGGCGTAATCAGCGTGAGGCTAGGGCCGATCAGCGCCCGCATACCCGCCACTTCTTCAGGAGAAAGGATAAGTCCGTCAACGCCAATCGCCTTGGCTTGTCGCGCACGGTGGGCGACCAAATCTCGGACACCCATCGAATATCCGGCTTCAATAAGGTCAGCATCGTCATAAGACGTCATCACCGTAACGCCGAGAATGTGCAGCGGGCTCAAAGCCTTACCCTTCACGGCCGCTTTCATCGTCTGCGGAAAGGCATGCACGGTCAAAAAGGTAGCGCCTAAATCCGCCACCCTTTGCGTTGCTTTTTCAACCGTATTTGGAATGTCATGGAGCTTTAAATCTAAAAATACTTTTTTCCCATTGGAAGAAAGCTGACGAACGAGATCCAGGCCGCCCGCATAAACGAGCTCCATCCCAATTTTATAAAATGTCACGCTGTCGCCAAGCTGCTTAATCATCGCTTGAGCATCGTTAACGCTCGGAAGGTCGAGCGCCACAATCATCCGGTCGCGCGGTTCTATCTTGGACATCGCTCGCCACTTTCATCTGGAACAGACCTCTGCGATCCCAGATTCGAGCGGTTATATCAAGCGATTTGACTTTTTCCGGTAAATCCAAACGCGGGCCGGTGGAAGATTAAGCCATACCAAGGGCAATCCTTCGGCCGCAATATCATGGGTATCAAGGGGAATGGGAGACGTTGCCGCATAGGTAAATTGGATAAAAGGAGCCCCAGGAGCCATATAGCGAAAGGCCTCGCGGACAAGGCGGATTCGCTCCTCCTGTGGACGCGAATAGAGAGGCAATCCCGAAACGACGGCAGCGGCTGGGTTAATAGAAAGGTTTTTAAGCGCATGGCCCATCTGATAGGCATCGCCATGCAGAACCGTGGCGCCTTTAAAGCGATCCTTCAATAGGCCGCAAAATGTCTTATTGAATTCGATAAGGATCAATCTTTTAGGATCAATGCCACGTTTAATGAGCGCATCCGTCATGGAGCCGGTGCCCGGTCCGAGCTCAATAATGGGTCCAAGGGAAGATGGATCAACCTGCTTCGCGACCACGTTAGCAAGCGCGTTGCCGGAAGGCGCTATCGCACCCATGACCATTGGACCGTCGATCCACGCCCTAAAAAAGCGCGAGGCGTCGTGTAAATCGTCCTTAAAAGCCATAACGAGATCAGAACGGTTATCGTCAGGCTAAACAATTCGGATAAGTACGTTTATTCGGGTCCGCCTGCGAAAAACTCTTTCATTTTATTGAAGAATCCCGCGCTTTCGGGCTGCGTATCTTTCGAGCTTTCCGCTTCAAATTCCTTCAGAAGCTCTTTTTGGCGTGGTGTCAGTTTTTGTGGTGTCTCGACCGAAACTTGAATGTAGAGGTCGCCATGATCTCGAGACCTTAAGACGGGCATGCCTTTACCGCGTAATTTGATTTGTTTACCCGACTGCGTGCCTTCGGGAACCGAGACCGATTTCATCTCGCCATCCATCATCGGAACGCGCAATTCGCCACCAAGCGCCGCCGTCACCATCGATATCGGCACGCGGCAATAAAGGTCCGCTCCATCCCTTTGGAAATAGCGATGGGATTTGATCGACAGAAAAATATAGAGATCGCCCGATGGTCCGCCGCGCAACCCGCCTTCTCCTTCGCCCGATAGGCGAATGCGCGTTCCATCCTCGACCCCTGGAGGAATATTGACCGAAAGCGTCCGATCCGTCGTCACGCGACCAGCGCCACGGCAGGAGGCGCAAGGATCTTGAATAATTTCTCCACGGCCTTGGCACTTTGGACATGTCCTCTCAATCGAGAAGAAGCCTTGGCTTGCCCGAACCCGCCCCTGGCCACCGCAGGTCGGACAGGCTTTTGCCTTCGTTCCCGGTTTTGCGCCTGTTCCGCTGCATGGCTCACAGGTCACCGCCGTCGGAATGGTCAGTGTTTCCGTTTTGCCGTTAAAGGCATCCTCAAGAGCAATTTCTAAATTGTATCTTAGGTCTGATCCCCGTTCGCGGCCATCTGAACGGCGCTGGCTGCGACCACCCATGCCACCAAATAAATCTTCAAAAATATCGGCCATTGACGATCCAAAATCGCCATTAAAGCCGCCGCCACCACCGCCGTTTTGTTCAAACGCGTTATGACCAAATCGATCATAGGCCGCACGCTTTTGCCCGTCAGATAAAATCTGATAGGCCTCATTCAATTCTTTGAATTTTGCTTCTGCTTCGGAATTTCCGGGATTTTTGTCGGGATGGTGTTGCATCGCGAGTTTGCGGAAGGCCGATTTAAGATCAGCCTCGGTCGCCGAACGGTCGACGCCAAGTATTTCATAGTAATCGCGCTTGCTCATGCCTGATCCATACTTAATCCGTTTCGAACGCGGATGGTGGCCCTTTCACAACAAAACCCGACACAGTGATGTGCCGGGTCTTATGTTGAAAAACGGCTACGCTCAGGCCCGCTTTTTCTTGTCGTCGTCGCCTACTTCGCGGAAGTCGGCGTCGATCACGTCATCTTTACCGTGGGCATCATCGTGATGGCCTTCGTGGTCATCGCCATGCTCATGGCCACCTTCGCTTTGGCCGGCGGCATACATCGCCTCACCAAGCTTCATCGAAGCCTGCATCAGGTCTGTCGTGCGCGCCTTGATCGTCTCAGGATCTTCACCCGACAGCGCGGTTTTCAAAGCTTCGATCGCCGATTCGATGGCGGACTTGTCACCCGCAGAAACCTTATCGCCGTGCTCGGAAACCGATTTCTCGGTCGAGTGGATGAGGCTTTCGGCCTGATTTTTAGCTTCGACGAGCTCGCGACGTACTTTGTCCTCGCTTGCATGCGCCTCGGCATCCTTGACCATTTTCTCGATTTCAGCATCCGACAAACCGCCCGAAGCCTGAATTCGGATCTGCTGTTCCTTATTCGTGGCCTTGTCCTTGGCGGTAACATTCACGATGCCGTTGGCATCGATATCGAATGTCACCTCAACCTGTGGAACGCCGCGGGGTGCAGGTGGCAAGCCGACCAGATCGAACTGTCCCAGCGCCTTGTTGTCGGCGGCCATTTCGCGTTCGCCTTGGAAAACGCGGATCGTGACGGCGCTCTGATTATCTTCCGCCGTCGAGAACACTTGGCTCTTTTTGGTTGGAATGGTCGTATTACGATCAATCAAGCGGGTGAACACGCCACCGAGTGTCTCAATACCGAGCGACAACGGGGTAACGTCGAGGAGGAGAACGTCCTTAACATCGCCCTGAAGCACGCCAGCCTGTACGGCTGCACCAATGGCAACAACTTCATCCGGATTAACGCCCTTGTGAGGCTCTTTGCCGAAGAAATTTTTGACGACTTCCTGAACCTTTGGCATGCGGGTCATGCCGCCCACCAAGATCACTTCATCGATATCGCCTGCCTTAAGGCCTGCATCTTTAAGCGCCTTCTTGCACGGCTCAATCGTCTTTTGAACGAGATCATCGACCAAGGCTTCGAATTTCGAACGGGTCAATTTGAGGGTGAGATGCTTTGGACCCGATGCGTCAGCCGTGATGTAGGGCAGGTTGATTTCCGTCTGAGCGGCGGATGAAAGCTCAATCTTGGCCTTTTCAGCGGCTTCCTTCAGACGTTGGAGGGCGAGCTTGTCCTTTTTGAGGTCAATGCCCTGCTCTTTCTTAAATTCGTCTGCCAAATATTCAACAAGACGCATGTCGAAGTCTTCACCGCCGAGGAAGGTATCACCATTCGTCGACTTCACTTCGAATACGCCGTCGCCAATTTCGAGGATCGACACGTCAAACGTACCGCCGCCAAGGTCATAAACCGCAATCGTGCCGGCTTTTTTCTTGTCGAGGCCATAGGCAAGAGCGGCTGCTGTCGGCTCGTTGATGATACGAAGGACTTCAAGGCCTGCGATCTTGCCGGCGTCTTTGGTGGCCTGACGCTGCGCATCGTTAAAATAGGCAGGAACGGTAATAACGGCCTGTGTAACGCCTGTTCCGAGGAAGGCTTCTGCCGTTTCCTTCATTTTCTGAAGAATAAAAGCTGAAATCTGCGATGGCGAATAGGTCGTGCCACGGGCCTTCACCCATGCGTCGCCGCTGCCGCCCTTGACGATTTCATAAGGCACAAGGCCCTTATCTTTTTGCGTCATCGGATCGGCATAGGTCCGACCGACCAAGCGCTTGATCGCGAAGAAGGTTGCCTCAGGATTGGTGACGGCCTGACGTTTTGCAGGCTGGCCGACAAGGCGCTCGTCTGAATCGGTGAAGGCTACGACCGATGGTGTCGTGCGGGCGCCTTCGGCGTTTTCAATCACCTTTGGAGTTGAACCATCCATCACTGCGATGCAGGAATTGGTTGTTCCAAGATCAATACCAATAACTTTTGCCATACTATTGCTTCCCCTGTCATAGCGAGATCATCGGACCCCAATGGCGGTGCCGACGCTGGCAAAAACGTAAAAGGCGTTTTGCCTTTTAAGGTCTTTACCGATCTCCAAGATTTCGGACCGTGCGGTCCGGCTTCGAGGGGGTATATAGGGGGGTGTCACAGAGGCTTCAAGAAGCGTTTCTTCAAGAAGGGCTAAGAATCTACAGTTTGTCGCCGTGTTTTATTCTTTAATGCTGCCAACGTGCCCCGCTTCCCATCCGAGAATGGCCTGTTTGCGGGTTAAGCCCCAATGGTACCCGGTCAATGCGCCGGATTTTCCAATGACTCGATGACACGGCACCACAAATGAAACCGGATTACGCCCAACTGCACCGCCGACGGCACGGGCGGCCTTTGGTTTACCAAGCGTTTCGGCAAGCGTGGAATAGGTTGTGGCGCCACCCAACGGGATGCGAAGCAAGGTTTCCCAGACACGAACTTCGAAATCCGTGCCAATAAATACCACGCGGAGGGGTGTTTCGGGCTTCCAGAGGCTCGGATCGAACGCTCGGGCAGCAAGGGGTGCCGTGAGCTCTTGATCTTGCACAAAGGCCGCCTTTGGCCAGCGCCTCACCATATCGGCCAGAGCGGCAGCACGATCGCCGCCATCAACAAACCCCAAACCCGACAGCCCGCGGTCCGTGGCTACCGCTATGGCTTCGCCAAACGGCGAGGGATGGTAGCCATAGCGCAAGGTGAGACCATAGCCACCAGCTTTCCAATCCCCCGGTGACATGGCTTCGTGCGTGACGAACAAATCGTGCAGGCGGCCCGGACCTGAAAGGCCAACTTCATAGGCGGTATCGAGCACGGAAGCCGAGTCGCGCAAAAGCGAGCGGGCGTGATCGAGCGTAATGGCTTGAAGAAACGCCTTTGGAGATAGGCCAGACCAGCGGCGAAAAACGTGATGAAGATGCGGCTCAGACAGGCCCACATGCTCCGCAATCTCTTCCAGCGAGGGTTGATCTCGCCAATGATCGGTGATGTAGGCAAGCGTTTTGCGGACTTTGTCATAGTCGGCGGTTGAATCGGCTTCGAGAACAGTCATGCAGGGCTCCGCTTGCAATTCATGCCATCCCTAACAAGCTTATCCCGTATCGAACACCCGAAACCGATGCTAAACGCCGATCAGGAATAAAAAGGGCCCCGCTTGGCCTCGCCTAAGGCGCGGGACAAGCCTTTTAAGAGGGTTGCCTTGTCGTCTGCTCCTAAGAAATGCCCGACGGCAATGCTTTGTCCGCGTGACACCAAGGCCAGACGGGTAATACCAAACTCCTCATGTTCTTCGGCCACAAGGCGGGTCCAGGCGGGGTTAAACCGCCATTCCCGGGCATGGCCTTCGGGCGATACTTTGCGAAGGAGCAGTTCAAACGGGCTGATGCGAACTTCTTCAAAATGCTGAGCAGACTTAAAATTCGATCGAAACGCAAAATAGAGCAACAGGACATCGAGCCCATAGAAGCCTGCGACGGGCCAAAAGCCTAGAATAACGAAAGGGAGACTGGCAATCGCGCTGGCGCCCGCCACAAGCGCCATGACGAGCCTGAATCCGCCAAGCTGCAACGACCGATGCGGCCGAAGTGTGGTTTGGAACAGGGGAGTGTCGATTGCGTCCGTCATGCGCTTGCCCGCCTTCCATAAACTCTCTTATATCGTGAGGATCATGGCAACAAAACCATCAGCCCCCACAAAACCGACGAGGCGAAAGGCCGCGGCTCCCAAGCCCTTGGCCAAAGCCGATATTGCCGAAGTTTTTCGTCGATTTGCCGAAATAGACCCCGAACCAAAGGGGGAATTGGAGCATGTGAACGCTTTTACCCTGCTGGTGGCGGTTGTTTTATCGGCACAAGCCACCGATGCCGGGGTGAACAAGGCGACGCGGGCTTTGTTTAAAAGAGCCGACACGCCAGAAAAAATGGTGGGGTTGGGCGAGGATCAGGTTCGGGAATACGTCAAAACCATTGGTCTTTTCCGGACCAAGGCCAAAAACGTGATCGCTCTGTCGCAGGCCCTCATCGACAACCACAATAGCCGCGTGCCCGAGGACCGCGAGGCTTTGCAGGCTTTGCCGGGCGTTGGCCGCAAAACGGCCAATGTTGTGCTGAATATGGCCTTTGGCTGGCCGACAATGGCGGTGGATACCCATGTTTTCCGCGTTTCGAACCGGATTCCGCTGGCGCTTGGCAAGACGCCCGAGGCGATCGAGAAGGGCTTGGAGGCGGTGATCCCGAAGGAATTCGGACTGCATGCGCATCATTGGATGATCTTGCATGGCCGCTATCTGTGCAAGGCGCGAACGCCTGAATGTTGGCGCTGCCCGATTGCGGATCTGTGTAAATTCGAGCCAAAATCGACGCCGCCCCGGCAATAATAGGCCGAGTAAGCGGTTAAAACAGGTTGTTTCCCACCCGTGTGGATTCTATACGCTTACTTTCGTGTCGAGCGGTTCGAATCGCCGGATCGACGGTGTTGTTGGCATTCTGGTACTGGAACCCAAATCCCTTATGTCCACCTTGTATCATTCGGCATTTTGTCCCCAATCGCGGTTTATCCGTCTCGTTTTAGGCGAGCTGGATTTTAATGTGACACTGGTTGAGGAACGCGTTTGGGAACGGCGTCGGGACTTCATCCTCATGAACCCGGCAGGCACCACGCCGGTGTTTGTGGAAGAGCAAACGGGACCTTTGCCGGGGGCGGGCGTTATCGCCGAATATCTTGATGAAACAAGGGGTTTAGCCCTTGGTGACCATCGTTTTTTACCCGATGGTCCCTTGGAGCGCGCGGAAGTTCGGCGGTTGCTCGATTGGTTCAATGGCAAGATGTTTGACGAGGTGACGGGTTACCTTGTGCATGAGAAAATCAATAAGCGTTTCATGAGCCCCGAACAGGGCGGTGGGGCGCCTGATATGGGGGCGATTAGGGCGGCGCGGAACAATGTGCGCTACCACCTATCCTATATCGGATATTTGATGGCCAACCGGAATTGGCTGGGTGGTGCAAGGCTGACTTATGCCGACCTTGCAGCGGCGGCACAATTGTCGGTGGCGGACTATTTGGGCGATGTGCCCTGGGCCACCAATGATGCCGCAAAGGCTTGGTATCAAAGGATAAAATCGCGTCCGTCGTTCCGCCCTTTGCTCGCTGATCGGGTGCCGGGAATGGACCCTTCGGCGCATTATGCGGACCTTGATTTCTGACCCCCGCAGCGCTCAAACAGGCGCTGGTCGCCAGAGCGAAGGCGGAGGGATTTTCCGCTGTTAAAATCACGACGCCAGACGCTATTCCTGAGGCTTTACAACATCTTAGGGCCTATCTTGATGCCGGATACCATGGCACGATGGACTGGATGGAAACCCGTGTTGAGGAACGGGCCGACCCCATAAAGCTTTGGGGCCAAGTAAAAAGCATCATTATGCTTGGAATGTCTTACGCGCCCGATTTTGACCCTCTGGATATACTTGAAAAACCCGAGATCGGGGCCATTTCAATCTATGCCCGATCCCGCGATTACCACGAAGTCTTGAAGGGCAAATTGAAGCAAATCGCTCAATTTGCGATCGTTAATGCGGGCTTTGGGGTGAACAACGCCAGTGCATCCGATAATCAAACGGTCAGTTCCGATAATCGAATCGCTAAATCATCCGTCGAACCCGCCGTCAAAGTGTTCGTCGACACCGCTCCCGTGATGGAGAAGGCCCTCGCCGCCGCCTCGGGCCTCGGCTGGCAGGGCAAGCACACGGTGCTGGTGTCACGCGAGCATGGCAGCTGGCTTTTTTTGGGGGCGATTTTCACGACGCTCGACCTGCCGCCCGATGCGCCCGAAGGCGACCATTGCGGCAGCTGCACCAAATGCCTCTCAATCTGCCCGACCAATGCCTTCCCCGCGCCCTACCAGCTCGATTCTAGAAAATGCATTGCCTATCTCACCATCGAGCATAAGGGGCCGATTGACCGGACCCTTCGTCCGCTGATGGGCAACCGGATTTTTGGCTGTGATGATTGTTTGGCGGTTTGTCCGTGGAACAAATTTGCAGTGGCAACGCGGGAAGTGAAATTGCAGGCGCGTGAGGAATTTGCAGCCCCCAAACTCGCCGAGCTTGTGCAGTTAAACGATGCCGATTTTCGGTTGAAATTTGCAGGCACTCCGGTCAAGCGCACAGGGCGGGATCGGTTTATCCGAAACGTGCTAATCGCGATTGGCAATTCGGGCGATGTAGCGCTTGCCCAAGAGGCGGAGCGCTTGCTGGAAGATGCGTCCCCTATGGTGCGGGGTGCAGCGGTATGGGCGCTGTCGCGTCTCCTCTCGGATGGACAATTCGCCACCTTGCGTGAACGCTATCATTCGCGCGAAACCGATGGAACGGTAGCGGATGAATGGCAGGCAGAGGCGCATACGCCATGAACCTTGTGGTCTTCGGATTGGGCTTTACGTCGGAAGCGTTTTTGCGCTTTGCCGAAGGGCGGTTTGCGTCGGTTGTTGCAACCGTGCGTTCGGCTGAAAAAGCCGCACGAAAAACCAAACCCGGATGCGAAGTTTTGGTGTTCAATGAAGAGAGTGCCGATCCGCGAATTTCGGAAGCGTTAAACAAAGCCGATGCCGTGTTGATTTCCGCCGGACCCGACGAGAGGGGCGATCCGGTGTTGCGGCGCTTTGCGCATGAGATTGAAGCGTCAAAATCCATTCGCTGGATCGGCTATCTTTCGACCATCGGCGTGTATGGCGATGCCGATGGCGGATGGGTGGATGAGAACGTGCCGCCAAACCCTTCGCATGCCCGCACGCAGCGCCGTGTTGAGGTGGAGCAAGAATGGCTGGCCTTGGGCGCACGCTCGGGCAAAGCGACGCAGATTTTTAGATTGGCGGGCATTTATGGGCCGGGGCGAAACCCCATTCTCAATCTCGATCAACGCGCGCAACGCGTGATCAAAAAGGGTCAAGTTTTTAACCGCATCCATGTCGACGATATCGCGCAGGTGCTCTTAGCCTCGATAGCGAAACCACGTCAGGGAGCGGTGTATAATGTCTCCGACAATGAGCCCGCACCGCCGCAAGATGTGTTGCTCTTTGCCGCTGAAGTAACAGGCCGCGAACCGCCACCGGAAGTGCCGTTTGAGCAAGCGGTGATGAGCGAAATGGCGCGGAGTTTTTACGCGGATAATAAGCGTGTATCGAACAGGCGCATCCGCGAGGAGTTGGGGGTTGCGTTAAGGTACCCGACTTATCGGGAAGGGGTTGGAGCGTTGGCGAGGGAGCCTGGTTAATTAGCGAATTTCTTTACCGTCATTGCGAGCGACAGCGAAGCAACCCAGTTGATGGTGCAAGAAAAGGCTGGGTTGCTTCGTCGCTGCGCTTCTCGCAATGACGGTAAATAATCAATTAGAAAACCACGCCGCCAACAGTGCCTTCATCTTCTCGCCTGCCTCCGCCGCCACACTCTTCGTTTCGCTATGCGAAGGTGCGCCGCCGAATAATCCTGCGCCGTAATTGGTGACCATTGAGATGGCGGCCACGCGTAGCCTGATGCGGCGGGCTAAAATGACTTCCGGCACTGTCGACATACCCACCAAGGTTGCGCCTAGCATTTTGGAGGCGCGGATTTCGGCGGGGGTTTCGAAGCTTGGGCCGGGGAACCAGTGATAGATGCCTTCGTTGAGCGCCACTCCCGAAGCAAGGGCTGCTTGTTTTAAGGAGGCACGCAATGCGGGGTCATAAGCGTCGACCATGGGCACGAAACGCGAGTCATCGCTCACACCGATCAACGGATTAACGCCCGACAGATTGATGTGATCGGCTAAGAGCGACAGCGAGCCCGGTGGCACCTCTTCCAACAAGGAACCTGCCGCATTGGTGAGGATCAGCGTTTTAATGCCCAGCGGAGCCATGGTTTCAATCGGCGTGCGCATGATGGCGGCATCGCCATGTTCGTAATAATGCGCGCGGCCTTGCATGACGAACACGCGTGCCTTGCCGATGGTGCCTGCGATGACGCGCGCCGAATGGCCGGAGACTTGACCTTTGGGAAAACCGGGAATGTGCGCGTAAGGCACGATCACCGGATCGTGCACAAGATCCGCGACAGGGCCTAAGCCTGTGCCAAGCACGAGGCCGTAATCGAAGGGGCCTTCGACGCCCCATTCTTTAAGGGCTGTGAGGGCCGCTTGTACTTCTTGGGTCATGCTAAATCTCTCGGGCCGAAAGCGTGCGGCAACATGGCATCAATCGAATGCGTAATCGCTTCGCCCGTTGCACCATCGCGCAAATGAAGGCGCGTTGCAGCATCGGAGAATTCGAAGATGCGTTGGCGGCACGCACCGCACGGATAGCAAGGATTGCTTTTGATACCGACAATCGCGATGTCGCTGATTTTGGTTTCGCCTGCGGCGATCATCGCCGCAATCGCGCCCGCTTCGGCGCAGGTGCCTGCGGGATAGGCGGCATTCTCGACATTGCAGCCTGAGAGGATGTGGCCGGATGCGGTGCGGATAGCGGCGCCGACGGAGAAGTTTGAATAGGGCGCATAGGCTTTTTGGGCGGCGTGATCAGCGGCATCGAACAGGGCTTTGAGCGTAGCGTCCATCAGCGTTCTTTCACGTAAGGCAGGCCCGAAGCTTTAGGCGGGATGGCTTTGCCGATAAAGCCTGCGAGCAAAATGACCGTCATTAGATAGGGCAGCGCTTGGATCGCCTGCACGGGGATTTGACCAATGCCCGGTACCATGACCCCTTGCAGGCGAATGGCGACCGCATCCAAAAGGCCAAAGAGGAAACACGCCCAAAGCGCGGGCCATGCGCGCCATTTGGCAAAGATCAACGCGGCTAATGCAATAAAGCCTTTGCCCGCGGTCATATTGGTCAAGAATCCGGCGGCTTGGCCGAGTGCTAGATAGGAACCTGCAAAGCCGCATAAAATACCTGCGATGATCACCGCCGAATAGCGTAATCGAACGACGGAAACACCTGCGGTATCGACGGCTGCGGGATTTTCGCCGACCGCACGGATGCGCAAGCCGAAGCGGGTACGGCGTAATATAAACGCGCTGAGAAAGGTTGCAACGAGCGCGCAATAGGCGAGCGCCGAATGCCCCGAAAGGAGATGCGCGTAGATAGGCCCGATGATCGGGATCTGATCGATCGTTTCAGCGCCTGGCCATGTAAGCGGTTGGAAACGGGCATTGCCTTCAAGCGGCGGCGTGCGGCCGCCTTGATTGTACCAGGCATTGCCGACAAGCGCGGTGAGGCCAGCCGCCAGCATATTAATCGCCACGCCTGAAACAATTTGATTGCCGCGTTGGCTGATCGCCGCAAAGCCGTGAATGAGCGCAAAGCCGATGGAAGCGATAATGCCTGCGCCCAATCCGATAACAGCGCTATTGGTTGCGCCCGCTGCGGCGGCTGATGCAAAGGCTGCAACCAGCATTTTGCCTTCAAGGCCAATATCGACCACGCCCGAGCGCTCGGACCAAAGCCCTGCGAGACACGCAAACACCAAAGGCACGCAGAGCCTTAAGCCCGATTCCAGAATAGCAATCAGCGTGGCGTAGATTTCCATTCCGCTCATGCCCCGCTTTTCAAGAAACGGGCGAAGACGCCTGCAACGGGTCGGCGGATCAAGCCATCAAGCGCGCCTGCAAAGAGGATAACGAGGCCGGAAATAGCGACGATCATATCGCGCGTCACACGCGGCATTTCAAACGAGAGTTCGGTGCCACCTTGATAGAGCATGCCGAACAGGATGGAGGCCAAAACAATGCCAACGGGATGCGCGCGGCCCATCAACGCAACTGCTATGCCGATAAAGCCATAGCCCGATGAAAATTCGAGCAGCAAGCGGGTTTGCACGCCTAAAATTTCGTTGACCGCGAGCATGCCGGCCAACGCGCCCGACATCGCCATAGAGATCAACGTAATGCGACCGATGGAAATGCCGGCATAGGTGGCAGCCGTTGGGCTATGGCCCACGGTGCGAATGGCGTAGCCAAGTTTGGTGTGCCAGACGGTAATCCAGACAAAGGCGGAAGCTAAGAGCGCCAAAACAAAGGAAAGATTGAGCGGCGATTTTGGAATTTTTAGGCCGAAATAGGCCAGAGCTTCGTGCAGATAGGGCAGATGCGCGGAAGCTGCAAAGACGCGGGTTTCCGGCGACATGGAACCGGGTTTGCCGATGACATTGACGAGCAAATACACGACCAAAGTGGCTGCCAAAAAATTAAACATGATCGTGGTGATGACCACATGGCTGCCGCGTTTGACTTGCAGATAGCCCGGAATAAAGGCCCATAAAGCGCCCAGCGCCATTGCGCCTAAAATGGCGAGCGGAAGGACGATGTACCAAGGCAGAAAATCCAGATTCAGACAAATAAGAGCAGCACCAAGGCCACCCATGGTCGCTTGGCCTTCGCCGCCGATGTTGAAGAGGCCAGCGTGAAACGCGATGGCAACGGCAAGTCCCGTGAAAATAAAATTCGTGGCGTAATACAGCGTGTAGCCAATGCCTTCGCCAGAACCTAACGCGCCTTGGATTAAAAGTACCGTGGCTTTAACGGGGTTTTCGCCGATGCCGAGTACGACAAGGCCCGCAACGAGAAAAGCAACGATCACCGCGAGGATGGGAACGAGGCTGACATCGGCCCATTTTGGAAGTTCAATCGGCGTGCTCATGCGGCGCGCTCCGTGACGCCTGCCATGAGCAAGCCAAGATCGCGATCACTCGTTGTTTCTGGCGTGCGTTCGCCCGTGATGACACCGCCGCACATGACGATAATGCGGTCCGACAGGCTCATGATTTCATCGAGCTCAACGGAGACGAGAAGAATGGCGACACCTGCATCGCGCAACGCAATCAGGCGTTTGTGGATGAACTCGATGGCACCAACATCGACCCCGCGCGTAGGTTGGCCGACGAGCAGCACTTTCGGGCGATGCTCGATCTCGCGCGCCAGCACGATTTTTTGCTGATTGCCGCCGGAGAATTTGGCGGTCTTCAGCGAAGCGTCACGCGGGCGGATATCGTAGAGATCCATCTCTTTCGCGGTATGGGTTTGGATCGCAGCGGTTGAGAGCATTGGACCCGTGCCAAAGGCGTTGTCCGACTGGAAGCCTAGGATCATACTCTCCGCCGCGCTAAAGGCGGGCACGAGGCCCATGCGTTGGCGGTCTTCGGGGATGTGCAACACGCCCTGTTCGCGCCGCTCGGCGGGCGTGGGGGCGAGGGTAATCAAATCTTGGCCGTCGAGCGTGATGCTGCCGAGCGTAGGGGTGATGATGCCCGCAAGCGCTTCCAAAAGCTCGCTCTGGCCATTGCCTGCGACACCTGCAAGACCCAGAATTTCGCCCGCTCGAATTTCAAACGAAACATCTTTGACCCGCAGCGATGAATGCGCATCGCGGATGATGAGATGTTCGACGCTGAGACGCACGGGGCCGAGTTTCGCAGGGCCTTTGGAGACGTCCAAAAGCACATGGCGGCCGACCATCTGATCGGCCAATTGCGCGGGCGAGGTTTCGGCGGTTTTAAGGGTTGCAACCATCTCGCCGCGCCGCATGACCGAGACGTTATCGGTAACGGCCATGATCTCGTTGAGTTTATGCGTGATGAGGATGACGGTTTTACCTTGCGCTGCGAGTGTGCGCAGCAGCACGAAAAGTTGCTCGGCTTCATCGGGTGTGAGCACGGCGGTGGGTTCATCCAAGATCAAAATATCGGCACCGCGCACCAACGCTTTTAGAATTTCAACGCGTTGTTGCAGGCCGACGGGGAGATCGCCGACTACCGCGTCGGGATCAATCACCAAGCCATAGGTTTCAGCGAGTTGGGCGAGTGCGGCGCGCATCTGCGCTTCGCCCTTGGCGAGGATGGGGCCACCTTCAGCGCCCAGCATGACATTATCGATGACGCTCAAGGGTTCGACCAACATGAAATGCTGATGCACCATGCCGATGCCTAACGCGATGGCCTCTTTCGGCGAGCGGATGCGGACTTGATTGCCATGGATATGAATGGTGCCGCGATCGGCTTCGTAAAAGCCATAGAGGATCGACATCAAGGTCGATTTACCCGCGCCGTTTTCGCCGACGATTCCATGCACGGAGCCGCTTGCGACGGCGAGGTTCACGTTACTGTTCGCGCGAACCTCGCCGAAGCGTTTATCGATACCGGAAAGGGCAATGGCGGGGACTTGCCCCGCCACTTTATCCGTTAGTCGGGGCACTTGCTGTCCGACATATAATCGTGAACGGTGATTTTGCCGGAAGCAATATCGGCCGTTGCGGCTTCAACAGCGGCCTTCATATCGGCCGTGATGAGGTCCTTGTTGTTGTCATCCAAGGCCCAGCCGACGCCGTTTTCTTTGAGACCCAAAACGCTGATGCCCGGCTTCCAGGTGCCGTCTTTCGCGGCTTGGAAGGAGGCAATCGTGGCGTTGTCGACGCGCTTTAACATGGAGGTCAGAACCTTGCCGGGATGCATGCCGTTCTGGTTCGAATCAACACCGATGCCGAGCTTGCCCGCATCCGCCGTGGCGCGAAGAACGCCGACGCCCGTGCCGCCTGCGGCGTGATAGACCACATCCGCCCCGCGATCGATTTGTGATTTGGCGAGTTCCGCACCCTTCACAGGGTCATTCCATGCAGCCCCCGTGGTGCCCGTCATATTTTGCAACACTTCGTCTTTTGGATTGGCGTATTTGACACCCTGCACATAGCCGCAAGCAAAGCGACGGATGAGCGGAATGTCCATGCCGCCAACAAAGCCGACTTTACCGGTCTTGGAGGCTTTTGCAGCCAGTAGACCGACGAGGAAGGAGCCTTCCTGTTCTTTAAACACAATCGACTGCACATTCGGCGCATCAACAACCATGTCGATGATCGAGAATTTCGTGTCTGGAAATTCTTTGGCGACCTTTTCAACGGCGGAGGCTTGGCTGAAACCAACGGCTAGAATGGGCGAGAAACCGTCTTTCGCAAAGCGACGAAGCGCCTGCTCGCGCTGCGCGTCGTTCTGGATTTCGAAGTCGCGGAATTCAACGCCCGAGGACTTCTGGAACGCTTCGGCACCGTGGAACACGCCTTCATTGAAGGATTTATCAAATTTGCCGCCAAGATCATACACAATTGCTGGCTTGATGGTATCGGCGTGAGCAGCGAGCGTCAGACCCGCCGTCATCATCGCACCGAGAATAAAGGAACGCATGTAAAATCCCCTCTTTAACAATCGCGCAGCCCGGCTAGGCTGCCTGAGCCTGACCATGGCACGGCGCAGCCAAAGCGTGAAGTCACTTTTTGCGGCAAATCTATCGCTTAAGCGCATGCTTTCGAAATGAGCCGCGGGGCCTTATGGTGGCGTTGCTCACTTCGAAAAAAGGACACGCTGTTATGGCCCGTTTTAAACTCGCGCTTATCGCCCATGATCAGATGAAAAACCGCATGGTCGATTGGGCCGAGAAGCACCGCGACAATCTGGCCCTGTGCGATATCGTATCAACGGGCACGACCGGCACGCGCATTTTAGAGCGCTGCCCCGAACTGACCATTGAACGCATGAAGAGTGGGCCCTTGGGCGGCGATCAACAGATCGGTGCATTAATCGCGGAAGGCAAAATCGACGGGCTGGTGTTTTTTGTTGATCCGCTATCGCCGCACCCGCACGATGTGGATGTGAAAGCGCTCACGCGGTTGGCTCTGGTGTACGACATTCCGATGGCGTGCAACCCAGCGACGGCGGAATTGCTGGTAGCGGGGTATATGGCGACGCGGTGAGGGGTTACCCCCCTCACATCGTAGCGCCAATCGTCCAAGGCACGAACTCGGCGTCGCCATAGCCGAGCTCTTCGGATTTAGACCGCGTGCCGGAAGCAACTTCCAGCACTTTCGCGAAAATTTCTTTGCCCTTTTCTTCGATCGACACGCCATCGAGGATGTCGCCGCAATTGATGTCCATGTCGTCGGTCATCTTGCGGTAGACTTCGGAATTGGTGGCGAGTTTGATCGATGGCGTTGGCTTGCAGCCGTAAGCAGAGCCGCGGCCTGTCGTGAAGCACAAAATATTCGCGCCGCCTGCCACTTGGCCCGTGGCCGAGACGGGATCATAGCCGGGGGTGTCCATGAAGACGAAGCCCTTGGCGTCGACCTTTTCGGCGTATTCATAGGCTCCAGTAAGCGTTGTCGTGCCGCCTTTGGCGGCGGCACCGAGGGATTTTTCTAAGATGGTGGTGAGCCCGCCGAGCTTGTTGCCGGGGGATGGGTTGTTGTTCATCTGCATCTTGTTGCGCGCGGTGTAATCTTCCCACCAATGGATGCGCTCGACGAGCTTTTCGCCAATCGCTGTGTTGGCGGCGCGACGGGTGAGGAGATGTTCGGCGCCGTAAATTTCCGGCGTCTCGGAGAGGATGGCCGTGCCGCCATGGCGGACGAGTTCATCGACCGCCGCACCCAAGGCAGGGTTGGCTGTAATGCCTGAATAACCGTCCGAGCCGCCGCATTGCAATGCGAGCATAAGTTCGGATGCGGGCACGGTTTCGCGCTTGGCTTTAGCTGCAATCGGGAACATGGTTTTGACGGCATCCACACCGGCGGCGACGGTCTTTTTGGTGCCGCCTGTTTCCTGAATGGTCATGGTGCGGAACGTGTCGCTTTCGACGATGTTATAGGCCTCTTTCCAGCGGCCAATCTGAAAGCCTTCGCAACCAAGACCGACCATCAACACGCCTGCCACATTCGGATTGGTGGCATAGCCCCATTGCGTGCGCTTGAGCACTTCATAGCCTTCGCCCTTGACATCAATCGCGCAGCCGCCGCCTTGCACGAGCGGGATGACGCCATCAATGGAAGGATAATCCTTTAGAAAATCCGAGCGGTTGATTTCCTCCGCAATGAAGCGGGCAACCGAGGCCGAGCAATTCACCGAGGTGAGAATGGCGATGTAGTTGCGGGTGCCGACCGAGCCATTGGCGCGGCGGAAGCCTTCAAAGGTTGCTTGCTGGCTGACGGGGAGAATTTCTTCATTGCGCGCATCTTCGGCGAAGCGGTAATCGCGCTCGAAATCATGCATCACGACATTGTGCTCGTGCACCCATTCGCCCGGCTCGATGCCATTCAAGGAAAAGCCGATAATCTGGCCGAATTTGATGATCGGTTCGCCCGGTGCCATGCCGGTGATCGCCATTTTATGACCGCGCGGCACTCGGACTTTGGCTGTTGCGCCATGAATGACGGCGCCCGGCTCGATCGGGTCGACGGCGGTCACGACGGTATCGGCCGCATTCAACCGGACAAAACGAGGGGCGTTGGCAACAGGGGCGTTCATGGCGTTCTCCGAAATGATATGGCCGATTGGGTTTTTGCTTGTCTGGCCTTCTCGCATCGTGTCCGAAGCGGAATAATTTCGCAAGGTTTTCTCGATGTTCGGCGCTGCATAGCTGCTCATGTCTTGCATCAGAGCAAAAAATCGCGATTGTCGGGGGCGAATAAAAACAAAGTCTGAGGAGAGCGCCGCGATGACGAAGATTGCCCTAAAGCCAGAAACGACCTTGCCGGATGATGGTTATGCCGGGGTGCTTGCGGGACGGGTATGGCGTCCGGATGTGGATGGGCCGTCGGTCGTGGCCATCCGCGCGGATGGGGTTTTCGATATCTCCTCGACATTTCCGACCATGCGGGACCTGTGCGAGACGGATGATCCAGCCGCGAGCTTGAAGGCGGCGAAGGGCGAAAACATCGGTACGCTTGAGGCTATTTTGGCCAATACGCCGCCGGATGGCCGCGACACGACCAAGCCATGGCTGATCGCACCCAATGATTTGCAGGCCATCAAAGCCGCAGGCGTTACCTTTGCGGTTTCGATGCTGGAGCGCGTGATTGAGGAAAAAGCGCGCGGCGATTTTCAGGCGGCTGCGAAATTGCGCACTGAAATTACAGCCCTGATCGGCGATGATCTCTCCAAGCTAAAGCCCGGCTCGCCCGACGCGATGAAGCTGAAAGAGGTTTTGATCGCCCAAGGCGCGTGGAGCCAATATCTCGAAGTGGGTATCGGTCCAGACGCAGAAATCTTCACCAAAGCCCCGTCCATGTCAGCGGTTGGAACGGGCGCGGATGCGGGATTGCATCCTATGTCGACCTGGAACAATCCGGAACCGGAAGTGGTAATCGTTGTTGCCTCGACGGGAAAGATTGTCGGCGGGATGCTCGGCAATGATGTGAATTTGCGCGATGTGGAAGGCCGCTCGGCGCTGCTTTTGGGCAAGGCGAAAGATAACAATGCGTCGGCTGTGACGGGGCCTTTTATCCGTTTCTTCGATGGGGCGTTTACGCTCGATGATTTGCGGACCGCCGTTGTAACCCTGCGGGTTGAAGGGCCCGATGGTTTCTCGCTCGAAGGCTCCTCCTCGCTTGCCAAAATCAGCCGAGATCTGGCGGATTTATCGGCGCAAATGCTGGGTAGGCATCACCAATATCCGGACGGGGCAGTGCTTTACACCGGAACCATGTATTCACCGATCAAGGACCGTGACGCGCCCGGCAAAGGCTTTACGCATAAAATGGGCGATATCGTGACCGTGCACACGCCGAAGCTCGGCTCCATCGTTAGCCGGATGCAATCGGCCTATGATTGCCCGCCTTGGACGTTTGGTGCCTCGCATTTGATGCGTAATTTGGCGAAGCGCGGTTTGATCTAGCTGTTCACCTTTCAAAAATCTGCTATCGAACTCTCAATCTTTTTTCCGCGTGTTTTTTAAGGATCCTGACGCATGACCGAACATTTCAAAAATCTTATCGCTGGCGAATGGGTCGATGGCGCTTCCGTATCAATCAATGTGAACCCATCCGACACCAATGATGTGGTCGGCCATTTTGCCCGTGCCTCCAAGGAGCAGGCTGAACAGGCGATTGCTGCGGCGAAAGCGGCGTTTCCGGCTTGGTCGCGCACCACGCCGCAAGAGCGTTACGAGATTTTGAAGAAGGCGTCGGACGAGATTTTGGCGCGTAAGGACGAGCTCGGCAAATTGCTGTCGCGCGAAGAAGGCAAGACATTGCCGGAAGGCATTGGCGAGGCGACCCGCGCTGGTCAGATTTTCGCGTTTTTCGCCGGTGAGGCGCTGCGCCTGATGGGCGAGACGGTACCGAGTGTGCGTCCGGGCGTCGGTGTTGAAATGACGCGCGAAGCCGTTGGCGTGATTGGTATGATCACGCCGTGGAACTTCCCGATTGCCATTCCAGCTTGGAAAATCGCGCCCGCACTCGCGCATGGCAACACGATTGTGTTCAAGCCTGCCGATCTCGTGCCGGGTTCGGCTTGGGCGATTGTTGATATTTTGAACCGTGCCGGTTTGCCAAAGGGCGTGCTGAACCTTGTGATGGGTCGCGGCTCGGAAGTGGGCCAGACGATTTTGAACCACAAAGATGTCAACGCGATTACGTTTACGGGTTCGGTGGGTACCGGTCGCAAGGTTGCGGAGGCCGCCATTGCATCCTCGCCGATGAAAAAGATGCAGTTGGAAATGGGCGGCAAAAATCCGCTCGTTGTGCTCAACGATGCCGATCTTAAAACCGCCGTTGAAGCGGCGGTGAATGGCGCGTTCTTCTCGACCGGTCAGCGTTGCACCGCGTCGTCGCGCTTGATCGTTGAAGAAGGCATTCATGATGCGTTCGTGGCAGCGCTTGCCGAGCGGCTGAAGGGTCTATCGGTGGATAACGCGTTGAAGGCTGGTACGCATATCGGCCCTGTTGTCGACCAGAGCCAGTTGGATCAGGATCTCTCTTATATCGCGCTCGGCCAGAAGGAAGGCGCGACGCTGACCTGGGGCGGTGAATTATTGAACCGCGAAACCCCCGGTTTCTATTTGCAGCCTGCTTTGTTCACCGGCGTCGATAATTCGATGCGCATTGCGCGCGAAGAGATTTTTGGACCTGTGGGCGTGGTCATTAAAGCCAAGAGCTATGATGAAGCGCTGGCGATTTCCAACGATACGGATTTTGGTCTTTCGGCAGGCATCTGCACCTCGAGCCTGAAATATGCCACGCATTTCAAGCGCAATTCGGAAGCGGGCATGGTGATGGTCAATCTGCCCACCGCAGGTGTGGATTATCACGTGCCATTTGGCGGCCGTAAGGGCTCAAGCTATGGCTCGCGCGAGCAGGGTTCGTATGCCAAGGAATTCTTCACCACGGTGAAGACGGCCTATACATTCGCGGGTTAAAAGATGAGTTCGCATATTCTGGTGATGGGCGAGGCGCTGGTTGATCTGGTGCCTGGCCCGAAGGGACGTGAGGCGGTATTGGGCGGCTCGCCCTATAATGTCGCGATTGGCCTTGGCCGCCTCGGCGCGAAGGTGGCGATTGCTACGTCGCTCTCGACCGATCAAGACGGGCAACGCTTTAAAGCAGCGCTCGAAGCTGACGGCGTTGATTTGACTTATATCGCGTTTTCGGATGCACAAAGCCCGACGGCTTTGGTGGAGGAAGGCACGGCTGAGAGCGGACCGCGTTATATTTTCACGATTGCCGGAACCGCGTTTGATACGCCGCCTGCCCTCCCAAAAAACTGGCCTGATGCGTTAAGGCATATTCATGCCGGATCGTTTTCGACGTTGGTGCCGCCCATGTCAGGTGCCGTGCTTGAAGCGATGCAACAGGCGAAGGGGCATCGTACGACGAGTTACGACCCCAATATCCGCCCGATGATCACGCCCGATAAAGCTAAAGCGCGCGCGGATGTCGAGCGGCTTGTGGCGCTTGTCGATCTAGTGAAGGCCAGCGAAGAAGATATGGAATGGCTGTATCCGGATCTCGCGCCGCGTGACGCGATACAGGCATGGCTAAAGCATGGCCCGACGCTGGCGATTTTAACGCGCGGCGGCAATGGCGCAGAAGCGTTTACGGCATCCGGGCATATCGCGATTCCGGCTCCGAAAATTACGGTTCAGGATACGGTGGGCGCGGGGGATAGTCTGATGTCGTCGCTGCTCTTTGCAATGGATCGTGACGGGGCGTTGGGCAAAAACCATGCGCCTTGGACGCAAAGCGCGATTGAACAATGGCTTTCGTTTGCCGTTAGAGCCTCAGCTTTTACCTGCACGCAAAAGGGGTCTAACCCGCCAAGGTTGAAGGATTTGGAAGTCGCTTAAGCGGATTAGATTACATTCTTCTCGAGCAATGGCCGATTTTCCACGACGCGTTCATGGCCTAAATCGCTAAGATCAAGCGTTTGGTATTTGCCGTGGATCATCAACTCCGAAAGCCCGCGCCCAATGGCGGGGCTTTGCTGCAGGCCGTGGCCGGAAAAACCATTGGCGAGATAGAAATTGTTAAAGCCCACCGCGCGGCCGACAATCGCGTTGTGATCTAGCGCGCACATGTCGTAATGACCCGCCCAAGCGCGGCCTTGCTTGATCTCTTCAAACGCGGGAACGCGGGTTGCGAGCGCTGGCCAATAAATCTCTTCAAAGAGCGACCAATCCACCTCAAACTCTTTTGAATCCGGATCCTGCTCGCCCGGTGAGCCGCCGCAGATGAACATCTGGCCGTCTGCGGTGCGTTGGCCCTCGGGCCTGAACCATGTACCCGTTGTATCGATCAAAAGCGGTGCATTCGGCACATCGCCTTTGCAGGTGAAGGAGAAGACGCAGCGCTTCTTGGCGTGCACCGGAATATCGACACCAGCCATCGCGGCGAGCTCACGGCCACCTGACGCGCCCGCAGCATTCAACACCGCGCCGCAGGCAATGCGCGAGCCATCCTTCAAGCGCACCGCCGTAATGGTCTGGCCTTCGCGCTCAATGCCTGTGACTTCGCCGTCGATATAGGTCACGCCGTGATGGCGGGCGCTTTTGCGGAAGGCTTGCATGAGGCCCCACCCGTCAAACCAGCCTTCGCCCGTTCGGCCCCACGAGCCAGCCGATAGATCGTCCACCATCAACCAAGGAAATTGGGCTTTGAGACCTTTGGGATCGAAAAGAACAATATCCGCCCCAAGACTATTTTGAAGCTGTTGCGTCTCCGAGAGAATTGGCGCGCCGGGCGTGGTTTCCAAATACAGGTAACCGCCTTCGTGCAATCCGATTTCGGGCTTCTCGCCATTGATGGCCAAATGCTCGCCAATGGTGCGTAAAAATTGAATACCATAGAGCGAGATGTGAATGTTTACCGGCGACGAGAATTGCTGGCGAATGGATGCGGCGGATAATGCCGAGGCGCAATAGGTATAGGTCGGGTCTTTTTCGATCACGATGACGCGGCCTTTGAAGGCCGGATCTTTGGCGATGTGATAGGCGGTGGAAGAACCGATGACCGCACCGCCAACAATCACAATATCGGCGGTGTTTGGATGATCGCTATTGAGGGTCATAAGGGTGCTTCTTACTCGATGATGATCTTCGGCCCCTGACGGGCGGGCGCGCCTGTTTCAAGCCGTGTTTTGAGCGCTTCCGCGAGCCCTAAAAAGATCTTAGCATGGACGCTATCAGGCGCGGTTGCTACCACCGGCGTTCCGGCATCCGAGCGTTCGCGGATATCGATATGCAGCGGCACTTCGCCCAAGAAGGGAACGCCCAACCGCTCCGCCTCGTGACGCGCGCCGCCATGGCCGAAAATATCGGATCGCGTGCCGCATTCGGGGCAGAGGAAATAGCTCATATTTTCGACGATACCGAGAATGGGCACTTCCACGCGCTTAAACATGGACACGCCACGCCGCGCATCCAGCAGGGCCAAATCTTGCGGCGTCGAAACGATCACGGCGCCTGCCAATGTCACCGATTGCGCCATGGTGAGCTGCGCGTCACCCGTGCCGGGCGGCATATCGACGATGAGCACATCCAGCGTGCCCCAATTCACTTCGCGCATCATTTGTTGAAGTGCAGACATCACCATCGGGCCGCGCCAGATCATCGGCGTTTCTTCCTCGATCAGAAAACCGATCGACATCACCTTGATGCCATAGCCATCGAGCGGCTGCATGATCTTGTTTTCATCAATCGTCGGGCGACCGGTGATGCCGAAGAGTTTTGGCAGCGAAGGGCCGTAAATATCCGCATCCAGAATACCAACTTTCATGCCGAGTTTTGAAAGCGCCAGCGCGAGATTGGTCGAAACGGTGGATTTGCCAACCCCGCCTTTGCCGGACGCCACAGCGACAATATGTTTCACGCCGGGGATCATGGCTTTGGCGGTTGCCGCCTGCGCGCGGGGCCCAGGGGCCGCGGGCGCATTGGGTTGCGCGGGTCGCTCGGATGTCAGCGTGACGAGGGCTTTGTCGATGCCCTTGACCGATAAGAGCGTCGCTTCAACGGCCGCGCGAACGGGCTCAATGGTTTTCGCTTGGGCTTCACCGACGACCAGCGAAACATAGGCTTTATCGCCCTGAATCGAGATGCCGCCCAACAGGCCGGAGCGCAAAAACGGCGTTTTACCGTCGGGGCCTTTTAACAGGGAGAGAGCGTTGCGCAGGTCTTGTTCATTCGCCACGAGAGGATTCCTTGATGATGCGTGACGCTTTATGGCGGGTTGCGGGTTGCAAGGTCAACCGTTCTTCGCAAAGACGGCTTGCCCGCATCGCTTGATCGGTCCATATCGGCGGATCAACCGTATTCAACCCATTCATCGGAGGGATCGACATGGCGAAAGTAGCATTTCTGGGCTTGGGTGTGATGGGTTTCCCGATGGCGCGGCATCTCGCGCAAAAAGGACATGACGTTACCGTTTATAACCGCACCTTCGCCAAGGCCGAGGCCTGGGTGGCCGCGAATGGCGGCAAGGCGGCCAAGACGCCGCGTGAAGCAGCCATAGACCAAGAGTTCGTGTTTGCCTGCGTCGGCAATGATGATGATTTGCGCTCTGTCGTGCTAGGCGCGGATGGCGCTTTTGCGGGGATGGCGAAGGGTACCGTGTTTGTCGACCACACCACCGCTTCCGCCGAAGTGGCGCGCGAGCTTTATGCAACGGCCAAAGAGCATGGTTTAGCCTTCATCGACGCCCCGGTTTCCGGCGGGCAAGCCGGAGCTGAAAACGGCGTGTTGACCGTGATGTGCGGCGGTGACGAGGCCATCTATGCTCGCGTCGAACCCGTGATCATGTCCTTTGCCCGTATGTGCAAATTATTGGGCCCATCGGGCTCGGGGCAGCTCACTAAAATGGTCAACCAGATTTGCATCGCGGGCTTGGTGCAAGGCTTGGCCGAAGGCGTCAATTTCGCCAAGAAAGCCGGGCTTGATGTCGAGGCCGTGATCGAGACTATCTCGAAGGGCGCAGCCCAAAGCTGGCAGATGGAAAACCGCTACAAGACGATGAACCAGTCAAAATTCGAGTTCGGGTTTGCGGTCGATTGGATGCGCAAGGATTTGGGCATCTGCATCGCGGAAAGCCGCCGCAATGGTGCTAATTTGCCGGTGACCGCGCTGGTCGATCAGTTCTACGGCGAAGTGCAGAATATGGGCGGCGCAAGATGGGATACGTCGAGCCTGTTGGCGCGGTTGGAGCGGAAGTAACCCTCCCGTCATTGCGAGCGAACGCGAAGCAACCCAGTTGATGATAACGAAAAAAGCGCCACGGAAACATGGCGCTTTTCTTTTTAAATTTAGCTGGGTTGCTTCGCGTTCGCTCGCAATGACGGAAAGGGCGTTACAGCTCGTGGCTCGCTTCTTCCAGCAAGCCCCACACAAACGGCACAAAACTGCGCCAGAGTTCGACGTGGAACGTATCCGCTGCGGTACGCCACAACACGATATCCGCTTTCGAATAAATCGTGCGCGTTGCCATGCCCACCGGAAACGCGGAGACATGCAGATCCAGCAAACATCCGCTGGCTAACAGCGTTTCAGCCTTTGGGCCTGACACGGTGAACGCCGTGTTGCGGTGGCTGATATCGACCAGCGAATGGTGCTGCTTGTCGAGCGCCTTCTCAATCGAAGCCTCAAGCGCCTCAACCTCGCCATCGGGTGCGATGAGCAACCACTCGTCGGGTCCGAGCGAAATTGCCGTGCGGCCATTGTCGCTTTCGGCTTTCAGCAAAGCATTCGGCAGCATGACGCCAAAGCCCTTCGAGCAGGCGCTTGCCGCCTTCGAGTCACCCCGAAACGAGAAGCGTGTCGCGTAAGGCGCCGGTGCAACGGTAACCGCGCCCGCTATGTCAATCGGATGCAAGCCTTCAAAGGCCGAGCGGCGGGTGATTTTTGAATCAGACATGGAGCTTGGCTCCTTCCTTGTCATAGAAAACCGGATCAGTAACGGTGACTGCAATCGGGCCATCGGGCATCGGCACATAGAGCGTTTCGCCCATGCGTGCACGGCCTGCCGAGACAATCGCCAGCGCGAAGCTGCGGCCAAGCACGGCGCTTTGATAGGACGAGGTAACATGGCCTAGCGCCGAAGTGCCTGCAGGCGGATTACCCACCAGCGTGATCTGCGCGCCTTCTTCCAGCACCTTCTGCGGATCAACCGTGAGAAGACCTACCAATTGCTTGCGATCCGCCTTCACAAGATCCGGACGCGTCAGCGAGCGCTTGCCGACGAAATCGGGTTTTGCTTTGCCAATCGCCCAATCAAGCCCGAGATCGTTCGGTGTGACGGTGCCGTCGGTTTCCTGGCCGACAATGATATAGCCCTTCTCGGCGCGTAGAACGTGCATCGTCTCGGTGCCATAGGCGCACGCATCATATTTTTGCGCTTCTGCCCAGATGGCTTCCCAGATCGCTTGGCCGTAATCGGCAGGCACGTTCACTTCGAAACCAAGTTCGCCGGTAAAGCTCATGCGGAAGAGGCGGGTTGGCACACCGCAGATTTTGCCCAAGCGCACGCTCATATGCGGCATCGCTTCGTTTGAAATGTCGATGCCTTCAATCAAAGGCGCAATGATCTTGCGCGCATTCGGGCCTTGTACGGCGACAACCGAATATTGCTCGGTGGTCGAGGTCAAAGCGACCTTGAGGTTCGGGAACTCGGTCTGGAGATAGTCTTCCATATGGTTCAACACGCGCGGCGCACCGCCCGTTGTCGTCGTGACATGGAAGCGATCTTCCGCGATGCGACCGACCACGCCGTCATCGATCACGAAGCCCGCTTCGTTGAGCATCAAGCCATAGCGGCAACGGCCCACTTCGAGCTTCGACCAGGGGTTGGTGTAGAGGATGTTCATGAACTCGGCGGCGTCGGGGCCTACGACTTCAATTTTGCCGAGTGTGGAGGCGTCGAAAACACCTGCTGAGTCGCGCACTGTCTTGCATTCGCGCAACACGGCTGCGTGCATGTCCTCGCCCGCCTTCGGGAAATACCACGCGCGCTTCCACAAGCCCACATCTTCAAACACCGCGCCCTGCGCTTCCGCCCAAGCATGCGTTGCTGTCTTGCGCACGGGATCGAACAGATCGCCGCGCGAATGGTTGGCCATCGCGCCGAAGCTGATCGGCGTGTAGGGCTGACGGAAGGTGGTGAGACCCACCGCAGGGATCGGCTTGCCAAGCGCTTCGGACGCTATCGCCAACGCGTTCATGTTGGACAATTTGCCCTGATCGGTCGCCATACCGGTGGTAGTGTAGCGCTTCACATGCTCAATCGACCGCATGCCTTCGCGGGTGGCGAGCTTGATGTCTTTCGCCGTCACGTCGTTCTGGTAATCGACAAAGGCTTTTACGCGTCCAGCATCATGCGGATGGGGAACGGCACCCAAGAAACCGCCATGCGCGTCGAGCACGCCCGCGAGCTTCACTTTGGTGGCCGTGCCCTTGGTAAATCCGGCTTTGGCTGCGGCATCCATACCGGCTGCAAAACCATCCTCGAAGGCTTGAGCCAGCGTTTCGGAGCCCTTGCACGCCCCTGCTGAACGCTCGGCCTGAACGGATTCACCGGGGATGAAAACCTGACGCGCTTCGTCGAATTTCAATTTGCCGCGCGACTGCGAGAACAGATGCACGGAAGGCGTCCAGCCGCCGCACATCAGGATCAGATCGCACGGGATCGCATCTTCACCATCGGTGCCGAGCTTGCTGACGAGTGCCGCATTCACCCGCAACCGTCCGGTTGAACCCGTAATCGCCATACCGGTTTCAACGCGAATACCAGCCGCACGCGCGGCGGTGGGGAGCGGGCCATTGGCCTCGTGGCGTAAGTCTGCAATCAGCTCGATGGAGACACCTGCCGCCTTCAAATCAAGGGCGGCTTGGTAGGCGCTGTCATGCGCTGTCGCTACAACGGCGCGGCCACCGGGGCGAACGCCATAGCGGTTGGCGTAAGTGCGCGCGGCATCCGCCAGCATGATGCCCGGGCGATCATTATCGGGGAATACCAATGGGCGCTCATGCGCACCCGCCGCAATCACGACCTCTTTCGCCCGCACCTGCCAGAGGCGGTCGCGTGGCAATTTCGGATCGGGCTTGGCGAGATGATCGGTAACCCGCTCGACAAGTCCGACAAAATTTTGCGCGAAATAACCGAAGGCTTGCGTGCGCGGCAAAAGCGTTACCGTGCCGGAATGGCCTTTTAATTCGGCAACCGCTTCCTCAACCCATTGGGCGGCAAGCTTGCCGTCAACAGTCGCGTGAAGCTCGGACAGGAGCGAGCCGCCAAATTCGGATTGCTCGTCGCATAGGATGACGCGCGCGCCCGTGCGGGCTGCAGAGAGGGCGGCGGACAGACCTGCGGGGCCGGAGCCTATGACAAGCACATCACAATGGGCAAAGCGGGTTGAGTAATGGTCCGGATCAGGCTCGTTAGACGCCGTGCCGAGGCCAGCCGCGTTGCGGATGATCGGCTCATAGAGCTTCTTCCACGCCACATTCGGCCACATAAAGGTCTTGTAGTAAAAGCCTGCCACAAACAGCGGCGAGAGCAGATTGTTAATTGCGCCGACGTCGAAGCTCAGCGAAGGCCAGCGATTTTGGCTTTGGGCGACGAGGCCGTCATAGAGTTCGACCTGGGGCGCGCGTAAATTGGGCGTGTGACGTGCGCCGGTGCCGACGCTGACCAGCGCATTAGGCTCATCGGATCCTGCGGTGATAACACCCCGCGGGCGGTGATATTTGAACGAGCGGCCCATCAAATGCACGCCATTGGCGAGCAAGGCCGACGCCAACGTATCGCCCTTAAAACCGCGATAGGTTTTGCCATCAAAGGTGAAAGAAAGCGGTTTGGTCCGGTCCACCCGACCGGAGCGCGTGGCGCGAAGCGTCAGGCTCATTGGTGGGCCTCCTTAACGATAAGGGCAAGATCAGGCTTAGGCTGGCCCGCCGGATAGGTTTTTAAAATTTTGTCGCTCACCGTATCGCGCACGCAATTGAAGAAACGCGCGCAGCCGGACACGTGCCGCCAACGCTCAATGTGGAGGCCCTTCGGATTGGAGCGGAAATAGAGATATTCCGCCCATTCCTGATCGCTTGTGGTGGATGGATCAGCAGGGCGCGCAATATGCGCTTCGCCTGCATAGCGGAATTCTAACTCAGGGCGATTGCCGCAATGGGGGCAGGGAATTAGCAACATGATTCTGCTCCTTAATGCGCGACGGCGGCGGCGGCCGCTTCATCGATCAGGCGACCGGTTTTGAACCGGTCGATGGTGAAGGCCGCGTTGATCGGGTGCGGCTCGTCTTTCGCAATCGTATGCGCGAACACATTGGCCGAACCGGGCGTGGCCTTAAAGCCGCCCGTTCCCCAACCGCAATTGACATAGAGGCCCTTTACCGGCGTCTTTGACAGAATTGGCGAACGATCCGGCGTCACATCGACAATGCCGCCCCAGTTACGCAGCATCCGCAAGCGGCGAACATTCGGGAACAATTCGCAAATCGCGTCCAGCGTGTGAGTGGTGATATGGAGACCGCCCGTTTGGCTATAGGACGTGTAGGCGTCTGTACCTGCCCCGATCACCAACTCGCCTTTGTCGGATTGTGACATGTAGGCGTGGATCGTATTCGACATCACCACGCACGGCATGATCGGCTTCACAGGCTCGGAGACGAGCGCTTGCAGCGGATAGGATTCAAGCGGCATGCGCACATCTGCCATGCTCATGATCACGCTGGTATGACCTGCTGCAACAACACCGATTTTCTTGGTGCCGATAAAGCCTTTGGTGGTTTCGACACCCGTTACCGCGCCCGATGGATCACGACGAATGCCCTTCACTTCGCAATTCTGGATGATATCGACACCCATCGCACTGGCCGCGCGTGCATAACCCCACGCCACCGCATCATGCCGCGCGGTACCGCCGCGCCGCTGCAACGCCGCACCCAAAATCGGGTAGCGCATATTGGGCGAAATGTTGAGGATCGGGCAGAATTCCTTCGCCTCTTCCGCCGTCAGCCACTCATTGTCGATGCCCTGCAAGCGGTTGGCATGGACGTGGCGCTTGAACACCTGAATGTCATGCACCGTATGCGCCAGCATCATCACGCCGCGCGGCGAATACATCACATTGTAATTGAGTTCCGCCGAGAGGTTTTCCCACAGCTTGACCGAATGCTCGTAAAGCCCCTGGCTTTCTTCCCATAAATAGTTCGAGCGAATGATCGTGGTATTCCGGCCCGTATTGCCACCGCCCAGCCAGCCCTTTTCCAGTACCGCGATGTTACGCATGCCGTGTTCTTTGGCGAGGTAATAAGCGGTGCCCAAACCATGCCCGCCGGCGCCAATAATGATGGCGTCATATTCGGCTTTGGGTTCGGGAAAACGCCATTGCTCCGGCCAATGCCTGTGGGCGGATAATGCTTGTTTCGCTAGATTGAGGAATGAGAAGCGCAAACTCGCTCTCCTTCTTTAAGGGGCCGGGACACTTAGCTTTTGACGGTATTGGACAACAAAAGCCAATGAAAATCAGTCATGCAGCTATTAAAGCGCCTTATCGACTTCGTCCTTTATCGAAGCGTCATTCTCGTGTCGATAGGCGTCATGCCGCAGATGAAACGCCGTAAAACGCGCTATAAAGCGCCCTTGCCGCGACAAATCAGAATGGCATCGTCAATGCGGTGGTTCAGTTCGGCTTCCGGCAAGGTCGTGACGGGCGGCAATTTGCTGGCGATTTCATTGCCGACACAGGCGCAGGACGACACGCATTGATCGCTTTTGTTGCCTGCAGCAATGCAGCTCGCCGTGCACGCTTTGGCAAAGCCGCCATCGGCCGGCGCAAAAAGATGCAACGGACCCGTTACACTCAACAGCGCCCATAAGGACCCCATCAGGATCGGCTGGTGAAGCAAATATACCGGCAGGCTAAACCGTCCGAGCCGCGCCAATTGACGGCTTAACGCATCGATGCGGGAGCGCTGAAACCATGCGGCTAGACGGGGACGTGTATCGACCAAACGCGCGGTAACGCTTCCGCCAAGCACCACTCCGAACCACGGGAAAAAGGGCACATAATCATTGGTGCGCGGCAAGAGGTGGTTAAGTCCAAGCCAGAAAAGCCATGGCCGATCAAACAGCGGATGGTAGACGGTGAAGGGCAACGCGATCGAAAGCGCGGCGAAGGCTACGACCAATACAATGGGCGCGCGAAGAAAGGGCAAAGCCAAAAGACTTGAAAGCGCGATGCAATGCAAAACGCCGAAAAAAATCCAATCGTCCGGCATAGTAAAAAACGTGCCAACCGAAACGATAATGGCCGCACCCGCGACATAGCGCAGCCGTCGCAGATAGGGCTTGATCGGCAACCCGTTTCGGGCTGCTAACGTCAGACTGATGCCGACGATGAAAAGAAAACTGCCCGCGATGCCATGCGCGAGCAAACGGCCTTCGGGCGTGAACGAAATATCGTAATCAACGATACCGAAAAACCCGAGATCCCATGTGAAATGGAAAAAGATCATCACGATGATCGCCATGCCGCGCGCGACATCAATCACCGGCCAGCGGCGCTTAAACCCCTCTCCCAATGGGGAGAAGGAAGCGCTTGTCATGTTAGTGAACCAGTTGCGAACGCAACGCTTCGATTTGCGCCAAACGCTCGGCGGCGAGGCGCTTGCCTTCGTCCGTCGAGGCGGCCGCCAAAGACGCCGTTGCCAGTTCAACTTCGGCGGTGAATGCGGCATCGGTCATATTGGCGACCGGAATCGCCTGATCGGCCAAGACCGTCAAAAGGCTCGGCGTCGCATCCACGAAACCGCCGCGGATGAAAACCGTCTCGGAGGTTCCTTTGGCATCCGTATAGGTCAAGACACCCGGACGAAGCGCCGACATTACAGGCGCGTGGTCTTTCAACACCGCGAAATCGCCTTCCGTACCCGGGACGACGACTTGTTCAACATCACCTGAAAAGAGAATCTTCTCAGGTGAAACGAGTTCGAATGTGAAAGCGGCCATGATGGTCTCCGTCCGTCGTCAGCCTGAGCTTAGGCTGCTTCCTTCGCAAGGCGATCGGCCTTTTCGATGGCTTCTTCGATGGTGCCAACCATGTAGAAGGCCGCTTCTGGAAGGTGGTCATACTGACCCTCAACCAGACCCTTGAAGCTCTTGATGGTGTCAGCGAGCGAGACGAGCTTGCCTGGCGAACCGGTGAACACTTCAGCGACGTGGAACGGCTGCGACAAGAAGCGCTCAATTTTGCGGGCGCGAGCAACCGTCAACTTATCGTCTTCCGACAATTCATCCATACCAAGAATGGCGATGATGTCCTGCAGCGACTTGTAGCGCTGAAGCGTCGACTGTACCGCACGAGCCACAGCGTAATGCTCTTCGCCAACGATCAAAGGCGACAACATGCGCGAGGACGAATCGAGCGGATCGACCGCTGGATAAATGCCCTTTTCTGCAATCGAGCGCGACAACACGGTCGTTGCGTCCAAATGGGCGAAGGATGCCGCTGGTGCCGGATCGGTCAAATCGTCGGCAGGCACGTAAATGGCCTGCACCGAGGTGATCGAGCCCTTGGTCGTCGTGGTGATGCGTTCCTGCAGCGCGCCCATGTCCGTGGCGAGCGTTGGCTGATAGCCCACGGCCGAAGGAATACGGCCCAAAAGTGCCGACACTTCCGAACCAGCCTGCGTGAAGCGGAAAATATTGTCGACGAAGAAGAGCACGTCCTGGCCCTGATCGCGGAAATGCTCGGCGACCGTCAAACCGGTAAGAGCAACGCGGGCGCGGGCACCTGGAGGCTCGTTCATCTGGCCATACACAAGGGCGCATTTCGAACCAGCAGCCGAGCCGCCATGTTCCTTCGGGTCCATGTTTACCTTGGACTCGATCATTTCGTGATACAGATCGTTACCCTCGCGGGTACGCTCGCCAACGCCTGCGAACACGGAGTAACCACCATGCGCCTTTGCGACGTTGTTGATGAGCTCCATGATCAAAACCGTCTTGCCGACGCCTGCGCCGCCGAACAGTCCAATCTTACCGCCCTTGGCGTATGGCGCCAAAAGATCGACGACCTTAATGCCGGTTTCGAGAATCAGACCTTCGGTTGACTGCTCGGCATAGGTTGGTGCGTCCTGATGGATGGCGCGATAGGCTTCCGCTTCCACCGGACCAAGTTCGTCCACCGGCTCGCCGATGACGTTGATGATGCGGCCCAGCGTGCCAGCACCGACGGGAACGGAAATTGGAGCGCCCGTATCGGTCACTTCCTGACCGCGAACGAGACCTTCCGTCGTATCCATCGAAATGGTGCGAACCGAATTTTCGCCAAGATGCTGCGCCACTTCGAGCACGAGGCGGTTGCCACGGTTCGTCGTTTCGAGCGCGTTCAGAATTTCAGGCATATGGCCTTCGAAGTGCACGTCAACGACGGCGCCGATGACCTGAGTGATTTTTCCGACTGATTTAGTGGCCATGGTCTTAATCCTTCATCCGTCCGTTCAGAGCGCTTCCGCGCCCGAGATAATTTCAATCAGTTCTTTGGTGATCATCGCCTGACGCGAGCGGTTATATTTGATCGTCTGTTTTTTGATCATGTCGCCGGCGTTACGCGTTGCGTTGTCCATCGCACTCATTCGCGCACCTTGTTCAGAGGCGGCGTTTTCAAGCAAGGCCGAGAAGACCTGCATCGAAATGTTGCGCGGTAAAAGGCTATCGAGAATTTCCGTCTCATCGGGCTCGTATTCGTAAGCCGCCGTTGCTGCCATGCCCGCTGGCTTTTCAGGAATAACCGCAGGCACAATTTGCAAGGCCGTCGGGAATTGCTGGATGACCGATTTAAAGCGGGAATAGAACACCGTGCAAACGTCAAACTCGCCTGCTTCGAAACGCGTAATGATCGAACGAGCGATCGAATCCGCATTTTCAAAGCCAATATAACGAACCGAACGCAAATCGACGAATTCAATGATATTCTTGGCGAATTGGCGCTTTAAAAGATCATTGCCCTTTTTGCCGACGCAAACGATTTTCACCGTCTTGCCTTCAGCCATCAAAGCATTCGCTTTGTCACGGGCCAAACGGGCAATCGACGAGTTGAATGCGCCGCACAGACCGCGCTCTGCCGTACAAACAACGAGCAAATGCGTTTTATCTTCGCCCGTACCGGCCAAAAGCGCAGGTGCCGCTGGCGTGCCAGCGACACTCTCGGCCACATTGGCCAACATCGCGTTCATGCGCAGCGCGTAAGGACGCGCCGCTTCTGCTGCAGCTTGGGCACGACGCAGTTTAGCCGCCGCGACCATTTGCATGGCTTTGGTGATTTTCTGCGTGGCCTTAACCGACGTGATGCGGTTTCGGAGGTCTTTTAATGAAGGCATGGTGCGCCCCTTTCAGACCCCGATTACGAGAAGGATTTCGCGAAGGCGTCGACCGCAGCCTTCAAGGTCTTACCCGAATCATCGGAGAGGTCCTTGGAGGTACGGATGGCTTCGAGAAGGGCTGCGTTCTGCGATTTCAGCGCATTGAGCAAACCATCCTGGAAGGCTTTCACGCGGTTGACCGGCAACGCATCGAGATAGCCGTTAACGCCGGCATACAGCACGCAAACCTGCTCTTCCATCTGCATCGGCGAGAACTGCGTCTGCTTCAGAAGCTCGGTCAAACGGGCGCCACGGTTCAGCAAGCGCTGGGTCGTTGCGTCCAAGTCACCACCGAACTGGGCAAAGGCGGCCATTTCGCGATACTGGGCCAATTCACCCTTGATCTTACCAGCGACTTTTTTCATCGCCTTGGTCTGCGCGGCCGAGCCGACGCGCGACACGGAAAGACCGACGTTCACGGCAGGACGGATGCCTTGGAAGAACAAATCGGTTTCCAAGAAGATCTGACCGTCGGTGATCGAAATCACGTTGGTAGGGATGTAAGCCGACACGTCGTTGGCCTGCGTCTCAATCACAGGAAGGGCCGTCAACGAGCCGGAACCCGATGGCTTGCCAAGCTTTGCAGCGCGCTCAAGCAAACGCGAATGGAGATAGAACACGTCGCCCGGATAGGCTTCGCGGCCTGGAGGACGACGCAGAAGAAGCGACATCTGGCGATAGGCCACAGCCTGCTTCGACAAATCGTCATACACGATCACGGCATGCATGCCGTTGTCGCGGAAATATTCGCCCATGGTGCAGCCCGTGAACGGGGCCAAGAACTGCATTGGAGCCGGATCGGAAGCGGTAGCCGCCACAACGATCGAATACTCAAGAGCGCCATGCTCTTCGAGAACCTTCACGAATTGAGCAACGGTAGAGCGCTTCTGGCCAATAGCGACATAGACGCAATAGAGCTTCTGGCTCTCGTCGGTGCCTTGGTTGATCGCCTTCTGGTTCAAAATCGTGTCAAGCGCGATGGCGGTTTTACCCGTCTGACGATCGCCGATGATCAATTCGCGCTGACCACGGCCAACCGGGATCAGAGCATCGACCGACTTCAAGCCGGTTGCCATTGGCTCATGCACCGACTGGCGAGGAATAATGCCAGGGGCCTTAACGTCCACCTGCATGCGCTTTTCAGCCTTAATTGGGCCTTTGCCGTCGATCGGATTGCCGAGCGCGTCAACAACGCGGCCCAAAAGGCCCTTGCCGACAGGCGCGTCAACGATGGCGCCGGTGCGCTTAACCGTCTGGCCTTCTTTAATGTCACGGTCGGAACCGAAGATCACGACGCCGACATTGTCGGCTTCGAGGTTCAAAGCCATGCCGCGGATGCCGTTTTCAAACTCGACCATTTCGCCCGCTTGGACGTTGTCGAGGCCGTACACACGGGCAATACCGTCGCCGACGGAGAGCACTTGGCCCACTTCGGTGACATGGGCTTCAGAACCGAAGTTCTTGATCTGATCTTTAAGAATGGCAGAAATTTCTGCGGCGCGGATATCCATCAGCCGACCTCTTTCATCGCGGTTCGAATGCCGTTGAGTTTTGTACGAAGTGAAGAATCGACCATTTTCGAGCCGATCTGCACGATAATTCCACCGATGATCTCCGAATCGATCTCAAGATCGATTTCGGCACCTGCACCGGCAACATCTTTTAAAGCCGCCTTGATCGCGTCCAACGCCTTAGACGATGGCGTTTCAGCGAGTGTGACGGTCGCGCGCGTGACGCCGCGGTCCTGATCCACCAGCTGGCGGAAGGCCTTTACCATCTGACGGACGGCAAACAGGCGACGCTGGGTGGCGACAAGAAGGAGAAATTTTTGCGCGAGGCCCTTGACGCCGATTTTTTCCAAAATCGGCTGCAACGCCTTCACCTGATCCTCGGCGCTGAACACGGGACTGCGCACGAAACGCTGCATATCCTCATGCGCCTCAATCAGGGCGTCAAAGGTCGAAAGGTCGGCAACAACCGTATCGACCGCGCCCGTTTCCTTGGCGAGGTCAAAAAGAGCGGTCGCATAGCGCCCGGCAAAACCAGATGTGATCGATTGTTGGGCGGCCACCAGCAGGTCTCTCGTTTTAACAAAGGGGTGTCACACACGCCATATTGCGTCAGGCCAAACAGGCTTTACGAAACACAGACGTTAGGACTGGAACATGCCCGTTTCCGCCTCGACAGCAAAAACGACACGCGGGGGTGACTAGCATAGGGAATTGGCGAGTGCAATGCGGTGTGAATAAATGTTGAGCGCAACTTTGGTTTGACGAACCAACATCTGAAGGCGCTCCATTTATCTCCTATCGCTTTTGCTCCCTTTTTCGACTATATTATCTTGAATAACGGAGACACACCTTTGACCGCTGTTTCTTTTGATACGTTGAAATTTTCTCGGACCTTGCAAGATAAGGCAAAACTGACGCCGGAACAGGCGGAAGGCGTCGCTTTGGCCTTTGCCGAGGCCAGTGCCGAGCAAATGACGACGAAATCCGACCTAAGGGACGAGCTCGCGCCAATAAAGGCCGAACTTCTTGTTGTGAAATGGATGGCCGGATTTACCCTTGCCGCCGTAATGACGATCCTATTTCTGCTGGTAAAGCACTAATTCCCGCTCAAAAGAAGCTTTGCGGATCAATATCGATCGAAACTTTGATGTTTCCGGTGATTTTTGGGGCGCGCGCCATCCAATGGCGGATATAGGTTTGCATATCGAAATCCCGCGGCGTTCTGACCAAGAGGCGGAATCGGTGGCGGCCACGGATCACCGCCAAAGGTGCCTCGGCCGGTCCTAGAACATGGACGCCGGGGGGTGGCTCGGCCATTCGCGCCAGCATCCTTGCGTGGTTTTCGGCTGGATTTCGGTCATCGGCGCTCACGATCAGGGCTGCTAAGCGGCCAAAAGGCGGCAAAACGGCCATTTCGCGCTGGGCGGTCTCCTCGGCATAAAACCGCTCGCTGTCACCCGAGACGAGCGCGCGGATCACCGGATGGGTCGGGTCATAGGTTTGGAGAAGCGCGCGGCCTTTGGTTTCGCCGCGGCCTGCGCGGCCTGTGACCTGTTGGAGCATCTGGAAGGTGCGTTCGGCGGCGCGCGGATCGCCCGAGGTCAGGCCTAAATCGGCGTCAACAACGCCAACCAACGACAAATAGGGGAAATGATGGCCCTTTGCGACCAATTGGGTGCCAATAATGATCTGAAACTCGCCGGATGCCACAGCCTCGATCTCGCGCCGCAGGCGTTCCGTTCCGCCCGGCATATCGGAGGAGAGCACCAAAATGCGGGCATCGGGGAAAGCTTCGGCGACTTCCTCGTTCAACCGCTCGACGCCGGGACCGCAGGCGGTAAGGCTATCGACCGCCTCACACGCCGGACACGAGTCGGGCCGACGCTCGACATGGCCGCAATGATGGCACATCAAAGCCCGGCGAAACCGGTGCTCGACCAGCCAACTCGTGCAATTGGGGCACTGAAACCGATGGCCGCAGGTTCGGCAGAGCGTCAATGGCGCGTAACCGCGGCGGTTAAGATAGAGCAGGACCTGCTCGCCCCGCTCGATCGTCTCGGCCATTTCCCGCAGCAAACGTGGCGCCAGAAACTTGCCCCGCGCCGGGGCGTCCGCTTTCATATCGATGGTGGCAATTTCGGGCATCGGGCGCCCGCCATGGCGCTCGGGCAGGCGCAGATGACGGTACCGGCCCTTCGCCGCGTTCACCCGGCTTTCAATGGAGGGCGTTGCGGAGGCTAGAACAACCGGGGCCGCTTCCATTCTTCCGCGCACCACCGCCATATCGCGGGCGTGATAATGCACGCCATCTTCTTGCTTATAGGCGGTTTCGTGCTCCTCATCGACGATGATGAGGCCCAGATCCGCATAGGGAAGAAAAAGCGCCGAGCGCGCGCCGGCGATGACTTTCGCCTCGCCGGACGCCAAGGCTGTAAAGGTCCGCTCGCGTTTGCGGCCCGTGACGCCGGAATGCCATTCGGCGGGTCTAGTGCCGAATCGCTTCTCGAACCGGTCGAGAAATTGGCCCGTTAGCGCGATTTCGGGCATTAAGATCAAGGCTTGTTTGCCTTGGCGAAGCGCTTCGCCCACGGCTTCGAAATAGACCTCCGTTTTGCCCGATCCCGTTACGCCTTCGAGCAAGGTGACGGAGAAGGCGCGCTGTTTTACCGTTTCGATGAGGGCATCAACCGCTGTTTGCTGGCCGGGCGAAAAACTGTTGGCGGCGAAATCGGGGTTCGGTACCTCGGTCATTGAACCGGGGAGCATGGCTTCGGGCACCAAAGTGCCTTCATCGATCAAGCTGTCGATAACTGACACGCCGACGCCCGCCAGATCCGACAAAGCGCGTTTGGAATAGAGCAGGCCACCTTCCGCCGCTGCCATGACCCGGGCGCGGCCGGGGGTGAGGCGTTTGGGGGGTGGACCCAATAGACGGACACCGATCTGCACGCGTTCCGGCCGATCAATCTCGGGGCCCCGCAACGCCATGCGGACGACCGAGCCGCGCGGGGCGAGCGTGTAGCGGGCGACCCAATCGATAAAATGGCGCAGCGGTTCGGGCACCGGCGGGGCATCGGCCTTGGCCTTGATGCTTTTGAGATTGGAAGGTCCGCCGGATGGAGCCTCGCGAATGTCCCACACGACACCCGTTGTCTCGCGCGGGCCGAACGGGACGTGGACGACATCACCCACCGCTAACGCCATGCCTTCCGGCACCGCATAGGAATAGGCGGTATCGAGGGCGACAGGGGTGAGGATGTCGGCGATCAGGGAGGCTTTAGGAACCATAGGTGAGCAATATCATGTTTGAACCCGCCGAGAACAGCCGCGGCATCCATCAAAATGTGATCAGTGGCCGATTCGACGGAAGCGGTATCCCAATTCTATTTAAACCACGCCCTCAAGCCCCTTGCGCGCCAATAGATTAAGCAGTTTCAGCGAAGGGCCGCTGGGCCGTTTTTCGCCTGCTTCCCATTTGCGAATGGTGGATGGGCTGGTGTTCAAGACGGCCGCAAGAACAGTTTGGCTCAGCCTCTGTTTTTTTCTCAAAAGACGGATTTGATTGGCATCAAAAGGCTCTACAGGGGCAAGGCACAAGGCCTGATAGCGGCTCATCGTCCGTTTTTCGATTAAGCCTAATTGTGCCAAATCGTTAGCCGTTTCATAGATGGCGCCCAGCAAAGGTGTCTTGGCTTTCTGTTTTGCCTCAACCATCCGTGTTGGTTTCATCATGCTCGATCTCCGTCAACGCACCCGCATCTAGGGCTTTGGCCAATCCGTTCTCATCGAGCGCATAAAGATCGTCGGCCAAATCCATCAGCGCTTCATGTTCGTGAGAGGAAATATCCGCTCGGTCATTCTTTTTGTAGGCGAAGAGATAAAACCAGTGTGATCCAACTCGCGTCGCAATAAGGGTTCGAACACTGCCGCGCTTACCTCGTCCGTCGAGCGCGATCCGCTTCTTGAAAATTCCGTTACCGAGTTGGCCGTCGTTTAGCCCCGCTGCAATCTCACTTACAGCGTTGCAAAGTGCGGCCTTGGTCAGCCCGATCTTCTTGTTTTGACGGGAAAAGGCTCTCGTTATGAAAATGCGCCGAACGGTTTTTATGTCACTAAGTGGCATAGATAAATCAATTCGAAGGAGGGAGCAACCGCTTTTTAACTTCTCTACCCTCTAGTGATCGGATGAGCCCGTCACCTGTTCCATCGTCCAGTTCCTTCCTCGCTTGGCAGCGGCATTTGTCGGGCGAGCGGCGGCTTTCGCCGAAGACGCTGGAGGCTTATGGGCGGGATGTGCGGCAATTTATGGCGTGGCTTGGTACCTCTACGGATGGCGATGAGGGCATCGAGAAACTTGCCAAGCTGAAGCCCGTTGATGTGCGCGGGTTTATGGCCTCGCGGCGTGAGGAAGAGGTTGGCAGCCGGAGTTTGATGCGCTCGCTTGCGGGAATTCGGTCTTTTTTGCGCTTTTTGGAAAAACAGGGGCTGGCGGATGCCTCCGCCCTTTCCGTGATCCGCGGGCCGAAGCTTGGGCGGTTGCTGCCCAAACCTGTTGGCCCTTCAATGGCGAAAAAACTGGTGGATCCGGCTGAGCGCGAGGGCGAGGCCCGCGAGCAATGGATTTTACTGCGCGATGCGGCGGTGATGACACTGCTCTATGGCTGCGGCTTGCGCATCTCGGAGGCGTTGGGGCTTAAGGTCGAGGATGCGCCGACGCCCGAGCGCGATATGATCCGTGTGCTTGGCAAAGGCGGCAAGACGCGGATTGTGCCCGTTATTGCCCCTGCGATTAAGGCGATTGAGACCTATCGGGCGCAATGCCCTTATGAGTTGACGCCGAAAAGTCCGTTGTTTCGGGGGGCTCGCGGTGGGCCGCTTTCACCCCGCATTATTCAGCTAACCATGGAGCGATTGCGCGGCGGGCTTGGGCTGCCGGATTCCGCCACGCCGCATGCGTTGCGTCATTCTTTTGCAACGCATTTGCTGTCGCGCGGCGGGGATTTGCGCGCGATCCAGGAATTATTGGGCCATGCCTCGCTTTCCACCACGCAAATCTATACGGAAGTGGACGGCGCGATGCTGCTCAAAGCGTTTGAGGCGGCCCATCCCCGCGCCTGAAAGACATGGATGATCATTGATCGGGCCTATTTTATTCAGGCCAATACCGTGCTGCTGCCCGTGCCGCATGCCCCGGAAATTCGGCTCTATGTCGCCGATGAGGTCACCGATCTGTGGCACAAAACCGAGGAAGATCTGGAGCGTATCGGCCTTGCCCCGCCCTTTTGGGCTTTTGCCTGGGCGGGCGGGCAGGGTTTGGCGCGGTATATTCTCGACCATCCGGAACTCGTGCGCGGCAAGCGCGTGCTCGATTTTGCTGCGGGCTCCGGCCTTGTTTCCATTGCCGCAATGATGGCGGGCGCGCAAAGCGCCGAGGCCGTGGATATTGACGCATTCTCGGTTGAAGCCGTGCGGCTCAATGCGGCGGTGAATGGGGTGACGGTTGATATTCGCTGCGCCAATATTGTCGGCCAGACGGGCGCGTGGGACATCGTGCTGGCGGGCGATATTTGTTACGACCGCGATATGGTGGCGCTGGTGCTGCCTTGGCTAAAAGACCTGCACCGCTCCGGCATGGAAGTGGTGATCGGCGATCCCGGGCGGGCCTTTTTGCCGAAAGCGGACCTTTTGGAGCTGGCGGAATATCGCGTGGCAACCACGCGGGCGATTGAAGATACGGAAGTGAAACGCACCAAGGTTTTTCAGCTTTTGGCTCCTTCGGGGGACTGATTTCTCGGCAAAGCCATGGTAGAAAGCGCCTATGGAGCACTCTCATACCCATCACGAGACTTGCGCGCATGAATCGGCGCATACGGCACGCGCGCCTGAGGCGCTGGCCGAGGCCGTTGAGGCGTGTGCGACCCGTGGCGTGCGGCTCACCCCGATCCGCAAACAGGTTTTGGAAGCACTTTACACCACCCATCGCCCGATGAGCGCCTATGATGTGATCGACGGCTTGGCAGCGATGGGCGTGAAGCGCTTGGCGCCGGTTACCATCTATCGCGCGCTTGATTTTTTGATGGCGGAAGGCTTCGTGCATCGGCTTGCGAGCCATAACGCGTTTATCGCCTGCCCGTTTCGCCATAACCACGGTGATCTTGTTGTTTTTATGATTTGCGAAGCATGCGGCGGGGTGGATGAAGTGACGTCTGAACCGCTCACCCATGCGCTTCAAGCGATTGCGGATGACCATCACTTTACACCGCGTGCCCGTGTGATTGAATTACAAGGCCGTTGCGCCCATTGCCGTGAAAAAGAGCCTATCGCATCATGAACGATATTTCCTGCCTACCCGCCCCCGTTGAAGCAGCGCCCCAAAAGCGCCATCGCACCGTGCCGGTGATGGTGGGACATGTGCAAGTGGGGGGTGGCGCACCGATTGTCGTGCAATCCATGACCAATACGGACACGGCGGATATTGACGGCACCGTTGCGCAAGTGGCGGCCTTGGCGCGGCAAGGCTCGGAACTCGTGCGCATTACGGTGGATCGCGATGAAGCGGCGGCCGCCGTGCCGCATATCCGCGAGAAGCTTTTGAAACGCGGCGTGAATGTGCCGCTGGTTGGCGATTTCCACTATATCGGCCACAAGCTTTTGGCCGACCATCCGGCTTGCGCAGAGGCGCTCGATAAATACCGGATCAATCCTGGCAATGTCGGGTTTAAAGACAAGCGCGACAAGCAATTTTCCGCGATTGTCGAAATGGCAATCAAGCATGATAAAGCCGTGCGGATTGGCGCGAATTGGGGTTCACTCGATCAGGAATTGCTGACGCATCTGATGGATATTAACGCGGGTGCGGCCAACCCGATTGATGCCCGATCCGTCACGCGCGAGGCGATGGTGCAATCAGCCCTTTTATCGGCAGAACGCGCGGTGGAAATCGGCTTGCCCAAACACAAAATCATTCTCTCGGCGAAAGTGTCGGGCGTGCAGGATTTGATTTCTGTGTATCGCATGTTGGCCGCGCGCTCGGATTACGCGATCCATCTGGGTTTGACCGAAGCGGGCATGGGCTCGAAAGGCATTGTCGCTTCTTCCGCCGCTTTGGGCATTTTGCTGCAGGAAGGCATTGGCGACACGATCCGCGTTTCCTTGACGCCGGAGCCGAATGGCGACCGCACGTTGGAGGTTAAAGTCGCGCAAGAGATTTTGCAGACGATGGGCTTTCGCACCTTCGTGCCCTTGGTCGCCGCCTGCCCCGGTTGCGGACGCACGACCTCAACCGTGTTTCAAGAACTCGCGCGGGATATTCAGGACTGGATTTCAACCTCAATGCCCGAATGGAAAACGCGCTATGTCGGCGTTGAAAATCTCAACGTCGCCGTGATGGGTTGCATCGTGAACGGACCGGGCGAATCGAAACACGCCGATATCGGGATATCGTTGCCGGGTACGGGCGAAACGCCAACGGCACCTGTGTTTATCGACGGGCAAAAGGCTGCAACGTTGCGCGGGCCGACGATTGCTGCCGAGTTTAAGACGATGGTGGCGGAGTATATTGAGAAGCGGTTTGGGTGAAGGGCTAACGTCTAATCCGTCCTTGCGAGCGAGAGCGAAGCAATCCAGCTAGTTCTCGTTATTGACGTGCGGCGCTTCGATCGTGCCCTTTTCGGTACCATCAACTGGGTTGCTTCGCTTGCGCTCGCAATGACGGTGGATGGATGGCTTCTCCCCTTGCGGGAGAAGGTGTCGTCCAACGGACGACGGATGAGGGGAAACCTCATTATAAATTTGCTGTCTCACCCCTCACCCGACCCCCATTCGGGGGCCACCCTCTCCCGCAAGGGGAGAGGGAAGAAACGTGTTTTATTAAAATCCTCACTTGCAACTTAAGATTGCATAATGCTTTGAACTGCTATCAGGCGGTTTCGCGTTGAGTGTGACGGGTTGGTTTTTGATTGGTGCGGTGGTAGGGTTTCCCTTAGGTCATGTATCCGCATGGCTTGGGGCGTAAGACACCCCACAGTAATCGGCAGTGCATCTGCCGTCACCAAACTGCCCTGACGCTTTCACGTCGGGGTGGCGGCGTTATGTCCAGGCTGCAAGGCTAAAGGCGCTGTGGCCATGATTACTGTGGTTGTCTTAACACCCCGGCACCAGCGCGGTTTTGCGCTGGCGCCATTTTCCTTTTGAAGGGGGTGCCAATGCCGCTGATTGATTATTCAAAGCCCGTCAGTTTTTACGATAGCAGCGAGGCCGTGTGCGTTGTGTTGCAATACGCGCTCGTGCAATTGCGCGATCATGCGATGTTTCACGATGAAGAAGAGCCTTCAATGCTCCGCGCAGCTGAGACTTTGTCGTCCCTGCTGGAAGACGCGAAGATGGAAATAGAGCAGTTGATCGAACACATTGGACACAAAGGGGCGACGAAGCCCTAGAGGTTCTCTTGTCGCCATCAACGGGGTTGCTTCACCTTTGTTCGCAATGACGGTTGGGGCGTGACATTTGTTACGCCGCATGAGGCGTTATGCGCCACTCGACCGTCAGATCGGCGGCGATGGCCAAATTCATCAAAGCATCGAGGCTGAAATTGTGGACGCGGCCTCTGAGGAGATCATTTAGGCGCGGCTGGGTAACGCCGAGACGTTTCGCCGACTCGGCTTGGGTCAATTGCCAGTTTTCAATTTGAACCTGAATGGCGATCATCAGTTCGGAACGGGCTTTCATATTCGCCGCCTCCGCCGGAGTGCTCTCAATGGCGTCCCATACGCTTTCAAATTTCATTGAAGAAAACCCGCGAAGCTCCAAGAAAGCTGATCGGCTTCATGCCTGTTTATATCAAAATCAGTATCAAAAGTCCATGGCCAATTTCGGGATTTCGCTCCCCGATTCGGGAGAAACGCCTACTGCGCCATTGTTTATCGACGGTCAGAAGGCCGCGACGTTACGCGGGCAGACGATTGCCGCCGAGTTTAATACGATAGTGGCGGAGTATATTGAGAAGCGGTTTGGGTGAAGATTAGTTAATATGAGAAAATTTACAGGCCAAAATTAAGGTTGCGTCCGTAAAGTGCTGTAAATTCTGAGGTGGGCAGCCACCCCTTCGGCTCGGTAAAAGACGGTTCTGAGACGTTTTTCACCGAAGGAGCG